>Ga0075530_1000101_pt1 | contig 35279 bp, 33 predicted proteins | sample NGEPerD_2_FD_75101 | JGI IMG/M metagenome (GOLD analysis project Ga0075530, IMG submission 75101) | Arctic peat soil microbial communities from the Barrow Environmental Observatory site, Barrow, Alaska, USA - NGEE PermafrostL1-D | ecosystem: Environmental > Terrestrial > Soil > Wetlands > Peat ... | reverse complement strand
GCTTTCTATTATACTTGTAATATTTATTTCTCTTACTACGATTGGATACCGTTTTGTTGCAACCTCAAGATATATTCCTTATCTAACTGGTAAGCAGTCAAAAGAAGCCTTCTTAATAAATAATCTTAATTATTCGTACGGAGATTTTTACGACACTGATAATTATTTTAAAAATAATATAAAAGAAACGAATAGAGTGCTTTTATATGGATTTCATAATCTTTACTATATAGATTTTCCCTATATTGACTCATCTTGGGTTATAAAAGGTGATAGGTTTGACTATATTGCAACACAAAACACAGTGTTACCAGAAAGATTTAAGGCGTGGGAATTAATTTATATAAATCCTAAAACTAATGTTAAACTATATTCTAATGGAGGATTAAAATGGCAGTTTTAAAGTTTTTATCAATACTTTTAATACTTGTTTTGCTTCCTTTTGGGCAGATAGGAAAAGTAGATTTAGGAACTATCTCTTTTACTTTCTTTGATTTAGGAGTTTTTTTACTTGTTTTTTATTGGTTAGTAAGAAGTATAGTTAAGAAAGAAAAAATTAACAAAGGATTATTAGGTAAAGCACTTACATTTTTTATTTTAATAGGGTTTTTATCTTTATTAATAAATTTATTTAATTATTCTCCGCTGCAATTATTTATATCCTCCTCATACTTACTAAGATTTATTCTCTTTGCAGGTATATATCTTGTATTTAAAAGCTTTGATAAAAGTTTTAATAATAAAATTATTAAGTACTTTTTTATATCAGGAATTATAGTTTTACTAATTGGTTTTATTCAGTTTATTTTTTATCCAAATCTTCGCAATTTGTTCTATTTAGGATGGGATGAGCATTTATATAGACTTTTTTCGACATTTCTTGATCCTAACTTTGCTGGAATTTACTTTGTAATTATATTTTTTACGGGGATATATTTATATAAGAAAGAAAATAACTTTATTTACTTAGTTTTTGCACTGTTTACATTTATAGGCATTTTCCTTACATATTCTAGATCTGCTCTTGTTTTCTTAATAATAGCTGCGCTTACTTATTTAACAATAGCTAAAAAGAAAAAACTATTTATAGGTTTTGTGAGTATTGCAGTATTAGCTATAATTATTCTTCCGAAATCATTTAAGACTGAGGGTACAAATTTATTTAGAACAGCATCTATAAATGAAAGAATTACATCAATGAATCGAGGACTTACGGTATTTATTGATAATCCATTATTTGGAGTAGGTTTTAATGCATATAGATATTCTCAGGAAAAATATGGATTTATAGAAAGTGGGAAAAATAGAACTTCTGTGCCAAATAGAGCAGGAGCTGGAGTTGAAAATAGCTTTATTCATATTCTTGCAACAACAGGTATTATTGGGTTTTTCGCATATATATATTTGCTTTGGAATATAGGAAAACTATTTTTTACTAAAAAAAATAACATTTATTCAAAAACAATGTTCCCAATTTTTATTGGACTTATCGTAAGTGGTTTATTTATTAATTCGCTTTTTTACACTTTTTTTATGTTTTGGATCTTTATGACAGCAGGTGTTATTGAGAGTAAGTAACTTTTACTGTTTTTTCAGTTTTGTTTCCTGCTTGATCAGTAGCTACAATATATATTTCATTGTCACCATTCTTTAGAGGTAAATCATAGGAATAAGAATTTGTATCATCAATAACTGCCCAAAATCCATTTACAGTAACAGTTACTTCTGGATCTGTTTGTCCACTAACATTTACTTTATTCTCTTCTTTTTGAAATGATTGTCCGTTTGCAGGACTTGCAATCGTAAGATTTGGATCAGATTTTATATATGTAATATAAAGTGTGTTTGAAAAGTTGCTATTCTTTCCATCAAGTTCAGTTCTTGCTTTTACAATATTTTCACCACTTTCTAACATTTCTTCTTTTGAAAAACTTCCATCATTATTTGTATCAATAGTATCTCTTAGTTCATCGTTAATATAGATTTCTACAAGAGCTTTTTTAGGAGTTCTACCTGAAATTATTATTTGAGAGCTATTCGTTGCAGTTAAATTAGAGTCTAAAACAGGAGGAGGAATAAATGATGTTTCATTTTTAGTATCATCCTTATTAGATTGATTAAATCCTGAAAGAAAAATAGCAAAATTAGCAAGAGCAGGCACTCCAAATTTTAGAAGAAGGAAAACAATAATGATTATTCCTAAAAGAGATACTAAAAGAGTTTTCCTTATTTTCTTTTCCTGTTTTTTCGCAAGTCTTGATTTTTTCCTCATATAAATTATGAGCCAACGGTGAGAATCGAACTCACGGCCTGCTGTTTACGAAACAGCTGCTCTGCCACTAAGCTACGTTGGCAACTGTAAACAGATAATGTAATTGTATGAAATTTATATTTAAAGAGCAAGTAAGTTTATTCAAATCCCATTTTTTTGCCCCAAGACGGAGGATTCTTTGTCCATTCAAGTATTACAGACGCATCCTGTTCTTTTATATATTTATTTAGAACTGCAATTTTGACTACGGTTTTGAAATTTGTTAAAGAGATTAGTTTTACTTTATTTTTTTTAAAATTATCAATTGCTTGTTTCATGTCATATGTAATAATAGAGAAAATAAAAGAAACTTTTCCTTTTTGATTTCTAATTTCTTTAACGCTATCTATCGAACTTGTTCCTGTTGAGATTAAATCCTCAATAACAACTGCTTTTTGCCCTATATTAAAAGATCCTTCAATACTGTTTCCTTTGCCATGATCTTTTGCTTTTCCACGAACGTATACTAGGGGTAGATTCATTTTATCTGCTATCCAGGCAGCATGGGGAATTCCTGCAGTTGCTGTTCCTGCTATTACTTCAAATTTTCCTGATTTTTTTATATTTTTAATATATAAATTTCTTATTACCTTTCTTTCCTTAGGATAGCTTATTAAGAGCCTGCAGTCAGTGTACACGGGGCTTAATATGCCAGATGCGTATTTATAAGGTTTTTTTGGTCTTAAACTGATTGCACCTATCTTAAGAAGTATTTTAGCAACAACTTCTGCAGTCTTTTTATCCATTTTTGAATTTATTTATAAGATTTTTATATTCAAGGGTTTTAACTCTTATAATATTAGCAAAATCTTTAGTATTGTCAGCATAAATTATTGCACGCGATACATTTATAATCAACCCTGAATTTTTACTATTTAGCCCATACTTAACAGTTTTTTCTGCATCTCCTCCTTGAGTGCCTATTCCAGGAATTAAAAAGAAAATATCATCTGTTAAGTTTCTTACTTCCTTAATTTCTTTAGGCCAGGTCGCACCAATCACCATTAAGCAGTTCTTATAAATTTTATTCCACTTAATTATTTGTTTGGCAACTTTTATATACATCTTATCTTTTCCTACTTTTAAATCTTGAAAATCACTTGCCCCAGAGTTTGAAGTTTTGCAAAGAATAATTATTCCCTTTTCCTTATATTTTAAAAAGGGGATAAGCGAATCAGTTCCAAGATATGGATTTACAGTTACTGAGTCAAAACCAAAATATTCAAAAATACTTTTAGCATACTTTTCAGAACTTGAACCAATATCTGCTCTCTTAGCATCACAAATAGTCGGAATATGCGGGTATTTTGTTTTTAGATAGTTAATTGATTTTTTAAGGCTATTTAGCCCTTCTATTCCATAAGCTTCGTAGAAGGCCATATTTGGCTTATATGAGCATACTAAATCATGTGTTGCATCAATTACTTGTTTATTGAAAGCAAAAATCGGATCACTTTCTTTTAAAAGATGTTTTGGGATTTTACTAAGATCAGTATCAAGTCCAATACAAATAAGACTATTGTTTTTAATTATTGCTTTATTTAGTTTATCCAAAAAAGTCATTAGTGTATTATAAATTGAGAGATTTCTTTAATTTTGGAGGCAGAGTTTTATAGTTATCGTCGTAGGATTTATATATATTATAAAAACTAGCATTAAGCTTATTCATCTTATATGTCTTTTACGTTTATTAGCTACTTTTAATTGGAGTAGTGCTTTTTGAAGTTCTGCTTCTGCGATCCTAAAGTCTTTGTCAGTTGATTGCTCTTTTATTTTATGTTCTGCTCTCTTTTGTGCTTCTTGAGCTCTGGCTATCTCAATGTCTTCTGCGCGAACAGCATAATCTGCAAGAATGTTTACTTGATTATTTGCAATTTCTAAAAAACCGCCAGTAATTGCAATAAAATGCTCATGATTTCCTTTTTTTATAATCATTTCTCCTGGAAGTACTTTAGTAAGTAAATTTACATGGTCAGGAAGAATTGCGATTTCTCCTGTTTCAGTTGGAACAATAATTTCAGATACGTCGTCTTTGTATACAACTTTTTCCGGAGTAATTATTTCAATATGAAGATTCATTTCCTATTTTATTTTGCCTTAGCTTTTTTTACAGCTTCGTCAATGGTTCCTACCATGTAAAAGGCACTTTCAGGTAGTTTATCATGTTTTCCTTCAAGTATTTCTTTAAATCCTTTTACAGTATCTTCAATTTTTACGTATTTACCAGCTTGTCCTGTAAAAATTTCAGCTACAAACATAGGTTGACTTAAGAATTTTTGAATTTTCCTTGCTCTTGATACAATTAATTTGTCCTCATCGGATAATTCATCAATTCCTAAAATTGCAATAATATCTTGAAGATCTTTGTATCTTTGAAGAACTTTTTGAACACCACGAGTAACTTCATAATGATCATTTCCAACAATATTTGGATCTAAAATCCTAGAAGTAGAAGTAAGAGGATCTACAGCAGGGTAAATTCCTTGTTCTGCAATTGCTCTTTCAAGTGTAATTGTTGCGTCTAAATGAGAAAAAATTGTAACAGGAGCAGGATCAGTGTAATCATCCGCAGGGACATACACAGCTTGAACTGATGTAATAGAGCCTTTTTTTGTTGAAGTAATTCTTTCTTGAAGATCTCCCATTTCAGTTGCAAGCGTTGGTTGATATCCTACTGCTGAAGGCATTCTTCCAAGAAGTGCTGATACTTCAGATCCAGCTTGAGCAAAACGAAAAACATTGTCAATAAAAAGAAGTACATCTTCATGTTTTTTGTCTCTAAAGTATTCAGCCATTGTTAGAGCAGTTAAAGCAACACGCATTCTGTTTGCAGGAGGTTCATTCATTTGTCCAAATACCATGACGGTTTTATCAAGTACTTTTGCTTCTTTCATTTCAAGCCATAGATCATTTCCTTCTCTTGTTCTTTCTCCGACACCTGCAAAAACAGAGTGTCCTTTGTGTTCCATTGCAATATTTCTAATAAGTTCTTTTACAACAACTGTTTTACCAACTCCTGCCCCTCCAAAGACAGCGATTTTACCTCCTTTTGTAAAAGGCGCGATAAGATCAATAACTTTTAAGCCAGTTTCTAGTATATGAGGCTTTGTTTCTTGTTCTGATAAAAGAGGTGCTTTTTGATGAATAGGTTCAAAGCTTACATCTTTTCCTGTTACTTTGGGACCGTCATCAATTGTTTCTCCTAATACATTAAATATTCTTCCTAATGTTTTTATTCCTACAGGAACACTTATAGGAGCTCCTGTTTTTTTAACAATCATTCCTCTTGATAATCCATCTGTTGGTCCCATGGCAAGAGTTCTTGCTTCATTGTTCCCAGTTAAAAATGCAACTTCTAAAATTAATTTATTTTTATTATCAAGATCAATACTAAGTGCTTCTTTTATTCGTGGTGAATTTTTTTCAAATCTTACATCGACCACAGGTCCCTGTATTCTTATAATAATTCCTTCTTGTGTTGAATTTGTTTTACTCATAACTTGTTAAAAAAGCTGCGCTTCCAATATCCAATATTTCATTTGTAATTTTTTCTTGTCTTAATTTATTATATTCAAGTTTTAATTCACCGATTACATCTTTTGCATTATCTGTTGCATTTTTCATGGCAATCATTCTAGCTGCTTGTTCAGATGCGTAGTTTTCTAAAAGACTTTGATATAATACCATTTCTAAATAATGTTTTAAAAGAGAGGGGAGGAGTGTTTCAATATTTGGTTCAAATTGAGTAAATCTTCCTTCTTCTTTTTTTTCTTCATTTTCATTATCAAATTCAAGTGGTAATATTTTTTTTACACCAGGTGCTTGCGTAAATACACTAGTAAATTCTGAAGAAATTACTCTTACTTCAGAAACTTTTCCTGCTAAGTATGTGTCTTCAACGAGTTTTATTATTGGATATACACTGTCAAAGCTTGGAAGAGTAGTTCCAAATGGAAATATAGCTAAAATTTCACGGTCTAGCTTTAGTAAAACGTTTTCTGCTTTTTTTCCTATAATAATGTAATAAGGATTTCCCTGATCCTCTTTTATAATTTCTCTTGTTAAATTAGAGATCATTCCGCCGCAAAGTCCTTTATCAGGAGAGAGAACAATTGAAAGTTTTCGCTTTGCATCAGATGGAGCTTTCATGTATGGATGAGAGCTTTGATCTTCTACTTTTGAAGAAACACTTTTCGTTAAATTTGAAAGCTTATTAACATAGGTTTTAGATAAAACTGCAGAGTTCTGAGCTCTTTTTAATTTTGATGCTGCAATCATTTGCATTGCTCTTGTGGTTTTAGAAACATTTTGTGCAGTCTGTATTCTTCTTTTTAGAGAAAGCATGTTTGCCATATTAAGATGAAAATCCTTTCTTAAATTCTTGAGTTGCTTTTTGCATTTGTTTTAAAGTATCTTCTGAGGGTTTATCTCCAGATAATAGTGATTCAACTATTTTTTTATGATTTAACTTCATATATTGATGATATTCTTTTTCAAATTTTTGAACAGAATCAACTGGGATATCATCTAAAAAGCCGTTTGTTACGGCCCATATACTTAAATATTCATAGCTTTCAGAAAGCGGTTCGTATTGAGGTTGCTTTAGAATTTCAATTGTTCTTTTTCCACGCTCAAGCTGATTCATAGTTGCTTGATCAAGCTCTGAGCCAAATTGGGCAAAAGCAGCAAGATCATTATATTGAGCAATTTCAAGTCTCATTTTTCCAGAAATTGATTTAATAGCTGGAGTCTGAGCAGATCCTCCAACTCTTGAAACAGATGATCCAACGTTTACTGCAGGTCTTATTCCAGCATTAAAAAGATCACCTTGTAAATAAATCTGTCCGTCTGTAATAGAAATAACATTAGTTGGAATATATGCAGACATATCATTTGCTTGAGTTTCAATAATAGGAAGAGCAGTAATTGATCCTCCACCGTTTTGTTTATTAAGCTTTACAGCTCTTTCTAAAAGTCTACTGTGAAGATAAAAGATATCTCCTGGATATGCTTCTCTACCTGCAGGTCTTTTAAGTACTAATGAAACTTCTCTATATGCCCACGCATGTTTAGTTAAATCGTCATAAACAATTAAAACATCTTGCCCCTTTTCCATAAAGTATTCTCCGATTGCAGAACCTGCGTATGGAGCAAGATACTGAAGAGCTGCAGAATCGGAAGCGCTGGCATTAACAACAATTGTAAAATCAATAGCTTTTTTATCAGTTAATTTGTCAATAATTTGGGCAACCCTGCTTTGTTTTTGTCCAATTGCAACGTAGATACAAATTACAGGTTTTTGCCCTTTGGTTCTGTTTACAGTTTGATTAATGATAGTGTCTATGGCAATAGCAGTTTTACCAAGCCCTCTGTCTCCTATGATTAGTTCTCTTTGTCCTCTTCCAATTGGAATCATGGAATCAATTGCCTTAATACCTGTTTTAAGAGGTGAATTTACAGGCTCTCTTTGAACAACACCTGCTGCTATTTTTTCAAGAGGCATGCTCTTTCCTTTTTTAATTCGTGGTTTCGCATCTAAAGGTTCACCTAGGGGATTAACTACTCTTCCTAAAAGATCTTCCGAAGCATTAATTGAGAGAAGTCTTCCGGTTGTCTTAACCGTGTCTCCTTCCCTAATATTGTCTCCTTTTCCAAGAAGAATAACTGAAACGTAATCTTCATCAAGGTTTAGAATCATTCCTTCTGTTCCATCAGGAAATGAAACAAGTTCACCCATAAAGGCTTTTGAAAGACCTGACACAATAATTACTCCATCAGTATTTTTTTCAACTAAGCCTATATTTTGAAGTTTAGGATTTAACTTAAATGTACTAAGTCTTTCTTCTAATTGTTTTATAATATTATCGTCATTAATCATATTTACTTAACAGATAGTCATTTATTTTATCAAATGTATCATTTAAGCTTAACTCATAAATTAAATCATTGTTTATTATTTTTAGCCCTAGTATTAAAGATGGATCAGTTTCAAAATAAATTTTCTTATCTTTAAATGCATTTTTAAATTTTCTTTCAATTTCTTTTTTATCTTTAATATCAATGTCAGGCATTACTATGGTTACTTTTTTTTGTTTTTCATTATCTTTTAATACTCTTAAATACTTTTTTAAATCTTCTCTGGTTAGTCTGTCTGCAATCTTTTTAACCCTTGCTGCATTTAAACTATTTCCTAAATAGCTATCTAATGCTAATTTTTTTATTTGTTTTTTTGTCATTATTTTACAATTTCTTTAATTGCCCTTTCAATAAGCTTTTTTTCATCTTTTTCTGAAAACATTTCTTTAAGACTTTTTTGCAGTATCTCAATAGACATTGTGTTTACTTTTGCAGTTAGTCTTTTTTCTGCTTCTTTTGTTTCTTCTACGATTTGTTTTTTAGCTTCCAGAAGAATTTTTTCTGATTGTTTTTTGCTATTTTCTTCAATATCTACTGCAAGTAGGTTTGATTGAGTCTTTGCATCTTCAATTATCTTTCTTGCTTGATCTTGTGCTTTTCTTAATATCTTTTTTTCTTCCTCTAAAGCCTTCTCTAAAGCAGCTCTTGAATCTTCTGCTTGTTTTAAGCCTTCTTTAATGGTATTTTCACGTTTTTTTAAAGTGTCTATAATTGGTTTATATAGAAACTTTTTAAGTATGAAAAGAATAATTAAGAAATTTACAATTTGTGCAGCCAAAAGCATTGGCTCCACTCCGAAATTTTTGATAATTTCCATATCTTATTTCATGAATGCCAAAATTAATGAATAGATAGCAATTGCTTCTGCGAACGCCATTCCTAAAAGCATGGCTGGTAATACTTTACCTGATGCTTCTGGATTTCTTCCAATTGCTTCCATTGCTTTGGCTCCAATTAAACCTACTGCAATTGCTGGTGCGATTCCACCGAGCGCAATAATTAAACCGCCTGATATGCTAAATGTCATGAGCTACTCACCTCCTTGGGTTGATGGTGAGACACCGTCAAAATTGCCATAAATGCCATTGTTAACATTGAAAATACTAATGCTTGAACAAGCCCCACAATTACTTCAAGCATCATAAAAGGCAAAGGAAAAAGAAAGGCAAAAAGAGAAGAAACTGTAAGTAAAACAACTTCTCCAGCAAATATGTTTCCAAATAACCTAAATGAAAGAGAGATAACTTTTGTTATTTCAGAAACAATTTCAAGAACTCCTACGAAAAGGTAAATTGGATGAAACGAAAAATATCTACTTAAATATTCTTTTATGCCAAGAATATTAATACTCATAACGTGAGTTGCAACAGCAGAGACTAATGCTAGAGCAAATGTAACATTAAGATCACTTCCAGCACTTCTTATTAAAGGAATTAGTTCTTTTCCATGTTCTCCTTCATGAAAAAAACCTATTGTTCCAACACCAGGAACAAGACCGCTCCAGTTTAAAAGAAGAATAAAAAGAAAAAAACTCATGAGGTAGGGGAAAATTCTTCCAGCTCTTTTATCAGCAACAGATTCTGTTAATGAATAGAATGTTTCTACCATGTATTCAACTAGATTTTGGAAAAGACCTGGTACTAAAGAAATTTTCTTGGAGATAAAGATACAGGCTGCAATTAATAAAGCGTCTACGATTAAGACGTCTATCATACTATTTGTCACTGAAAATAAGCCCAACTTAATAATGGGCTCTGCCGCAAATGATACCATTACGTAGTTTATTTTATAGGTATATTAATAAGGAGTCAAGAAGAAAAATGGTTTTTAGTAATTTTTTCAACAATTATAACCGGTTTATCGTTTTTTGTATCAATTTTTCCGTTTATAAGGATAACAGAATCTTTGGATAATAAATATTTATATTGTCCAAATATTTTTGGAAAAACAATACATTCAACACTAATTCCTCTTTCGTTACTTATTGTTATAAATGCCATTTCAGAGTTACTTTTTTTAGTAAAGATTCGTTTTATTGTTTCAACGATTCCACCTATTATTACTTTTGCTCCTTCTTTCTCTTCTTCTAATTGTTCAAGTTCATGAGTTATTTCATTTTTAATACTAATAAGGTTATTCATCTGAGGATGTGATGTTAAATAAAAGCCTAAAAATTCTTTTTCAAATGAAAGTTTTTCTTCATCCGAAAAATCATCAGCAGTAGATACGATTTTTTTATGGTGTGTATCTTTTACGTCTTCATGAATTTCAAAAAGACTTGTTTGTCCTTCTTGTTCTTCCTTTTTCTTTTTATGAGCATCTTCAATAATAGTTGTGTAACTTAAGAGGAGATCAGCTCTTTTACCAAATGAATCCATTGCGCCAGATTTTATTAAACTTTCAACAGTTTTTTTGTTTATTGCTGATAGATCTACTCGTTCAATAAAATCACTAAAAGTTTTAAAATTATCACTTTCTCTTGATGAAAGAATGGCATTTATTGCAGCTCCTCCAACATTTTTAATTGCAGAAAGACCAAACCTAATTTTTGTATAATTTTCAATCGCAAATTCAGAATCTGATTTATTAATATTAGGAGGAAGAACAGTTATAAATATTCTTTTACATTCAGAAACTGCTTGAGCAAGCTTTTCACTTTTTGTAGGTCCTGAGCTTCCTCTAGATTCTGCTGTAAGAAGTGCTGTCATAAACTCAACAGGGTAGTGGGCCTTTAAATAAGCAGTTCTAAACGCAATTGTTGCATAACATGCAGCATGTGCTTTCCCAAATCCATATCCTGCAAAAGGTTCAAAAAGTGTCCAAAGGTGTTCAGCCTTTTTCTTTTGCATTCCGTTTGAAATACAGCCTGATAAAAACTTATCATGCTGCTTTTTCATTTCAGATGAAATTTTCTTACCTACTGCTTTTCTAAGTTTGTCTGCTTCAAGCCATGAGTAACCTGCTACGTTAATTGCAGTAAGCAAAAGATCGTCTTGAAAAGTAATTATTCCATATGATTCTTTAAGTGTTTCTTTAAGTCTAGGGTCAGGGTAAGAGATAAGCGAAGGATTATGTTTTCTTTTAATAAATTCAGGAATGTTTGCCATTGGTCCTGGTCTATATAAGGCAACCATTGCTTGAACATCAAAAATTGTAGTTGGTTTTAATTCTTTTATGTATCTTCTCATTCCAGCAGATTCTAGCTGAAAAATTCCAGTAGTTTCTCCTGATGCTAAAAGTTCATATGTTTTAGGGTCTTCAAAGGAAATCTTTGAAAAATCGACTGTTAATCCTTGATTAATTTTAATAAATCTAAGAGCCTCTTGAATAATTGTTAAGTTTCTTAGGCCTAAAAAATCGATTTTCAAAAGACCTACGCCGTCTTCACCAACTGTATACATGTCGTATTGGGTAATAATTTTTTCCCCATTTGGTTCTCTTTGTAAAGGTGAATATTCTGTTAATGGTTTATCAGCGATAACCACTCCTGCTGCATGAACTGAAGCGTGCCTCACAACTCCTTCTACTTTTCTTGCTAAATCTAAAAGTCTTCTTGTGTCATTTTCAATCGTATAGGCAATCTTTAGCTCAGGACTTTGTTCCAAAGCTCGATCAAGCGTCATAGAATGTCCTTGCCAGCCTAAAGGTATCATTTTTGAAATTCTGTCTGGTCCTGAATATGGCATTCCAAGAGCACGTCCAGTATCCCTTACAGATCCTTTTGCTTCCATTGTTCCAAAAGTAATTATTTGTGCTACCTTATCTTTACCGTATTTTTCAGTAACATACTTAATAACCTCATCGCGTCTATTATCAGCAAAATCAAGATCTATATCAGGAGGAGATGGTCTCATTGGATTAAGAAATCTTTCAAATGGAAGTTTAAAAAATAAAGGATCAACATCTGAAATTTCTAAAGCATATGAAACAATAGAACCTGCGTTAGAGCCTCTTCCAGGTCCCACAGTAATATCTTGTGATTTTGCCCAGTTAACAAAATCAGCAACAATTAGAATATATGTTTCATATCCTTTTTTTAGAATAGTTGAAAGTTCGTAATCAGTTCTTTCTTGTATCTCAGAGGTGATTTTTCCGTATCGTCTGATAAGACCTTTTTTAACTTCTTCCTTAATATACTCAGCAGGTGTTTTTCCGCCTGGTACATCAAATACAGGCATAATCCATTTGCCAAGTCTAATTTCTAAATCACACATACTTGCAATTTTTGCAGTATTTGAAATTGCTTCTGGTGTTTGAATAAACATTCCCATCATTTCCTCAGGGCTTTTAACATAGTGGTCAGGGGAGTTAATCATGGTTAATTTTCTATTTTCATCTGATAAAGTTGTTTGTGTTTGAATGCAAAGCAGAGCTTCTTGAGCTTCTGCATCTTGAGGGTAAATGTAATGATTATCATTTGTTGCAGCAAGAGGAAGCCCTAATTTTTCAGATAGCTTAATAAGTCTTTTATTAACTGTATCTTGATCCTTATTATTTATGTGTTTTTGAAGTTCAATATAAAAATGTTCTGGTCCAAAAATTTCTGAAAGTTCTCTTGCTCTTTTTAGTGCAGTTTCTTCTTGTCCCTCTAAAAGGGGATTTGCAATATATCCGTTTACACAACCACTTAAGCAAATAAGTCCCTCACTGTGCTCTCTTAATAACTCAATGTCGCATCTGGGTTTGTAATAGTATCCTTCAAGATTAGAAATTGAAACTATTTTCATTAAATTCTTATATCCAATTTTGTTCTTTGCAAGAAGAATAAGATGGTTATAGCCAGAGTCTATGCCAGCTTCCTTGTCATTTCTTGACCTTTTAGCCATGTACACCTCACAGCCAATTATTGGTTTTATTCCTTCTTCTATACAGGCTTTGTAAAAATAAATTGTTCCGTACATATTGCCATGATCAGTTATGGCAATTGCTTTCATGCCTAATTCTTTTGTGCGTTTTGCCAAAAGCTTTATTTTTGCAAGTCCGTCTAAAAGAGAGAACTCGGTATGATTGTGGAGATGAACAAAGTCAGTCATTGTTATACACTCCTAAAAGATATGGTTTCATCGCTTGAAATTTCTCCAAAGTTAATTGTATTTTTCCCCGTGAATTTACCATGATGCGCTGCTTCATTTGCTCTTTTAAGAAATTCATCAGCAGTATCTGTTGGCTCAAGTTTTGCAACACCATATGTTAATGCGATATCTTTTGGAATTTCATTGGGATCTAAATCTTTTTTTATAACCTGCATATTTTCAAATATAAAATTTCTCTCTGCAATCATAATCTGATATCTTTTTATAATTTCTACAATATCTTTCTCAGTTACATCTCTATTAACAAGTTGAGCAAATTCATCTCCGCCAATTCTAGCAATTGGTTCATCATCCCTAGAGGGAAGACTTGCCATTTGTTTTAGTACTTCATCTCCCCCTTGATGTCCATAAGCTGTGTTGTATTCTTTAAAGTCATCAAAATCTATATAAATAAAATACAATGGGCTTTTAGATCTTTGTGATGATTTAATTTTTCTTTCAATTTCCTGGTCAAACCATCTTCGATTATTAAGTCCTGTTAATGGATCTTCTAAAGCATGTCCTTTTAACTCTCTTATTTCGTCTTTTTTTTCTTTTGTTTTTATCTCGTCTTTTTTTTCTTTTGCTTTTATTGTTTTTTCAAGATATCGTTTACGGAGAGCTTCAACTCCACCTTTTCTTCCTAAAGATTTAAATACTCTTGTATCAGTAATAGATCTTTTGGGATCATTAACTCTATTTTTATGATTTGAGGAAACTGGTTGGGCGATATTTTCTTTGCCTGTTTCATCCATTTTTAAGCTCCTTTTCTAATATTTCTTTTATTATATAAGTATCTATTGGTTTTCCAATATCTTTAATAACACTGCCAATTAAAAAACCGATTACTTGTATCTTACCACTTTTATAATCCGCAACTGCCTTTGAATTCTCTTTTAGAACTTTGTTTATAGAAGTTATAAGTTCTATTTCGTCTATGACTGTTTTTTTATTTGAATTTAATATGGTTTGAATTAATTTTGCAGGAAGAATTTCTAATATATTTATTTTCTTATTTATTATTTCATTAGCTATTTTCTTTCCTGAAATATCATGTTTTTTTGAAAGCTTAACTGTTTCTTCAAAGAAGTCAGCAGTTATTTTTTCTCTGGTTAGTATCTCTGCGTCATATTTTGAAATTGAATATTCTTTTATAAATCTCTCAGTCTTTTGATCAGCAAATTCTAAAAGAGTGTTTTTAATTTTATTAAGATAATCTTTTTCAAATCGAAGCGGGGGAATATCTGGTTCAGGAAAATATCTATAATCATTTGCTTCCTCCTTAACTCGTTGAGAGGTAGTTTTCTGTTTATTTTCGTCCCAGCCTCTTGTCTCTTGAACAGGAATTTCACCTTTTTTAAGAATTTCTAATTGTCTTTTTGTTTCATATTCAATTGCTTTTTTCACAAACTTAAATGAGTTAATATTCTTTACTTCAACTTTGTATTTAGGAAGCGATTTTTCTCCATTTTTAATAAGAGAAATATTTGGTTCAAGCCGCATATCTCCTTTATCCATATCAGCATTTGAAACATTTAAATATCTTACAATTTGCTGAAGTTTTTTAAGATAAGTTGTTACCTCATTAGCATTTTCAAATTCAGGTTCAGTAACTATCTCAACTAGAGGAACACCGCTTCTATTAAAATCAATCAAACTCATTTTTTCACCTCGTATACTTGCGTGAATAAGTTTCCCAGTATCCTCTTCCATATGAACTCTTGTTATGCCGATCTTTTTATTATTTATTTCTATTTCACCATTTTTACAAAATGGTTTATCGTATTGAGATATCTGATATCCCTTTGCAAGATCTGGGTAAAAATAGTTTTTTCGATCAAATTTGGAAAATTCCAAAAGAGAGCAATTTAGTGCGGAACCAATTCTTAAGCACCATTCTATTGCAGTTTTGTTTGGGACAGGAAGTGCGCCTGGTAATCCTAAGCAAACAGGGCAAGTATGCGAATTTGGTTTTTTACCAAAGTAGTCAGCAGAACATGAGCAAAACATTTTTGATTTAGTTTTTAATTCAATATGGACCTCAAGTCCAATTACTGGTTTATAGTTCATAAATTTGGTTTCTCATTTACAAAATTATGTTTTTCTTCAAATGCATGTCCTACTTGATACAATAATTTTTCTGAAAATTGAGGGCCTAATATTTGCATGCCGACAGGAAGTCCTTTTTCAAAGCCGACAGGAATAGAAAGTCCTGGAATTCCTGCTAAATTTGCAGTAACAGTATAAATATCTGATAAATACATTTTTAAAGGATCAGCTGTCTTTTCTCCTAACTTCCAAGGGAGAGTAGGTGAGACTGGTGATACCAGTACGTCTACTTCTTTAAATACTTTTGCAAAATCTGCCTTAATTAGTGTTCTTACTTGCATAGCTTTTTTATAGTATGCATCATAATACCCAGCTGATAGGGTAAAAGTTCCAAGCATAATTCTTCTTTTTGCTTCACTACCAAAATATGATCTATTGTTTCCTTACCTAATTCCGTCATATCTTGCTAAGTTTGATGAAACTTCTGCTGGTTGGATTATGTAATAACTGGCAATTGCATATTCAGCATGGGGAAGTGATACCTTAATGATTTCTGCTCCTAGTTTTTCATAAAAACTTAAGGCATTTTCAATTTTTTCTTTTATTTTTAAGTCAAGTCCTTGGGAAAAGTATTCTTCTGGAACACCAATTTTTACTCCTTTTAGACTTTTATTTAAATCTTCCAGGTAATTATCAACAGTTCTATTAGGTGTGGTTGCATCAAGTTCGTCTTTTCCTGCAGTAACGTTTAAAATAATGGCATTATCTTCAATAGTTTTTGTAAAATGCCCTATTGAATCAAAAGAAGATGCCATTGCAATAACCCCGTATCTACTTACTCTTCCATAGGTAGGTTTAAGTCCGACAACATTACAAAAGCTTGCAGGAAGTCTTATTGACCCTCCAGTGTCTGTTCCAGTTGCAGCAAAACACATGCTTGATGCAACACTTGCTGCAGAGCCACTACTTGATCCTCCTGGTACAAATGATTTATTCCAGGGATTTTTAACAGGATTAAAGTCAGAATTTTCTCCACTTGAACCATGCGCCCATGCATCGCAATTAAGTTTTCCTAGTGTAATTGCTCCAGCATCTTTAAGTTTTTTTACAACAGTTGCATCATATTTAGGGATATAATTTTCTAAAACTTTTGAACTAGCAGTCGTTTTTATGTTTTTTGTTAAAAAAAGATCTTTATGGGCAATTGGGATTCCTAAAAGAGGGAGGTCAGTATTTTTTCTTAAAAGTTCGTCAGCTTTTTTTGCTTCTATTATTGATTCTTTTTCAAGTATAGTTAAAAAAGCATTTATTTCCCTGTTGTGTTTTTTTACTTGTTCAATACAAGTTTTTACTAATTCTTCAGAAGAAAATTCTCTTTTTTTTAGACCTTCTCTTGCACTTTTTATTGTTAAGTTATTTAAACTCATTCTAAAATTCCCTCAACTTTGAATAGTCCGTTATATGCAGATTTAGCATTAGAAATTGAATCATCTGAAGATAAAGAAGGCTTTGCTATATCTTCTCTTGTGATATTTTCAAGATCCGTTACCTGACTTGTTTCTTCAGTTTTTGAAGTATCTAATTTTTTTAATTTTTCAACATAGTCAAGAATTGAGGAAAGTTGTTTTTCAAGAAGTTCTTCTTCACTTTTTTTAATTACTAAATTTGCCAGTTTTGCAACTTGAGGAATGTTTATTTTCATCAAAGGTATTATACTTTAACCTTAAGTCTTTGTGCAATTATTTTTCTCGCGTTTTTTTCTAAGTCGTCATTAAGCTTAATAAGTTTAATATTTTTTCCGTATTTTTTATCAAGAGCTATATTTATTAAGTAATCACAAAGCTCTGGATTTTTAGGGAGAATTGGACCGTGTAAATATGAACAAATACTGTTTTTATATATTGCTCCTTCTGTTTGATCAATACCGTTATTTCCAAATCCAGATATAACTTTTGCAAATGGCAAAACTTTTTTACCTAAATAAGTTCTTCCTCCATGATTTTCAAATCCTACAAATGTTGAATTTTTTAAATCTTTTAAAAGTGGAGCGATGACAATGTTGCCGATAAGTCTTTTTTTATCAGAATTTTCAGTATAAATATCAATTATTCCAAGTCCTTTTATAGTAGTTCCATTAGCATCCTTATAATATTTTCCTAAAAACTGGTAAGCGCCACAAATGTATAGACCTGGAAGTCCGTTACTGATTAATTTTGATAGCACAGCAGATTTTTCTTCTAAGTCTTTTGCAACTATTTCCTGTTGTCTGTCTTGAGCACCACCCATAAATAACAAATCACACTTTTCTAAATCTTTTTTATTAAATCCTATATTAAGATTAATTACGTTTACAGGAATATTTCTCCATTCACATCTTTTAATAAGGGAAATAATATTTCCACGATCTCCATATGTGCTCATTAGCTCAGGATAAAGCCAGCCTATATTTATGTTTTGTTTCATAGTATTTTTTTACCAGTTAGTATTTTTCTTACGTCAAGCATTGCAGAATAAGTAGGAAATACGTACAAGGTGTCACTTTTCTTAATGTTGTTAATTGCAAACAAAAAAGCTTTTTTTAAATTTGAATCAATTTTAAAATTCTTAATATCTGAGTATTTTATTCTAAGTCCCATGTCATAAGCTCTTTTTCCGCTAACTGTGATATTTTGATCATTTTTAATTAAATTTTCTAAGTCTATGTCCCAGATCCATGAAATATCCTGACCATCAGGAATATTATCATTTAATACAAATAAAATATTTTTCCCGTTCATATCATTTAAAGTTCTAAGCGATTCATTAAAGCTGGTAGGATTTTTAGAAAGAAAGATTTGTACATTTTTATCTTTATATTTAATTATTTCTTGTCTTCCAAAAGCAGGTTTAAACTTTTTTAATGCAGTTAAAATAATTTTATCTGAGAGTCCTAAACTTTTTGCAAGTAGGAAGGACGCAAGAGTATTGTAACGGTTATATGTTCCCTTAAGAGGATAAACATTAGAATTATCCAGATCTATCTTTGCACGTTTATTATTACAGTTTAAGCAAAGCCAATTACCAAGATGGGAAAAATAAATTTCTTTATAATTAAGACGTAAATTACAATTTAAACAATAAACTGAATCAGCAGCGTTTTGAACATCATTTATTGCTAAATTTTTATCGTTAATTCCAAAATATTTTACAGATACTTTGGTAGTTTTTCCAAGATATGAAACTGCAGGATCATCAGCATTCAGAATAAGAGTTGTTTTAGGCGTTAAGTTATTTAATGATTTTTTCCAGTTTTTTGCAATAGAATTTACTTCACCATATCTATCTAATTGATCTCTAAACAGATTTAAACAAAGTATATAGTCTGGGAGGACAATGTCTAAAATTAAAGGAAGAACATTTTCGTCAACTTCAAAAATTGCATATTCTCTGTCAAGTTTTCCTAAAAAACTTGATTCTAAAATTAACGATGAAGCAATACCATTTAGTAAATTTGCACCTGAATAATTATGGAAAACACTATTTTTATTTTCTTCAAGAATAGATTTAATTAACTTTGCAGTTGTTGTTTTTCCATTAGTTCCTGCAATAATTATTATTTTTGTATTTGATTTTTCTAAAATGTTTTCAATAAATTTTTTATTTACTTTCAAAGCAATATGTCCTGGCCAGGTTGAACCATTGCCTAAATTTGCAAGCTTACTTAAAAAAGATAATAATTTTCCTAAATATATTAAGATTATATTCATAAGGCTACATTGAACGAAGTATTTTTATTCTTTCTTCAGCTGGTGGATGTGTATTAAAAAGTGAAGAAAGAAAAGCTTTTGCAGGTTTTCCCTTAAAAGGGTTTATTATAAATAATTGAGCTGTAGCATTGTTTGCAGATTTAATAGTATTCTTATCACTTGATATCTTTTCAAGTGCACTGGCAAGTCCTTCAGGATATCTTGTAAGAAGAGCTCCTGAGGCATCTGCAAGATATTCTCTTTTCCTAGATAAGGAAAGCTGGATAAGTGTTGCAATAATAGGGGAGAGAATTGCAAGGGCAATACCAATTCCTAGAAAAATAAGCTGTATATTTCCTGATCCCCGGCTTTCCCTATTAGAAAATCCTCTAAACCATAAAGATCGCATAAAAAAGTCAGCAAAAATTGCAATAAAACCAACTAGAATTGCAACAATTGCCATAAGCCTTGTGTCATAGTTTTTAACATGTGATAGTTCATGTGCAATAACACCTTCAAGCTCAACTCTATTTAATTTCTGAAGTAGTCCTGTGGTAACACAAATTACAGCATGGTTTGGATCTCTTCCTGTTGCAAAAGCGTTTGGTGCTATTTCTTGCATAATGTAGATTTTAGGAAGCGGAATCCCGTCACCTATTGCAAGATTTTCAACAATTCTATAAAGATCAGGATTATCTTTTTTTTCGATAAGCTTTGCTCCTGTTGAAGCAAGAACTAATTTGTCCGAATAAAAGTAACTTCCTAAACTTGAGAAACCAGCAAAAATTAAAGCAAATCCTATTAATAAAACAGGGCTATACCCTAAAGCCTTGCCAAAAATATAGATAAGTGTTGTTGAGAAAACAACAAACAATACCATTATTAGCCAAGTTTTAGTTTTATTGGCAGATATAGAAGAATAAATTTCCATACTAGAATGATACCTTTACGGGTTTTTTCTCTTCTTCGTTTACAGCAAAAAACTCTTCTTCTTTGAAGTTTAGCAAGTTAGCAAATAATACGTTTGGGAATATTTTAATCTTTGTATTAAAAGCCATTACGTTACTGTTATAAAACTGTCTTGAATATGCAATCTTATTTTCAGTATCAGAAAGTTCATCTTGAAGTTTCTGAAAATTCTCACTTGCTCTTAAAGTTGGATAGTTTTCTGCAACAGCAAATAAGGATTTTAATGTATCAGTTAGCTGATTATTAACTTTTGCTTTTTCCTCAACGCTTTTTGCAGACATAAGGTTTGCTCTTTCTTTTGTTACTTTTTCAAATAAGTCTTTTTCATGTTTTGCATAGCCTTTAACTGTCTCAACTAAATTTGGGATTAAGTCAGTTCTTCTTTTTAGCTGTACATCTATCTGAGAAAAAGCCTCAGATACTCTCATTTTTAAGGTAACAAGACCGTTATATATAAACCATGCATATAAGAGTATTGCTGCGATAGCTGCTATTAATGGAATTGTCATAGAATATCACCTCCTTTACGTTCTAAGCCACTTTATAAATTTATTATACGGTAAAGTATTTAAGATGTCACTTTTTTTTGCCCATCCGCGCCTTGCAACACTTACACCATATTTCATATTTTTCATTTGATAAACAGCATGACTATCAGTATTTATTACAAGCTTTACTCCTTTTTCTACTGCTTTTTTTACTAATGTGTCTGGAAGATCAAGTCTACTTGGACAACTATTAATTTCAATAGCTTTATTGTTTTTAAAACAAAATTCAAAAATTTTATTCCAGTCAAGATTATATCCTTGTCTTTCATTGATAAGTCTTCCAGTAGGGTGTCCAAGAATTTTTGCTTTCTTATTAGACAGTCCTTGGATAATTCTATTAGTCATTTTATTGATATCTAATGTAAAAGAGCTGTGTACTGAAACAATTACCCCGTCAAGAAAATCAAATGCTTTGTCGCTAATTGCAAGCTTTCCTGTGGGTAAAATATCGACTTCGAGCAACTTAATTATTCGAACATCTTTTTTATCCTTTGCTATTTTTTCAAACATTTTATCTCTTTTTAGTAATATTTTAAGTAATTCACTTTCACTGTGTTTTGAAATACTGGGATTATGTTCAGAAAAACCAAGATATTCATATTTAAATTCTTTTGCTTTATCTAACATTTCAGTTATTGAATTTCTCCCTAGATCGTGACTTGGTTCAATAGGATAATTTGAGTGAATATGTAAATCTCCTTTAATATCAGAAAGCTCAATAAGTTTTGGTAGATCATGTCCAATTGCAAGCTCAATTTCACCACTGTCTTCTCGTAGTTCTGGAGGCACCCAATCCATATCGATTGCTTTATAGAATAATTCTTCAGTTTTATATTGCTGTAATTTTTTATTAGGTAATTTAGGATTTTTTATACCATATTCAGAAAGAGAAAGACCCTTTTTTAAAGCGTATTCTCTTAAATGTATATTATGTGCTTTACTTCCTGTAAAATGTTGTAAAAGTGATCCAAAAGCCTCTGGGGGCTGTACCATAAGGTCAACTTGATGTCCTCCTGAAGTTAAAATTGAAGAAGTAGTATCACCTTTTTCAATAACCCTTTCTTTATATGGGTATTTTGTAAAATGTTCTATTACGCCTTTTGGGTTACTACTTGCAGCTGCGATATCGATGTCTCCGACTGTTGAAACCATTCTTCTTAGACTTCCTAATAATTCTACCTGCATAGCAAATTCTGATTTTTTAAGATAATCAGTAATTTTATCTGCTAGCTCTAAAGCAAAAGGCAAAGTCATTCTTACTGATTTTGTCTTTTCCAATTCGTATTCGTTTATTGCACGTATTATGTCTTGCTCTGACTTTTCTCCAAAACCTGCAAGTGGAGTAATTTTTCCTTTTTTTGCAATATTTTCTAAATCTTTAATAACAGTTTTAGGATTATTTAACTTAAACGTTTTAACAAGTCTGTAAGCTTTTTTTGGTCCAAACGAGGGAATTTTAAGAAGAGGGAAGACAGAGCTTGGAATATCTTCAAAAACCCATTTAAAATGAGCTATTGTTCCTGTTTTTAATAGTTCTTCCAAGTGAGCCTTAATTGAAGGACCTACTCCAGGTAAGCTTTGTAGAGCATTTTCTTTGTTCAAGTCCTTGATTTCTGTTATCGAATTTTCGATTGCATCTGCAGCTTTCTGATAAGCAATGATTTGAAAATAGAATTTTTGTTCATTCTTAATACTGTATGCACTAGCAACGTTTCTTAATAACTCTGCAATTTCTTTATTAGTCATTATATTGCAATACTTAAGCAAATATTAACAGAGGATTGACTATAATTCAATTATTTGATAGTATGCGTAAACTACGAGGACTTATAAAAGGGACGAGGGTTCCCGCCTCGCTGCCTAAAGGTTGGGATCGTAGCTCAGTCGGCTAGAGCGCTTCCCTGTCACGGAAGAGGTCGCGAGTTCGAGTCTCGTCGGTCCCGCAGTAAGCTATTATCCTGCCCCGAAAAATAATGCCAAAAGTAAGTAAAAAACAAACAGTAAGAGAAAATAAAGGGTTTTTATCAAACATAAAATTAGGAGATTCATATACAAGTTTAATTGTTGGGGTAATTGTTGTAATTTTAGTAACACTTGTTGTTTTTGCAATTGTTAAAGCAGGTGGAACAAACTCTTTTAAAAATATTGATACATTATCTACAGATACCAATATATTACCAAAGACTTATGAAGTAAAAGAAGGTGATGATCTTTGGTCAATTGCAGAAAAAATTTATGGTTCAGGATACAATTGGGTTGATCTTGCAAAAGAAAACAAACTTTCAAATCCAGAAGTTTTATATGTAGGATCAAAACTTTCAGTTCCTAATGTTAAAGTAAAAAATCCACAAAAAAAAGAGACAACAATGGAAAAAGAAGAATCTACAAAAGAAGCTACGATGAAAAAAGAAGCTACAGATTCAATTACTTCTGATAAATATACTGTTTTAAAAGGAGACAATCTTTGGGATATTTCTGTTAGAGCATATGGTGATGGATATAAATGGGTAGAAGTTGCAAAAGCAAATAATTTATCAAACCCTGATTTAATTTACCCCGGTAATATTATAAAGCTATCTAGATAAAAATCTACTATAAAGTTAAATCCACTTTTTATATGCTAAAATACTATCACGCGGTGATAGTTCAGTGGTAGAATGCTTCCTTCCCAAGGAAGAGGTCGAGGGTTCGAATCCCTTTCACCGCTCAATTTCTCTAAATTGACTAAACATCTAGTTTTTGGTATTATAAATCGTGCCCGATAGTAATAAAAAACCACTAAAATATATATTTGTTTCCGGAGGAGTAATCTCTGGAATAGGAAAAGGTGTTACAGTCGCTTCAATTGCGTTTCTACTTAAATCAGCAGGATACAAGATAACTCCTATTAAATTTGAAAATTATTTAAACATTGACGCAGGGACAATAAATCCAATAGAACATGGTGATCCATTTTTATGTGAAGACGGAACAGAAGCAGATATGGATATTGGCACATACGAAAAATTCTTAGATGAAGACATGGGAAAAGACAATTTTGTTACTATGGGTAGAATTTATCAAACAGTAATTGAAAAGGAAAGAAGATTTGAATATAAAGGAGAAGATGTAGAAGCTATTCCAGATATTACAAATGAAATCATTAAAAGAATTGATGATTTAGGAAGAAAGAAAAAAGCAGACATTGTAATAATTGAATTGGGCGGAACAGCAGGAGAATATCAGAATGCTTTGTATTATGAAGCAGCACGTATGCTTACATTAAATAAGCCTAGAGATGTTATCCATGTACATGTAAGCTATGTCCCAACCCCCAAGCACTTAGGAGAGCCTAAAACAAAACCTACTCAATTATCTGTAAAAATATTAAATGAAATGGGAATTCAACCTAATTTTATTGTTGCTAGATCTGATAAGTTTTTAGACGAAAGACGAAAAGATAGGCTTGCACTTTTTTGTAATCTTCATAAAGATGGAATTATTTCAAGTCCTGATTTAGGATCAGTATATGAAATTCCAATAGTTTTACATAAACAAAATCTAGACGTAAATATCTTAAAAAGTCTTGGTTTGCAAATTAAAAAACCAGACTTAAGAGAATGGGAAAAGTTAGTTACTAATATTAAAAAAAAGAAAAAAACAGTAGAAATAGCAATTATAGGAAAATATTTTGGCACAGGAGAATACCAATTAAAAGATTCATACGCTGCACTTTTTGACGCAATTGATCATGCAGCCTGGAATAACGATGTAAATGCAAAGACTGCATGGATTGATTCTGAAAAAATAGAAAAAGTAATAAAAGGTCTTAAGACAGAGCAAGAAATAGAGGATGCACTTAATAAGGTAATGGGAAATCCAAGCGGAATTATTGTTCCAATAGGTTGGGGAATAAGAGGATCTGAAGGAATGATTGCAGCAGCAAGCTATGCAAGAAAGAAAAATATTCCCTATCTAGGACTTTGTTATGGAATGCAACTTGCAGTTGTAGCTTTTGCTAGAGATATACTTAAATTACAAGATGCAAACACTGAAGAAAATAACAATAAAACAAAAAATCCTGTAATTCATATAATCGAATCTCAAAAAAACCATATGGCAAAAAGAGCATATGGAGGAACAATGAGACTAGGAGCATGGGATGCAAAAGTTAAAAAAGGAACTAGAACATATGATATTTATAAAAAACATAATAGTTTTAAAAGCGAAGAAGAAGGAATAGCTAGTGAGAGACATAGACATAGATATGAATTTAATAATAAATATGCAAAAGAAATGGAAAAAAATGGATTAATGATAAGCGCAAGATCTGTAAAAGAAGATTTGGTAGAAATAATTGAACTTTCTAAAAATCTTCACCCATTTTATATGGGAACACAGGGTCATCCTGAGTATAAGAGCAGACCCTTAAAACCTCATCCAATTTTTATAAGTTTTCTGGAAGCTTGTAAGCATAAAAATTAATCCTTGAGGATTTACTACTTTTAGATTATAATATTAGCCTATGATTACAGATGTAAATTTTGTTCCAGGTGACATTGTTAGAGTTCATCAAAAAATTAAAGAAATTGACAACTCTCAAAAGGGTGGTGGAAAAGAAAAAACTAGAGTTCAGGTTTTTGAAGGAGTTGTATTAAAACAAAAGGGCAGGGGAGATAATAAAATGTTTACTGTTAGAAAGACAATAGGTGGAGTAGCAATTGAACGTATTTTTCCTCTTAAATCTCCTAATATTGAAAAAGTTGTAGTTAAAGGAAAATTAAAAGATAAAATAAGAAGATCAAAATTAACCTATCTTAGAAATAGAAAAAATTAAGAAGTTCTTAGTTTTCTAATACTGTCTCTTAGTATAGTAGCTGTTTCAAAATCTAAATCTTTCGCAGCACTTCTCATATCAACACTTAATTTTTTAATAAGTTTTTCTTTTTCATCAGGGAGTAAAATTTCTTTATTTTCTAAATCAAAAAATAAATTGGTATTTTCTTCTTCTTTTTCAACAAGTTTTGCTCTAATTGCTTTTATAATCGTTTGAGGAGTTATATTGTGTTTTTTGTTGTAATCTAACTGAATCTTTCTTCTTCTATCAACTTCATCTATGGCATCTCTCATGGAATTTGTGATTTTGTCAGCATACATAATTACTTCTGAATCAACATTTCGTGCAGCTCTTCCCATGATTTGAATAAGAGAGGTTCTACTTCTTAAAAATCCCTCTCTATCTGCATCAATGATTGCAACAAGAGACACTTCTGGAAGATCTAGTCCTTCTCTTAATAAGTTAATACCTACTAAAACGTCATAATCTGCTGATCTTAATTTATCTAAAACATCTTGTCTTTCAAGTGTATGAATATCAGAATGAAGGTAAGAAACTTTAATATCTCTTTCAGCTAAATATGAAGACAAATCCTCAGCCATTCTTTTTGTAAGCGTTGTTATAAGGATACGTTGCTTTTTTTTAACTCTTTTATTAATTTCAGAAATCAAATCATTTACTTGTCCTTTACTTGGTTTTATAGTAATTTTTGGATCTACAAGTCCAGTTGGTCTTATTAATTGTTCAACAACTGAGTTTTCCTCTTTTGCGAGTGATAATTCAAAATCATTAGGAGTTGCGCTTACAAAAGTTAATTGATTAATTCTTTTCATAAATTCATCAAATCTTAAAGGTCTATTATCAAGAGCGGATGGAAGCCTAAAGCCATAGTTAATTAGCATTTGTTTTCTTGCTTGGTCGCCATTATACATTCCTCTTATCTGAGGAATTGTAATGTGGGATTCATCGATAATAGTTAAAAAATTAGGATTACACATCTTAAAATAATTTAAAAGAGAATAGGGAGGATCTCCAGGAGCTCTTCCGTCAAAATATCTTGAATAGTTCTCAATTCCATTAACGTATCCAATTTCTTTTATCATTTCAAGGTCATAATTTGTTCTTTGACTAATTCTTTGTGCTTCAAGAAGTTTATTTTCTTTTTTAAGTTCTGCAGTTCTTAAGGCTAAGTCTTTTCTAATTTCTTTGAATGCGTTCTTATGACTATCTGGGTCTGTCATAAAATGTTTTGCAGGATAAATTATTGATATTTTAAGTTCATTAAGATTTTCACCAGTAAGAGGATCAAACTCAAGGATTTTATAAATAATATCGTTTTTAACCTCAATTCTAAGTCCAAAATCAGAATTAGCAGGGAAGATATCAATATCTTCTCCTCTTACTCTAAAAGTGCCTCGTTTAAAACCGTAATCATTTCTTTCGTACTGAAGATCAGTAAGCCTTAGCATTAAATCTCTAGTTTGTACTTTTACTCCTGGTTTTATTTCTAAGGCAAATTTCCCAAACTCAACAGGGGAGCCAATGTTGTAAATACAAGATACTGAAGCAACAACGATTACATCTTTTCTACTTAAAAGATTTGCTGTTGCAGAAAGTCTTAATCTATCTATCTCTTCGTTTATCTCAGTCTCTTTCTCGATATATGTATCACTTTGCGGAATATATGCTTCAGGTTGGTAATAATCGTAATAAGATACAAAGTAGCAAACTGCATTGTTTGGGAAAAAGTCACGTAACTCTTGATATAGCTGTCCAGCAAGTGTTTTGTTATGGGAGATTACTAGTGTAGGACGGTTTAAATTTGCTATAACGTTTGCCATAGTAAATGTTTTTCCAGATCCAGTAACACCTAAGAGAACTTGGTTTTTAACGTTCTTTTCTAAAAGGGAAGTTAATTTTTTAATTGCCAGTGGCTGGTCACCAGTTGGTTTAAAGTTTGATTTAAGCTTAAACTTCATGTTCATATTCTAACATAAAATTGAGGCTAAAACATAGTATTGATATAGTTTTATCATTAAAGTTTCAGTTGACAAGGTTCTAATATTTTTCGTATAAAATATACATAAGCAAATAATATTATGCCAGGAGTTTTATATAAAAAAGAAAGAGAAGTTTTAGAGTTCATAGCTCAATTTCAAAGGCAATACGGATATTCACCTATTCTTTCAGAAATCGCTAAGGCAACCGGACATAAAAGTAATTCTACGGTTCATACAATTATTAAATCATTGGTTGAAAAAAAATATATTCAAAAAGTTGATGGAAATACCAGAACTTTAAAAATTGTTGATGAAAAAGTTAAATTAAACTTAATGGGTAGTGAAGCCGCAATAGAACTGCCTCTAATGGGTTATATTGCTGCAGGAAAGCCTCTAGAGCCTCACACTGATCCAAATGCAACACTTTGGGTTTCAGGAAGTATGATGTCAGGAGAAAGAACTGCATATTCGCTTCAGATAAAAGGAAATTCACTTATTGAGGATGGAATATTAGACGGTGATTATGTAGTAATTGAAAAAATTCAAGATCCTAAAAACGGTGATATTGTAGTTGCAATAGTAGATGACAATTTAGCTACTCTTAAAAAGTTTTATAAAGAAGGGGATCGAGTGGTATTAAGACCGGCAAATTCTTCAATGGAACCAATTTATCCCAATAACTTAACTATTCAGGGTAAAGTTGTATCGTTAGTTAGAAAATTTTAATAAAAGCATTCACCTTTAGTTTGATATAAAATACCAAAAATAGATTCAATACCTAAAATCTTGTATAATACCTAGCTATGGGAACACTGTATATTGTTGCAACTCCAATTGGAAATTTAGCAGACATTTCTTTTCGTGCAGTTGAAGCAATTATGAATGCTGATTTTATTGCATGTGAAGATACAAGAAAAACTGGCCATTTAGTCAAACATCTTGACGAAAAGTTTTATAGTGGAAAGTCTATTAGGCCACCGTTTGTATCGTATTATGAACAAAATGAGTTAAGGAGAATCCCTCAAATTGTTACACTTCTAAGACAAGGTAAAAATATTGCATTAGTTTCTGATGCAGGAACACCAACTATCTCAGATCCTGGATATAAGCTTGTAAGGGAAGTTATTCAAAATGGCATTGTTGTTGAATCAATTCCTGGTCCGTCAGCTGTTATTTCAGCTCTTGTTTCGTCTTCTCTTCCAACAGATAAGTTTCTTTTTTTAGGATTTCCTCCGCATAAAAAAGGACACAGAGAAAAATTATATAAAAATATTAGAGATGTTTCTAAAATTTTAAAACAAACAATTATTTTTTATGAATCTCCACACAAATTACAAAATACATTAGAAGAAATAAAAATATTCTTTGGTGATATTAATATTGTTATTGCTAGAGAGCTTACAAAAAAATTTGAAGAAATAAGAAGAGAATCTGTGTCAAAATCGATTGAGCATTTTCAAAAAACAAAGCCAAAAGGGGAAATTGTTATTCTATTTAAACTAGAGTGATTTTAATTGATTATTTATTTCCAAAAGTCTATTATACTTTGCCACTCTTTCTCCTCTAACAGGAGCACCGAATTTAACGAAATCAGCAGAGACTCCTACAGCAAAATCTGCAATAAAGGAGTCATTGGTTTCACCAGATCTATGTGATACTGTGATTTTTAAACCTGATGATCTAGCTGCCTCAACAACTGCAAGAGCTTCAATAACAGTTCCTATTTGATTTGGTTTTATAATAATTCCTCCAATTGTTTTTTTATCAAGTGCCATTTGTAATCTATAGGGATTTGTTGCAGTTAAATCATCTCCAACAATTAGAGTTTGCTGTCCGAGTCTTGTTTGAATTTGATTCCATCCCTCCCAATCGTCTTCTGCCATAGGATCTTCAAGATAAATAAGCTGAAATTCCTTAGCAAGTTCTTCGTAATATGCGATTAAATCACTTCTTGAAAAAGTCATTGCTTTATCTTTAATACGATATTTTTGTTCTCTGAAGAAATTAGAAGCAGCAGCATCAAGTCCCATAAAAACATCAAATCCAAGTCTAAGATTTTTTTGTGAAATTGCCTCTTTGATATATAAAAAAGCCTCTTTGTTATTTTGTAAGTTAGGACCAAATCCACCCTCATCTCCTATGAGTGTGGATAAATTATTTTGTTTTAAAACGATTTTTAGTGCTGAATAAATTGAACTAATCTTATTTAATCCTTCTGGGTATGACATTGAAGAAGCTGGTGTTACAATGAATTCTTGAAAATCTAAATTATCACCAGCGTGTTTTCCTCCATTTAAAATATTAAATAAAGGTGTTGGAATTTTAAGTTCAGTATTTTCTTTTTTAACGTATTCTCTTAGATACAAGAAAAGGGGAAGAGTTGAGCTTTTTGCAGCAGCTTTTGCAACTGCCATTGAAACAGAAAGAATAGCATTTGCACCAAGCTTTCCTTTATTTTGTGTTCCATCCAAATCAATCATGATTTTATCAACAACTTGCTGCTTAGTTGCTTCAACTCCGATAAGATTTGGAGCAATCACACGTTCAATATTTGAAATTGCATTAAGAACACCGTTTCCATCAAAACGATCACTGTCATGGTCTTTTAGTTCACTTGCTTCATAGTTTCCAACTGATGTGCCACTTGGACATGAGGCGATACCTAATCTACCATCATTTAAATACACTGTCGCTTCAACTGTTGGGTTTCCTTTTGCATTGAGGATTTCTCTTGCAGTAATTTGCTTTATCTTTGCCATATTAGGAAATTATTTTCTTTTCAGCTATTGAGATTGTTTCCCTAACAGAATCAATTGCATCGGGAGATACTGATACGCTTGTAATTCCCCAATTAACTAATTTTTCAACAAGATCAGGATAGCTTGAAACAGATTGTCCACAAACAGATGCAGTAATTTTATATTTATGAGCTGTTTTTGCTATATGTTCAAATGCCCACAAAACAGCTTCATTTCGCTCGTCAAACTCTGGGGCTACTTCGTCATTATCACGATCAGTTCCCAAAATAAGCATAGTTAAATCGTTTGATCCAACTGAAATGCCATCAATTCCTGCCTCAATAAACTTTGGTAGAAGAATTACGTTTGACGGAATTTCTACCATCATCCATAGTTTAAAGGTTGGAGATCTATGAAGACCACTTGCAGAAATAATCTTTTTTACCTCCTCAAGTTCTTTTACAGTTCTTACAAAAGGAAGCATAATCCATAAATTCTTAAGCCCCATTTTATTACGAACTTTTTTAATAGCTTCAAGCTCTAATTCAAAAACTGCTGAATCATGAATGTATCTATATGCTCCACGGTATCCAAGCATTGGATTTGATTCTTGAGGTTCAAACTCTTTCCCTCCGACAAGAGATCTGTATTCATTGGTTTTAAAATCAGAGGTTCTGTAAACAACGGGTCTTGGATTAAAAGCTTTGCAAAATTTAGCTATGCCTTCTGAAAGTTTTTCAACAAACTCTTTCTTTTTTCCGTCTTTAATCATTTTTTTAGGATGAGTACCAATTCCTGCCATCATAAACTCCGCTCTTAAAAGACCTACACCATCAACGTGTTTTTGAGATACTCTGTCAGCTATTTCAGGTTCTGCTAGATTTACATAAACTTTAGTTGCTGTTTTTATGATTTTATTTGTTCCTAAGCTTATTTGAGGACTGTTAGTAAAGTGACCACCTTTATATATTTCTCCAGAAAGTCCATTTACAGTAACAACCATACCTGTTTTTAGTTTTTTAGTAGCATCTTGTGTACCAACAACAGCAGGTATTCCTAATTCTCTTGAAACAATGGCAGCATGAGATGTTCTTCCTCCGCTGTCTGTAATAATTGCTACAGCTTTTTTCATAGCCGGTACAAAATCAGGATTAGTTTGTGGTGAAACTAAAACGTCGCCTGGTAGCACTTTTCCTACTTCTTTTGCACTGTAAATAATTTTTACAGGCCCTGATGCAATTCCAGGGGATGCTGGTGAACCTTTTAATACTGAAACTAAGTTTTTAGTGTCATTTGTTTCTACTTTCTTTTTAGAATTAGTTGTAGTAACTGCTCTTGTTTGAACAATATATACTTTTCCTTTTTCAATTGCCCATTCAATATCCTGAGGAAAATAATAGTGTTTTTCAAGCTTTCTTCCAAGATCTGCTAAAGCAAATATTTCTTTTACAGAAATTTTTTGTTTTGAGCCTTCTTTTTTTGATAATTTTATTTCCTTGTTTTTATCACCCTTTAAAACATATTTTACGTTTTGTTCAGCAGTTTGCTTTACAATTAATTCGTTCTTATCTTTTGCTACTTCATAGTGATCTGGAGTTACTTTTCCCTGAACTATGTATTCACCAAGACCATAAATTGCTTCAATAACTATTTTTGATTTATCATTAGTAACAGGATCAATGGTAAACATAATTCCTGATTTTTCAGATTCAATCATTTTTTGAACAACTAAAGCAATTCCAATTCTAATATGATCAAAGTGTTGTTCGTGTCTATAAAACATTGCCCTAGGTTCAAAAAGTGATGCCCAGCCTTTTCGTATATTATCAATTAAATTTCCTTCACCTTTAATGTTTAAGTATGTCTCTTGCTGACCTGCAAATGAGGCTGTTGCTAAATCTTCTGCAGTTGCAGAAGATCTTACAGCAACTAATGCGTCTTTAAAAACTCCGCCTAAGGCCTTATATGCCTTATATACATCATTTTTAAGTTCTTCTGATATTTCACCTTGCATAATCTCTTTTTTAATATGTTTTGAAACTTGTTCAATTGAATCTTGTTTTTCAAAGTTAACGGTATTTATGAGGTGCTTTATTTTAGTTTCTAAATTATTATCTTTTAAAAAATTATAATATGCATTTGCAGTAACAATAAATCCTGGGGGAACGGGGAATTTGGCCTGAGTCATTTCTCCTAAGTTTGCTCCTTTACCTCCTACGATATTCACATCATCTTTATCTACGTCTGAAAACCATGCAACTAGGGCAGCTTTTGACATATATAAAGTATGCTTTAAAACGGACAAAAATGCAAGTGTAGAATTATTATTTTGAGCTTAAAATTTTCTTTAGATCTTCAACCATATCAACAGGGGTTGGGTCTTGTTCATAGATTAGTGCTAAGTAATAGGAAGTCCAATCAGCAAGATAAATACTTGAAAACATTTTATAAAAAACGCTATCTCCTTCCATTTCAATAATCTCGGAATTTATCCCTTTTTTCTTTAAAAGCATTGCTGTTGCATCGTAGCGGTTAATATTTCTTGGATTATCATTCTTATCTTTAAGCATAATCATAAAAAAACTCCCCTGTGGATTTGTGTATCCAACCATTTCATTATGATCTGCTTCAGGAAAAAAATTCCAGTAAGCAGGTGTTTTAGCATTTTCATTTATTTTTATTTTCCAAATCATAGCAACAGATTTAAACTTTGGTGAGGAATAAATTATCGGCGTTTTCCCTTTAAGATTTTTGGCTAGAGCTTCTCCATATTTTTCCCATTTATCCATTTTTTCATTAAACAAGTCTGCAGTTTTTTCTATTTCTAAAGTAGTATCTGGAATAAGGTTTTGATTAACAAGTATTTGAAACATAGATCCAAAGAAGTATCCCGTTCCCATTCTAGGCTGAAAATTTTGATATGGTATGGGAAGTTTTACATGCGGTACATTATGTTCTTTGCAAAGTTCTTCAATTTTTCCTCCGCTTGATATCCCAACAATAGGAAGATTATTTTTATATGCTTCTTCAAATGAGCTTATTGTTTCTTCGGTTATTCCAGAGTAAGAAGATATAATATTTAAACAATTATCATATGCTTCAGGGGGAAGAGAATAATAGCGATTAATAACAATATCTAATGGTTTGTAATCTTTGTGATTGTTAAAAAGATCATTGCAATAAGTTCTGAGAAGATTTGCAGGAAGTGCTGATCCGCCCATTCCAGATATAGTCACTTTTTTAAAAGTTCCATTTAATTTAATATTCTTTGCAATTCTTAAACCTTCTTTAAACTGTTTAGGACCATCAATTATAAATTGTCTAAAGTTTGATGGATCTTTTGGATTAATACTCATATCTTTAACTATTAGCTTTTATAAATTTCATTAATTCATCTCTATTTTCTTCCATAACTTCCTTATCTAATGATTCTACATTTAACCTTAAAAGTGGTTCAGTATTAGACGTTCTTACTGAAAACCTCCAGTTAGCATAGTTTATCGCAATTCCATCCATAGTATCAAGCTGTCCATCAGAATACTTTTCTTTAAGCTTATCCATAATTTCAGAAGCATTATTTACCTTAAAATTAAATTCACCTGATTCATAGCTTCTTCTATAATCTTTTGTAAGCTCTGATAAAGATTTTCCTGTTTTTGTCATTACCTTAAGAACAGTAAGTATCATGGGCATTTGTGATTCAGCATTACCGGTTTCTCTAAAAAAGTAATGTCCAGATGATTCTCCGCCAAACATTGCACCAGTTTTATGCATAGCTTCAGTTATAAAGGCATGTCCAACTTTCGTAACGTGCATTTTGCCGTTATTCTCCTTAATTATTTCTTTGGGAGTTAAAAGGTAGCGAATATCTATTAAAATAGTTTCACCTGGATTTTCAGAAAGAATATCTTTTGTAATAATTGAGGTTATTATTGTTGGAGGAACGATATTTCCTTTTTCATCTATAAAAAATAATCTGTCGCCATCGCCATCAGGTGCAAGTCCTAAATCAGCTTTTTCGTTAACGACTCTTTTTGTAAGTTCAACTAAAGTTTCTGACTGAAGAGGATCAGGTTGGTGAACAGGAAAAGTTCCATCCAGCTCAAAATTCATACGGATTAGATTGCCAGGAATTTCCTTAAATAAAGCATTAATATATTGAGATCCCATGGCATTTCCTGGATCAGCAACAATCTTAAACTTATTTATCTTAGGATTTCCTGCAATCTTCAGTGAATTTTTTACTTCGTCTTCAAGTATTCCAGATTTTTTCTCTATTTTTCCGCCACTAATAGGGGAGATAAAAGTTCCTTTAGATGCCATTTTTTTAATTTCTTCCAGTCCAGTAGTTTTTCCTATTTTTATAAGACCTTTTGGACTATTTTTAACCATTTTAATTCCATTCCATTCTTTTGGATTATGTGATGCGGTAATTTGAAAGCCGCATTCATAGTTGTAATGTGATACTGCAAAGTAAAAAGTTGGAGTAGAGACAATTCCTATATCAATAACTTGTGCGCCAAGTTTCACAAGTGTATCAATTGCAATTTTTGTAAGAGATGGAGAAGAAGTTCTCATATCAGTACCTACAACTATTGTTAAGGGCTTATCATTCGGTTTTTCTTTATGAAAAAAAGTATAGATTGCTTTAACAATCGGTTCTATTACTTCTTCGTTTAGATCGGTGGGGTAGACTCCTCTTATATCATAGCCTTTGAATATTGAGGGATTAATCTGCATTTTATAATCTTATATTTCCATTAAAAAAAAGTCAACATTTTGAGTAAGTGGAAGAGTAGTAAGACCGTACTTTTGCTTATAGTCAATAAGATAAAGCTTATTTATAATCTCTTTTAATTTTTCCTCTCCAAATAAACGGGCTTGTCTTTCAAGTTTTCCTCTTTGCCAAGGAGCAAGTCTTTTTAATTCATCTATAGGAGAAGAGTTATCTATTAAAAGAGCAAAAAGAATTCTAAATTGTCTAATAATCATATAGAAAACAAGTTCTTCTGATGTTTTTGCAATTACATTATGAAAATATAAAACATTATCAGAATTGTTTGGTTTTAGATTATCTAAAAATAAAAATAAACTTTGTGGAAATTTAAATATTTTCGAGTTTGCATTTTTAAATT
>Ga0075530_1000099_pt1 | contig 36133 bp, 34 predicted proteins | sample NGEPerD_2_FD_75101 | JGI IMG/M metagenome (GOLD analysis project Ga0075530, IMG submission 75101) | Arctic peat soil microbial communities from the Barrow Environmental Observatory site, Barrow, Alaska, USA - NGEE PermafrostL1-D | ecosystem: Environmental > Terrestrial > Soil > Wetlands > Peat ... | reverse complement strand
TCACCCTGCGTAGGCGCCAGACCCAACGTCATCGATCACTCCCGAAAGTGGCCATACGCCATCATCTCGAGCCGACCATTCAGAGTGGGTCAACGCCACGCGAAAGACACCAGCCACCTAGGTCCGACTTCGGCCCGAAGCTGTCGCTGTCGAGTGCGGGGGGCCGACCGGAACAGCGGTGTGGCGTCGCTGCCGGAGGTCACGTGCCCAACGGGTGGGGCGCCATCCGTGGCCTGGGCGAGACGCCAGCGCCAGCGCGGCGATGGGGACCGGTTCAGACCGGCCATCTGACCAGCCCAAGTACAACGCGAAGAAGCGGCTGTCTGAGGTGATCGGCCCCCTGCGATTCCAGTTGCTGATCGCATACCGCGGTGTCGTTAGACGGGTGTCCGGGCACACTCGATCCCGGCGCTGGAACATGGACCCGGCCGGCTGCTACGGCAGCAACACGCTGTACAGATTGCTTCGTCACAGAATGCTTCGTCCGCTTGCGATCTGCAGGCTGATCGAGCGCAAGATGAACGCGGCAGACTTCTCGGTGGATCCCCGGACAGTCGCACCACTTCAGTTCGAGGGGGCGCCAACCGAATCTTGGCCAACAGGGATCCGCTGCCGTACTACGACAAGATCGACTGGGCGACTCAGTGGGTACTGCGTGGTGACGCGTTCCCAGGCTGACCGGGCCTTCCTCTGGGCTCGGTACCGTTTGTACTCCTTGCGGATCCAGCGCATCAGGTAGGTGTTGATGCGCGCCAGGACGCTGGACAACGCGGAGCGGTGGAACGCCCCGTAGTAGTGCATCCAACCGCGGACGACCGGGTTGATCATCCGCGCGAGCTCACCGAGGCTGAGCTCGGTTCGCCCGGGGTCAGGGGCCAGCGGTCCAGGCTGCCGCCAACCGCGTCCGGGAGTGCACGCCGAGCTTGGTGTAGACGTTGCCGAGGTGATAGCCGACTGTCTTGACGCTGAGCACGAGGTGCTGAGCGACTTCCTGGTTGGTCAGTCCTTGGCACACCAGGGTGGCGATCGTCCGCTCCTGTGGTGTCAGGGGTTGGGGCAGCTCCACCGTGCGCTTGCTCGGAGTTACTCCGCAGGCAGCGAGCTCGTCGTCGACGCGACCGACGAACGGCCGCGCACCCAGGGCGTTGAGCCGCGTCCTGGCGTCCTCGAGCCGTGTGATCGCCGCGCGCTTCTCGCCGCGTCGCCGCAGGAACCTGCCGAAGGCGGCCTGGCCGAGCGCGGCGTCCAACACCGACACCTCGCCCCGGTCGAGCTCGAACGCGGCCTGGAACGATGCCCTGGCGACCTTGTGGTCCCGTCTCGAGGTGGCGAGCTCGCCTCGGACGCGGGCGAGCCCGGCAAGCCGTGAGTTGCAGTCTCGCTCCCGAGCGAGCGCTTCGAACTGCTCGATCTCCAGCTCGGCCTCGTCCAGGCGGCCGAGCTCGACGAGCGCGCTGACGTACTGGACCGGCCACTGCATCAACCCCGGCTCGTGCGTCGGCCCGCCGCCGAGGCTGTGCAGGAGAGCTGAGCGAGTGACGACCTCGGCGGGGTCCGACCGGCACCAGGCGATGTGCACACCGGCGTTCTCGCACACCGCGAAGGTGGCCAGGTCTCCGAGCTGCTCGGCCAGATCGCGTGCCGCGGCAAGGTGATCCTCCGCCCGGAGCCAGTCACCGCGGCAGGCGCAGACCAGGACAGCCGCGCTGTGCAGGAACCCCTGGACCCATACCTGCTCGGAGTCCTCGGCCAGGGAGAGCGCGTGTTCAGCCGCTGCGAGCGACGCGTCCCAGGAACCAAGCCGGAACTCGACCTCGGCCAGGGCACCCATCGCAAGCAGTCGTTGGGGAGACACCTCGGCGTGGCTCACATTGCAGACCGTGGCGAGGTCGCGACGGGCGCCGACCAGGTCGTCGGTCGCGACCCGTAGGGCGCCCCGCGTGGTGAGCTGGTGGCTGTACCCGCGGACCAACATCGGGTCCGACGGGACGGACTCGAGCACCGCCAGAGCCTCCTCGATGCGGCCCACCATGCCCAGGCCGAAGGCCCGAGCCGCGTTCGTCGAGTCGGCGAGGTCAGGCGGGAGGCCCAGCTCGAGGGCCCGCGCTGCCCATTCCGCAGCACCCAGTCCGTCGGCGCGCATGTTGTGCAGCTGGGACAGGATCGCCGCCAGGCTCCCGAGGTGGTCGGGGGACAGCTGGTCGCCGCGTGACCACGCTTCGGACGAAAGAGCCTCAGCAGCGTCCGGCTCACCAGAGAACCACGCGAGCCTGGCCTGGAGGTACACCCGTCTTGCGGTGGCTGGGGTGGCCGACAGGTCGGTGGCAAGCGCCTTCGCCGTCGCCAGGTCTCCGTCGATCAGGAACAGGTTGACGGCGTCGAGGAGGCGTTCCTCGGATGTCGTGCCCGCACTGCCCACGCGGCTCGCCTTGAGCGTGAGGTCCGCGGCGGCGTGCGCGTCGCCGCGCGCCAGGTTCGCTGCGGCCGCGGCCGTGAGCCGATCGGCCAGGTCGTCGTCGGAACCACTCGTTGCTGCGACCAGGTGACGGAGGGCGGCGTCGCCGGTGAGCAGCTCCCCGGCGCGCGCGTGGAGCGTTGCTCGAGCGTGAGGCCCGAGGTCGTCGTACACGGCGGCACGCACGAGGGGGTGCGGGAAGCGGACGGTCCAGCCGCTGGGGTTCTCTGCGTGCATCAGGATGGTCGGCGAACGGCTGAGCTCCTCCAGGGCCTGCTCGGGGTGCTCGACGCCAGCGACGGCGGCGAGGAGGTCTATCGCCGATCCGTCGGGCAGGAGGGCTGCGGCCCTGGCCAGTCGCTGGGCGGGCTCTGAGTGCGAGACCAAGGCACCAGTCACCAGAAGGGCGTAGGACGGCGGCGCAGGCAGCGGCCCCGAGGCGACGAGCGTCTCGACCGGGAGCTCGTCCAGCAGTGCCCGGAGGTACAACGGGCTGCCGTCGGTGTGACGACGCAGCCGAGCGGCAGCGGCTCCGGCCCCAGCCCCGAGCCCCTGCGCCTGGACGAGCTCGGCGACCTCTGTCTCGCTCAGGCCGTCGACGTGTAACCGGTCTTCGGGCGCCGCGGCCAGCCGGAGCAGCCCCGGTGGAAGCCGCGACACCTGGTCGTCCCGGGTCACGAAGATCGCCAGCACCGGGTCCGCGGCCAGTCTCCGGAGCGCAAAGGTCAGCGCACCCAAGGACGCGGCATCGGCGAGGTGGGCGTCGTCCACGACGACCACCGTCGCCTGCCGGTCGCCGAGCCGGTCGAGGTCCTGCAGAACTGCAGCGCCGGCGGCGAACGGGTCCTCCCAGCCCTCCGAGGTGCCGAGCAGTTGGTGGACGATCCCGAACGGGAGGAAGGTCTCGGACTCGTCACCCGACGCGCTCAGGGTACGGACGGCTCGGAGCCCGTCCAGGAAGGTGGAGACCAGAGCACTCTTGCCGATGCCGGGCGGTCCGTCGATGACCACCGTCGACGGCCTACCTGAAACGGCGGTCGAAAGATGGCCGTCGAGCCAGTTCAGCTCCCCGGCACGTCCGACGAAGTATGGCATCGGCATCTGCAGTCCTGCCCGACCGTTCAGGAGGGAATGGCATCTGTGACGACCCTACGTCGTACGACTGGGTCCGGGGCCCAGGGGCTCACGGTGACGAGGATCGACATCGTCGCCCCGACCACCGTGAGCACCACCAGAGAGATCACGGTCGGGGACAGTCTGTCCCCGGCGTCGAACAGAGCCGCCATGCCGGTCACGCACGCCAGGCACACATAGACACCCGAGTGCAGGAGCCGGCAACGGTCGCGTTGGACACCGAGCGCAGGACGTACCGGCTTGCCGTCGAACTTTCCGGGAGGGCGCCCGCCGGTGAAGAAGGTCTTGTACGTCTCGATCGACAACACCGACAGTCCCGCGGCTGCGACGGTCAATATCACCCAGTCATGGGTGAAGGGAACCACCATCATCGTCCAGGCCGTGGCCACCACTGGGCTCCGAAGGAACTTCCAGCCGCTGAAACCCTCGACCGGGGCGTCCTTCCACGCCCCACCCACAGCGGTGAGCCACCCACCGATTCCACCGACCAGGACGAGCAGCCACAACGGTCCGCCGTCGGCAGGTTGCAGCGCCGCCGCGGCGCAACCCATTGCCACGACACCGACGAGGACGACCAACCCCGTGAGGTAGCGAGGCAACCGGCCATCAACGGGCCGTCCCAGGATCGCGATTCGCATGGGGATCGCGTAGGCGTCCTGGTCGTCCTCGCGGAGGAACGACTTCCACAGCTCCGTGGCCAGGCGTTCTGTCGCATAGAGCACGCCCACCAGGACGATCGGGGCCAGGGTCGTCTCGAGATCGGTCGCCGTCGCCAGCATCGCCGCCGCCACCACCGCGACAACGATGGTGCGGGCGAAGCTGGCCGCCTTGAAGCCCTCGAACGGGGAGTCCTTGAACGCTCCCCAGGTCGCCGCATGTGTCCCGGTGACGAGGGCCAGGAGGACGGCGTACATGATGCTCATCGCGCTGCCCCTGCCAGGAATGCCTGCCGCGGGAGGATCGGTTCCTCGGCACGGGGGGCGAGCCGCGCGATCTCGCGGAGGCCGACTGCGAGGATGCCGAGGCCGAGCAGCTGCACGACCATCCCTCCGGGCGAGTGGCCGGGGACCTCCCCGAAGACGAACGCCCCGAACACGATGGCGACCAGCACGCCCACGACGTTCACCACTGGCATCGAGAAGGCGAGGGGAGCGATCTGGTAGGCGCGCTGGTTGATCGCCGTGCCGAGGATCCCGACGCCCACGAGGGCCACGACGAGCACGCCCAGCAGGCTGGACGGGATCTGTCGCTCGCCGAGTTCGGCGCCGACGAGCTTCAGCATCCCCGCAGAGACCCCGAACAGAGACCCCGCGGTGGCGCCCAGCAGGCTCGCATGCATCCGGTCGCGCCCCCGGCACCACCGTCGGCCGGCGGCGACCGCCGCCACGGCGAGCACGAGTCCGGTGGCTGTCATCGCGATCGCGACGTCCCTGCGAGGGGCCACCTGCCCGGGAGCGAACGTCACGCTGGACAGATAGGTCGCCAGCCCCGCCGCGGTGATCGCGACCGCCCGTAGCTCCTTCGGCCGGGGCAGCGTCCGCTCCAGGGCCGCTCGGACCGGGATGGCGAGCACCAGGCCCACCAGCAGGAGCGGCTGCACGAACGCGAGCGAGCCCCACCGGAGCGCCGTGGCGTGGAGCAGCATTGCGACGAACGACACAGCGGTCCCCACCAGCCACCAGGGATTCCGGGTCAGGTGGAGCAGCACCCGGCCGACGTTGGACACCCCACGCGGGACACCACCCGCGGCTCGATGCTGAAGGGCGTTCGAGACGGCGAAGCCGCCTGCTGCGCTGAGGCTGATCACGGCCGCGACGGCCACCTGCTGGTCCATGGGAGTACCGGTCCTGTCCTTGTTCGGGACTCAGCACGCTATGGATCCGCCCACACCCGGCACCTCGGGCGAATGCCCGGGATCGGCCGACGATTCGAACCCCCCTTGTCGCCGCGAATGGGTAAGGATTACCTTACCTAAGTAAGCCGCGCCGACCCCGGAGATCACGATGACCTCATTCCCCTTGGGGAACTACCTGATCGGCTTGCGCGAGGGGCTGGAAGCAAGCCTCGTGGTGGTCATCCTCATCGCCTACCTCGTCAAGACCGAACGGCGTGAGCTCATCCCCCGCATCTGGCTGGGTGTCGCTGCGGCCGTGCTCGTCTCACTCGCCTTCGGCGCGCTCCTGACGTTCGGCCCGCGACACCTGACCTTCGAGGCCCAGGAGGCCATCGGCGGGACCCTGTCGATCGTCGCTGTCGGCTTCGTCACCTGGATGGTCTTCTGGATGGCCCGCCACGCGCGCGGGCTCTCCGGTGAGCTGCACGGCAAGATCGACACGGCCGCCGAAGCCGGGCGCGCCAGCCTCGCCTTCGTCGCTCTGCTCGCCGTGGGTAGGGAGGGCCTCGAGACGGCACTGTTCCTGTGGGCCGCCACCCAGGCCGCCACGAGCTCCGACGGCTCCACTGCCACCCCCCTCCTCGGCGCACTGCTCGGCATCCTGACCGCGGTGGCCATGGGGTTCGCCTTCTACAAGGGCGTTCTCAGGATCAACCTCTCCATGTTCTTCAAGTGGACCGGAGCCATCCTGATCCTGGTCGCGGCAGGTGTTCTCGCCTACGGCATCCACGACCTGCAGGAGGCGGGCATCCTGCCCGGACTGAACAACCTGGCCTTCGATGTCAGCGAACAGGTCCCGCCGAGCTCCTGGCTGGGCACGCTGCTCAAAGGAACCCTCAACTTCTCCCCAGCGACCACCTGGCTCGAAGCGATCGCATGGGTCGCATACGTCATCCCCACGATGACCCTGTTCCTTTTCCGGATGCGCACCCCGCGCAACCGTCCCTCGGTGGCGTCGTCTGCCCAGCCGGCCCACACCCCCTGACCGAAAGGCTCCATCTCACGTGAACAGACTGATCACCGCAGCCTGCGTTATCACCGTGCTGACGACGACTTCTGCGTGCAGCCTGACCGAGTCCAACCAACCGTCTGCCAGCGGTGGCAGCGGAACGGTCAACGTCGACTCCTCCGCTGACGCCTGTGACCTGACCACGGCGAAGGCGCCTTCCGGGAACGTCGTGTTCAAGGTGAAGAACACCGGGTCGGAGGTCACCGAGTTCTACCTCTACGCAGAGGACGGCCTGCGCATCGTCGGCGAGATCGAGAACGTCGGCCCGGGACTCTCCCGCGACCTGGTGGTCCGCGCAGCGCCGGGCGAGTACGTCACGGCCTGCAAGCCCGGCATGGCCGGCAAGGGCATCCGCTCAGCGTTCACCGTCACCGACTCCGGCAAGGACACCAAGATCACCGGCGTCGACCAGGCGACCATTGACGCGGCCACCAGCCAGTACGCCGCCTACGTCCAGGACCAGTCGCAGCAGCTCGTGGACGCGACCACGAAGTTCACCGACGCCTACAAGTCCGAGGACGACGACGCCGCCCGCGAGCAGTTCCCGCACGCCCGCCAGTACTGGGAGCGCATCGAGACGGTCGCCGAGTCCTTCGGTGACCTCGACCCGAGGATGGACCTGCGCGAGGCCGACCTCGAAGAAGGCCAGAAGTGGACCGGCTGGCACCTGATCGAGAAGGACCTCTGGCCGCCGGCGTCGGGCTACCAGCAGCTGAGCACGGCCGAGCGGGGGACGTACGCCGACGACCTGCTGGCCAACACCAATATCCTCGACCGGCGGGTCCAGAAGCTCGAGTACACCGTCGACCAGATCGGCAACGGGTCCAAGGGGCTGCTCGACGAGGTCGCCACCACCAAGATCACAGGCGAGGAAGACGTCTGGTCGCGCACCGACCTCTATGACTTCCAGGCCAACCTGGACGGCGCCCGGGTGGGGTTCGAAGGCCTCAAGCCGCTGCTCGAGGTCAAGGACCCCGAGCTGTCCAAGCAGATCGAGTCGGCGTTCGACGCCCTGCAGCCGCTGCTCGACAAGTACAAGCAAGGCGACGACGACTTCGTCTTCTACGACACGGTCACCGAAGCCCAGCGCAAGGAGCTGTCCGATGCGGTCAACACGCTCGCCGAGCCGCTCTCGAAGATGACGGGAGCCATCACCCTGTGACAGAGCCCCAGTCAGTCAGCAACGCAGCGAAGCGGGCGCTCTCCCGCCGACGGCTCCTCGGAGCCGCTGGCGCGGGTGCGCTCGCCGTCGGTGCTGCCGGGGTGGGCGGCTGGGCCTACGGCCACGAGTCGGAGGAGCCCCCGAGGACGTCGACCAGGCGACCTACCCGTTTGAGGGACGTCATCAAGCGGGCATCACCACCCCGGTGCAGGATCGGCTGCACTTCGCCGCGTTCGACGTGACCACGGACTCCCGCGAGGAGCTGATCGAGATGCTGCGGATGTGGACCGCGGCCGCTCGCGACATGACGGCCGGCACGCAGGTGGGTGACGGCGCACCCACGTCGTACGACGCCCCGCCGACCGACACCGGCGAGGCCATGGGCCTGACCGCCGCCGGCCTGACGCTGACCTTCGGGTTCGGACCGACCCTCTTCGAGAAGAAGGGCAAGGACCGTTTCGGGCTCAGGTCGCAGCAGCCCGCGCTGCTGCGCGAGCTGCCCCACTTCCCGGCCGACAACCTCGACCCGAACCGCAGCAACGGCGACCTCTGCATCCAGGCCTGCGCCCACGACCCCCAGGTCGCGGTGCATGCCATCCGCAACCTCGCTCGCATCGGGTTCGGCACCGTCGCGATGCGCTGGGCCCAGCTCGGCTTCGGCCGCACCTCGTCGACGTCGACCGAGCAGGCCACCATGCGCAACCTGCTCGGCTTCAAGGACGGCACCGCAAACATCAAGTCCGAGGACTCCGAGGACATCGAGAAGTTCGTGTGGGTCAAGGAAGGTGACGACGACCGCGCCGACTGGCTCGCCGGCGGCTCCTACCTCGTCGCTCGGCGGATCAACATGCACATCGAGCCCTGGGACCGCACCAGCATGCGCGAGCAGGAGCTGCTGATCGGCCGCGACCGCCTGGAAGGTGCACCGCTCTCGGGCGGCACCGAGTTCACCGAGCTCGACCTCGACGTCCAGGGACGCGAGGGCCCGCTCATCGCGATCGACGCCCACGTTCGCCTGGCCCACCACACCCAGAACAAGGGCGTGAAGCTGTTTCGCCGGGGCTACAACTTCACCGACGGCACCAACGCCCTCGGACGGCTGGACGCCGGGCTGTTCTTCATCGCCTTCGTGCGCAACCCCGACGAGCACTACATCCCGATGCAGACCCAGCTTTCCTCGCAGGACGCGCTGATGGAGTACCTCCAGCACACTGGCTCAGGACTGTTCGCGGTGCCGCCCGGCGTGACCTCGAAGGACGGGTTCATCGGCGAGGGCCTGTTCACCTGATCGTGATGGCCGACCGAGCTGTAACGCGTGGTTCATGTCCCTGAGGCCTCTCCCGGCGTGGCACTCGGTAGCACGAACCCCGCGTTACAAGCGGGGGTCCTGCTCAGGCGACCGTCTCGAACTTCATTCCCGCCTTCTGGAGTCGTGAGACCAGGTTCTCCGCCATCGCGATCGCCGTGGTCACCTGCCCGGCCGTCTTCGGGTTGTCGTCGAGGGCCAGACACATCGCGGACTCCGCCAGCATCCTCGCGGTCTCGGTGTAGCCGGGATCGCCTCCCGAGACGCGGGTGTGGACGGTCCGGCCGGCGCTCGCACCGACGAAGTCCACGGTGAACCACGACTTCGCACGCCGCTCCGGCGAGGGACCCTGGCCCTGCTTGATCTTGCTCTTGAGGAGGTTGCGCACCGGCTTGATCTGCGCGGCCACCAAGAGTCCCGAGACCGCGGCCGCAGCACCAACGGTGTAGCGCAGGGTCTTCAAGCCGGCGTAGTGGCTGTAGCGGAAGTCGGGGCCGTAGGACGGCAGGGCCGCTCCGGATCGCGCAACCACGAGCGGGTCGATCGTCGGCATCGGCAGTAGCCAGAGTCCGAGCGTGCGGTCGCGGTGGGGCTTGCCTGCAACTGCGCGCGACTTCCGGCCCTCCGGACGACTTTCCTTCGTGCGCCGGGCGCCCATCGCCTCGCGCATCTGCCTGGCCCGGCTGAACGCTCCCATCGCCGAGTGGAACGTGCCGCCTGATGCCATGGCCCTGGCCCGCACGACACCGCGCAGGGTGATCGGGTCGGTTGAGCCGAGCTGCTCCACGGTGAACCACGCGCCGAGGTCGTGTGGGATCGAGTCGAAACCGCAGGCATGCACGATCCGGGCTCCGGAGGCGACCGCCTGGTCGTGGTACTTGAGGTACATCCGGTCAACGAACTCCGGCTCGCCGGTGAGGTCCACGTAGTCCGTGCCTGCGGCGGCGCAGGCGGCGACCAGCGGGCCGCCGTGCTCCAGGTAGGGACCGACGGTGGTGATCACCACGCGGGTCGACTCGGCCAGGGCGCGCAGCGATGCCTCGTCGGAGCTGTCGGCCGTCACCAGCGGCAGGTCGCTCAGCGCCGGGTCGATCTGCGCCAGTCGTGCCCGCACCGCCTCCAGCTTTGCGTGGTTGCGCCCGGCCAGCGCCCACCGGAGACCACCCGGGGCGTGCTCGGCCAGGTAGGCGGCAGTGAGTTCACCGGTGAAGCCGGTGGCGCCGAGGACGACGATGTCGTGATCGCGGGCGCCCCCTTCCGTGGACCGGGTTTCGAGAGCCTGGCTCTTTGAGGGCAAGGGTTTTCTCCTGGGTCACACGTCGGTTGGTCGCCCATTGTCTCGTATGCCCAGGGAACGGGAACCGCGAGGTCCAGCGCTGCGTCAGAGCATCATGAATACTCCGGCGAAGACGGCTCTAGGTGGCGGCCTCATCTCTGCACTCGCGATCGGTGGCATGGTCACTGTGGGCGTCGCGGCGGGAGTTGTCGCCGACCCGGCTCCACCGCCGGCCGGTGCCGCGACCGGCCTCACGACCTTCGAGGACTGCGACGCGCTGCAGGCGTGGTACGTCGACCACACGATCGACCAGGTTGGTCCCTACGGCTGGGGTGGCCAGCGCTGGACGATGATGCGCGAAGGTGCGCTCGCCATGGATTCGCCGTCGGCTGCAGGCTCGGATGCCGCAAAGGGCGCGGTCTCCAATGGACCCACTGGCACGAACACCCAGGAGGCGGGGGTCGACGAGCCCGATGTCGCCAAGACCGACGGGCGGATCGTCGTACGACTCGTGAACAACCAGCGAGTCGTGATCACCGACGTCGCCGGCTCCTCGCCGCGCGAGATCGCCGACTGGCACCTCCCGACCTGGAGCTACGTCGAGGGGTTGCTCCTCGTGGGCGACCACGTGCTGGTCTCGGGTGGGCGTCAGATGGCCGTGGACGCCATGGAAGGCTGGAGTAGCAAGATCGGTGGCCCGGCCGGCACCGAGCTGATCGACCTCGACATCTCCGATCCGGCCCAGCCGCGGCTCGAGAGCCGCACCAGATGGTCGGGACAACAGCTCTCCCTGAGGCAGTACGGCGACACGGTCCGCCTGGTCACCTCGACGGGTCTGCCCTCCCTGCCGTTCGTCGTGCCGCGGCCCGGGACGCTGACCGTGAACCAGGCCGAGCAGCGCAACCGCGAGATCGTCCGCGGCTCGACGGTCGAGGACTGGGTGCCCGGTGTCACCTCGGTGACAGGTTCGGGCGCAGGTTCGGGCACGGGCTCGGGCCCACTGGTCGGGTGCAACCGGGCATACCACCCGAAGACGTGGTCCGGCTCGGACACCGTGGCGGTGGCGACCTTCCGGCCGGGGGCGGTGGACTCCGCCTCAGCTGTGGCGGTCACCAGTGCGGGCGACCAGGTCTATTCCTCCACGGATCGCCTCTATGTCACCTCCACGGACTGGGGCGGCCAGATCCTGATGGACGGGCCGCAGACGAGCACCCAGTCAGACTCCACGCTCGAGGGGGGCCCAGAGGGTGGCCCCGAGTGGAGCAGGGACACGTTGCGGCCGATGACGCCGACCCGCACGCACATCTATACCTTCGCACTCGCGGGTGGGGACACCCGCTACGTCGCCTCCGGCTCGATCAAGGCCACCATCCGTGACCGCTGGTCGCTCGACGAACACGAGGGCCACCTGCGAGTCGCCGTCTCGTGGCCGGACCGCCTCGGGGGTGCCCGGGAGAATGGGATCGTCGTGCTGGACGAGCGGGACGGCCGGCTCGCGCAGGTCGGCGAGCTGCGCGGCCTCGGGGTCGACGAGGAGATCCAGTCGGTGCGTTGGTTCGACGAGCTGGCCGTGCTGGTGACCTTCCGGCAGATGGACCCGCTCTACACGATCGACCTCGCAGACCCCGCCCACCCCCGGCAGCTGGGTGAGCTGAAGATCCCGGGCTTCTCCTCCTACCTGCACCCGATCGGCGGCGATCGTCTGCTGGGCGTCGGCACGGACGCGACCACAGATGGACAGAGCCGCGGCGCCCAGGTGGGGGTGTTCGACATCGGCGACCCGACCCGAACCCGCCAGGTCGGCAAGGTCACCTTCGGCGAGGAGAGCCATCTTGCTGCGAGCGACGACCCGCACGCGTTCACTTGGTTGCCGGGCTCCGATGCCGCGATCACCATTCTCGAGCGCTGGAACAGCCAGCGCTGGGACCCACAGGGCCGCGTCGACGCTGGCCCCGCCATGGTCCTGCTCCGGGTCTCACCGTCCGGTGCGATCTCCACCGAGGAACTGTCCTCGCCGGGCGGCTGGCAGCCCCGGGCACTCCCGCTCGACGGCGGGCGGGTCGCCCTCGTGGGCTCGACCGTGAAACTCGTCGACGTCCCTCTCGTCGATTGAGGAGCCAGCGCAGGCCGCCCACGGTGGTTGAGGAGCGAGCGCCAGCGAGGGTTGGTTCCTGAGGAGCGAGCGCAGCGAGCGTCTCGAAGGGCTCGAAGGGCTCGAAGGGCTCGAAACCCCCTGGATCCCTCGTCAGGTTTCGAGACGCCTCGTTCCTCGGCTCCTCAACCACCGGATACTTCGCTCGTCAGGAGGTTTCGAGACGCCGCGTTCCTCGGGCTCCTCAACCACCGGATGCACTGCCGCGTATTCTCGGGGCATGTGCCGAAACATCCGCACCCTGCACAACTTCGACCCCCCCGCGACGCGGGACGAGATACACGCGGCAGCCGTGCAGTACGTCCGCAAGGTCAGCGGTTCCACGAAGCCCTCCCAGGCCAACCAGGACGCTTTCGACCAGGCGATCGCCGAGGTCGAGGTGGCCACCCGGCGACTGCTCGAGGGCCTGATCACCAGCGCTGCGCCCAGGAACCGCGAGGACGAGGCCGCCAAGGCGCGCGCCCGGGCCGAGGTCCGCTACGCACGTGGCTGAGCTGCTCGAGGGGCGCGTCGTCGTCCTGACCGGCGCCGGTCTCAGCACCGACTCCGGCATCCCCGACTACCGCGGTCCCGGAGCGCCGGTGCGGATGCCGATGACCTTCCAGGAGTTCGTCGCCACCCCGGAGAGCCAGCGCCGATACTGGGCACGCGCCCACCTCGGCTGGACCCGGATGGGTTCGGCCCAACCCAACGACGGACACCGCGCCCTGGCGCGGCTCGAGGCCACCGGACAGGTCTCGTTCCTGATCACCCAGAACGTCGACGGACTGCACGAGCGCGCCTGCCAGCAGCAGATGGTTGCGCTGCACGGGCGGATCAGCGAAGTGGTTTGCCTGGACTGCGGCGATCGCTCGGACCGCGTGGCGATCCAGCACCTCCTCAGCGCGGCCAACCCCGGCTGGCTGCAGGAGCACGCGAGCGTGCTGGCCCGGCCGGACGGTGACGTCGACCTCGAGGAGACGATCGGTTTCGTCGTACCCGGGTGCGATTCGTGCGGAGGACGGCTCAAGCCGCACGTCGTCTTCTTCGGGGAGAACGTCCCCAAGCACCGGGTGGAGCGCTGCTACGCCGCCCTCGACCAGGCCGATGCCCTGCTCGTGGCCGGCTCCTCGCTGACCGTGATGTCGGGGCTGCGCTTCGTGCGGTACGCCGCGAAGACCGGCCTGCCTGTGGTGATCGTGAACCGCGGCCCCACTCGCGGCGACGCACTGGCCACGGTCAGGATCGAGGCGGGTTGCAGCGAATGGCTCAGTGAGTGGTCGGGGAGGGTCGAGACCTCACGCAGGAGTGACGAAGATGTGCTCGGCCGACTCGGGCACGATCTCGGCCGTCTCGCCTGAGCTGCCCAGCAGCACGCCTTCAGAGGTGGAGACAGCGGCGATCACCGCCCCTGGCATGGCACCGGCGCGACGCAGGGCCCCCATCAGGACCTCGTCCTTCTGCATCTCCTCGCTGATGCGGCGCACGCGCACTCGGCGCGACTCCGCGCCGACAGCCGTACTGAGCGTCTCGACCCCGTCTCTGAACTCCTCGGGCGCGTGCAGCTCGCCGAGCTCGGCCAGGCCGGGGATCGGGTTGCCGTACGGCGACTCGGTCGGGTGATCGAGCAGCTCGAGCAGTCGCCGCTCGACGGTCTCGCTCATCACGTGCTCCCAGCGGCACGCCTCCTCGTGCACCAGCTCCCAGTCGAGGCCGATGACGTCGGTCAGCAGCCGCTCGGCCAACCGGTGCTTGCGCATCACCCGCGTGGCCAGGCTGTTGCCCTCCTCGGTGAGATGGAGGTGTCGGTCGCCCTCGACGGTGACCAGCCCGTCGCGCTCCATCCGGGCAACGGTCTGGCTCACGGTGGGTCCGCTCTGGTGCAGCCGCTCCGCGATCCGGGCACGCAGGGGCACGATGCCCTCCTCTACGAGCTCGTAGATGGTGCGGAGGTACATCTCAGTGGTGTCGATCAGGTCGCTCACTGGAGCCTCCGTGGCGGTGTGAGCGCAGCGAGAAGCGTCGTGGGGTGGTTCATGTCGCCATTGTTGCCCATGCACCCATGTGGGATGCAGGGTGTGCAGCGTGAAGGACACCCTCCTCGTTCCTGCTCGGTACAACGGGCCCACGAAGTCCGGCAACGGCGGCTACGTCGCCGGAGCGATTGCCCACGAGCTGGGTCAGACCGGCAGCCGCGCTGTGGCCGTCACGCTGCGCCAGCCGCCGCCACTCGACGCGACGATGCGCATCGCCGAGGTCGAGGGCGGCCTCGAGCTCACCTTCGGGGGCGCCGTCGTCGCCCGGGCCGCGGTGGTGGACGCGTCCGTGGAGCCGGTCGAGGCCGTCTCGTGGGACGAGGCGGTCGCGGCGAGCCCGTCGTACCCCGGCCACACGTCGCACCCGTTCCCCACCTGCTTCGCCTGCGGCACCGAGCGGCCCGACGGGCTCCGGATCTTCCCCGGCGAGGTGCCCTCCGCGCGCGACGGGCTCACACGGGTTGCGGCGCCGTGGGTCCCCGACAGCACCGTGGCGGCGGACTACCACGAGTACGACAATCCCGCCGCACGCGCCTGCCTGGCCTCCACCTGGTCGGCCCTGGACTGCATCGGCGGCTGGGCCGGTGACCTGGCCGAACGGCTGATGGTGCTCGGTCGGATGACCGCGATCATCGACGACCTCCCGGTACAGGGCGAGCGGCACGTGGTCACCGGCGAACACCGTGGATCGCAGGGACGCAAGACGTTCACCGCCTCCACACTGCACGACGCCGACGGACGCATCGTCGGCCGGGCCGAGCACGTGTGGATCGCGGTCGACCCGGCCACTTTCAGCGGGTAGTCGTCGCTGGTCACGCAGCCGCCTCATTGGCATGGAAGGACCAGCGGTTCGAGGCATAGGACCCTACGGTCGCACTGGCATAATCACCGCTCGTGATCGATCCGCCTGTGCACGTCGACCGTCGCACGACCTGGCGGACCGAGGCGCTGACCCTTCTCCCGATGCTGCTCGTGGCCGCGGCTGCCTTCGAGTTCGCGGCCCGCAGCGACGCCGGTCATCTCCCGCTCGTACGCGCAGGCCTTGCCGTGCTGGTCACACAGCTCCTCCCCGGGATCCTGCTCTGGCGGGCTCTTCGGCCGCCGGAGGGCCTGCTGGTCGAGGACCTGGTCCTCGGAACCGCCTGCGGGGCAGCCCTGGCGGTGGTGGCCCAGGTGGCCGCAGTCGCCTCAGGGCTGATGGTCCTCGCCTGGCTGGTTCCGCTCTCCGTCGCCCTGGCGCTCCTCCTCGTGCCCGCGATCCGCGGCCGCATCCTCCGCGCCAGCTGGCGCCCCCTGCCCTGGTGGTGGGGGACTGCGATGGTGGTGCCCCTGATCATGGCCGTGCGCGTATCTACAAGCGTCTTCAATCAGCCGATGTCCGGCGGCGGGGGTTGGATCCGTCAGTACGTCGACCTCCCCTACCACCTCTCGCTGGTAGCGGAGCTTGCCCACCGGTTTCCCCCCCACTCGCCCCAGACGGCCGACCAGCCACTGGCCTATCACTGGTTCTCCCACGCCGCGCAGGCACAGATCGGCGGCGTCTCGGGCACTGAGCTCGACGTGGTGCTCTTCCGGTTCGCGCCGCTCCTGGTCGGACTCGCGGTGACGGTGGCGATCGGCACCACCGCGCTCCGGTTCGTGAGGGTCCCGGCTGCTGGTCCTCTCGCGGCCTTGGCGTCGCTGTGCGTCGCCACCATCGGCTTCTGGGGGCTCTCAGCCTCGGGAGCCCGCCAGCCGTTCAACCCACTCTCCCCTTCGTTGGGGTTCAGCTCGCTGGTCCTCTGCCCGCTGCTGGTCCTGCTCGTGACGCGCTGGCGCGGAGAGGCCCCCGGCTGGACCGCTGTCGGCGTACTCCCCCTGGCGGTGATCGCGGGCGGAGCCAAGGGCAGCGTCGACCCGGTGGTGCTCGTAGGCTGTCTGGTCGCCTGTCTCGCGGCGTTCGTGACGCAGCACCGCAACCGGTGGATGGTGGTCCTCGACACGGTCGCCGTCGGCGCGGCCCTCGTCTTCCTGGTGTCGATCGTGTTCGCCGGCAACGAAGGCGCCATGCGGCTCACGCCGTTCACCTCCCTCGAGCAGCTGCGTGGCAGCCAGATCCTCCCCGAGGGCAGCCAGCCGGGACCGTGGGGAGTGGCCCTGGTCGTGGTCCTGCTGGCCCTGGCGTTGATCCTGCCCTTCGCAGGGCTGTTCGGCGGCCTGTGGAGCAGACGGACAGCGATGGACCCGGCATTCTGGCTGCTGGCAGGGGCCGGCGCGGCCGGGATGGGTGCCGTGCTGGTGCTGCACCATGTCGGAGCCGCCCAGGTGTACTTCCTCAACAGCGACTCCCCGATGCTGGCCATCGGGCTCGCCTGGGGACTGATCCGGCTCGCGAGCCGAGCACGACGCTGGTGGCTCGGCGCGACGGCCGGCGCACTCGTCGGCGGGCTGATGATCCCGCTGCTCCTGGCGCTGCTGCCTGCCAGGGGGCCTCACGCGATCCTGTCCGCTACCGTCGAGGTCGCCGTGTTCCTGCTCGTGGTGGGCCTGGCCGCGACCGTCGTGTGGCGCGTTGGTCGACATGACGTGGCCGCGGGGGTGCTGTGCGCGTGCGTGGCGTTCGCGGCGTCGGCATCGCTACTGGGCTTCCTGCGACTGGCCGAGGCCGACTTCGGGGGAACGGCCCTCCCGGCGGGCCCTGACGAGGCGGACTCCATCAGCACCGGCCAGATTCTTGCCGCGCGCTTCCTCCGGAAACACTCGGACCCGGACGACGTGGTGATGACCAACCGGCACTGCCGCGTCCGGAACCCGACGGTCTGCGACAACCGGAGATTCTCCGTTGCTGCCTACTCGGAGCGCCGGGTTCTGGTCGAGGGCTGGGGCTATACCCGCAGGGCCAACGAGGGGGGCAACGGCGCCCCGGGTTACAACCCACTCAGCGCACCCTTCTGGGACCCCGAGCTGCTCAGACTCAACGACGACTTCATCCGGTCACCGACAGCAGCAGCGCAACGGCGGCTCTACGCGTTGGGCGTTCGCTGGGTCTTCGTCGACCGAACCAGCGGGCCCCGGATCCAGAACCTGTCGCCGTACGCGGCCCTGCGCTTCGAGAACCGTACGGCGGCGGTCTACCGCCTGCTGAAGCCTGGTTCATGACGAGGAGAGCGTGACTGCGCAGCCGCGGCCAGCCGATGGGCCGACGAGGCGGAGAGGTTCCTGACAAGGTTGGGGCCCCAATACCCGAGCCCGATGACAGCTGTACGCATCGAGGCAGGCTACCTGCTGAATGCCCCGGTGCATTCAAATGAGTAGATTCCGCGTGTGAGTCGTTCCCGAGGTGCCACCGCGCTGGCCCTGGGTTCCGCCGTCAGCGGCCTGCTCGCCTACGTGTTCTTCGCGCTGGCTACCCGCGCCCTCGGTGCCGAGGCCGCGGCACCGGTCGCGGTGCTGTGGACCTACTGGAGCTTCGCCACGGCAGCGCTGACCTTCCCCCTCCAGCACTGGATCGTCCGCGTGGTCGCTGCCGCCGGAGGAGCGGAGGGCCCGGTCCGGCATGCGATGCGCACGATCCCGGCTCTGGTGGTGGCGACGGCGCTGCTGACCGGTGTCGTTGCCTGGGCCGGACGGGAGGCGCTCTTCCACCACGACGGGTGGAGCTTTCCCCTGCTCGTGTTGGTGGTGACGCTGGGTTCGGCATTCGTCGGCGTCGTCCGGGGAGTACTCACCGCCCGACACCGGCTGGTGGCGGTGGGGGTGGCCCTCGTGGCCGAGAACGGTCTGCGCTGTGCTCTCGCAGCGGCCCTGATGGCCAGCGACGTCACCTCGGCCCGCTACTACGGGCTCGCTCTGGCGGCGGGCCAGCTGATCGGGTTCGCGTGGCCGTCGACCCTGCGGCTGGGCAGAGCCGGACCTACGGACCGGCCGTGGCTGGGCTTCGTCGCAGGTGCGGCCGGAGGACAGGTGATCGCGCAGGCGGTTCTCACGGGCGGCCCGGTCGCTCTGGCGTTCCTCGGTGGCTCACCCGCCGAGGTCACCGGGCTCTTCGCCGCGCTGGCGTTGTTCCGGGCGCCGTACACCGTGGCCCTGGGCGCGGTCGCCCCCGCTACGGGAGCTCTCACGCGCCTGGTGGTCTCCGGGAGGCACGGCACCATCCGGCGGCTGCTGGGTGCCCTGGTGGCGGCCACCCTGCTCGGCACCGGTGTCGCCGCCTTCGTCGGATGGTTCGCAGGTCCCGCTCTGCTGCGGCTTGTCTTCGGGACATCGGTCGACGTCGCGGCCTGGGTGTGCCTGCTCACCGCGGTCGGCAGCTCGATAGCGCTCGGCACCCTGTCGCTCTCGTTGATGGCCATGGCCCACGACCGCTCGCACACGATCCTCCGCAGCTGGCTGATCGCCGCCGTGGCCGCGGGCGGGATGCTCGTGGCCGGGCCGGGCAGCCCGCTGACCACGGTGACACTCGCCTTTCTCACCGCGCAGGGGGTCGGGTTCGCGACGCTGTTGGCCGGACAGCTCGTCAGGAAACCGCGGTGAGCGTGTCCTCGCCTCACACCTCGCCCGGGACCTATTCCAGCGCGGAGTTGTAGCGAGCCAGGGCCAGCACGAAGGCGCTCAGGTCCTCCTCGCTCCAGTTGTCCAGACGGGCGCTTACCTCGTGCCTGCGGATCATTGCGAGGTTGGCCAATCGGCGGTTGCCGTCCTCGGTGATGGCCAGGATCATCGCGCGCCGGTCCTCGGGGTCCGGGCTGCGGTCGATCAGGCCGAGCTCGAGGAGCGCCTGTACCTGACGGCTGACCGCTCCCTTGTCGATGGAGAAGATCTCGACCAGGTCGCTGGCGCGCCGGGGTCCGGAGTCGTTCAGAGCCATCAGCATCGAGTAGGCCACCGGGGACAGGTCCGGGTGCAGCATCCGGGCACGTTCGGCGATCACCCGACGGATGCGTCGTACGAGCACACCCATCTCCTGCTCCAGAGCCCTCAGGGTCTCGTCTTCGGCCACCCAGCCACCCTACAAAAGCAGCGACCCGCAGGCGTGGCTCGGAAGGGAGCCTCTCCGGGGGACATGCCCGGATCACCTGCGGGTCGGGTGACTGCTATGGATTCACCAGCTCGCTCACGCGAGAACTGCATCCGTCGCTTCGCACAATTACATGCGTCGCTTCGCGACGGGCCGGCGGGCTGCTAGCTGGCAGCCACCTCACGTGTCCTCAAAGAATTCATTCTTCGGACCACCTCCTTTCCCGTGTACAACCACGGTAAGCCGCCCCTCCCCAGGACTCAATCCCTTATTCCCGCGAGACTGGGCTTGTGTACGCCCATCGAGAGTTCCTCGCCAACGACCCCGGCTACCAAGCGCTCCTGTCCTGGATGCGAGGCCATGGCAACCTCCAGGCGATTGGCGTCGAGAGCACCGGGTCGTTCGGGGCAACCCTGACCAGGGCCCTCACCGCGGCCGGCGAACGAGTCGTCGAATCGGGTCGCCCGCTCCAGCGCGGTCAAGGCCCGCACCAACGCCTTCAACTCACTGTGCGGCGTCATGATCGGGGCACCCTCACCCCTGCGTGACGAACTGGTCGTTCTGACCAAGGGCACCCTGGTCAACCGGTGCCAAGGACTGCGCCCCGATAACTGACGATCTCGGCTCGCTGGCCGACCACCCGGACCGCATGCTCATGGCTGGCGTCAAGACTGCACTTCGCGACCTCGCCCGCCGCTGGACGGCACTCGACGCGGAGATCAAGACGCTCAACAAGCAGATCGAGGTCGCACCCGCCGCGACCCTGGACGTACTCCGGAGTCAGCTCGACACCTTCCGGCAGCTCTACAACCAGCAGCGACCCCACCGCGAGCTCGGCCGACGCACACCAGCCACCACACCTACACAGCCTGCCCAAAGCCGAACCCGTCGGCCCCGCGCGCCTTTGGCAATACCGGCTTCGCTACGACCGCCTCGACACCCTCGGCAAGATGAGCTTCCCACGAGCGCATGCACCACCTCGGCATCGGCACCATCCACGCACGCAAACGCGTCCTGGCCATCGCAGACGACACCACCGTCACCGTCATCGCACTCGACACCGCCCAGATCCTCTCCACCACCAGATCCAGCCCGAGAAGTCCTACTGGCGCAACACTCAAAGAGCCCCGGTCCGATGGCCCGGGGTTTTGAAATGAGACCGATGTCGCGACTTAAGTTAAGTGAGACCCATGTCGCGACTCATCACAGGGTGGAGCTGAGGGGGATTCGCACCCCTGATCTTCTCTTAGCGAGAGACGCTCCAATGTTTCGCCGGATCTCGGAGGATCTTCTCGAAGCCTGCCCTGACCTGCAGTCGTGATCGAGAACAGGCTCGTCCGCCAAGTCGCCGCCCAGTACGGCGTCTCCCTTCCTGGCTCTACCACCGGCCCCGCTGCGGCACCTGGCGTTCTCCGTCATATACTCCCCAACCGGAATCAGTGGCGGCTGAACCACAACACTTACGGTGCGGGGATGGCGCCCAGAGAACCGCTCGGGTCGGCGCGCGAATCTCCGGTTGATGCCGACATACGTTGGGGTGGGAGGTACCGCGTGAGCAGCAACCCAAGGCCCCCCTGGCCACCCGAAGGGGATGAAGCCGCGGACCCGCAGGCGTTCACGTATTCCATCGTCGTGCCAGTCTTCAACAGCGTCGACGTGGTCGGGGCGACGATCGACCGGATCACCGAGGTCTTCGAGAGCGCGGGGCTGCGCTACCAGCTGATCCTGGTGAACGACGGGAGCAGCGACGGGAGCTGGGAGCTAGTCGCTTCCCGCGCCCGTTCCTCCTCGCACATCATCGCTTTGAACCTCCTGCGCAACTACGGTCAGCACCATGCGAACCTCGCCGGTCTGCGGGAGGCCTCCGGTGACTACGTCATCACCATGGACGACGACCTCCAGAACCCGCCCGACCAGGCACTCTTCCTGATCGCGGAAGCGATGAAGGGTCGGGACGTGGTGTTCGGCAGGTTCGAACACAAGCAGGCGCCCGGCTACCGGCGTATCGGCAGCAAGCTGATCAGCCTGCTCAACCGCCGGGTCTTCGGGCAGCCACCCGGACTCGCGGTCTCCAACTTCAGGATCCTGCGCCGTGACGTGGTCGACCGTGTCTGTGAGTCACGGACGGCACACCCGTACATCACCGGGCAGGCTCTGATGTACTCCAACAACGCGTCCGACGTCCGGGTGCACCACGATGTGCGCCCGGTCGGCAAGAGCAACTACGGACTGCGGCGCATCCTCACGCTGGTGTTCGCGATCCTGTTCAGCTACTCATTGTTCCCGCTGCGAGCGGCCCGGCGGCTGGCTTTTTCGTGGCTCTGGGCAGTTTCCTGCTCGGCGCTTTCTACCTGGTCAGGTCACTGTTCGTCGAGTCAGACGTGGCGGGGTGGACGACAATCGCCGTGCTGCTCTCGTTCTTCAACGGGGTCGTCATCGCGCTCCTGTCGATGCTGGGCGAGTACGTCGTACGAACACTCAACGCCGTCAGCGCACTGACGACCTACCACGTCACCGAGCGGGTCTCGTCGTGATCCGCCACCTGCTCATCATCGGAGCGCAGCGATCCGGCACCACGTACCTCCAGTCGCTGCTCGACTCCCACCCCGACATCACCATGGCCAGACCCTCGCGCCCGGAGCCCAAGGTGTTCTGCGATGCAGAGTCCTCGGCAAGGGGGGCGCGTTGGTACCGCGAGACCTACTTCGGGCACGCGGCCTCGGAGCGCTTGCTGGGCGAGAAGAGCACCAGCTACCTCGAGCACCCGGCGGCGCCGGGTCGTGCGGCCGAGGTGTTGGGAGAGGCACACATCGTCGCGGTGCTGCGTGACCCGGTGCGGCGGGCGGTGTCGAACTGGCGCTTCAGTACTCAGAACGGGTTCGAGGCCCGGCCCGTGGAGACGGCGCTGCGCGAGAACCTGACTCAGGAGACCCCGTGGGATCCCGAGATCACGTCGGTCTCCCCCTTCGCCTACCTCGAGCGGGGCCGTTACATGGACTACCTCGCGCCGTGGCTGGCGACGTTCCCGGAGACGCTTCATGTCGTGTTCCTGGAGGAACTGGTCGAAGACGGGACCGTCGTGGAGAGACTCTGCAAGGATCTCGGGGTGGATGCCGGATCCGGTCCAGAGCGCCCGCTCGAGTCGGTGAACCGCAGCGAAGGCGACCCGCCTGCAGTGAGCAACCAACTCTTGGGAACACTGGAGGCGTACTTCGAGGCGAGCAACCGGGCCTTGGGTGCGCACCTAGGGAGGACCCTCCCTTGGTGAACGAGTTCCGAGCGAGGAGCGAGATGTGACACACGCGAGGGAGCTGGACAATCTCCCACAGGCCGAGCTGCCGGACGTCTCGTTCAACCAGACCGCTATCGAAGGCCGCGAGCTGGAGTACGTGCAGGACGCCATTCGCAGCGGGCACCCGGCCTCCGGTGGCGCCTTCGCGGAACGTACGGCGGCCCTGCTGGCCGAGCACACCGGCGGGCAGGAGGTGCTGATGACCACGTCGTGCACTGCAGCCCTGGAGCTCTCGGCGATGCTGCTCGATCTCGGTCCCGGGGACAGCGTCATCGTTCCGTCCTTCACCTTCACGACCACCGCGCTCGCCTTCTCGCGCCAGGGCGCTGGACTGGTCTTCTGCGACATCGAACGGCACACCCTCGGTCTCGATCCCGAGCACTTGGCCACGCTCCTCGACGAGAACGTGCGCGCTGTCGTCGTGGTGCACTACGCCGGCGTCGCATGCGACATCGAGGGCATCAGAGCAGTGCTGTCCTCCTGGCCAGGCGTCACCCTGATCGAGGACAACGCACACGGCGTCTTCGGGGCTTGGGGGGGACGGCCTCTCGGAAGCCTGGGCCGCTTCGCCGCCCTGAGCTTCCACGAGACCAAGAACTTCGTCTGCGGAGAGGGCGGCGCGCTCGTGTTGAACGACTCGCGCGACGTCGACCGGGCGCGGGTGCTCTACGACAAGGGCACTAACCGCCGCGCGTTCATGCTCGGACAGGTCGAGAAGTACACCTGGAAGGACACGGGCTCGTCCTTCGGTCTCTCTGACGTCCTCGCGGCCTACCTTCTGGCCCAGCTCGAACAGCGGACGATCATCCAGGCCAAGCGACGCGTGGTTCACGAGCACTACGCGTCCAACCTGGCCCCGCTCGCCGACGAGCTGCAGTTCGCGGTGATGGAGATTCCTAGTGGACGCGAGTCGGCGTACCACATGTTCTACGTGCTCCTGCCCGACCGCGACCGTCGCAACGACGTGCTGGAGTCAATGGGGACGATGGGGGTCCGCGCCACCTTCCACTATCAGCCACTTCACGCCTCGGACGCCGGCAGGGAGTTCACAGTTCGCCCGACGGACTGCCCGGTGTCGGAGAACATCAGCGGGCGGCTCCTCCGCCTGCCCTTCTACAACAACCTGACCGGGCGGGACCTCGACCGGACAGTGGACGCGTTCCTGACCTCGGCACTGGCCACGTTGCGGGTCTAGGCCGCCGGAATGGATCCCAAGGAACAGCCAGGCTCTTCGTCGCTGCGACAGCCGGACTACTGGTGGCACCGCGCCCGGGCCGAACTCCTGCAAGTGGTGTTCGGGCCGTTCCTGGGGACGCCCCGGAGGACTCTGGACGTGGGCAGTGCGGATGCCCCGAGCGTGGCGTGGATGCGCGGTGAGCACACTCATGTGATGCTCGACCTTTTCCCCGATGGGCTCCTGCCCGGCGAAGGTGTGTGTGGCTCGGCCATGGCTCTGCCGTTCGTGGACGAGGCCTTCGACGTGGTTGCTGCCTTCGACGTGGTCGAGCACTGCGAGGACGACACGGTGGCCGTCTCCGAGCTCGCCCGTGTCCTGGCCCCGGGCGGCCGGATGATGTTGTCGGTGCCCGCCTACCAGTGGGCCTGGTCGGATCATGACGTCCTCGCCGGTCACCACCGTCGTTACACGACAAGGCGTCTCGACCGGCTTGTGGAGGGTGCCGGGCTGACCGTCGCTCGGTCCACCTATGCCTTCGCTGCGGTGTTTCCGCTCTTCCTGGCCGAACGCGCGCACCGGAGGTTTCGCGGTTCGGCGGCGCAGTCCGACAGCAGGCTCCCACCGGTGTCGCCGCGCGCGGACAGGATCCTGATGGGACTGTCCGGGCTGGACCGGCGGCTGCTTCGCAAGACAAACCTGCCGTTCGGCTCCTCGGTTTTCATGGCAGCGGTCAAGCCCGAGCACTGAGGCTCCTCGGCGGCGCGAGCACGTGGGCTCGGCTCAGGTTGGCGAGCGGATGGCCCGCGCCGTCACGACCGACAGGGCGATGGCGGCGACCTCGACGGTCAGGAAGCACACGATCGTGTGGGCGACCGGGGCCTCTCTGGCCAGTGCCACGAAGCCCACGGCACCTACGGCCGTGGCCATGGCCGCGCTCGGGCGACGGCTGCCGGCCGGTCCTGGGCCAGTGCGATCACCATGAGTGCCAGATTCGCGACCGCGAGAGTGCACCCGATGGCCAGGAGCGCCGCGTGGGTCGCGGGCACGTCGACCGTGTCTCCGAACACCAGCCGCAGCAGGCTGGTCCGGCCCAAGCCCCTAGCAGGCCGGCGTGCACCAGCGCCACGACAATCGTCACGAGGAGGCCGCGGATCGGTGTCCGAAGTGCCGCGTACTCCCCCGCCAGGTCACCGTTCTCGTTTTGTCTGGACGAGTGGTCGCCCGCAGGACATGAACACATGCGTGTAGGGGATCCGCAGCAGGTCGTGGTGCACCGCGACCTCAACTTGTGAGAAGGCGCGGCGTGCGAGCTCTTCGTAGCCCTCGGGCGTGAGAATGCTCTGCCCGCGGTCACGACTGACCACGAACCTGGACCCTCGTGACATGTCTGGTGTGTACGCAGCGTCCAGCGTGACCAAGCGCCCATCTTTAGCGAGCATCCTGGATGCTGCGTGGAAAAGATGCAAAGCCTCATCCTCGTCGATGTGGTGCAGAAGGCTTTTGGCGATCACGATGTCAAACTCTCCGAGCGCGCTCGCTTCCAAGTCCGACACGCGTGCCACAAGGTAGCGGCCCCGGTCACCAAAGCGTCGCCGAGCGGATTCGATGTAGGCAGCGCTCAAGTCCGTCCCGGTGTAGGCAACACCAGGTAGGTGCTCGATTAGGTCACCCGGTCCGCAACCGACGTCGAGCACGCGGAGACCAGGAACCGGCTTCACGTACTTCTCGACGATCTCGCGCCGCACCCTGGGCGATCCAACGGCCTTCTGAAAGGTCTCGTACACCAACGGGATGGACAACACCGATCGGATGCCTTTTGTTGTCTGCGCCATTACCGCACCTTCAAGTCGAGACCTGTCTGAAGCGCTAGGGTAGCCGAGTCGATGCCGTGGCAATCCTGCATCACCGGCGCGTCAGGTCACCGGCATGGGCTCTGCCACGCTTGCGGCGTTGGCTGGGGCGACGGCCACTGGCGCGTTGCTAGTGGTGCAGAGCTTCGCGTGCGGCTTCGCCTTCGCGGGGGCACTCCTATTCGTCTCGTTGCGCGTCCGCGCGTTATCCGGGCGCACGGTCGTCCGGATCGCGGGAGCGGGCGTTCTGGGGATGCTGTTGCCGGTCGTGACGCTGGCGGTCGCTGTTTTGACCGGGGCGCTACGGGGTACGACGAACCCATGAGCGAACAGCAGCCCGAAGACGAGGCCACCGAACCCCAGGACGCCACGGAGCCCGACCGGTCGGCTGACGCCGAGGGCGAACCCGGCGACATCACCGACGACCAGCTACCCGATGACCTCCAGCCCACTGAGGACAACCCGCTGGCCCGACATCCCGTGCAGACGGGCGACAAGGACGACCAGATCGGTGCCGACAGCGAGGGCGGGAACGCCGCCAACCCCTCGGCGAACATGACCTACGGCGACGACGACAGCAAGGACCAGGCCGGGGAGGATGCAGACTCGTCCTCACCCGAGCTGTAACGCGGGGTTCATGTCCCTGAGGCCTCTCCCGGCGGGACACTCGGGAGCACGAACCCCGCGTTACAAGCGGACTTTGGGCTGACACGATCGCGGCACACGCGCGTCTCGGCGTCATCCAGCAGCAGCGGCGGTGAACTGCGCGTTGTAGAGCCGCGCGTAGGCGCCGTCGGCCATCAACAGCTCCTCATGGGTGCCCTGCTCCACGATCGCACCGCTCTCCATGACCAGGATCAGATCAGCGTCGCGGATCGTGGAGAGCCGGTGGGCGATGACGAACGAAGTCCGGTCGCTGCGCAGGGCAGCCATCGCGTGTTGCAGCAGCAGCTCGGTGCGGGTGTCGACCGAGGACGTCGCCTCGTCGAGGATCAGCAGCGCAGGGTCGGAGAGGAACGCGCGGGCAATCGTGACCAGCTGGCGTTCGCCGGCGGACAGGTTCGAGCCCTCTTCGTCGATCACGGTGTCGTAGCTGTCCGGCAACGAGTGCACGAACCGGTCAACGAAGGTGGCTCGCGCCGCCTCGAGGATCTGCTCCTCGGTCGCACCCGGCCGACCGTATGCGATGTTGTCGCGGATGGTCCCCTCGAAGAGCCACGTGTCCTGCAGCACCATGCCGATCTGGCTGCGCAGGGCGCGGCGCGGCATCGAGGCGATGTCGACACCGTCGAGGGTGATCCGGCCTCCGGTCACCTCGTAGAACCGCATCACGAGATTGACCAGCGTCGTCTTGCCAGCTCCCGTGGGTCCGACGATCGCCACGGTCTGTCCGGGCTCGGCGACGAGCGAGAGCCCCTCGATCAGCGGCCTCTCCGGGTCATAGGTGAACGACACGTCCTCGAAGCGAACCTCGCCGTAGCGGGCGTCGAGGTCAGCGGCGGCACCGTCGAGCTCGAGCTCCTCCTCCTCGGCGTCGAGCAGCTCGAAGACCCGCTCGGCCGAGGCGACACCGGACTGCATCAGGTTGGCCATCGAGGCGACCTGGGTCAGCGGCTGGGTGAACTGCCGGGAGTACTGGATGAAGGCCTGCACGTCACCGAGTGACATCGCGCCACTGGAGACCCGCAGACCACCGAGGACGGCGATCACGACGTAGTTCAGGTTTCCGATGAACATCATCACCGGCATGATCAGGCCGCTGACGAACTGCGCCCCGAAGCTGGCCTTGTAGAGCTCGTCGTTCTCACGGGCGAAGACCTCCTCGACCTCACGCTGGCGGCCGAACACCTTGACAAGGGCGTGCCCCGAGAAGGTCTCCTCGATGTGTGCGTTGAGCTTGCCCGTACGCCGCCACTGGTCGATGAACATCCCCTGCGAGCGGCTCATCACCGCCTTGGTGACGAGCATCGAGATCGGCACCGAGATGAGTGCGACCAACGCCAGCAGCGGGGAGATCCAGAACATCATCCCCAGCACGGCGACCACTGTGAGCAGAGAGGTCAGCAGCTGGCTCATCGTCTGCTGGAGAGTCTGGCTGACGTTGTCGATGTCGTTGGTGACCCGGCTCAGCAGCTCCCCGCGGGGTTGCCTGTCGAAGTAACTCAGCGGCAGCCGGTTGACCTTGTCCTCGACCTCGGCGCGCATGCGGAGCACGGTGCCCTGCACGACGTCGTTGAGCAGGTAGCCCTGCAGCCACGCGAGCAGCGAAGCGGCGACGTACACACCGAGGACCAGGAGCAGCACGTCACCGACCGCGCCGAAGTCCACGTGCTGACCTGGAACGACGTCCATCGAGGAGACCATGTCGGCGAACCGGTCCTCGCCCCGTGCCCGCAGCTCCTCGATCGCCTGCGCCTTGGTCATTCCCGCCGGCAGCCCACCGCCGATGAGACCGGCGAAGATCAGGTCGGTGGCGCGGCCGAGGATCTTGGGGCCGACGGCGGTCAGCAACACGCTGGCCACCGCGAGGACTACAACCGCGATCGCGCGGACCCGGTCGGGTGCCATCCGCCGGATCAGCCTCTTCGCGGAAGGGAGGAAGGTGGAGGCCTTCTGGCCAACCATGCCGCCCCCGAAGGGGCCACGACCTGGTCCGGGCCCGGCCTGGATGCGCTCGGTCTCCTTGAGCTGGGCACCCTTGGCCGCTGGCTGAGCCGGGGCGCTCATGCTGCCTCCTCCGCACTCAGCTGGGACTCGACGATCTGAGCCGCTGGCTGAGCCGGGGCGCTCATGCTGCCTCCTCCGCACTCAGCTGGGACTCGACGATCTCCCGGTAGGTCTCGCAGGTCTCGAGCAGCGCGTCGTGTCGACCGCGTCCGACGACCTCGCCGTCCTCGACCACGAGGATCAGGTCGGCGTCACGGATCGTGGAGACCCGCTGCGCCACGATCAGCACCGTCGCTTCGCGGGTGACCGGTCGCAGCGCGGCACGCAACCGCGCATCCGTGGAGAGGTCAAGGGCGCTGAAGGAGTCGTCGAACAGGTAGATCTCCGGCGTACGGATCAGCGCCCGCGCGATCGCGAGTCGCTGGCGCTGGCCGCCGCTGACGTTGGTGCCGCCCTGCGAGATCGGGGCGTCGAGCTGTTCGGGCATCGCCTCCACGAAGTCGCGCCCCTGGGCGAGCTCGAGTGCCGCCCACATCTGTTCGTCGGTGGCGTCGGGCCGGCCGTACTGCAGGTTCGAGCGCACCGTCCCGCTGAACAGCCAAGCCCGCTGCGGAACCAGGCCGATCGTGCTCCAGAGAAGGTCCGGTTCCAGCTGTCGTACGTCGACCCCGTCGACCAGCACCCGGCCGGCGGTGACGTCGAAGAGGCGCGGCACCAGGTTGACCATCGTGCTCTTGCCGGCTCCCGTCGAGCCGATGATCGCGACCGTCTGACCCGGCCGTGCCTCGAAGGAGACGTCCCGTACGACGGGCACGTCGGCTCCGGGATAGGTGAACTCGACGTGGTCGAAGACAAGCGTGCCGTGCTCGGCGACCTCGGTGACCGGCTCCTCGGGCGGCACCACCGAGGACCTGGTGTCGAGCACCTCGGTGATCCGGTCCGCGCACACCGACGCCCGCGGGACCATCATCAGCATGAAGGTCGCCATCATCACCGACATCAGGATCTGCACCAGGTAGGCCAGGAACGCCGTCAGCGCCCCGACCTCCATCTGGCCGTTCTCGACGCGGTGGCCACCGAACCAGAGCACCGCCACCGACGAGACGTTGAGGATCAGCATCACCGACGGGAACATCGTCGCCAGCCACCGTCCGGCACGCACGGCCACGGTCGTGAGCTCGGCATTCGCCTGTGCGAAACGCTCGGTCTCGTGGGGCTCGCGGACGAACGCGCGCACCACGCGTACGCCCGTGATCTGCTCGCGCAGCAGCCGGTTGACCTCGTCGATGCGCTCCTGCATCGCCCGGAAGCTGGGCACCATCCGGGTGACGATCAGCGCGACGGAGAGCAACAGGGCCGGGATGCATACCCCGAGCAGCCAGGAGAGACCGAAGTCCTCACGCATCGCCATCACCACGCCGCCGACCATCATGATCGGGGCCGCAACCATCAGCGTGCAGCTCATCAGCACGAGCATCTGCACCTGCTGGACGTCGTTGGTCTCGCGGGTGATCAGCGACGGCGCGCCGAACTGCTGCACCTCCCGCTGGGAGAACGAGCCCACCCGTTGGAAGATCGCGGATCGCACGTCGCGTCCGAAACTCATCGCGGTGCGCGCTGAGAACCACACCGCGACGACCGAGCAGCCGATCTGCAGGACCGCGACCGCCAGCATCATCGCGCCGGTGCGCACGATGTACGACGTGTCGCCGGTTGCCACACCCTTGTCGATGATGTCGGCGTTCAGGCTGGGCAGGTACAACGCGGCCACCGTGCCGGTGAACTGCAACAGCACGATGATCGTCAGGAAGCGTCGGTAGGGCTGGAGATACTCCCGCACGAGTCGGATCAACATCTCAGCTCTCCCTCCTGAGAACTCCGCCGAGCATGAGGTCCGCGATCTGTTCCGGAGTCAGGACCGTGGTCATTCCCAGTTCCGGCCGGCTCGCTCCGAAGATGAGGCTCCGCAGGGCGATCGCAGCGATCTCCGGCGAGGTGGCCAGCTGGTCCCGGTGGGGCTCGAACAGGCCGGTCAGCCGCTCGTGGAGGTCTTCCTGGGCTTTGAGCACGAAGTCGGGAGGCCCGATCCTCGGCTTCCTCCCCTTCTCCTGCGCCTCGTGGAAGGCTGCCACCAGGTGCGGACGAACCGCCACCATCACGGCCATGGTCAGCTGCATCCGCTCCAACACTCGACCAGCGGCGACCACGACCTTGTCCCGCAGCTCAGCGACGCCTTCCAGGGCTGCGTCGAACTCTTCCTGCCCGTGGGCAGGGTTGATCGCCTCCTCGGCCGCGGCCAGCAGCAGGCTTCGCTTGTCGGGGAAGACCCGGAAGATCGTTCCCTCGGCGATGCCGGCTGCCTGGGCGATCTCGCGCGTGCTCACCTCTCCCCCGCGATCGACCAGCAACGGAACGAGCACGGAGACGATCGCCGTACGGCGGTCGGCGGGACGCATGGGGGTGGCGCGAGGAGTCACTGGTCTAGCATAAGTGAGTGAGCACTCACTCACAAGCGGTTTCGCGACCGCTTCCGCCGCCGCACTTCCGGCACCACCAGCGTCGGCATGACCCGGAGCATGAATTGGTCAAAGTGCGGGACGGTGAACGCGGCATAGCCGTGGTCGGGCGTGTAGAGCAAACCCATGTTGATGAGTTCGGCTCGGGTGGGGGCCACCTGCGGAGACTGCCTTCCCATTGCCTCGGCGACGTCGGATGCCTTCTGGGCTTCCGAACCAAGGCCAGCCATCGCTCGCAAGTACGCCCGTTGAAGCTCGGTTGCCCGGTCCAGACGCACTCGGAAGAACGACGAGTCGAGCTTGGACTCGTAGATGGGCAGGGCAGCCCGGACGTCGTCGCGCGTGATGGCTTCTCCGTCGGCGACAGCCCACACCGTGTATCCGAGCTCCTGGATGAAATAGGGGTAGCCACCAGTTGTCTCCACAGCCAGTGTCAACGCAGAATCCTCGAAATCGACGCCTTCTCCTTCTGCCGGCTCCGAAAACGCGCGTCGCGCGTCCGCATAGTCAAGACTGGCAATTCGCGGGAACTTGAACAACCGCTCGGCATAGGACTTCGCATCACCAGCAAGCTCCGCGATTTGGGGCAATCCCGCGGCTACCAAGGTCACTGGCAGTTTCCTCTGCACGAGTTTGTGTAGCGCGCCGATCAGCGCCTCGAGTTGCATGCGACCCAAGAACTGCACCTCATCGAAGAGCAGCACCACACCGCGGTTCGCAGCCTGTGCCGCCTCGCCGATTGCGACGAAGAGGTCCGATACGTCCAGCGCAAGGTCGCCATGATCAGCGAAGCCCTCGGCCGCCTCGACGTCCAGCCCAGCGCTCCAAGTGCCGGAGGCATCGACACTGACCGTGAACGACTTGAGAACTGAGGCAGCCCGTCGAATCCGATCAGACCAGTGCGCCTTCGGCGCGAGCTCGAACAACGCCGTGCGCAGTTTGGATGCCAAGTCCCGGCGGAAGTGAAGGTCGTCGTGCTTGCTCACCTCAAGTTCGACCACGACCCAGTCCTCACGGAGACCCTTGCCGCGAAACTGCCCGAGCAACACGGTCTTGCCCACCCCGCGGAGCCCCGTAACGATCATGGATTGCTCGGTCATTCCACGCTGGATCCGTTTGAGCAGAAGGTCGAAGGAAGCCAGCTGATCGTCGCGCCCAACGATTGCTTGGGGCTCGGCTCCAGCGTTCGGAGTGTAGGGGTTGGCGACCGGGTCCATGAGGGCATCTTACTAGGTTTAGCTTGCTTTAGTGATTGTCAATAAAGCTAGATAACGTCCCTAAACCGGGCCGCCCGAGACTCACGGAGCCAGCCGCACCGTCGACCACCCCTCGCCCTCCCGGCGGTACACGAGGCGGTCGTGCATCCGCCCACTGCGACCCTGCCAGAACTCCACGACCTCCGGCCTGACCCGGTAGCCACCCCACTGCGGCGGCAGGGGTACTTCGGCGGCGGCGAACCGGCTCTCCGCAGCGTCGTACAGCTCGTCGAGCTCGCTGCGCGAAGCCACCGGCCGGGACTGGGGCGAAGCCCACGCGCCGAGCTGTGAGCCCCTGGGCCGAGAGGCGAAGTAGGCCTCGCTCTCCTCACGGGAGACCCGCGAGGCGGTCCCCTCGACGCGGACCTGGCGCTGCAGGTCATGCCACGGGAACAACAGGGAGACGGCCGGGTTGGCCTCGATGTCGTGGCCCTTGCTTGACTCGTAGTTGGTGTAGAACACGAAGCCCCGCTCGTCGACGCCCTTGAGCAGCACCATCCGGGCAGACGGTCGCCAATCGGCGGACACCGTGGTCACCACCATCGCGTTGGGTTCGTGCAGGCCTGCCTCGACCGTGTCGTCGAACCAGCCCCGGAACATCTCGATCGGGTCGGTCGCGAGGTCCGGGGAGTCGAGCCCGCGGTCGCCGTACTCACGCCTCAGGGCGGCCAGGTCCGGACCGGGTCGACTCTCGCTCATGGGTTGAACCTAATCGGTCCAGCCGGCGACTCCTCCTCAGCGGTCAGCGGGGACCGCATCGCGCGAAGACCTCGGGTTGGGTCAGTAGTCGTTCATCAGACCGTGCTTCATCGCGAAGAGCGCGACACCGGCCCGGTTGCGTACGTCGGCCTTGGCGTAGATGTGCTCGACGTGGCTGCCCGCAGTCTTGTGCGTGATCGTGAGCGCTTCGGCGATCTGCTTGTTGGATTGGCCTCGCGCCAACAACCGGAGCACCTCGACCTCGCGTGCGGTCAGTCCGGCAGGCCACTCACGTCGCCGGGGTGCGCGATGCCCCGCTGCCTCCAGAACTGCACCCGTGGCCTCGGCGTCCAGCCGACCAGCCTTGACCTGCTCCCGCAGCAACGCCGCCCCGGTGGCACGTTGCACTTCGTCGAGCACGGGCTCGCTCCCGACGAGTCGGTGGCCCGCTGGCAACGCCTGCTCGAACCGATGCAGAAACGTCTCTTCGGTGGCACTCACCTGACCACGCAGATCGTTGCCCTGGTGGAGGGATCCGGGTTCACGATCAAGGAGGTGGAGACGTTCTACGAGGAGGGCGATCCGAAGGTGCTGGGTGCAGAAAGCCTGGGGGTTGCGGTCCTCTGATCGGGGTCGCCACGTGACGTTCTGACCACATGTGGGCATGATGTGCTTCGTCCGCGGTCTGCCGGACATCAGTCGAAGGAGTCGTCATGCCCGAGGTTCATCACGGCCTGGAGGGCGTTGTCGCCTTCGAGACCCAGATCGCCGAGCCCGACAAGGAGGGGTCCGCGCTGCGCTACCGCGGCGTCGACATCGAGGAGATCGTCGGCCGCGTGCCCTTCGAGAAGGTCTGGGGACTGCTGATCGACGGCACCTACAACCCGGGCCTGCCTCCGGCCGAGCCGTTCAACATCCCCATCCACACCGGCGACGTGCGCGCCGACGTCCAGGCCGGCGTGGCCATGCTCGCGCCGATGCTCGGGATGAGACAGACCTACGACATCACCGACGAGGACGCGCGCACCGACCTGAGCCGGGTAGCGGTGATGGTTCTCTCCTACGCCGCCCAGGCCGCTCGCGGCCTGGGCGTCCCGGTCATCCCGCAGCATGAGGTCGACAACGGGAACACACTCGCCGAGCGGTTCCTGATCCGCTGGAGGGGGGAGGCCGACCCCAGTTACGTCAAGGCGATCGACGCCTACTGGAGCTCCGCCGCCGAGCACGGCATGAACGCCTCCACCTTCACCGCCCGCGTCATCACCTCCACCGGAGCCGACGTGGCTGCCGCGTTCTCTGGTGCGATCGGTGCCATGAGCGGCCCGCTCCACGGCGGGGCCCCGTCCCGCGTCCTCGGCATGATCGAGGAGGTCGAGAAGACCGGCGATGCGAAGGCCTACGTCAAGAAGCTGCTCGATGACGGCGAGCGCCTGATGGGCTTCGGCCACCGGGTCTACCGTGCCGAGGACCCCCGCGCCCGCGTGCTGCGGCGTACGGCCAAAGAGCTCGGGGCCGAGCGCTACCAGGTTGCCGAGGAGCTGGAAAACGCTGCGCTCGCCGAGTTGAGGGAGCGCCGCCCGGACCGGGTGCTCGAGACCAACGTCGAGTTCTGGGCCGCGATCGTGCTCGACTTCGCCGAGGTGCCGGCCAACATGTTCACCACGATGTTCACCTGCGCCCGCACGGGCGGCTGGTCGGCGCACATCCTGGAGCAGAAGCGCACCGGCCGGCTGATCCGGCCTTCGGCGATCTACACCGGCCCCGGTGAGCGTCCGGCCAGCGACATCGAAGGATGGAACGACGCCTGGGGCGACACCGACGCGGCCGAGGAGCCGGTCGCCTGATCGGCCGGAGGCCGAGGTAGCCGACGGGGCAGTTGTGCTCCGGAGGAGCGCAGCGGGCAGGTGAACTACTGCCCTGCGGCGCAACTACAGACAATCGTGAGCTGAAGCTGCCTGGGGTCAGATGCGAGATCACCGACCAGCTCAGCTCCGCGCTCAGTCCGGACGTCGGTCACGAGTGATGGGCGAGCCAACGCTCACACGCAAGACCTACTTGCTACTGGTGGCCATGGCCCACGGTGCCGACATGTTCATGGCCGCGGAGGCCGTGGCCACGACGCGATAGAACACCCGGAGTGGGACATGGATGAGCTCAGTACCTGGGCCGAGTGGCAGCGGCGGTTGAAGGCTTGACCGGTTCACACGGAGGAAGGCTCTGGCAGCCTCCTGCACGTCGATGCTCGGTGTCGCTCATCAGTTCCCTCTCGCTAGTTCGCGAACGCGAGCGACGCCCGCGTTGGTGAGTTGTCGGCCTCGGCCGGTGATGGTGGTGAAGCCTCGCTGGAGCAGCATCTGCTCGGGGTGCTTGAGCGGACCGGGCTCCCCGAGTAGGGAGTGCAGCGACTCGATCGAGGCGGTGAGGTTGGGCTGTTGGCTGAGCACCAGGATCATGTCCTGTGCTAGCTGGGTGAGTCCGTCGTGGGTGAAGCCCGCCCATGAGAACGCCTTGGCCAGGTCGACCTCGGTGCCGGGCAGGGCGAACTGCAGGTCACGGATCGAGGTCAGGATCGAGCGCATGTCTCGGGGATTGCCCGAGGCCGCGCGGGCGATCTTCGGTGCCTCGACGTCGGTAACCACCACGTTCATGCGCAGTGCCAGGTTCTGAACCAGCAGCGCGGCCTCGGCGTTGGTGTAGGGCACCAGCTTCGGCTTGCACATGAAGCGAGTCAGTACGGTCTGCGGTAGCACGCCAGCGTCGGTGGTGGCACCGACGATGGTGATGTCGGGACAGGCGATCGGCCCAGCGTCGGTGAGTAGCCGGCCTTCGGTCATGAAGGGCAGCAGCCAGTCACCTTTCCGCATAGTTTGGAGCTCGTCGATCATGAGAACGTCTTTGTTCTCCATCGACCGGATCAGTCTCGTGGCCTTGGTGACGTCGATCGGACCAGAGGTCTGCAGGAAGCCTCAGATCTCCGCAAGTAGCGAACCGGCAGGGCTGTGACCTGCGGCTTTGCTCAGGACCTGATCCGGCGAATCTCTTGAAACTCGGGGTAGTCCGACAGACCGTCTGCTCCACCATCTGAGCGTGGCCCCCCGTGCCGGAGGGGCCAGCCGGCTGTGTCACGGCAGGCGCCTGTTTCAACTTTGAACTTGGTGCTACTTGAGGAGGTCTGAGCCTCAGATCTCCGCAAGTAGCGAACCGGCAGGGCTGTGACCTGCGGCTTTGCTCAGGACCTGATCCTGCGAAACTCTTGAAACTCGGGGTAGTCCGACAG
>Ga0075530_1000096_pt1 | contig 36348 bp, 36 predicted proteins | sample NGEPerD_2_FD_75101 | JGI IMG/M metagenome (GOLD analysis project Ga0075530, IMG submission 75101) | Arctic peat soil microbial communities from the Barrow Environmental Observatory site, Barrow, Alaska, USA - NGEE PermafrostL1-D | ecosystem: Environmental > Terrestrial > Soil > Wetlands > Peat ... | reverse complement strand
GAGCAAGGCGAGCTCGTCATCGAGGAGACTGGCATCGTCGTCAACATGCCGTTTCTCACCTGGCCAGGTGGGCAGCGCTGAGTTCTGGTCCCAACCGAACCAGGAGCGGCGCTCATATGCAGGAACCGGAACAGCGATTTTCAACAACGACGGAGATTGTGCATGCGTGAACGGCGACTACTCGGGTTGTTTGCCCATCCTGACGACGAATCCCGGATCACTGGCGGCACCTTGGCGAAATACGCCAGCGAGGGCGTCGACGTCTCACTCGTGGTTGCCACACGGGGAGAGGGTGGATCGTGCGGTGAGCCGCCGCTCTGCACCACCGATCAGTTGCCGTCGGTGCGCGAGGCAGAGCTGCGTCAGGCCTGTGACATCCTCGGTGTGGCGGACCTCACCATTCTTGACTATCTGGACGGCACGCTGCCCGATGTTGACGGTCATGAGCTGGTCGGACATTTCGTGGCCGCCATTCGTGAGGTACGACCACACGTGATCGTGACCTTCGGTCCTGAAGGGCGCACCCTGCATTCCGACCATATTGCCGTTCATGAAGCCGCCACCGCAGCGTATGATCTGGCTGCCGATCCTGCAACCTACCCAGAACAAGGTCTTCACGCTTTCGCCACACCAAAGCTCTACTACACCACCCTGCCGAACAGCCTCGTCCGCGCCGTCGATTGGGGTTTCCCCGGCATTCCCGATGAGGAGGTCACCTGCGCGCTTGACGTCAGCCCGTGGCTCGACCAGAAGAAACAGGCGACCAACGAGGCGCATCGCACCCAGGCGCACGATCAGCCGTTCGAGAACCTGCCTGAGGCGGAGCGCTGGGAGGCGCTCAGTATCGAGTACTTCCGGCTCGCCGACACTCGGCTTCCGCATCCGTCAACGTCCGAGCCAGACTTGTTCACGGGGATCGCGTGACCGCCTCACGCATCATCCTGGTGGTCGTCCTCTTGACCACCGCGATGAGCAACCTCGATCAGAGCATTGTCGGTGTCGCCCTTCCGACGATCCGCCAAACCTACGCCGCCGATGTCGGCATGGTCCAATGGGTGGTGCTCGCCTATCAACTGGCGATCGTCGGGGTGCTGCTGATCGCGGGCCGGATCACGGATCGCATCGGTGCCCGGCGAATGTTCCTTGGTGGGCTGATCGTCTTCACGCTTGCATCAATTCTGTGCGCCGTCGCCTCGACCATTGGGCAGTTGATCGTGTTCCGAGGCGTACAGGGCGTCGGCGCTGCCATGCTGTTGGTCACCGGACAGACGCTCCTGACCGACGCCTATCCGCCTGCGCGACGCGGATCGGCGATGAGCTACATGCATATGGCAGTGGCAGTCGGCTTGACCATTGGGCCGAGCCTGGGTGGCTTCCTGATCGCCGTGGCGACCTGGCGCGCGATCTTCCTCGTCAACATCCCCGTGGGCATCGTCGGGCTCTGGCTGGCCTGGAGGCATCTGCCTATGTCCGCAACACGGCCGACAGCGAGTCCGCCAGTGATCAGCGCGGCGTTCCGCTCCTGGCCGCTGCTCGCCGGTGTCCTCGCCGCGTTCTTTACCTTCGTCGCACTCGCATCGAACATGTTCCTGATCCCGTTTGCCTTGCAGCCTCTGATGGGTCTCACGGCGGCGCAAGCGGGTCTCGTGATGATCGCCGTCCCGTTGACGATCCTCGTCGTCGCTCCCCTGTCCGGCTACCTGACGGACCGCATTGGTCCCCGGTGGCCTGCGGCAGCTGGCGTCGGTCTGGTGGCCGTAGCGATTCTCCTCATGAGCCAGCTCCGCTCGGGATCAGGGATAGCGTTTGCCGTCATGCTGCTCGTCCTCTATGGGATGGGCGCCGGGTTGTTTCAAGCTCCAAACAATGCCGCGGTCATGACGGCGGCGGCGGTCGATGCACGCGGCACGGTGTCCGGCGTGCTCGCGCTTGCCCGGAGTCTTGGCCAGATCGTTGGGGTGGCGCTGGTCGGCGCGATCTGGAGTTGGCGCCAGGAGGTGTACGAACGAACGCCCGGCGGCATCGATCCATTGGGCGGAGCCTTGCGTGATTCATTTCTGATGCTGGCCATGATCGCCGTCGTGGCGGTGATGGTGTCAGTGCTCCGGGGAGACGTCTGGAGTGAACAATAGGAGGATATCCATGATCGACGAATGTCACGGACCGGTTCTCGTGGTCGTCTCACACCCTGACGACATCGAAGCCCACTGCGCGGGGACGGTTGCCCGACTTGTGACGCTGGGCGAGGAGGTCTCGTACGTCCTCGTGACGAGCGGAAATCGGGGGACGGACGATCCGACCGTCACCGCCGAGGAAATCGCCGCGCAGCGTGAGGCCGAGCAACTGGCCGCGGCTCGCATCGTGGGAGTTGAGCGCGTGCGCTACCTTCGCTACGACGACAGCGACCTCCTGTTCCACATGCTCCAGTTGCGAGAAGAGTTGACGTCCATTATTCGCGAGGTGAAGCCTCGAACCATCATCACGCACGACCCGTATCCCGGCAACGGCTCACGCGATTCGTGCGCCATTTATCCGGATCACACGACCTTGGGACTGATGACGTTTCAGGCCGCGTATCTCTGTAGTCCAGGTCCGCTCTTCTATCCGGATCAAGTGAAGCGCGGCTTGTCGCCCCATCGAGTTGGGATGCTTTACCTCATCATGAGCGACGCGCCTGACGCATTTGTGGATGTCGAACCGGTCTGGGATCAGCGCATGAAGGCCCTCCGCCAGCACGTAAGCCAGGGGCGCGACCACGGTGATGTGGAGGATTTCTTTCGACGCATCGCCGGCAAACTGGGAGACAAAGGAGGTTTCAGACTGGCAGAAGGATTTCGACGACTCCCACCAACCTGACATCGTCGAGATGAAGATACGGAACCGGCTGATCGCAGCAAAATTGCAGCCCGCTGACGCGAGCAGGCAGTATTCGAAATGACACCATCGAGTTGAGGGAGCAGGTGTGTCCGGAGTTTGGACGTTACAACCGATGCTCCATTTTATCCCGTGCATGGTTTGACCTTTGATTTGGCCACGGGTATACTCTGTCATCGTTGCATGCGGCGCATTCGTCTAGCGGCCTAGGACACCGCCCTCTCAAGGCGGAGACCAGGGGTTCGAATCCCCTATGCGCTACCAGAAAGCCGGGCTTCCGCGACATCAGCGGGAATCCGGCTTGTTTTGTGTCCGTGTGCTGTGGATTCGTATATCAGTGCTATTGGGTGGCGAACCGCTCTCCCCCTCAATCTGTACGCCGAATCGCTGGGTGTCGTGCAGACTGGCGAAGGATGGTTCCAGTCGCAGTCGGAAGACGTGCAGCGGTCGATGATGCCGAGCCGGGGCGCCTACGCGGCGTGGGAGAGCGGCCAGGTCACGCTGAGTGACTTCATTGGCGAGCGGCATGATCCGGTGTGGGGCACAAGTGTCTACCAGCGGAGTTGGCGAGAGGTGGTGGCGGAGGTGGATATCGGGAGCCAGAGGAGTGTTTTTCAGATCACCAGCGAGCTGGCGGCAATGTCTCCTGGTTCGTCGGTCAATGTTGGACCGGTCCATGACGCACTCCGCTTGCATTGGCCGGAGGAGTTTCAGAAGCCAATTCACATACAAGCCCGAACGCGTGCGTACTACCAGCATGGACACCCATGGACACGGGATCATGAGGACGAGGTCGTCCGTGCAATCCGGAACCCCACCATGATTCGGCTGGATGCGAAGCAGTCGAATCGTCGGGCCGTGTTCTATCGTGAGTTTTCAGATGGGAGCGCCGTGCTGGTTGTTGTGCAGCGGATGCCCGGGGGAGCCCCATACAACCGCGTGGTGACCGCGTTTGACGTGTTGCCGATGGAGATCGCGCGCCGACGGAAGACCGAGCGCTTGGTGTGGAGGAAGGTTGGTGGCTGACCGGCAGGACTCCAGTACTCCTGCATCTCTTTACCCCTTGCGGGGGTAATCCAGCGGCGACGGAGATTCTCGCCTTCGCTCAGCCATCGACCTGTGTCTAAGTATACCCCGCGCGTCAATTTCGAGGCGCCGTGATGGATCTGGCATGAGGTCGATGTCTTTGGGTTTGTTCTGGTGAGAGGGCAGGGCAGGGCATGTTTGTGATTGGCATGAACGACAGTCCCGACGAATTGCCACCGATCCGGAGGGTGTGGTGCGGCTCAACGCCCCGCAACGTGAACCGTCCTTGCATCGTCCGCCAGTGAACAAAACCCGTGTGGTATCTCCGCCCCGCAGCTCGGATACCTGATTCCGTCACTAGCTGATCTGTGACAATCCCTTCGGGACTGTACGAACACAATAACCGTACACCATTGGCATGTCAAGTGCAAGTGGCAAACGCGGTTGATTTTGGTTCATCTTCCCCACCGGGAATTGAGCAGGGAACCAGGCCGACCCCAATCGCCAATCATGGTCAAACGTTGCGCGAACCCGCTCAACGGCAACGGCATCCCGCACGATCAGCGACACTTCGCGATTTTCATCGATGGATGTCGACGTCGGATTATGCGATCCGATCACGGCAAGCGCATTGTCGACAAGCATCGCCTTCGCATGAATGTACAGGTGCTCGACCACGCGGATCTCGACTCCACCATCAGCGAGCGTGGTCATGACGGCGTTGTCGAGATCGTCATCAGGGGGATTGACGATGAGGCGGACGTCCACGCCGCGAGCGACAGCATGCACCAGCTCCGCCACGATGGCGTCGTCTCGCACCACTTCGGCGTACAGCAGAATCGACGTGCCGGCGTCGCGCAGCAGAGAGATGAGTGATTCCCGTGCATCGATGGGGCTGACGATGAGCCGGTCGGCGATCCCAGGTGGATCAGATCGGGTCCAGTCAGCTTCAAACACGGCGGCGAGCGAATCGACCACGGTCCGATCGGTCGTGATGACGCCGAATTCCCGATTCGATTCGAACGAAGAGAATGTCAGGTTCTGGTTCGTGACAATGCCCACGGCGCGATCGAGCACGAGATACTTGGCGTGGGTGAACCTGAAACTGTCTCGCCCAGGTTTCACCTGGATTCCCAGGGAGCGCAACACGTCCGCTGTGTCCACCTGTCCGAATCCGCCGAAAGGCGTCTCCTCCAGCAGCACGCGCACGATCACACCACGTGCCTGGGCTCGCGCCAGCGCGTCGATCACCTCGTCATCGCTGATCAGGTAGATTGTGACGTCGATCGAGCATCGCGCGGCGTCGATTTCCTCGATGATCGGCATTCGGCCATCATCGGGAAGGACATACAATCCATCGACCGGCAGACCCGCCGGTGGCGGCTGATCACATCCATTGCCCAGCGATGTACCGGCGGTCGACAGCGTGCAGGCGGTCGCGCACAGGAGAACCAGCAGCATGGCGCAGCATCGCTGGATTCCCGCGAACGTGAAGGGGGTCGAGCTGGTCATGGTCAGGATGAGGTGCTATCGAGATGGCTTGCCAGGCGTGTGGCGCGCGCTTCGTAGCGCATCCACGTAATGCCCCCGATGCGTTCGCGAACCTGCTCAAGCACATCGTCCGAGGATTGCGAGGCCACTTCCACGGACCCAAGCAACCGGTTGTGGTTGCGACTCATTTCCCGCCGGGCATCGTCCAGCGATCCTGTCATCGGATTGACGGAGGAGAACGATCCCGACGCTGGCGAATCGCCATTTTCGAGTAGCTGGCGAATCAGCTCGACCGCCCGGTCATCATCGCTCATCGTTTCGTCGATGAGGGAAATCGCCAGGTGACCCACTTGCGACTCGCCATCCTGGACTCGCGTGATCGTGGCCAGCCACAGGCTCCAGCTTTGTTCGATCCTGGCGACGATATCGTGATAAAGCTCTCCGCCAAACTCCTCGGCGTCATGACCGGTCATGGCAGAACCTCCAACGCATCCAGGGCGGTGATCAACGAACGGAATCCCCTCAACGAATCATACCTGCCAACACCAATATGTGATCCCAGGCATGCGAGGTCGCGCAACGGTCCCACTCATCCGTGAACCGTACGGACGACAGCGGCGGAGATCAGGAGGCGCTCCCAAATCTCCGCCGCCGGACCCACGCTTTCGCCTGGGAATCCGCTAGACCTGCTTCACTGCCTCGACCAGTTTGGCAATCGAGTCCTTCGCGTCGCCGAAGAGCATCGATGTCTTGGGATTGTGGAAGAGCGCATTTTCGATTCCCGCGAATCCGGGCTGCATGCTGCGCTTCAGCACGATGATATTCCTGGCCTCATCCACCTGAAGCACCGGCATGCCGTAGATCGGGCTGGTGGGGTCGGACTTTGCGGCCGGGTTGGTCACGTCGTTCGCGCCCACCACCAGCACGACATCGGTATTCTGGAAATCGTCATTGATCCTGTCCATCTCGTAGAGGTCTTCGTATGGGACATTGGCTTCGGCCAGGAGCACGTTCATGTGCCCTGGCATCCGACCCGCCACAGGATGGATCGCGTATCGCACGTTCACGCCGCGCTCGGTCAGCACATCCGCGAGCTCGCGCACGCCGTGCTGGGCCTGCGCGACCGCAAGGCCGTATCCCGGCACGATAATCACGCTGTCCGCGTATCCCAGCGAAACAGCGGCGTCTTCCGGTGTGGTCGATTTGACCGGCTGGGCTTCCTCTCCTTCGCCCGCGGCGCTATCAGCGGCATCCGGGGCCGGTCCGAATGCCTTGAAGATGATGTTGAAGAGCGAGCGGTTCATCGCTCTCGCCATCAGGATGCTCAGGAAGGTTCCCGACGCTCCGACGAGCGCCCCGGCGATGATGAGCGCCTGGTTGTCGACCGTGAAGCCGGTCAAGGCGGCGGCAAGACCTGTGGCGGCGTTCAGAAGGGAGATGACAACGGGCATGTCGGCGCCGCCGATTGGCAACACCAGCGTCACACCAATCACGAGCGCGATCAGGAAGAGCACGATCAGGAGACTCTTGTCGACCGCGCCATCGCCAAGCACCAGAACCAGGATCGCGAGGATCACGACGACCACAAATGCCGCGGCGGTGAAGAGCTGCTGATTGGGGAATTTGATCGCACGACCGGAAACCAGGCCTTGCAGCTTGGCAAATGCGACCATGCTGCCAGTCAACGAAATTGCGCCGATGAACGTACCGAGCACGATCGAGAGTTCCTCGCCGCCGGCAACGCTGTCCCGGTCGAGGAACTCGCCCACCGATACCAGCCCCGCGGTGGCGCCGCCAAGACCGTTGAAGATGGCGACCATCTGTGGCATTTCGGTCATCTGCACGCGTTTGGCGGCGAAATAGCCGGCCCCGCCGCCGATGATCATTGCCAGCACGATCCACAGCACGGCGTCGAAAACGCCCTCGATGAAGAAGGTGGCAAACACGGCGATGCCAACGCCGATCATCGCCAGCATATTGCCATTGCGGGCGGTTCTGGGCATGCTCAGGCGCTTGAGCGAAAGAATCAGTAGGAATGCGGAAATCAGGTAGCAAACATCAATGAATGCTTCTCGTCCGTTCTCGATCATTGGTGCGACCCTGCCTCACCGGCGCTATCGGCCTCCGGGCGGCGTTTGAACATGCCGAGCATGCGATCGGTCACGGCGAAGCCACCCACAATGTTGGCCGCGCCGAACGTGACCGCGATGAATCCGACAACACTGAGCGCCGCGTTGTCAACAGCGCCGAGCAGAACCATGCCGCCGAGCATCACGATTCCGTGGATCGCGTTGGTTGCGGACATCAGCGGGGTGTGCAGGGTCGAGGGCACCCGCCCGATCAGCTCAATGCCGAGAAACACGGCGAGCAGGAAGACGTAGGCGCCAGTAAGGAATGCGTCGTTCACACGCTACCTCCAGATTCTGAATCGCGTCGTGCCGGCGGGTTGGGGTATTCATCTTCGGGCCGAGGATAGTCGTCGGGTTCCGCGGGCGGCTCAGGGATGTCGGGTTCGCCCTCGACGTTATCCGCTTCCGGCCATCTCGTGCCGGGTGCTGTGTCCAGCCTGTCCTGCCCAGGTGAACTGGCTGTGTCTTCCTCGAGCTCGTCTGGTGCTCGCGACGGCTCTCCGGCCAGGTCCCCTGATGCAACGGGTTCGCTTTCTGCTGGCACGTCAGGTTCGGCGGTGATTTCCTGTGATTCCTGGTGGAGCTCGGGAAGCCCCATCACTTTCCGGGTCAGGGCATGGACCACCTCGCCGTCATGGACGATGGCCGTGCCGGCCACGATGTCATCGTCGAAGTCGATCGACAACTGCCCATCCTTGATGATGAGCCCGACGAAATTCTGGATATTCTTCGCGTACACCTGCGATGCATGGACCGGGACCAGGCCCGGGACGTTCAGCGGAGCCATGATCGTTACATCGTGCTGCACGGTCGTCTCGCCGGGTGAGGACAATTCGCAGTTGCCCCCCATTTCACCGGCAAGATCGACAACCACTGAGCCGGGTTTCATTCCCCTGACAGCATCGGCGGTGATCAGCAGCGGAGCTGGCCTGCCGGGAATCAGCGCGGTGGTAATGACCACGTCGGCAAGCGCGGCCTCCTTCGCCAAACCTTCCTGCTGGAGCCGGGTCTGGTCCTCCGACGCCTGCTTCGCGTATCCGCCAGAGCCCGCCAGGTCCTCGCCAAGATCGAGCACGACAAACCGGCCGCCGAGACTTTCGACCTGCTCCTTCACCACGGCGCGCACATCGTAACCGTAGACGACGGCGCCCAGTCGTTTTGCGGTGCCAATCGCCTGGAGCCCCGCCACCCCGGCGCCAAGGATCAGCACGCGCGCGGGGGTGATGGTGCCGGCGGCAGTCATCATCAATGGAAAGATCTTGCCGAGCGCATCGGCCGCCATGATCACCGACTTGTAGCCAGCCAGGTTGCTCTGTGATGACAGCGCGTCCATCGACTGCGCGCGGGTGGTCCGCGGGATGGCGTCCATGCTGAACGCTTCGACTTCCCGGCTCCTTAACTGTTCGATGAGATCATGCTTGGTGAGCGGCACCAGGAAAGCGATGAGTACCTGCCCCTGTTTCAGCGCCGCCAGCTCGTCGAAATCCTGATAGGTATCGGGCGCGTGGACCTTCAGGATCACATTTGCCCGCTCGTAAAGCTCCGCGGGGGACGCCACCATTTCGGCGCCCGCAGCCTCGTACAGGTGATCAGGGAAGGATGAACCCTGACCGGCGCCCGCCTCCACGAGCACGGAGACGCCGTCGCCTACGATCCGTTGTACGACCTCAGGGACAAGTGCGACACGGGTTTCACTGTCCGCACGCTCCCCAGGAACGCCGAGAACCACCGACGCCCGTTCCTGCGTGTTATCCGTCATTCAGAACGTTCCCTCCTCGAGCCATACCTCGCCGTTGGGACGCGCCACCGGAGAAGCGCTGCCCGGATTATGCTGTCGCAAGTTTGAGGCAGTGTACAACCTGCCGAAAAAAGCGCAAGTGAAGCGTCTGGTGTGCCTCGGGGGTCGAACTTGCCATGGCGCGAGCACTCGCCCAACATAATCCAGCCAGCTGACTGGCGCTCTGCGCGCCACGGATCAGCGGCGTGGCTGAACCCTTGCTGGCGCATAGGCTGGCCGAACACCGGCAATGCGCCGGATCAGCATGTCGAGTACTCGACGGAGCGCTTCTGGCATGGATCACTACCTCCCGAATGTATGGCGAACCGGGACATCAGAATAACGGTCCGCCGCACAAATTGCATTCCGGATTTGAGGAAGTATAGGAGATTGACGGTTAGGAGTGCATCCGGCTCGTGCATTCGCTATGACAACGCCGTTGGAACAGCGACACCAAGCCGCCGGCATCCCGTCACGATGAGGTCCGAGACCTCACGTGGCATTTCCCCATTCGCGCGGACAGCAATCCTGATTTCAGAAGGGATTTTCACCCCGAGGTCAAGCTCGGTGGCTCGTTGAATCGTTGGATCTTCCCACGGCCCCTGCATTTCCGCAGCCTGGTCCAGAAACCGCTCCGCCAGCGCCAGGGACCAGAGCTCGGCGGTGATGGCATCCCCAGTGGTAAGCCAGAGGATCTCGTATCCAACAGCGGCGCCGATCAGCCAGTGACTGAATGCAACGTTTGCGGCGACTTCGGCGACTTGGCGAGCTCGATCCCGCGCGACAACGAGCCGTGCCCGGTCGATGGGATGGAGAAAATGCGAGGCAAGATCCAGCGCAAACGGTCCTCTGTAATGGCGGGCGGTAATGGGGACGATGCCGATCAACGGTGAATCGAGAATGCGCCGGTCGATCCTGATGACTCGCTCCCCGGCGCGAGTCCGGATCCATCCGCTGGCGCCTCCAGGCAAGCCGCTCAGGACGGCTCTCGCCGGAGCGCGGGGAACGACGATGCGGAAAGGCACAAGTCGTGAACGCAGCCCACGCCGTATCTCGCCGAGCATCGGATCGTTGGGCGCCAGGGAGGCAGGCGCCAGGTTGAGATGCCCGGACCTTCCGTCAGCCGGACCAGGATGAAGCGCGTCAAGCGCGCTGGTCGGATCGGTGTGCCACCAGACAACAAGATTGCCCTGATGCGTTGGGTGCGCTGGATGGATCACAACAGTGGAGAACCCCTTGTCCTGAAGCGGCATTGGCATGGCTCGCGTTCCGCCATCCGCCTCAACATGGCGGGAAGTGTAAATGCCGGACATCTTCGTAGCACCCGCGCGCAGCACCCGCGCGCAGCGGGTCGATTTTTGATGTGGTGCTTCTTGATAATCCACAGTCCGTATGGCTACCATGACCTGATGATGAACGAGGCCTCTGTGAAAATCACATCCAATGACATCACTGCTCCGCTTGGAGGGGAGTTCACGACCGCGCTTGAATTGGGCGAGATTCGGTCATCGGGCAGAACGGAAGCCCAGGACTCAAGCCGGCTTCGCCGCATTGCGTTCGGGCTCTTCTTTGTGTACATGGCCGTGGCAGTGGCCATCTATTTGTGGCGCGGAATCTGGTTCACTCCCGATCGCTGGGCGGTGTTCTTGCTGATCGCGGCGGTTGTGCTTGGCCAGCTTGGCCCATTCCTGCGGGACTGGATTCCCTTCGTTCTCCTGATCTTCGGGTACGAATACCTGCGTGGCATCGCCGGTGATATCGTGGCGGGCGGAAAAGCCGTGTGGGACATGGAGCGCGCGCAACTTCCCGGCGTGCATCTGGAAGCGCTGATTCACATGGATGAGGTGCTGTTTTTCGGGCACTCACCGATCAGGTTGCTGCAGGACCCACTGTATGAGCTGGGGAATCCGCGCTGGTGGGATTTCTTTGCGCTGATCATGTATTCGATGCATTTTGTCTTGCCATGCGCGTTCGCGTTTGTGCTGTGGCTGACCAACAAGCGCCGGTTCTGGACGTTTACGCTGACGTTTTGCTTCATGACCTACGTCGCCTTTGCCTTTTTCCTGTTGTTTCCCGCGGCGCCTCCGTGGCTGGCTCAGGCCTGGGGAGTCGAGTCGGGTCTTTGGTTCCCGCAGAATGATGTCCTCGCGGTGATTCAGCCGGACGGATTCAATACGCTCGACACGTATTCCATCTGGGGCAACGCAAGCCCGCACCCGGTCGCGGCAATGCCATCGTTGCATGCCAGCTTCCCGTGGCTGGTGTTGCTGTTCGCGGTTCGCTACTACGGCTACAAGGGGCTGTGGTTCCTGCTGTACAACGTCTCGCTGTGGTTTGCGGTGCTCTATACCGCGAATCACTGGTATATCGATGTCCTGGCTGGCATGCTCTGGGCGAACATTTCCTTCTTCTCTGTTTACCTCGCCGGCGAGGTCATTGCGTCGAATGTGCGGCTGCCGGTACCGATCGTGGGGCTCGCGAATCGGGCGCGACGGGTGCTTGTCGAACCGGTCGTGGCCGTGCTGAAGCCGATCTGGGATGCGCCGGGGAATGCACGCGAGCGCCTCCGCCATCGACTTTCCCCAGGATCTGACGGTGACTGAAACCATTGATAATCGCGAACTTTCGATTCCCGCGTTGTTCGACCTTCGCACCAGCGTTGGACCGGCGCGGTGGGTTGGGGATCGATCCCCACGTCATGCCTGGATTGGCGATTCGCTCATCTGGTGTGGCCGGGAGGGTCAGCAGCCCATCACACGCGTTGCGCGGCAGGCGGGGCCTGGCCTGCTGAGCATCTCAGGTGCAACCGATGACGCGGCGAACGCCAGGTGGGCACGCGACGTGCTGATGGTCGACTCCACTGTCGCATCGTGGGATGAGCCGGTGGTCGCGGATATCGCCAGTCGATTTCCCGGTCTTGGACCCTATGGGGACGGCTCCCTGTTCGAAGGCCTGATCACGTCGATCGTGGGTCAGAGCATCTCGGTGGCGTCCGCCGCGGTTACCCAGCGCCGGCTTGCGTTCCTGTTCGAAGCTGGCGTCGAGCGGATGGACAGGATGTTTGCGCCGCTGCCGACCGCGGAAATGCTGGCTGGCGCGTCGGTCGAGCTGATCCGATCATCCGGGGTCACGATGCGCCGGGCCGAGGCCCTCAAGAAAATCGGCGGGCTGGCGGCGGATGGACAGTTTCCCACCGACGTCGCCGCGCGTCAGGATCCCGACTTCGTCGTATCGGAGCTGCTGAGTCTTCCACAGGTCGGGAAGTGGACGGCCGCATCGGCGGTGCATTGGGGCGTTGGCGCGCCCGACGCATGGCCACCCGGCGATGTCGCCCTGCTTCGCGCGGTTCGGTTCGCATTCGACGACGATGGCCTGACCATGAGCGATATTGACCGCATGTCAGAGAAGTGGCGCCCGTTTCGCGGCGTGGCGGCGAGATTGTTGTGGACCAACTTGTTTGAAACCAGGACATGACATGGTGCTGATTGACTGAAAATCCCGGCACCGATGTTGCGCCTCCTTCAATCGGACGAACAGGTTCGAAAGGAGGAACCCAATGGCAAAGATCGATCGCCGGGAAGACAACAACCCAGAACGCGGCGAGCATGAGTACGGAGATGTCGCGTTTGCCGATCCCGTGAACAACAAGTATCCGATCGACAACCCGGACCACATTCGCGCGGCTTGGAGTTATATCAACCACGAGGACAATGCCGCCAAATACGAGAAGGATGAGGTCAAAAAGATCAAGGACCGGATCATGAGCGCCGCGAAGGAGCACGATGTCGAGATCGACCCGGACACGGTGGACTGACCAACGGTCACCCTGAGCGCACTGTACGGGTGACCGTTGGTGTGAGGCACCAGACGGTGGGTGTGGCAGTCAGCGTAGCTTGTCGTCCCGTGATGCCTTGAGCCGCTCCACCACCTTGCGGACCTTCTGGGACTGCTTGCGATCGACCACCAGCAGCGCGTCCTCGGTGTCGACGACGATGATGTTATCGAGACCGACCATTGCCACCATCCTGCCGGTTTCCGACCAGATCACGCTGTTCGTGGTTTCGATTTTCAGCAGGTTGCCACGCACCGAGTTTCCCAGGGCGTCCTGCTCGATCAGCTCACCAAGCCCGTTCCAGTCGCCGACATCGGACCAGCCGATTTCGGCCGGCACGACGGCAACGCGACGCGCGTGTTCCATGACGCCGTGATCGATCGTGATGGACGGCAGGGTCGACCAGATTCGGGCTGTGACACTCTCCAGATCGCGGGATTCCCAGGCATCGGCAATCGAGCAGACGCCGTCGTGAATCTCTGGTTGCAGTCGTTGCGGCTCTGCCTTGAGCGAGCGCACCTGCCAGATGAACATGGCCGCGTTCCAGCGGGCGACGATGTAGAGTTTGATAATGCCGCTGGCACAGGTTCCTCCAGGGTTACGTTCGGAATGCTGGAGTCATGGTACCGCGACAACTGACGTTGACAGGGCAATGAGCGCAGCCATGACTGGCCATGCGGAAGTGGGGAACTGATGGCGGCAATGACAGATGGTGGTGTCTCGATTGTGCGTCCCGAGCTGGACGAGAAGCCCTGGGGCGGGCGAGAGCTGGAGAACTACGGACTGACGCTCCCCGCTGATGCGCGGATTGGTGAGGCGCTGGTGACGGCAAATAGCGTGCGCGTTTCCACGGGAGCCGGGCGAGGGCGGACACTGGGCGAGCTTGTGGCGGATGATCCCGGCACGGCGCTCGGCCCGGTTGCGGGTTCCGCGGTGGGTGGCCGCCCGCTGTTCCCCATGCTGGTGAAACTGATCGACGCTCAGGAGAACCTTTCCATCCAGGTGCATCCGGATGACGCCATGGCCGCCGTGTTTGACCGGCTGGGGAAGACCGAGGCCTGGCATGTGCTGTCGGCGAAACCGGGATCATTTCTCTATGCGGGGCTGCAAGGCGGTGTGTCGAGCGAGACGCTTGTGACGACGGCGGCAAGGATGAATGGCTCGTCGGCCGATTTGCTGCGGAGGATTCCAGCCAAACCAGGCGCCACGATCCTGTTGCCCGCCGGCACGGTGCATGCTCTGGGTGCGGGTGTGGTGGTTTATGAAATCCAGCAACCGTCGGATATTACCTACCGGCTGGACGACTGGGGTCGCGTCGGTCCGGATGGCGCGCCTCGTGAGATGCATCAGGACGCTGGCGTGGCGGCCATGCGGGCTGAGCTTCGACCTGAGCTGATACCACCGGTGGCGCTCCCCGCAAATGAGGGTCGTCGCCACCTGCTGGCAATGTGCGCAAAATTCGCGCTTGAACGTATTGCGTTGCCGGGAGGAGGCCGCTGTCCCGTCGAGACCCTGGACGGGCCTCAGGTCGTGACCGTGATAGGCGGCGCCGCGCGGCTGGGCGAACGTCTGCTCACGGTTGGGCAGTCGGCGGTGGTGTGGCCCGGAGCCGTGGATTTGACACTTGAAGCGACAGCGCCGATCGTGGTCCTGCGGGGATGGGTGCCGGATATCGGGGTCGAATTTGAGAGAATAGCATCCTTGCCGGGGGTCGATCCAAACGCGCTTGGCCTGCTGAGCGGTTCGCTTCCCGATATGCGAGAGACGCTGGATGCACATGGAAGGACATCGGTTTGACAACCATGCGGGAGCGGTACCAGGGAACATTGCTCGGTCTGGCATCCGCCGACGCGCTCGGCGGCGCGGTGGAGTTCATGCCGCGTGCCGCGCTCGAGCGTGATTATCCGGAGGGTGTACGGGAGATTGCCGGCGGAGGTCCGCACGGGTTGCGAATCGGAGAGACCACCGATGACACCGCGATGGCACTGGCGATCGCGCGAGCCTGTGGACCAAACGGGATTGATCTCGATGGCGTGGCCGCGAACTTCCTCGCCTGGTTCGAATCCAACCCAAAGGACATTGGCATCACCACCAGCCGGGCATTGTCGAAACTGGCCGGCGGCGTGCCCTGGCGTGAAATCGGCACGTTGATGATGGACGAAACGCCCGGCAAGCTCGCCGGGAACGGCGCCGTCATGCGCGCGGCTCCCGTGGCGCTGCGTTTCCGGCATGACCGTGAGATGCTCCGGAAAGTCAGTATCGACACCGCGCGAATGACCCATCCTGACCCGATGGCAACCTGGGGCGCGGTCGCGCTGAATCAGGCAATTGCCCATCTGCTTGACGCAGGCGAGATCGCCACCGTGATCGACGCCGCGGTCTCCGATATCGAAAACAGTGAGGTCGTCGACGCGATCCAGGACTCGGTGGATCGTGACTATGACGATGTCGATTCCGGTGGATTTGTGCTCAGCACGTTGGGGGCGGCGTTTTGGTGCCTGGCACATTGCGACAGCGCCGAGCATGCGGTCGTCACGGCGGTCAGCATGGGCGAGGACACAGACACAACCGGCTCGGTCACCGGAGCGCTGGCCGGCGCGTATTATGGACGGGATGCATTCCCCGATCGTTGGCTGTCCGTGCTCGAGCCGCGCAAGGAGCTCGAGGCACTGGCGCTGAACCTACATTCCTGGAGTGAGCTCGAAGAGGCGAAGGTGGAATGACCCTTCAGCGATTGCCCGTCATGCATCGTCCTCGGTATTGACCGGAGCCTCCTCAGCTTTTGCGTTGACCGCTGGTGACGCCAGGCGCAGGTAGCGGTTGACGCTGGCACGATTGCGAGGGTCGTCGGCGAGGCCAAGCAAGGCAAGGAGCTGTTGCTGCCCGGCGCCTTCGCGGGCACGATCCACGGCGAAGGTATGGCGCAGCACGATCGGCGAGACCTCTTTTTCGATGCCGGCGACTCGCCTTATGCGCTCCACCATCCCGTTGACCGCCTGCGGTCCAACCGGAAAGAGGTTGCCGCCAGGATCCCGGGCTTCGAGAAACGCATCATAGATGTTGGCGAACTGTTCCGTGGTGACCAGATGGCGTTCCTTGCCGTGTTTGGAAGCTTCCGCATAAAAGATATAGACCGTTGGCGCTGGCTCCGTGGTGCGATCGACATGGTCGCGCTCCAGCGCGAGCAGCTCCGCCCGTGTCAGGCCAAGGCGAAGCATCAGCCAGGTTGCCGGGAGGCTCCAGGGTTCGTCACTGGCGGCGGCGGCGAGAAGCTGCTCCTGTTCGTCGGAGAACAATGGTACTGGCGAGCGGAGCTGGATGCCGTGCGGGTAGTAGCCATCGGAGGGATCCTCGTTGAGGACGCGCGCCGAATGCACGAGGAAGTCGAAAAAGCGCCGCACCGAAGTGAGGCGTCGCTTGCGGGTGGTGCGGTTGTTGGCATCGCCGAGGAAGCGGGCAATATCGCGCCGGGAGACCGCGGAGATCGATTTTGATCCAATCAGGTGCTCGAGCACCGCAAGGTCGTTGCAATAGGCGCTGATGGTGTTCCTGGGACGGCGCGCCTGTTCCAGCTCTCGCCGGTACCAGGAACGGGCGAGGGTAAGGCTGGATGTCGCGATCAGCGGAGGTAACCCGCTCAGGGCCGCGGTGAATTCGCCGGTCGGCAACTCGGCAAACAATGACAGCTGGTCGGGGTGATCCGGGCGAAGCCGCTGCTCGAGCTCCCGCAGTGAGGCCGATTCCGGCGCCTCGTCGCGCTCCTCCTGAGTGACGCCGTCCTTGCCGGCAAACCGGCTAGTCGGCCTGGTGGGATCATCATCCCGGCGGGAAGTGGAGTCGTTCACACGTCCGCTCCTTGAACTGGAGGTTGCCACACAGGAAGAAGGCAACATAAAGGCAACCCGACTCCGGTCAGCCTAGGTCGACGCAAACGCGGCTGTCAAGGCGCCGGGCGCACGCACTCAACATAGGAACGTATACGAACGTATATTGACCAGCATTCCTTATGCTGATATCGTCATGACATCATGCAGCAGGCGGGACCTCGCCGAGCGGTGTCCCGCGACCGTTGGGCGTGGCCGAGCCCCGGCATCATCCATTAGCTGACTGTCAACAGGGAGTATCTCACCAATGGGCGAACTTATCGTCGGGCGACCGGCGCTACAGGTAAACACCGCGGTGTCAGTGCCGCTGGACATGGTATCTGTGATGTCGTTGTTGTACCGCGCGGTGCCTGGCAGTGGCCTCGACCCCTGGCTGGTATCGACCCGGCGGGAAATGCCCGGTCAGCTCCAGCACGACCTCGACCTGCTACACGGATTCTCGGGTCGGCTGCTCTATTACATGGAGGAGCCTGTCATGCGGTTTGAGCCGATGCGTGACGACCGGATTGACGCGACGATCGAGGAGTTGATCGGCTTTCTCGACGCGTTGCCAGCCATCGACTATCGCGCCATGATCGAGCGGGCCCTGGCGCGGGTTCACCAGGATCTGGGTACAGGGCTTGTTGCACCATCCGACGACAACGAGACGACCTGGCGACGATACATCGAGCCCGGTCTCACCACGGCGAGCGGCGAAGAGGTGTTCCAGCTGATCCTCGATTCGGATCAACTCAAGCAGCGCACCATCCGATTGATCCGTGGTGTCTGGGATGTCGCCTATTGCGAGGAATTCGAGCGTCTGCGACCTCGTATGCAGGAGGCTGGGCGCTTGGCGCATTCGTCCGCCGGCAAAGGGTTGACGACGGCGTTTGGCGAGCTGACCGGCAACCGCGTACCTTCGACGCTTGCCGCTGGTCTGAGCAAGGCTGCTCGGGTGACCTTTGTGCCGTCCATGCATCTCGGCTCGTTCATGAGTTTTGTGATCTACCCTCCCGACGTCATCATTTTCTTCAGTGCTGAAACCATCCTCTCCGGTAATGTGGAGTCCATGCCGGCGCCGTCCGAGATATCCACGAACGGTGACTACGATGTTGCGGGCAACGATGAGCTTGAGGGGACCGATCTGCTCGAAAGCCTGCGGGCGCTGGGCGACGCGAACCGGCTTCGCATCCTGGATTTGCTCGGTTCGGGAGAGCTGTACGCGCAGGAAATCGTCGGGCGACTCGGCATAGCCCAATCCGCCGTGTCACGCCATCTTTCCCAGCTGGAGCGATCCGGATTGGTGGTTGTCAATCCGCGTGGCGGCATGAAATATTACGCCATCGATTCGGGGCGTCTTGCGGCGGTGGCAGAGACCTTGCGTAGCAGGGCCCTAGAATCAGCAATGGCCGCGGGAACAATCGTGGCGAACTGATCAAAAGTGCCAGTCAATCACCAACTGGCCATATACGGGACTGGACAACTCGATATCGCGATGATAAGATATCTTCAGACGAGTGAAAAAAAGACTCGCGCACGGCGCGGAAAAGCCGCACCGACTGAACTTTGACAATTCACAACATTTTGGGGAAGCCCTTAACGGGTTCAATCCTTCCGGAACGTGGTGTCACAGCAGCAGGCATCTTTTCAAAACCACCGCGGACCGCAGATTCCTTTGCCGCCTCGGGCGACGTTAGCCAGTCGCCTGGCTTGAAAATCCTCTATATCCCTCATCAAGTATGCTGATGTCTGAAGGAAATCGGATGATGTCGGTATCACTTCTAAACTTCCCCTCCGAAGCTTGATTTCTCGGTCGCAATCGAGCTGGTATTCCCCGGCTGCGACCGAAATGAATACGAAACGTCCGGCGCCATCAAGGCGCCGGACGTTTTTGTGCAGTGATATTCAGCTGGGTGAAGCGCGCCACCAGCACGATGCGGGGTTATCACCAAATGGTGATAACCCCGCATCGTGCTGGGCGCAATGTTGGCGGCTCTTCCGGGGACATGCGATATCCGGTTGATTCCCAGGTGAGTGGCGCCGCTGGCAATGGGCGGGCATCCTGTCGTCTCGAGTCCCGTGCCGGGATCGTGGCCCCGCGGCAGACTACGCTGCCCATTTGCCGGCGGTTCATCCGGATCCGGATCAGTCGCCGCTGGCGGTCAACCGCCGTTGCTGTTCTCCTGATGGTATGGACCTGACAGCGCGGGGGCGCAACGTGTGGCGCATGCGGGCTTCGAGAGCGGCCGCATCGCGGATTCTTCTTGTTGCCTCATAGGCGCGGGCGGCGGCCATCATCCCCTGGCGAGGCAAATCCCAGAAGCCGGGTAGTGCGGTGAGGTCGATCTCCGGATCTGAAGCCGCGGTGGTGAACGCTTCGATGGCTTCGGCGAACTTGCCGCCCCGTGCGAGGATCATGGCGCGTTCGGCTTCGAGGCGAGCCGATCGGCGAAACGGTGACGCCGGCGTCGATGGCTGTACCGCGGTTCGCAATTGTGGATGTCGACGCCCAGGTTGTGGCGCCCCGCTCGTGCTCACCGTCGCCAGGGTGGTCGACGAGACTACCCGGATTGGACGTGTCGCGGGTGTCGACCTCGCGTGCGGCACGCCGCGGAGCGCGCGGGGATGATGGGGCATGACCTCATTCGGGAGCTGATGATCCGAAGATCGGCCAAACACCATGAGAAACGCTCGCCGGCAACTGTCGAAAAACGAGTCCCGGCCTACTTCCAGCTCCCGAACTGCCAAATCTGAAATCAGCATGGTCCAACTCTCCCCACCAGTACAACCACCAGCAGCATTGTGCCAGACGGTTGCGGTCCCACTGTGACATTTCGCTCGAAATCGGACTCCCCAATGTCCGGGCGCAGGTACACAGGTTCCACCGCGATCCGGTTAAATCGGATCGATTCATGAACGTCCAGATCCGCGTCGTCGCATGACGAGCGCGAGATGGCCGTGCTCGATGCGGGCGGGCCACATTGCGGAGTTGGACCTGTGACGAGCTGGCACAGTAATCTGTGAAGAGGATGCTACCACGGTTCATGTACGTACACAAGGCGCCGGCAGGCCAGAACATGCCAGCCGGCGAAAGGCCCATCGACAACATCCCTATACTTGATGGAGTGGCCAGATTTAGGTCCATGCGCGAACTCCGGAAAACGAGCCTGAACGCAAATCAGGCGACAAACAATGCTGTTTGGAGGGATATAGCGGCAGCGGTCCAGGCCGTGCCGCGACACATGATGACCAGGAACGAAGAAACACAATCCATGCGCGACAAGATGCGGCCAGTCGCCGATCTCGTGCGGCAAAGCAGCAGCCTGGTGGCGTTCACCGGAGCCGGAATCAGCACTGAATCCGGCATTCCCGACTACCGAGGGCCGAATGGTGTCTGGAAGACAAACCGGATTCCAACGATCGACAACGTGCGCGACGACCAGCAGGGCCGCGAAGAACACTGGCGGGAGCGCCTCAGCCGGTTTCCCGAGATGCAGGCAAAGCAACCAAACGCGGGACATCGCGCCATCGCGAAATTGGAGCAAGAGGGAAAGGTAGCGGCGATCGTCACCCAGAATATCGATGGGCTGCACCAGAAGGCAGGGTCGAATCCCGATCGGGTACTGGAGCTGCATGGATCTTCGCATCGCATCCGGTGCTCGTCCTGCGGTCGCGAGTACCCTGCCGATGATATTCACGCGCGGCTGGAACTGGGCGAAACCGATCCCCGCTGTGAGCATTGCGGTGGTGTCCTGCGCCCATCCACCATCCTCTTCGGCGAATCACTGCCGGAAGAAACCCTGCGACGGGCGGTCGAGGCCAGCGCCGGGGCGGACCTGATGCTAGTGGTCGGGAGCTCCCTGGTGGTCAAGCCAGCCTCGCAGCTGCCGGTGGTGGCTCGCAAACGGGGGGCGCGGCTCGTGATTGTGAATCGCGAGCCGACACCGCTGGACGAAATCGCACACGCGGTGATTCACGGTGAGGCGGGACCAGTACTCGATGCGGTCGCGAGCCTGGTGCTTGAGCCGGACAGTGCGGCCAGATCGGGCTAGGCTCATCCCCAGCTCGACGCGACGCCACTCTCACTCCCTCTACCTTCCCCGCACGCCATGATCGAAAGGCATTCTCGCACTTGGAAACCCGGACCGGCCAGATCACTATCGAAACCGATCACAACTGTTTCGGCTGTGGACGCCTGAATGAGCATGGCCTGCATTTGTCGTTCCTTGCGCACGAACGGGGCGGCGTGCAGTCGTCGTTTGTCCCCGCTGGTCGCTTCGAGGGCTACGGCGGCATGATTCACGGCGGAGTGATCAGCGCCGTGCTGGACGAGGTCATGGCATGGTCACTTTATCGCCAGGAAACCTGGGCGGTGACCGGTGAGCTGACCGTACGGTATCGATCGCCCATCCGCGTCGGCGAAGAAACCAGGGCGATCGGCTGGATGACTGGTCGCCGGGGCCGTCGCATTGAGATGGCTGGTGAGATCGTGCGGGAGGCCGATGGCGCGGTGCTGGCAAAAGCGACGGCGGTCTTCGTGGCCGTACCGGAGGCGCAGGCGGACGAATGGCGTCGACGCTATCTGGGGACCAGCGGGCTGTTCACCACCAGCGTTCAAGGAGACGAATGATGCGGGTTTACCTGGGCGGTCCGATGTTTGTCAGGGCCGAGGTGCGCTACAACCTCTGGCTGGCTGGCGAGCTGCGCGTGGCGGGATTTGATGTCTACTGCCCAAACGAGAGCGAGCCAATCAACGACAAAACCCGGACCGACATCACTGGTGAGCTGATCTACCGGCTCGATCTGGCGGCGCTTGAGCAGAGCAATGTCTACATCTGCCAGGTGAGCGAGGATTCTGGCACGAATTGGGAAGCGGGTTACTTCGACTGCCTCAGCAAGCGGGTCGATCCCGCGCGGTATTGGGGCGTGCTTGGACTGGCGACAGACATTCGGCTGGCGACATTGCCGAATCCGGATCAACCCGCGATTGAAAACCAGGCGTGCTGCGTCAACCAGTTTGTCGCTGGCGGCCTGCTGTCGTCGCTTGGTGTGGTGTATGACGAGGGCGCGCTGATCGAGCGGTTGAAAGAGATCGCAACGACACATGAAGGCAGGGGCTGAACCAGGTTCGTTTTCCTGAACCAGTCGAAGTATCCCCCCGGCAGGGCGGTGCGCCACAGTGCAAGAGATCCTTCAACTCGGGGACAAGCGTCTCGGGCTCAGTAGTCTATCCAGGCTATCGTGTCCAACAAAAAAGGCCCGTCATGCTGCGCGGCGCGGACGCATGTCCGCGTGTCGATGGACCGCGTCCGCTCGATCCCTGTGGGATCGTCTATTGAGCATCCCCCGACGAAGCCGTTGCGCGCAGCGCAAAATCCCGTCATGGCCGCCATACGCCAGCTGCGCTGCCGATGAGCGCGGGGACCCATTCGCTGCGCTCAGGGTGACGGGGGTTTGTGGTACGCGACACAACGACCTGGACGAACCACTCAGTGGCGCGTCAAGCACAACATTACACACCAGGGATGGTGTAGGGGCGGACCTCCCGCGGGAGTTGTCCGCCCAGTGGTCGCGCAGCGGCCACAATTGCTTCCGCCCATCGAGGCCCGACAGGACGTGAATTGCACAGTGACGAATAAGGGCTGACACCCCACTCAGCATGACGAAGGGCGAGAGAGCCAGGACAACTTGGACAGACCACTGAGCGCAGCGGGCGGACTGTGCATGACGGGATGATCGATGGCGACGCAGTTTAGCCATTTTCCCGAAGTCGAATCACGCCTTTGGACGCTTCACGACGTTCTCCGCCTGTTCCTGTGCCGAGGCGATCAAAAGGTTGAGTGACGTGAGCATCGGCCGGATGTTGGCGTCGTCCATGACGTGAAGCGCGAGGGCGATCTCCTCTTCCGTGAAGGCGAGATGGTCTCCTTCACGCGGTTGCTCCGTTGCCTGGATGGCTGTGAGCCACTTTTGCGCCACCTGGTTCGCCTCGCGCAGGGCTGTATGGAGGTCTTCGGCAATTGATGCCCGCTCTTTGGCGGAAACGGGCATCTGGGGCAGGTCAGACGCGGTCGCCTCCTGCGATTCCACGGGCTCACCCCGCAACGCCCTCCAGGTCGCTGGGGTCGTGGCAAGGATGAAGCCATACGTATCGGTGTCAGCGTGCGCCACCATGCGCGGTCCGGGGGTATCGCGGTCAGCGGCCTGGATGAGGGTTTCGCGTCCCGTCTCGTACAGTTCCTGGCCGCTGTTACCTGACGTATCACTGTCCCGCAGGGCGTAGACATAGACCAGGAACGCCGCTGGGCCGATTGACGAGTCCAGCTGCACCGTCTGGATCGAAGCGTTTTGGTCTTCCTTCAGCGCGACGAATTCGCCAGCAATGGCGGCGGGGTCGTCGTTGAGCTCCAGTGCCTGCACCAGAAACGTGGCGGCAGCCAGCGTGAGAGCCGTGGGCGTCGTGTCTGGATCGTCTTTGCGGCGAGTCTCTGGCATCATTTGAACCTGTCGTGATCGAACGTGAAGGTTGCGGCAATTCGGGAGCCAAACCTGACCCCAGAAAGGGTACGATGCATGGCCGGACATGACGAATTGGAGTTATCGCCAGGTATTGTTCCGCTGCTGCTCGACCATGCGCGTTCAGCGACGCGGCATGCCTATGTCCCGTATTCGTCGTTTCCGGTCGGGGCGGCGATCCTGGTCGAGGACGGGCGCATCATCAGCGGTGTGAACATCGAAAACGCAAGCTATGGATTGACCGTGTGCGGCGAGCGCGTGGCGGTCTTCAATGCGGCGGCGATGGGCTACCGCGAGATTCGAGCAGTTGCCGTTTCCGCGCCAAAGTCGGCCTTCACATCTCCATGCGGCGCCTGTCGCCAGGTGCTGAACGAATTCAAACCGTCCCGCGGCGAGATGATCGTGATCCTGGATGGGGGTATCACATCCGAGCCGCGCCTGATGACGTTGTCCGGGCTCCTTCCGCACGCCTTTGGGCCACACGATCTGGGCTGACCGGCCCGCCTCCGGCGACTGAACGCAATCAAACTCCTCGCGTCGCTCACGGCGGCTGGCGCCCTGGTGACGCGACGCAGTTCGGATCATGACCCGGTCCTGCCTGCCGCATGGGCTGGACGCAGCTGACGCAAGAGCAATACGAAGGCTCCAAGACCGATGATGGCGACCACCAGGTTAGTGAGCGCGCTGACAAACGGAACAGGCACAAATCGCAGGGCGCTGATCAGGATCACGCCGATCGTCATTGCCAGCAGCAGGTAGCCTCGGCTCCCGTCGTTCCATTTGCGCGGAAGGATCAATGTTCCGATGCGCTGCCCAACAACGATCTGGCTCAGATAGAGCGAGATGACGTACAACGTGAGCAGGATGAGCCCGACTGGCAACCCGATGATCGATACCATCAGCATGATGGCGATCGCCGGCAGCAAAACCATTGAAACCAAACCGACCAGGGCCGGAATCCAGGTCCGCCTGACATTTTCGCTGACGAGTGCCGCAAGGCGAGGCGCCAAGGCGATCATGATCGCACCAGCAATAAGCAACCACAACGTTCGCACCAGTGGACTGAAGACCCTTGCCTGGATGCCCTCACCGGTTCCCCATGGCGAGATCGTGGTGTGGTCGACCAACCCCGCGATATCAGCTGCTGGCGCGATATCGGCTTCCTGCCGGCTCGTGTAGTCGAGCGATCCATCGAGCTCGGCGCTGGGCGTCAGCTCGAGCGATTGCACATCGAGATTGACGTCGCCGTTCACGGCTCCGTCGATCGTCATGGCGCCCACCGTCCCGGTCACGTCGCCACCGATGGCGCCTTCGAGGTCGAGCTTGCCGCCGTAGACAAGGAGGTCGCCGTCGATCGAGGCGTTCGGCCCGATCGTCGTCGTTCCACCGAACACCATGAGATCGCCGGCGATCTCGCCGGAGATGTCGGTCGTGCCGCCGATGATGCGGACGGTGCGCCCGACTGTGCCCGTGATCGTGATATCGCCGCCCGCGATGTAGAGCGAGCCAACCACGCTGCCCGGAATCTCAACCATGCCCGCGGCGACATAGACATCACCATTGGCGCGACCCGCCAGGGTGAATTTGCGGGAGGAAGCGTACAAATCGTCATTCACAATCTCGCTGGGAGGGATGGTGATGGAATCGCCAGATCGCACCTCCGAGGCGAGTGCCAGCAAGGGTAGCGATAGTGCCGCCACGATCAGCATCAATGCGACGGCAACCAGTCCGAGCCGAGAACCCCGAGGATGGGGAATTGGCTGGTTGGCGCCTGGCTCAATCTGTGGTGACATGCGCGTCCTCCGTTGCATTCACGACCGCGTCGCTGAGTTCTGACCAGCGTGGGGGGCGCAATGGCCAGGCTTTCGCAACTGTTCGATTCCCAAACACCGCAAGTCCGAGCCGCCGGTCCGGGTCGAGCCATACCAGCGTGCCGGATCGTCCCCAGTGGCACCACGTATTCGGCGACGTCAGGGTTCCGGTCCAGTGGCACGGTTTGGCGCCCTTCACCTCCCAACCCAATCCCCAGCTGCCATGTTCCCAATGAACCCCCGCGGAACTGACGCCACCGGGCACACCATTGGTCTGGTCAGTTGTCATTTCCAACCGGGCTTCAGTAGAAAGGGGACTGGGCTGGTCAGGCAGAAACGATGCCGCGAACTGCAGAACGTCGTGTGTGGCGCCGAAATACCCGCCCCAGGGGATCCCGAGATCGCGCCAGTACTGGCTGTTGTAGCTCTCGGAAGGGCCGCCCTTTCTCGATGCGCCGGCGACGACGGCGATCCGATCGTCCAGATTCTGGCCGGGTCGAAGAACGATGCTGTCAAGTGCGGCGGGAGTGAGGATGTCATCGTTCAGGATGGCATGAAAGTCGCGATCGGCGAGCACAGAAGCGGCGCGGGCAGCGAGCGCGGGGCCAGCATTTGAGTAACGCAGCTCGGCGCCCGGGACCGACTGGAGTGGCAGGTTGCACATCGCATCCACGAGTTCATCCAGCGTTGGCTGGTTCGACATGCGAATGCGCTTTATGCCGGCATTCTCCGGCAGACCGGCTGTGTGGCAAAGGAGATGCCGAAACGTAATCCGATCCCGGAGCGCTTCGAGCTGCGGCAGGGCGTCTTCATCGAACGGATCGTCGATGGATGAAAAGCCGGGAAGCACAGTGGAAAGTGGTGTGTCCAGATCGGTCCCTGTAGCCTGGAGGATGTGCATGATGGCGGCGGCGGTGAATGGCTTTGAAACCGATGCCAGGGCAAACAGCGTGTCGGGCGCAACGGGCCTGCCGGGTTGAGCCTCGCCCGCGACGCGCGTTGCGATGATCTCACCAGCGTGCCACACGGCGGCGGCGGCTCCCTGGACAACTCCCGCATCGACCCAATCGTCGATGACCGCGAGCGCCCTATCTACCTCTGACATGGACAATCGGCTTCCTTCCCCTCATTGGTCGCGCGGTGGTGATGTGCACGGTGTAGCATGATTGTAGCCAGAATGATGTTTGACAGGCGACACTCCACGGTAGGATACGGGCAATAGTAAGGTCGATGTCAACCGAAGAGATCGCCATGCCGATCCGATGGTGGAGGAGTCCCGCGCATGAACGCAATACCTGGCAATGGGTCGTCTTCGCTTTCGATCGTCGAGTCGTATGAGCGAATGAGCTCTGAGGCGGCTGACGCCGTGGCGGCGGTGCTGGACAACAATCCAGGTGCGGCTGTGACCGTGCCCACCGGTTCTACTCCACTGGGCATGTACAAGGAGCTGGTGCGGCGAGCGGATGCAGGTATGGTTGATTTGCATCAGGCGCAGATATTTTGTCTCGATGATTATCTGGGACAAAGCCAGCACGACGAGGCGAGCCTGACGCGCTGGTTGTTCGAGGCGTTCCTGATACCGGCGAAGATTCCGGAGCGCAATATCCACCTGATCCCGGTCATGGCCGCGGATCCGGAGAAGGCGGCTGCCGGGTACGAAGCCGAGATCGAAGCACACGGCGGATTGGAGCTGGCGGTGGTCGGGCTCGGCCCGAACGGTCATGTCGCGTTCAATGAGCCAGGATCGAGCCCGGAAAGCAGGACACGTGTCGTGAACCTAACCAGGGAGTCGCGCAGCCAGTCCTCCGCCTACTGGGAGGGGAATGCGTCGATTCCGGAGCAGGCGATGACGATGGGGCTTGGGACGCTCCTGGAGGCGCGGAATATCGTGTTGATCGTGTCGGGTTCCTCAAAGTCAGGAGTGGTGCGGCAATCACTGGAAGATTCCCCGACGCTGGACGTGCCGGGATCGTGGTTGCAAACGGCCGGAGACCGGTTGCACGTGATTCTTGATCGTGAGGCCGCGTCGGAGCTGGAACATCGCGAGAGCGTGCCGGGCAGTGAATAGAATGCATTCGGTGCTGCTGGCGGAACGAGCGTTGTCACGAACATCCCACGCTGGAGGCGCCTTCGACGACATTCAGGCTTACGGCGGAGACGCTGGGAGGAGCGGCGCAAGCGCCTCCAGCAGTTTCGCATGCAGTGCTGGTGAGGCGCTGACCAGCAAACCGCCACGCGGGCGCGGCGCTGGCTGATTGTAGAGGTAACGGTTCCCATAGAGATCGCTGAAGCCGCCGCCGGCTTCCGTCACGAACAGGTCACTTGTGGCGAGATCCCATTCGCGCACCGGCGAGTCGCCATCCGGACGCCAGAATCCCACAAAGCCATCGTATTGCCGCCATTCAGGCAGGAAAGCACGCGGTTGAAAACCGACCGGCATGACCGGTGGAGTCTGTGCGCCGAGGCGATTCGCAACGCTGGTGATTTCCTCGGCGAAGTCGTTCGCTCCGTAATATTTCGAAGTGACAAGACGCGGAGGCTGATCGGGAGCGGCAATGGTAAAAGGCGAAGCGATATCGCCCTGGTCGATACGCCAGGCGCCAGCTCCCTTCACGGCAAGCATCATGGCGCCGCTTGGCGGATGCGCGCTGACAGAGACCACAGGTATGTTCTGTTCGACCAGGGCCAGCAACACGTCGAATTGCCCGGTTCGTTCGACGAATTGTGCGGTGCCATCGATGGGATCGGCGATCCAGCATCGGTCATGGCTGAGCCTTTCGGAACTGTCTTCAGTCTCCTCGGTTAGCAGGCCATCGTCCGGAAATGCCTGCCGAACAGCAGTTCGAATCAGGCGGTCCGCCTCCAGGTCGGCGTCGGTTACCGGAGAGCCATCACCTTTTGTGTACGTCCTGGCGGATTCCTCGCTGTAAATGCGGTTGACCGTAACGGCGACCTCGCGAACGGTCGAAACAGCGAGATCGACTTCGCGTTCGTACGGATGATGCTCAGGAAGTGTCATGGAAGTCTCGTCCTCATGATTCTTGATTTCGCGGCCCAGGTCTTGCGGACGCTTATGGACAAGCAGGCAATTCGAGGTAGTGTTGTATGCTGATACTGTCGCGAAATTGTCCAACGGTCGGCGACGTGACGGGTATGCCGTCTTTAGGGTATCGTACCTTTTGCCCGTATGGATCATTGCCCGACTGTTCCTGAGGAGGGCAGCAATGATGCATCGATTTTTTGTGGAGGGATAAACGTTCACTATGCGCATCTCACATGTCTTGCGAAATGGTAAGCGAGCCAGCGCACTTTCCGCGATTGCGATGAGTGCTCTTTTGTTGGCCGCCTGCGGCGATGATGACGATGGAGGCGATGAGGCCACTGAAGTTGTGGAACAGGTGGTGGAAGAAACCGAGACCGTCGACGAAGTAGCCACTGAAGCCGATGACGCGGCTGGTGGCGCAGAGGAGTCGTCGCCGGAAGCAGGCGCAGGCGCGGCATCACCGGTGGCCGGAGCGGCGTCACCAGTTGCGGGCGCGGCATCACCGGTGGCCGGAGCGGCGTCACCAGTTGCGGGCGCGGCATCTCCCGTTGCGGGCGCGGCGACCCCGGTTGTGGGCGCGGCAACCCCCGTAGCCGGTGGAGCGTCGGCGAGTCCGGCGGCGTCACCGGTGGCCAGCCCGGTCGCGTCACCGGCGGCAACGCCCGCATCCTGATTCGGGTCAACTGACCTGCTTCATGTCGATACGCATTGATTCACAGCGCGGTGTACCGGTTATCCGGATGCCGCGCTGTGGTCGATGCGTGTTGACAACTGCTTCCGCCCGCTGGTTTCGTGTCCACGCTGGTAAAGTATTGGTGACAAACCCATTAATGCCATGCGGCAGGCTTCCCAACCGAGCGAACTGGGAAGCGACGACCGGTGGACGCTACTGGCAGGAATCGCGCGAGCAGGAGCAGGAATGGCCAAGGCAAAGAAACAGGATACGGACGTGCCAAATGGGTCCAGGGCCAATGGATTGCTGGGTGCGGACGGGTTCTCGGAAGATGAGCCGAAGGAAACAGTGCTCGATCTCGATGCCCCGATTTCTCATGTCGTGGCTCGCGGCAGCAGTGGGGACACCAGTCAGGCCGCACCGGGGGCGTTCGTCTACGATGAGAATGATGAGGGCCTGGACTACCGGCGCCGTTACCGCGGGCTGATCGGTGTCAGCAGCAAGGTTCCCATTCGCGACCGGTCCATCCTGTCGCTGGTCTACACCCCCGGCGTGGCCGAAGCCTGCATGGCAATCAAGGACGATCCCCGGCGCAGCTTCGACCTGACATGCCGGGGCAACACGGTCGCGATCCTGACCGACGGATCCGACCTGTTCGGCAGCGAGCCAGGCCCAATCGAAGCGGAAATCCCGATCGCCGAAGGCAAAAGCGTCATCTTCAAGACGTTTGCCGGGATAGATGCCTTCCCGATGTGCCTGTCGACCACCGACGCCCACACCATTGTTGAAACTGGTCTGGCGATCAGCCCGACATTTGGCGCGATCTGCCTGGATGACATCTCCTCTCCGCGAGCCTTCACGATTGCGGACAATCTTGACAAGGCCGCTGATATCCCAGTCTTTTCAAACCAGCATCACGGTACCGCGATTCTCGTGCTCGGCGCCCTGTTCAACGCCCTCAAGGTCGTGGACAAGCGCCTCGAGGACGTCACCGTCGTGATGAGTGGCGCGGGTATTGCCGGGATCGGTGTGGCGCGGCTACTGATACGTGCCGGTGTGCGCAACCTCGTGGTGTGTGATCGCGCGGGGGCGATTCATCGGTACCGTCCGGATCGCATGAACTGGGCGAAGGCCTATGTCGCCAAGGAAACCAACGATCAGCAGCGATCCGGATCGCTGGAGGACATGCTGAAGGGGGCCGATGTCTTTGTCGGCCTGTCGACCGGCAATATCGTGACCGATGAGATGGTGCGCAACATGGCGCCTGATCCGATCGTCTTCGCGCTGGCGGTGCCGCAACCGGAAATCCTGCCGGAGGTGGCCCGGGCTGGCGGTGCGCGCGTGGTGGCGACCGGCCGATCCGACTATCAGAACACGATGGATGTGTCCCTGGTGTTCCCGGGCGTGTTCCGGGGATTGCTGGATTCCGGCGCAAGAAATATTCGCCTGCGGATGATGATCTACGCGGCGCAGGCGCTGGCGGGCATGGTGCGGAAGGATGAGCTTCATGCCGAGTACATCGTGCCGCGCATCTTTGATTTCCGGGTGGCGCCCGCTGTGGCGAGCGCGGTCGTGCGAGGCGCGATCGAGGCGGGCGAAGCCACCCGTGACGTGACACCAGAGCAGGTGTATGAGAACACGCGCCGGTTTGTCTATGAGGGGCGGCTCGATCCCGCGAGGCCGTCGGTGCGCACCGAGAATCCGTCATTCCGCGATGAGGCGATCGACCTGCGGGAGCGACATCGTGGCATTCTCGAAATCCGCAGCAAGATACCGATCCGGGATCATCACATCCTGAACCTGTTGTACGTTCCGCCGCGAGCGCTGGTGCCTGCTCACGTCATTCGCGACGATCCCTCCAAGGTGACCGAGCTGACCGCCAAGGGCAACCTGGTCGCGATTGTCACGGACGGCTCAGCGGTGCTCGGTCTTGGAGATATTGGACCGCAGGCGGCATTGCCGGTGATGGAAGGCAAGGCCGTGCTGTTCCAGACGCTCGGCGGAGTCGAGGCGTTCCCGGTGACGCTGGCGTCCCGTGACCCTGATGACATCGTGGAGGTGGTGAAGGCGATTGCGCCATCGTTTGGTGGAATCAACCTCGAAGACATCAGCGCGCCCCGATGTTTCGAGATCGAGGAGCGGTTGCGAGAAGAGCTGGACCTGCCGGTATTCCACGACGATCAGCACGGAACCGCGATCGTTGTGTCCGCGGGATTGCTGAACGCCGCTAGGCTACGTGGATGTGAAATCAAGGACCTCCGGATTGTGATCAATGGGGCCGGCGCGGCCGGGATCGCCGTGGCGAAGCTGCTTACCGTACTTGGCGCCGCCGACGTGATCATCTGCGACCGCGGTGGGGCGATCCATCGCAAGCGCAAGGAACGGATGGATCATTCCAAGCAGGCAATCGCCAAACAGACAAATCAGGAATGTCGTGACGGCTGGCTGAAGGATGTGCTTCCAGGCGCCGATGTCTTTATCGGTTTGAGCGCGCCGGGAACCCTGACACCGGAGATGATTCGCTCCATGGCCAAGGATCCGATCATTTTCGCGCTGGCCAATCCCACTCCGGAGATTACGCCACACCTCGCCCACGAGGCGGGAGCGCTGGCCGTGGCGACCGGACGCAGTGACTACCCGAACCAGATCAACAACTCGCTTGCGTTCCCCGGTGTCTTCCGGGGCGCCCTGGACGTCAAGGCGCGGGCAATCAGTGACGACATGAAAATCGCCGCCGCCTATGCGATCGCGACGCTGGTGCCGGACAGTCAACTCTCGCCGGAGTTCCTGATACCGGACAGCCTCGATTTGCGCGTGGCCTCACGGGTGGCCGCGGCGGTTGCCCGCTCGGCTCAGGAGCATGGACTCGCGCGCGACACCACCGACCCGGACGAAATCGAGGCGCGTACGCGAGATCTGGTGTACGAAGGCACGATCGCGCCCGAGTGATGACGAGGCGGGCCTGGGAGGCCGGAGCTGGGGCGGATGCCGCGTGGTTCTCCGCCCTCTTTTCACGACTTCTTCGTGCCAGGTTCATCCATATCCCGTTTGTGCGTCGTCAAGACCGTGCCGACTTCGCGGTTGGCAAACTAGTGAAACCGGAGTGAGGAATGCCAGAGGAGATTCGCCATATCCCGGTCGAGCGGGGCATCACCAAAGTGGCGCTGATGCGCGGTGATGAGGAATTGAGCCGCACGCTGGTGGTGCCGATGACGATGCAGGTGGGTCGTGCCCGGCTGCGCATGGATGGGATCGGGGACGTCGCCACGCCGGAAGAGCACCGGTTCAAGGGGTATTCGCGGCGCGTGCTTGAGGCGGCGGTGTCCTTCATGACCGCCGGGGACGCCGTGTTGACCACGCTTTATGGCATTCCTGACTTCTATCCCAAATATGGGTATGCCACCCTCGGGCCTGAATCGGAGATCACCATACGTTCGTTGGAGGAGCGCGCGCGCATACCCGACAGGCTCGAGGCGCGAGCAGGCGAGCCAGGCGATTTGCCGGCACTACAGCGGCTCTATCGGGAGGAAACCGCCACCTCTATCGGCGCATTGGTCCGGGACGATGACTGGTGGACGTGGAGCATGCTCGAAGAGGCGCTGAAACCCGGCGCCAACGAGGTGCGGGTGATTGTCCGGGACAGGGTCGTCGTGGGTTATGCGTGGAAGACCTCGAAGTGCTGGTGGATGAAGCAATGGACCAAGCGCAGGCCTGAGCAGATGAAGATAGGGGAAGCGTTCGCGACGGACGTTGAGGCGGCGGACGCGGTGCTGGCGGCGTGCCGGTTGTGGAGCCAGGAGGAGGGTGGGAAGCCGGTTGCTCTTGCAATCCCCGGCACTGTGAGAGTGGGTGCGGCCGCCCGATTGCAGGATGTCAATGTGACCGAGCGTTTCCACGATGCCGCCGAGTTCATGGGACGATCGACCGGGCTGGCGCCGTTGCTCCGGGCGATGCGACCCGAGCTCGAATCGCGCTGGCGGCCGGTGAGCGGATCGATGCCGCCGTTTGCCATCACCATTGTGGCGGGCAATGAGCGTGCCACAATGAGAAGCAACGAGCAGGGTGTCGAGATCGACTCCGGGCGAACCGGTGATGTCGAGGTGTGCATCGACCCCGGCAATGTCGCACGACTGGCGCTTGGCGGGTTCGACCCGGTTCGGCTTCTTGAGCGATTGGAGATACCTGTCGCGGTGTTTCCGGTGCTGACCACGCTGTTTTCGCGGCAGTTTCCATACATCTATCCCGTGGACAGGTTCTAGACAATCGACCCATGGCGATAGGCCGAAGCGAGACGACGGTTCACCCAAGGCGGAGGAATTGATGGAAGACCAGCCGCGGCGCTCGACCGGGCCGCAATCATTCACCTGGCATCCGGACTATGCCGGCAAGACCTTTGACGAGGTGCGGAAGGAGCTCACCTCGCAGATCGACGCCGACCAGCGGCAGCACCGGCTGGCGATGGAAGGGGCGGAGGAGGCGGAACATGACGCCCTGGCGTCGGTGGTGGGTTTGGAGCGGAAATGGGGTCACTATGACTTCGACTGGTCGGAGCAAGATGCCGGTGCGCTTGCCTCGCGAATCCTGGCGTTCGAGCGGGAGCGGGAGCGGCGCCGGGAGATGATCTCGTGGTCGGAGTACCGTGCCTCGGGCGAGCCGCTGGACGAGCCACAAAGCGAAATCACGACACCATCAGAACTGAGCACGAAGGGGAAGGGTGTCGCGCTGATCGTCCTGGTGGTGGTGATTGTGGTGATCCTGATGGTTCTGGTTGTGTTGTAGCGACTGCGAGAGTGGCAACGGACGCAGGTCCTTTCGGCTTCGCCGCTCAAAAACTAACTACCACCGTCCGGTAGTGGTCGACCTCGTGTCGACCTCAGCGCAGGCGGATACTTCCCCTTCGCGCTGCTCAGCGTCAGCACAGGCTCCAGGTCCGCGCCCGACCGGAGCGACGCGCGATGCCCGGTTTTCCTGCCGCGATGTTTTGCTGATTGGCGCATCCCGGATGCATGTCCCGGGTCAAGATACCGTTGCGCACATCCCAGTCCTTGCGGCGCCATACTGTACGTACGATATTTGCAATTTTCGGCGATTTCCCCCATCGTTCCATCACGACAATCTCTGCTGTCGGATGACGTTTGCCATCACAGGGACGAGGACGAGCACATGGCATTGCGCAGTGACCAACCGCAACACCTGACCGAGCCACGCATCACGAGCCAACCGCTGCTGGTTCAGGACGGACCGGTGCTCAACATGCGTGGAGCGCAAGTCGGCCTTGGGCCGCTCTCGCCGGAACTGATGCCTCTCTATCAACAATGGCTCAACGATTTCGAGCTGCTTTCCCTGCTGGACCGCCGGTTTCGCCCGCTCACCGCCGACTGGATCCGCACCTGGTATGACCGGCAGTCCCGAGCATCCGGTGATTCACTGGTATTCACGATCTGGGACATGGCGTCCCGCACGGCGATTGGCAATGCCGCCCTGCAGAATATCGACTCCCGCTCCCGCACGGCGGAGTTCGGCATCTTTATTGCGGAGTCGTCGTACCGGGGCAAGGGCCGGGGCACAGAGGCCACCCGGATGATGCTGGACTTTGCCTTTGATACGCTGACACTTGAGAACATCATGCTACGCGTTTATGACCACAACACGCAGGCGATCGCGGTGTATGAACGGGTGGGGTTCAAGGTGATCGGACGACGTCGCGGCGCGAACCGGCGACACGGGCGTCCATCTGATGTGATCCTGATGGACATCACTCGAAATGACTATTGCGTGGACGACTGAAGCGGCAACCAGCGCACCCGCTGGACGCTGATGGTGATTGTGATCGCGCGGGTGACCGTGGCTGCCCGACGCTCGTTCGATGCCGCACAGACTGGCGCCGAGCCGCCGGGTGAAAGGCGATATGCTCGACATGGATGATTCGCTGGCCGGTACGAGCGAGGGCGACGCAGCGCGCCGCGACAAGGTTCTGGTGGTGGAAGACGAGGATCCGATTCGAGACCTGGTCGCCACATCGCTGCGATTCTCCGGATTTGACGTGCAAGAGTCCGCGACCGGTCTCGACGCGTTGCGAAAGATCGGGTTGGGCGAGCTCGACCTGGTGATCCTCGATGTCAACCTGCCGGACATGGACGGTTTCACGGTCTGTCGCAAGGCCCGTTCCGACGGGATGATGACTCCAGTGGTGTTCCTTACCGCGCGGGATGACCCTGGCGACCTGCGCACCGGTTTCACTGGTGGTGGTGACGACTATCTCACCAAGCCGTTCAGCCTCGAAGAGCTCGTTTTGCGGATTCACGCGGTGCTGCGACGGACCCGGCAACGCCAGGCATCACAACCCGGCAGTCGCCTCACCTGCACGGATGTGGTGCTGGACACGGATGCGTATCGGGTGTGGCGTGGCGGTGATGAGATCAGTCTCTCCCCCACCGAATTCAGGTTGCTACGGTACCTGATGACCAACCAGAATCGTGTGCTGACAAAATCGCAGCTGTTGGACAATGTGTGGGATTACGACTTTGCCGGTGAGCCTGGCACGGTGGAAACCTATGTGAGCTATCTGCGACGCAAGTTGAACGACCGGCAGGGCCTGTTGATTCGCACGGTTCGTGGCGTCGGTTATGCGATGCAGGATAGTTAGGCGTGTCGCGACGACGTTTTAGATGCCGGAGTTAGCGTATGAGCCTGCGGGCACGGCTGGCCCTGATCGTTGGATTGGCGCTTACGTTCATCATGATGTTCGTGGGTGGCATTGTCGTGCAAACCAGCCGGGCCGCCTTGCGGGACCAGGTCGACGCCCAGGTACTTGAAACCGCGCACAAGATCAAGCCGTCGTACGTGGAGGAGGCGCGGGAAGAATCGAAACCTGTAGCTGGTGAATCGGAGTCAGAAGGGACGCCTGTGGTCAGCAGTGCTTCAGGATTCCGGGCGGTGGCGCGGTTTGTTTTCAATCCCGAGGGGGAGCAGTTGGCGTGGATGCCGCATGGATTTTCTGATTCGCCGAAATCCCCGCCACAGGTGCCGGTGATCCCGAGCGAATCGGTTTATGAGCGGCTCGGTGAGATCACGACGGTGTCGTCCGAAGACGGATCGCTCAACTACAGAATGATGATTCAGCTCGATGAGAACGACAATTTCGTGGTGACGGCGGCGCCACTGGAGGACGCCGAGGACGCGGTCGATCGACTGATCCGCACAATGGCGTTGGCTTGCCTCGGCGGGATCGCGCTGGCGGCGTTGGGGAGCTGGGTGATGATCTCGCGCGAGCTGCGACCGATCGATCGAATGATCGACACCGCGGCGAAAAT
>Ga0075530_1000095_pt1 | contig 36399 bp, 26 predicted proteins | sample NGEPerD_2_FD_75101 | JGI IMG/M metagenome (GOLD analysis project Ga0075530, IMG submission 75101) | Arctic peat soil microbial communities from the Barrow Environmental Observatory site, Barrow, Alaska, USA - NGEE PermafrostL1-D | ecosystem: Environmental > Terrestrial > Soil > Wetlands > Peat ... | reverse complement strand
CGCTTCGCCCGCTGCCCCCGCTTCGCCCGCTGCCCCCGCTTCGCCGGCTGCCCCCGCTTCGCGTGCCCAGAGCGCCCGCGCCCGCTGGGAGGAGCGCTACGCGAGGTCGCGGGTGCGTGACGCGGACTTCAGCACGCTGTCGGGCGCGGAGGTCGACCCGGCATACGGGCCGGCCGACGAGGCTGCCGAGGCGGCGTACCCGAACTTCGAAGATATCGGCTGGCCCGGTGAGTTCCCCTACACGCGCGGCCTGTACCCCACCGGATACCGGGGACGCACCTGGACGATTCGACAGTTCGCCGGTTTCGGGAACGCGACACAGACCAACGAGCGCTACAAGATGATTCTCACCCGTGGCGGCGGGGGTCTCTCGGTCGCGTTTGACATGCCCACCCTGATGGGTCGCGACTCCGACGACCCGAAGAGTCTCGGCGAGGTCGGCCACTGCGGCGTGGCGATCGACTCCTCGGCAGACATGGAGCTCCTCTTTGACGGCATCCCGCTCGACGAGGTGACCACCTCGATGACGATCTCGGGTCCCGCCGTGCCGATCTTCTGCATGTACCTCGTCGCCGCCGAGCGCCAAGGTGTCGACATCAGCACGTTGAACGGCACCCTGCAGACAGACATCTTCAAGGAGTACATCGCCCAGAAGGAGTGGCTGTTCACCCCCGAGCCGCACCTGCGCCTGATCGGTGACCTGATGGAGCACTGCGCCTCGGAGATCCCCGACTACAAGCCGCTCTCGGTCTCCGGCTACCACATCCGTGAGGCCGGCTCGACGGCCGCGCAGGAGCTCGCGTACACGTTGGCGGACGGTTTCGCGTACGTCGAGCTCGGTCTCTCGCGGGGCCTCGACGTCGACACGTTCGCTCCCGGCCTGTCGTTCTTCTTCGACAGTCATCTGGACTTCTTCGAGGAGATCGCCAAGTTCCGCGCCGGTCGCAGGATCTGGGCGAAGTGGCTGCGTGACGTCTACGGCGCGAAGACCGAGAAAGCGCAGTGGCTGCGCTTCCACACCCAGACTGCAGGTGTCTCACTAACCGCCCAGCAGCCCTACAACAACGTGGTGCGCACGGCGGTCGAGGCGCTGGCCGCTGTGCTGGGTGGCACCAACTCCCTGCACACTAACGCGCTCGACGAGACGCTGGCGCTGCCGAGTGAGCAGGCCGCGGAGATCGCGCTGCGCACCCAGCAGGTGCTGATGGAGGAGACCGGCGTCGTCAACGTCGCCGACCCGCTCGGCGGCTCGTGGTACGTCGAGGCGCTCACCGACGAGATGGAGGCCGAGGCCGAGAAGATCTTCGACCGGATCCTTGCGATGGGCGGCTCCGCACTCCGCAGCCGAGACCGCGCAGAGCTCGCTGCACAGGTCCAGGAGAGTACGGCGGCCGCCAAGGACGGGGTGTGGCCGGTGACCCGGGGCATCCTGCGTGGGATCGAAGAGGGTTGGTTCATGTCCGAGATCGCCGAGGCCGCGTTCCAGTACCAGACCGCCCTGGAGAAAGGGGACAAGAAGGTCGTCGGGGTCAACTGCCATGAGCAGTCGGTCACACACGAGCTCGAGATCCTGCGCGTCTCGCACGAGGTGGAGACCGACCAGGTCCGGCAGCTCGGTGCGCGCAGGTCCGACCGCGACCCAGCAGCGGTGCAGGCGGCGTTGGCGAACCTGCTCCGGGTCTCGCGGACTGACGAGAGCATGATCCCGGCGATGCTCGACGCGTGCCGCGCGGAGGCCACCCTCGGTGAGATCTGCGACCTGCTGCGTGCCGAGTGGGGCGAGTACCGCGAGCCGGCACGCTTCTGACCCGTCCCGGCGCTTGTCGATCGGGACCCGCCCGGTTCCGTCGGCCGGGGGATCGGCAAGAATGGGGCCATGAGCTCGCCCCAGTTCTCGCGCCCCGGCGCCATTGACCTGTCCGCCTTCAAACGACCCGCGTCAGCCCCCGCCGGCGCTCCAGGCGGCGCCTCTGGCGGAGTCCCCGGCGGTGCCCCTGGCGGTTCGGGAGGCTACTCGGTGGTGTTGGACGAGCTGAACTTCCAGTCGGAGATGGAAGGCGCCGGTGACGCGCCCGTCGTACTCGTGTTCTACTCCCCCTCCAAGTCGCCCGGGAGTGCTCAGCTGGCCGCTGACCTCGAGACTCTGTCCGACGAGTTCGCGGGTCGCTTCCTGCTCGGCAAGGTCGACATCGACGCCGCTGCGCAGATCGCCCAGGCGCTGCAGATCCAACAGGTGCCCGTGGTCGCGTTGGTGATGCGTGGACAGCTCGCGCCCCTGATTCAGCAAACGCTGCCGCTCGACGAGCTTCGTGCCATGCTCACCCAGGTTCTGGAGGCGGCGGCTGCGGAGGGGCTGACCGGGCGAGCGCAGCCACGCGGGGGCGCCGCCTCCGCAGCGGAGGCCGACGTCGAGGATGAGGTCGACCCGCGTTATCTGCCTGCCGAGGACGCGCTCGCCGCCGGCGACATCGACGGTGCCGTTGCGGAGTACCAGAAGATCCTGGACGCCAACCCGGCCGACGCCGAGGCGTCGGGCGGTCTCGCGATGGGCCAGGTGCTTCAGCGCACCGCGACGGTTGACCCAGCCGTCGCCCGGGCCGCGGCGGCGGAGCACCCGGACGACGTGGGTGCGCACACACTGGTGGCCGACCTGGACCTGCTCGGCGGACACGTCGAGGATGCCTTCGCCCGGTTGATCGACCTTATCCGGGCCACCTCCGAGGACGAGCGCGATGCTGCCCGCACCCACCTGCTCGGCCTGTTCGCCGCCGTGGGCAACGCCGACCCCCGGGTGCTCAAGGCCCGCCAATCGCTGGCGTCTGCACTCTTCTGAGCCCGCGCCGGGGCACCCGAGTCAGGCCCGAGTCAGGCCCGAGTCGGCCCCAATCGGCATTGCGCGGAGCGAATCCCCCATGGCTGGGTGGCGTCCTGGTTCGTGCATGCCGCTGTAGACGTCATCCAGGCTCAGCCGCGTAGGTCGCTGTAGGACGCCATCCCACCCGCGCGTTCCAGCGACCAGAACCTATGACGTCCGAGGCAGGTGCCGCCGGTCGCAGGCTAGCGACCGGACTCGGTGTACGACGGGCCGCCACCGGCGACATTGGCCAACGCCGACTCGATCCGGCGGGCGGTGAAGTCCGCGCACCGCTCCCGCGCCTCGTCGAGTGTGCAGAACTGCGCGGAGCGAATCTCTCGTGGCTGGGTGACGACCTGGTCGATCACCGACGGCTCGTGCACGCCGCCGTCGAAGACCAGGCAGACGGCGTCATCCCATCCGCCCCACGACGGTAGCCAATCGGTGAGCAGCAACGGACCCGCCTTGATGTCGAGCGCAAGCTCCTCCTCGAGCTCGCGGGAGACAGCCCGCTGGGGCGACTCGTGCACCTCGACGACACCGCCGGGGAGGTCCCAGTCGTTCTTGTAGGTGAGCTGGCACAGCAGCACCCGGTCGTCCGGGTCGTGCACCAGCATCTGCGCGATCGCACGTTTGCGGGGGAGGAACGAGTTCAGCAGCGAGCGGAATCCGGCCGCGTCCGTGATCGGCGGATCTGTGTTGAGTCGGGCCAGGACGACGTATTCGGTGGCTTCTGGCCGGTCGCCTGTCCCCGGCGCCATGCGCCGGATCCCTTCGCGACGTAGTCCGGCGCGGGTCGCGACCCGCAGGGAAGACTCGTTGCGCGGCTCGACCCGTGCCTCGACCCGACTCAGGCCGAGAGAGTCGATGGCGTAGTCGACGAGCAGGCGGACGGCTCGTGTCGCGTAGCCGTGGCCGCGGTGGCCGCTGTACAACGTCCAGGACAGGCTCCCGGTCCCGGCGCCGATGTCGCGGACTTCGACGCTGCCGACGACCGAGCCGTCGTGCTCGACCACGAAGCTGACCCGCGAACGGCCCTCGGCGTACTCCCGCCGCCAGGTGCCGACAGCGTCCTTCTGCTGTTCGAAGGACGGGGTGACCACCGGAAAGCCAAACCAGTGCGCAATCTCCTCGTCGTGGCCGGCGATGGCCAGCTCGATGTCCGCGTCGCGCCACGGCCGCAGAACAACGACGCCGTCGGTCAGGTCAGGCTGAGCCGGCGGGCGAGTCACCCTCGAACCTTAGCCAGAGCGTGCCCAGGGGTGGTGCCACCAGCGTCGTCGAGGCCGGCTGCCCGTGCCACGGCTCGCCCGTGGCCACGACAGCTCCCAGGTTGCCGACACCGGAGCCGTAGTAGGTGTCCGAGTCGGTGTTGAGGATCTCGTTCCAGCTGCCCGCGGCCGGCAGACCCACCTTGTATCTCTCGTGGGGTACGGCGGAGAAGTTGGCGACGCAGGCGAGCAGCGAGCCATCCCGGCCACGACGGAGGAAGCTGAACACGTTGTTGATCGCGTCGTTCGCGTCGATCCACCCGAAACCGGACTCGTCCTGGTCCAGTGACCACAGCGCGGGCGTCTCGGCGTACATCGCGTTCATGTCCCGAACCAGCGACTGGACTCCGCGGTGCTCGACGTGGTCGAGCAGCCACCAGTCGAGCTCTCGGCCCTCGGCCCACTCCGACTCCTGCGCGAACTCCGAGCCCATGAAAATCAGCTTCTTGCCGGGGTGCGCCCACATGTAGGCCAGGTAGCTTCGCACGTTCGCCAGCTGACGCCAACGATCGCCGGGCATCTTGCGCAGCAGCGAACCCTTGCCGTGCACGACCTCGTCGTGGCTGATCGGCAGGATGTAGTTCTCGGAGTAGGCGTAGACCAGGGAGAACGTCATCTGGTGGTGGTGATACTGCCGGTGCACCGGGTCGTTCTGGACGTAGCCCAGGCTGTCGTGCATCCAGCCCATGTTCCATTTGAAGCTGAACCCGAGACCACCCAGATGGGTGTCGCGCGTGACGCCGGGCCACGACGTGGACTCCTCGGCGATGGTGACCGCGCCGGGAACACGTCTGTGGCAGGTGGCGTTCATCTCCTGCAGGAACGCGACCGCTTCCAGGTTCTCCCGCCCGCCGTACACGTTGGGGCTCCACTCGCCGTCCTCGCGCGAATAGTCGAGGTAGAGCATCGAAGCCACTGCGTCGACACGGAGCCCGTCGATGTGGAACTCCTCGAGCCAGTAGAGCGCGTTCGCGACCAGGAAGTTGCGCACCTCCTTGCGGCCGAAGTTGAACACGTAGGTGCCCCAGTCCGGGTGCTCGCCGCGCGCTGGGTTCGGGTCCTCGTACAGGGCCGTACCGTCGAACCGGGCGAGCGCGAACGCGTCCTTGGGGAAGTGCGCGGGCACCCAGTCGACGATCACGCCGATGCCGGCCTGGTGCAGCCGGTCCACGAGGTACCTGAAGTCGTCGGGAGTTCCCTGCCTCGACGTGGGAGCGAAGTACGACGTCACCTGGTAGCCCCACGACCCGCCGAAGGGGTGCTCCATCACCGGCATCAGCTCCACGTGCGTGAACCCGAGGTCGGTCAGATACGGCACGAGCTCGTCGGCGAGCTCGACGTAGCTCAACGCCGCCGCGCCACCGTGCCTCTTCCAGGAGCCGAGATGGACCTCGTACGCCGACATCGCCTTGTCCTGCGCAGCGGCACCGGTCGTGCGCCCGGTCATCCAGGCGTCGTCGGACCAGGAGTAGCCGGACTCGAAGACGACAGAAGAGGTCAACGGAGGAACCTCAGTGTGGGAGGCCATCGGGTCGGCCTTCTCACGCCACTGGCCGTCCGCACCGAGGATCAGGAACTTGTACCTGGTGCCCGAGCCGACGTCTGGCACGAACAGTTCCCACACCCCCGAGCCACCGATCTGTCGCATCGGGTGCTCGCGCCCGTCCCATCTGTTGAAGTCACCCTTCATCCGCACACCCGTGGCGTGCGGCGCCCAGACCGCGAACGAGGTTCCGGTGACCTGTCCCTCGGGACTGTCGTAGCGGCGAACGTGCGCACCGAGGACTCGCCACAGCTCCTCGTGACGGCCCTCGTTGATCAGGTGCAGGTCGACCTCGCCGAGCGTGGGGAGGTAGCGATACGGATCATCGACCGACTGTGGCTCGGCCCCGGGGTAGGTGATCTCCAGCCGGTAGGCAGGAGGTTCCTCGACGTCGAGCACACCGCGCCAGATGCCGCCGCGTTCGTGCTCGAGCCCCACACGTCCGCCGGCGTGGACCACGATCACCGACTCAGCGAGAGGACGCAGCACCCGCACGGTCACCGCCCCGTCGTGCTTGCGGGCGCCGAGGACGGCATGCGGTTCGCCGTGCTCGCCGGCCACGATCTGGTCGAGGATCGACTGCTCCAGCTGCAGGGGTTTGCTCACGGGCTGCTAGCCTCCGGTGCTTTGGTACTTGGTGCTCGGGCGAGCCTGGCGATCGAGAGCAACGGGATCGAGAGCCACTGGGGCCGGTTGCGAGCCTCGTACACCGCCTCATAGACGGCCTTGTCGGCCACGTAGGCATCCAGCAGCAGCCTCTGGTCGGGGGAGAGCTGGCCGTCCTGTGTGCGTTGGCTCGTCTCGAGATAGCCGTCGAGGAAGGCCTTCTGGTTCCGTTCGACCCACTCGGTGGCCCGGTAGGCGATCTGCTGGCCCCCCTCCAGGTCGGCCTGGACAGAGTGCGCGGCGTAGTCGAGCGAGCGCAGCATGCCCGCGACGTCGCGCCAGGCCGAGTCCGGCCCGAGCCGCTCCGCGAGCGGCTTGGCCGGCTCGCCCTCGAAGTCGACGATCTTCCAACCCTTGACGGTGCGCAGGATCTGTCCGAGGTGCAGGTCACCGTGGATGCGTTGTACGACGGTCGGCTCACTGACACCGGTCAGGCTGTCGAAGACGGCACGGAGGGCGTCGCCGAACTCCTCGAGCTCGGGAACGATCTGCACGGCCTCGTCGAGGCGACGCCCCATGGTCTGGGACATGGCAACATGCTCGTCGTGGCCGACGCGCCGGGTCGGGAACAGGTCGGTCAGCGCGTCGTGCACCTCAGCGGTGGCCACGCCGAGCCTGTGCGACTCTGAGGCAAAGTCTCCGCCGACCTCCTCGGCATGAAGATCCCCCTCGGCGAAAAGGTCGCGGACGCTGGCCAGGGCCAGGTTCCAGCCGTCGCTGGCGGTGCGCAGGAACTGCTGGAGCATCGCGAGCTGGATCGGTGGTTCCTGAGCTCCGTCGAAGGGTTCGTTGCCCTCGTCGGCTGTGGTCTCGAGCCAGCCGTACAACGCAGCCACGTGCTCGTTGTCCGCCTTGGTCAGAGCCCCATGGATCTCGATGTCGGGGTACGGGCCGGGAGTCACCTTGCGGAACACCTTCATCAGGCTGTCTTCGCCGAACAGCACCGACGAGTTGCTCTGCTCACCCGAGAACAGGGTCGAGTGCGCCCCGAGGTCGAGGTGGTATCCCGGCAGCCGGTGGAAGCGAAGATCCCGGTCCTGCCGTGCATCGTGGAAGGCCGCCAGCCACAGGGCGGTTGCATTGCGGTCGTGGAGCGCGTCGTAGACGAACACCGGCCCGAGCTCGGGGTCATCGCGTTCATCTACCAGGGCATGCGCCAGCCGCTCCTGGGGCTCGGCGTAGTAGGCGAGGGGCACCTGGTAGATCTCCGTCTCGCCGTCGTCGTACTCAACGGTGGCCAGCTCGATGCGAGTCCAAGGGGTCTGGCCAGTCTCGACCGCGGTTGGCTCATGGGACACCGACGGGTTCAGCCAGTCGAGACGCCGTAGGTCGACGACGTGGAACGCGCGGCCCTTGCCCCCGAACCAACGCGCCTCACCGATGAACTGCTCGAGCTCCCTCACGAGCCCACCCCCTCTTCCTCCGGCGCGATCGGCAGGTGGAGCCGGAACCAGTAGAAGCCGTAGGCGCCGAGGGTGAGCAGGTAGGGCAGCTCACCGATCTGCGGGAAACGCACGCCGCCGAGCAGCTCGAGCGGTTCGACGCCCTCCCAGCGACGCAGGTCGAGCTCGACAGGTTGGGGAAATCGGGACAGGTTGTTCACGCACAGCACGGTGTCCTGCTGGCCGTCCCCGGTGTACTCGCGGGCGTAGCTGAGCACGCTGGGGTTGGAGCCACCGAGGTCGGCGAAACTACCCAGCCCGAACGCCGGATGTTTCTTGCGGGCGTTGATCATCCGTCGGGTCCAGTGCAACAGCGACGAGGCGTTCTCCAGCTCGGTCTCCACGTTCACCCGCTGGTAGCCGAAGACGGGGTCTTGGATCACCGGCAGGTGCAGGCGTCCGGGGTTGGCGCTGGAGAACCCGCCGTTGCGGTCCGGCGTCCACTGCATCGGGGTTCGGACACCGTCGCGGTCACCGAGCCAGATGTTGTCGCCCATCCCGATCTCGTCGCCGTAGTAGAGAACCGGCGAACCAGGCAACGAGAGCAGCAGAGCGGTGAACAGCTCGGTCTGGTCCACGTCGTTGTCGAGCAGCGGAGCCAACCGGCGGCGGATGCCGATGTTGGCCTTCATCCGGGGGTCCTTGGCGTACTCGTCCCACATGTAGTCCCGGTCTTCGTCGGTGACCATCTCGAGGGTCAGCTCGTCGTGATTGCGCAGGAAGATTCCCCACTGGGCGTTCGACGGGATCGCCGGTGTCTGCTCGAGGATCTCGGAGATCGGGAACCGGGACTCGCGGCGTACGGCCATGAAGATGCGCGGCATCACCGGGAAGTGGAAGCACATGTGGCACTCGTCTCCACCCTTCTCGAAATCACCAAAGTAGTCGACGACCTCGGTCGGCCACTGGTTCGCCTCGGCGAGCAGGATCCGGTCCGGGTAGTGCTCGTCGACGTACGTCCTGACCATTTTCAGGAAGTCGTGGGTCTCCTTCAGGTTCTCCCCGTTGGTCCCTCGACGTTCGTAGAGGTAGGGAACGGCGTCGAGCCGGAAACCGTCGATGCCCATGTCCAGCCAGAACGAGAGCGCCTCGAGCATCGCCTCGTGGACCTTGGGGTTGTCGTAGTTAAGGTCCGGCTGGTGGCTGTAGAACCGGTGCCAGTAGTACTGCTGGCGCACCGGGTCCCAGGTCCAGTTCGAGGACTCGGTGTCGACGAAGATGATCCGCGCGTCCTCGTAGAGGTCCTCGGTGTCCGACCACACGTAGAAGTCACCGAAAGGTCCGTCCGGATCCCGGCGAGACTCCTGGAACCACAGATGCTGGTCCGAGGTGTGGTTCATCACGAAGTCGATCACCACCCGGATGCCCTTGCTGTGCGCGGCGTCGAGGAAGGTGTGGAAGTCTTCGACCGTCCCGACCTCCGGGAGGATGTTGACGTAGTCGGCCACGTCGTACCCGCCGTCGCGAAGCGGCGAGGTGAAGAAGGGCGGCACCCACAGGCAGTCCACGCCGAGCCACTCCAGGTAGTCGAGCTTCTCGCACAGGCCCTTGAAGTCGCCGACCCCGTCGGCGTCGGAGTCCTTGAAGGAGCGGACCAGCACCTCGTAGAACACGGCGGTCTTGAACCAGTCGGGTTGGTGCTCAGGTAGGCCCGGGGCAGTATCTGGAAGGTTGCCGTCATCACCCTGGGTTGATGCGGTGGTCATCAGTGCGCAGGCCTCCGGACGGTCAGGATGTGTGCGGGCTCCAAACCCGGGTCGAGCCGGACGTAGTTGCGCTCCCCCCAGCGCCACGACTCGCCGGTCAGCTCGTCGTGGACCATGAACGTGTCCTGCCAGTCCATACCCAGAGCGGGCATGTTCAGGTGGAGCGTGGTCTCACGGGTGGCGTGCGGGTCGAGGTTGACGACCACGATGACTATGTCCTCGCCCCCGCCGCCGCTGCCGCCGCCGCCGCTGCCTCCGCCGGCGTGGCTATCGGCAGGGGTGGCTTGCCTACCATCCGGGCTCGCTGCGCTCGCCCTCCCGCCAGGCCCGACCACGGCTGCGCCACCCCCGCCGGCCGCCACGCCTGCGCCAGCTGCGCCGGCCCCCCCGGAGTCCGGCCCGGCCACGGCTGCGGCGCTGCCGTCGGCGCGTTTGCTGAAGACGAGGATCGACTCGTCGTCGCTGGCGTGCACGGTCAGGTTCCGCAGCTGTTGCAATGCCGGGTGGTGCCGCCTGATCTCGTTGAGCTTTGTGACGTAGGGCGCCAGCGTCCGGTCCTCGGCCTCGGCGGCCTCCCAGTCCCGGACCCTGACCTGGAACTTCTCCGAGTCGAGGTACTCCTCGCTGCCGGGTCTCACCGCGACATGTTCATACAGCTCGAAGCCCGCGTAGACCCCCCAGCTGGGTGCGCCCATGGCCGCGACGCTCGCCCGGATCTTGAACGCCGCGGGGCCGCCGTACTGCAGGAAGGCGTGCAGGATGTCAGGAGTGTTCACGAACAGGTTCGGCCGCAGCACATGGCTGGTCTCGTGGGACAGCTCGGTGAGGTACTCCTCGAGCTCCCACTTCGCGTTTCGCCAGGTGAAGTACGTGTAGGACTGGTGGAAGCCGACGGCAGCCAGCGTCCTCATCATCGCGGGCTTCGTGAACGCCTCGGACAGGAAGATCACGTCCGGGTCGGTCTTGCGCACCTCCCCGAGCATCCACTCCCAGAACTGCACCGGCTTCGTGTGCGGGTTGTCGACGCGGAACACCCGCACCCCATGCGACATCCAGTGGCGTACGACGCGCAGGACCTCGTCATAGATTCCTTGCGGGTCATTGTCGAAGTTGACCGGGTAAATGTCCTGGTACTTCTTCGGCGGGTTCTCCGCGTAGGCGATGGTGCCGTCCGCGCGGGTGGTGAACCACTCGGGGTTGCTGGTCACCCACGGGTGGTCGGGTGCGGCCTGGAGGGCGAGGTCGAGCGCCACCTCGAGCCCGAGATCGGTGGCACGGTTCACGAACGCGTCGAAGTCATCGAAGGTGCCGAGCTCGGGGTGGATGGCGTCGTGCCCACCCTCGGCCGACCCGATCGCCCATGGTGAGCCAGGGTCGTCCTCGGACGTGACGAGCGTGTTGTTGGGTCCCTTTCGGTTGACCTTGCCGATGGGGTGGACGGGTGGGAGATAGATGATGTCGAAGCCCATGGCGGCTACTGCGTCGAGCCGCTTCGCGGCCGTACGGAAAGTTCCGGAGACCGTTCTGGGCTCCCCACCCGTGGTGTCGACGAAGGCGCCCTCGGAACGCGGGAAGAACTCGTACCATGAGCCGAACAGCGCACGCGCGCGGTCTACGTAGAACGGGTACGGCCCTCGTTTCGTGACCAGCTCGCGCAGGGGATGCCGCGACAGCACATCCTCGATCGCTGGAGAGACGGCCGCGGCGTAACGAGCCGCCTCCGGACGAGAGGTGTCCTGCACCGCCTTCGCCGCGTCCGCGACGACCTGCTGGTCATCGACGCTTCCCCCGGGAAGGTTCGCCGCGATCTTCTCCAGCAGCAGGACACCCTCGGCGAACATCAGCTCTACGTCGATGCCGGCCGGGATCTTTATCTCCGAAGCGTGCCGCCAGGTGGCCACTGGGTCGGCCCATCCTTCGATGTCGAACGTCCAGGGTCCCGGCTCGTCCGGAGTGACCTCGGCGTGCCACAGGTCGGGCTCGACGGGATCCTTGCTCATCCGCGTCCACGGGCGGCGTACGCCTGAGGGGTCGGTGAGTACGACGTCCGCGTTCAGCGCGTCGTGTCCCTCACGAAAAACCAATGCGCTGACAGGGAACGGTTCGCCCACTGATGCCTTCGCCGCAAAGCGACCGCAGTCCACGACGGGTGCCACATCCGAGATGAGGATTCGTCCAACCATCTGTTCAACCTGCCCCATCCGGACTGGACCATGCAAGTGCGGTTGGAACGATCCAGCCAGGTTCGTTACGGTCAGCGGGTGAGAGCTATCCGTCGGTTCACCGTCCGCCCCGTTCTCCCCGACACGCTGGAGCCGCTCGGCGACCTCGTTATCAACCTCCGCTGGTCCTGGCATCCCGAGACGCAGGACCTCTTCGCGTCGATCGACCCGGCCCTTTGGGAGGCGTCCGGGCACGACCCGGTGCGCCTGCTCGGTCTACTGACATCGGACCGGCTCGCCGAGCTTTCCAAGGATGCGGAGTTCCTGGAGCGGCTCGCCGCCTTGAGCGCGGATCTCGACGAGTACATGACCGGGGACCGCTGGTACCAGGCGCTCGAGCTCGGGAACGCCCCGACCGACGGCGCCGGCAAGCCGCCGAAAGCCATCGCCTACTTCTCGCCCGAGTACGGGATCACTGCGGTGTTGCCGCAGTACTCCGGCGGCCTGGGGATCCTGGCCGGTGACCACCTCAAGACCGCCAGCGATCTCGGTGTCCCGATCGTCGGCGTCGGTCTGCTCTACCGGCACGGCTACTTCCGGCAGTCGCTCTCACGCGAGGGGTGGCAGCAGGAGCGCTATCCCGTGCTGGACCCGGACGGTCTCCCGATTGCGCTCCTGCGCGAAGCGGACGGGAGTGCCGCAAAGATCACCATCGGGCTGCCCGAGAACGAGTCGTTGGATGCCCAGATCTGGATCGCCCAGGTGGGTCGGGTGCCGCTTCTCCTGCTCGACTCCGACCTGGAGGAGAACACCGAGGCGGTCCGTGACGTGACGGACCGGTTGTACGGCGGCACCACCGAGCACCGGCTCCGCCAAGAGCTCCTGCTCGGGGTCGGCGGGGTGCGCGCACTGCGTGCGTTCTCGCGACTCACCGGTAGCCCGGAACCCGAGGTGTTCCACACCAACGAGGGCCACGCGGGGTTCCTCGGGATCGAACGGATCCGCGAGCTCACCGAGGACGGCGTCCTGGACTTCCAGGCCGCCGTGGAGGTCTCGCGCGCCGGCACTGTTTTCACCACACACACCCCGGTCCCGGCCGGCATCGACCGCTTCCCGCGTGACCTCATGGAGCAGTACTTCGGCGGCGACAACTCCGGCGGAGTGCCGGTCGAGAAGGTCCTCGCGCTCGGTAGCGAGGACTACGACGGCGGAGACCGTGACGTGTTCAACATGGCAGTGATGGGGTTTCGGCTCTCCCAGCGAGCCAACGGTGTCTCCCTGCTGCACGGCGAGGTGAGCCGCGGCATGTTCGGCGGGCTCTGGCCGGGCTTTGACGTCGACGACCGCCCGATCACCTCGATCACCAACGGGGTGCACGCGCCGACCTGGGTCGCCCGCGAGGTGTTCGCGCTGGCCACGGACGAGGGCGTCAACCCCACCTCGGACGAGGCCGAGCTCGTTTTCGACGTGGTCGACAACGTCTCCTCCCCAAAGATCTGGCAGACCAAGAGGGTCCTTCGTGAGCGCTTGGTCCTCGACGCCCGCAAGCGGCTGGGGAAGTCCTGGAGACAACGCGGTGCGACCCCAGCCGAGCTCAAGTGGATCGACAGTGCGCTGGATCCCGACGTGCTGACCATCGGGTTCGCGCGGCGCGTCCCGTCGTACAAACGGCTCACGCTCATGCTCCGCGACCCCGAACGACTCAAGAGCATCCTGCTGCATCCGACCCGCCCGGTTCAGATCGTGATCGCCGGCAAGGCGCACCCGGCGGACGAGGGCGGCAAGAAGCTGATCCAGGAGATCGTCCGCTTCGCCGACGATCCCGAGGTGCGCCACCGGATCGTGTTCCTGCCCAACTACGACATCGCGATGGCGCAACCGCTCTATCCCGGCTGCGACGTGTGGCTGAACAATCCGTTGCGGCCCTACGAAGCCTGTGGCACGTCGGGCATGAAGTCCGCGCTGAACGGTGGTCTCAACCTCTCCATCCTCGACGGCTGGTGGGATGAGTGGTACGACGGCAACAACGGCTGGTCGATCCCTTCCGCGGACGGGGTGGACGACCCGGACCGACGCGACGACCGCGAAGCCGAGGCGCTCTACAACCTGATCGAGACCGAGGTTGCCCCCCGCTTCTACGACCACGACGCCGACGGTCTGCCCGTGCGGTGGATCGAGATGGTCCGGCACACCCTGAAGTCCCTGGGCCCGAAGGTGCTGGCCACCCGGATGGTGCGCGACTACGTGGAGCAGCTCTACACCGCGTCGGCGGCTAGCTCGCGTTCCCTCAACGGCGACTACGCGGGCGCGCGTGAGTTCGGGAGCTGGAAGGCGCGGGTCCGCAGGGCGTGGCCGACCGTCTCGATCGACCACGTCGAATCGGCCGGGGTCGGCGACGCGCCTGAGCTGGGTGCCACCGTCGAGGTGCGGGTGTTCGTGTCCCTGGGTGACCTCGGCCCGGACGACGTCGACGTGCAGGTCGTGCACGGCCGGATCCGGCACGAGGACGACCTGGTCGGCACCGAGTCCGAGTCGCTGAGGATGGGCGAGTCCTACGAGGCTGGGAGGCACCGTTTCGAAGGCACGATCACGCTGACCCAGACCGGTCCGTTCGGCTACACGGTCCGCGTTCTGCCCAAGCACGCGTTGCTCGCGAGCCCAGGGGAGCTCGGCCGGGTTGCCTGGCCGGCCCAGAACCACTAGTCGACCGGCCCCGACACAAGAAACCGGCCGGCACCGACACGATCGTGCACTGTGTTCTGTTCGGACACTTTCGGGTCCGGTGGTCCCGTGTAATTTTCGTCCGAACGGACGATTGTGCGCCGCGGTGGTGACGGCATCGTCAACCATGTGGCCGATCGACAGACTCGATCCGTGGGTGAGTTGCCCGATCCTGGTGGTCACCGCGAAGGTGTCTACCGCGAGCCGGAGCGCACTCTCGCGCGCGTCCCGCAGGGCACTGGTGGGCACGGCCCCTGGGCAAACCTCAGAGCTCACGCAGAACGACGATCGAGCGTGGCGCGAGCTCGATGTCCTCACCCGCCTTGAACCGGGCTCCGACGTCGTGCCGCTCGTCGGTGCTGAGGACGACCTCGCCTGCGTGCACCCATTCCTGGAGCGGCAGGGTCGCCTTCCCCGGCACCGACTGAGCGTTGAACCAGAGCAGGAACGAGGAGTCGTGCACCGGTTCACCGCGCGACCCGGGTGCCCGTACTGGGTTGCCGGAGACGAACATGCCAATGAGGTGGAGCTCGGCGTCGGACCAGTCCGCCGCCATCATCTCGCGACCCTGCGGATGGACCCAGGCGAGGTCCTTCGGCCCACCCTTCACCGCAGGCCGGCCCTCCAGGTAGTGCCGTTGACGCAGCGCCGGATGATCACGACGCAGCCGAAGCGCGCGCCTGGTGACCTCGGTCAGGTCGAGCCACGCGTTCTCGGGGCGCCAGTCGATCCAGGAGATCTCGTTGTCCTGGCCGTAGGCGTTGTTGTTGCCCCGCTGGGTCCGACCCCTCTCGTCGCCCGCGGTGATCATCGGGACACCAGCGGAGAGGCAGAGCGTCGACATCAGGTTCGCCGCCTGCCGTCGGCGCAGAGCCAGCACTTCCTGGTCGTCGGTCTCGCCTTCAATGCCGCAGTTCCAGGACCGGTTGTTGTTGGTTCCGTCCGCGTTGCCCTCGCCGTTGGCCTCGTTGTGCTTGTCGTTGTAGGAGACCAGGTCACGCATCGTGAAGCCGTCGTGGGCGGTGATCAGGTTGATCGAGGCGTACGGCGAGCGCCCGTCGTCGGCGTACAGGTCGCTCGACCCGGCCAGGCGGGAAGCGACCTCCCCGATGCCTCCCGACTTCGCGCGCCAGAAGTCACGGATCGTGTCGCGGTACTGGTCGTTCCACTCACACCACGGGGGTGGGAACGACCCCACCTGGTAGCCGTCCATGCTCGCGTCCCACGGTTAGGCGATCAGCTTGACGTGACGCAGGACCGGGTCCTGCCCGATCGCGGTGATGAAGTGTCCGGCCAGGTCGACAGCGTGACCTGTTCGGGTCAGCGCGGGTGCCAGGTCGAACCGGAACCCGTCCACGTGCATCTCGGTGACCCAGTAGCGCAGAGAGTCCAGGATCAGCCGGAGCACGGACGTGTTCGAGGCGTCGACCGTGTTCCCGCAGCCGGTGACGTCCCAGTAGCTCGCGGGTTCGGCGGCCCCGCTCACGTGCTTGTAGAAGCCGAGGTCGTCCAGGCCGCGGAAGCTCAAGGTCGGACCCAGCGGACCACCTTCGGCGGTGTGGTTGTAGACCACGTCGAGGATCACCTCGAGACCGGCCTCGTGCAGACGCTTGACCATCTGCTTGAACTCGGTGACCTGCTCACCCCGGTCGCCCGAGGAGCTGTAGCCGTTGTGCGGGGCGAAGAAGCCGATCGAGTTGTAGCCCCAGTAGTTGGTCAGCCCCCTTTCGGCCAGGGCCGGCTCGGAGACGAAATGATGCACGGGCAGCAGTTCGACACTGGTGATCCCGAGACCCGTGAGGTAGTCGACCGCGGCCGGCGCGGCGAGGCCGGCGTACGTCCCGCGAAGCTCCGCGGGGATCTCGTCGTGGAGCTTGGTGAACCCCTTGACATGCAGCTCGTAGACGACTGTGTCGGCCCACCGCACCCAGGGGCGCACCTCCTCACCCCAGTCGAAGTCGTCGTGCACGACCACGCTCTTTGCCATGGACGGTGAAGAGTCCTCCGCGTTCGCAGCGAACAGGGAGGAGTGGGGTAGGACGCTCCCGCTGATCGCTCGTGCGTAAGGATCGATCAGCAGCTTGGCCGGGTTGAATCGGAGTCCCTTCTGGGGATCCCATGGGCCGTCGGCGCGGTAGCCGTAGCGCTGGCCACGCTCCAGGGCGGGGATCGCGCCGTGCCAGATCCCGAGAGTCTGCTCGGTCAATGAGTGCCGTGTCTCGATGTCCGCACCGTCGGCCGACTCGTCGAACAGGCACACGTCGACGCCCGTCGCCTCGGGTGCGTAGACCGCGAAGTTCGTCGACTCCTCGGTCCAGGCGGCACCCAGTGGATGGTGCTGACCGGGCCAGACCCGGGGGGGGTGCGCGGCGGGGGTCCTCGATGCGGGGCTCACCGGGACATTCTGACCGATGGGTATGCCGCGCCTGAACCCGGGAGCGCGCGGTCGTGCCCGAGCCCGGGACTTCGGCTCGGGCACGTGCTCGGGCTCCGGCAGCTCAGACGCCGACCGGTGTCCGGGTATCGGGGACAGTGGCGGGGGATCGCAACGTGAAGGCCACGATCAGTGTCCACACCGGAACGAGGAACTGTGGCACCCAGATCGCTCCGAGCATCATCAGCGGGGCGAACACGAAGCCGACTGTGCACACCCAGCGGGGCGAGACGCCGACTCGCCTAGCCAGCAGTGACGACGCCAGGACCATCACCGCTGCCGACATGAGGCCGGGGACGAGCAACGTGCCGAAGCCCTGGTCGCTGAGGACCCTGACCAGCGTGGCATCCGCCGGCATCTCAAGCTCCCCGACTGCGATGCCCGTGGCGTAGCCGCCGAAGGAGTTCCCTGACACGAACAGCATTGCGATGTAGAGCAGCCCGGACCCGAACACGACACCTGGCACGGGGCTGTCCGGAGCTGCCCGGCGCAGCGATGCCGTGAGCTGGGAGACGAACGGGAGGAGAGCCAGCCCGGCAAGGGGGAGGAGAACGCCGGCCAGGATGATCAGGTTCCGGCTGTCGCTCTCTCGAAGGAGGCCCAGAACCTCTGCGTCTGAGTCGGCACCCTCGGGCAGCGAGGGGATGAAGGCGGCGGCCAGATAGAGCACCGTGAAGGCGACAGCGCTCGCTGCCGTCGTGCGGGACGAGTTCTCCATCTTTTCCTGGTTGTCCATGACCCGAATCCAATCCGTAGAGGTGGCTTCGACCCTAGGAACGAGCGGACCCTCGTGCCTCCCCCCGCAGGCGGAACACGCTCCCCCCGCAGGAGGATCGCCGGCAACCCCGGGTCGCAGGCGCAACCGGGCGCGCAGCGATACCTTGAGAAGGTGCTCGACATGGTCGCTCGCTCGGCGACGAGACCCCTGGTTGTGGATGCTCTGCTCGGGGTGATGCTGGTTGCCGCCGGTCAGGTCGAGGTGTGGACGGGATCAACCGATGTCCCGTTGAGCGGATCTCTGCTGGCCGTCCTCGGGACAGCTCCGGTGATCCTCAGACGGCGGCTTCCGATGGTCTGCCTGGTCGCGGTGCTGAGTCCCCTCTGGCTGCTGGCGCTGCAGCGAAGCGACTCTTTCTCGGTTGCGCACCTCCTGGCGATGATGGTGGCCACCTACTCCGTCGCGGCCCACCGGAGTCGCGGACCTGCGGTTGCCGGTCTCCTCCTGGCGATCGCCTCTGCGCTGGTCAACACCGCCGCGGCGCTGGGGTGGTCGGGGGGTGACTTCTTGTTCGCCGTGATCCTGCTCGCCGGTCCTTGGATCGCCGGGAGGGCACTGCGCGTATGGCGCGCGCGCACCCTCGAGCTCGAAGCGCTGACCCTCGAGCTGCGGGAGCAACGCGAGGAGAGCACCCGATTGGCGGTGAGTGCCGAACGGGGAAAGATAGCGCGAGATCTGCATGACTCCCTTGCACAGTCGCTGCACGTTGTGGTGATCCACGCCGAGGCAGCAGAAGAGGCGCTGGGGCGTTATCCGGATCGAACCCGCGAGTCGCTGCACCGAATCCAGACCGTGGGCAGGGAGGCGCTGGCACAGACCAAGCACATGCTCGGAATCCTGAGGTCGCCGGAGGCAGCCACCGATGTCGTCGTACAACCGAAGCTGGCGGACCTCGACAGCCTGGTCGCGTCGGTGCGTTCGGCTGGGTTGAGTCTGGAACTGTGCGTGGAGGGCGCGGCACGAACACTGCCTACGCCGGTGGACATGTCGGCCTACCGGATCATCCAGGAGAGCTTGACGAACGTGCTGAAGCACGCCCATGCGGGTGCCGCACGGGTGGTGGTGAGGTACGGCGTCGACACGCTCGACCTAGAGATCACCGACGATGGGCGCGGTGTCACTTCCGCCCCCGAGATCGTCGGATACGGCCTCCTTGGGATGCGGGAACGCACACTGATCCTCGGTGGCAGCCTGAGCGCAGAAACGCTGGAGGGCGGCGGCTACGGTGTCCACGCACGGCTGCCTCTGGAGCACGTCGACCAATGATCCGGGTCCTGCTCGCAGACGACGAGCAACTACTGCGCGAGGGATTGCGGGTAATCCTCGACCTGCAATCAGACATCGAGGTCGTTGCGGAGGCCGCGGACGGCATCGAGACCTTGGCACTCGTCGACGAGCACCACCCAGACGTCGTGGTGATGGACATCCAGATGCCACGCATGGACGGCCTCATGGTCACCGAGCGGCTTGAGAAGACCCCCCGCCCCCGGGCGAAGATCCTGATCCTGACTTCGTTCGACCTCGACGAGTACCTCTTCCGCGCACTGAAGGCAGGTGCGAGTGGTTTCCTCCTAAAGGACGTGCCGCGCGGTCAGCTCGTGAGCGCGGTTCGGACCGTCGCCGCAGGGGACGAGCTGCTTTCGCCTGACATCACCCGGCGTCTGGTTGAAGAGTTCGTCCGGCGACCCCGGGTCACCGACGAGGATTCGCCCATCGCCGGGCTCACCGAGCGGGAGCGCGCGGTGCTGAGGTTGGTGGCGGAGGGGAAAAGCAACCGCGAGGTCGCGAAGCTCCTCTTCCTCGGAGAGGCGACGGTGAAGACTCATCTGGGCAATGTGTTCACCAAGTGTGACCTGCGAGACCGTGCACAGGCCGTGGTGCTGGCCTACGAGACCGGGCTGGTGACACCTGGTGACACCGGCTGATGGTCCGCGGTTAGGCTCGCGGGTGATTCCCGGAAGCCCAACGGAGGAGCGCGACCATGAGCGAGTTCGTACGACTAGAGGTCGAGGACGGCGTCGGCACCATCCGGCTCGACCGGCCCAAGATGAACGCCCTCAACGGGCAGGTGTGGGGCGAGATCCGCGACGTGACGACTGAGGCCGCCGACCGCGATGACGTCCGGGCGGTGGTGCTCTACGGCGGAGAGAAGCTGTTCGCCGCCGGTGCGGACATCAAGGAGATGGCCGAGATGTCCTACACCGACATGGTGCGTGTCTCCGGCGTCCTCCAGGCATCCTGCCGCGCGGTCGCCCGGATCCCGAAGCCGGTCGTGGCGGCGGTGAACGGCTACGCCCTCGGGGGCGGGTGCGAGCTCGCGCTGTGTGCGGACATCCGGATCGCTGCCGACGACGCCACATTCGGTCAGCCCGAGATCCTCCTCGGCATCATTCCGGGGGCGGGCGGGACCCAGCGCCTGTCCCGACTGGTCGGCCCCTCGAAGGCGAAGGACGTGATCTTCTCCGGGCGTTTCGTCAAGGCCGAGGAGGCCCTGTCGATCGGCCTCGTCGACCGCGTCGTACCCCCAGGGGCGGTCTACTCCGAGGCCATGGCCTGGGCCGGCCAGTTCAGCGGGGCGGCCACCTTCGCGATCCGGGCCGCCAAGGAGTCGATCGACTCCGGGCTCGATGTCGACCTGGAGACCGGACTAGCCATCGAGCGCCAGCAGTTCGCCGCCCTTTTCGCCACCCAGGACAGCTCCATCGGGATGAAGTCGTTCGTGGAGAGCGGGCCGGGCAAGGCCCAGTTCGTCGGCGCCTGAACAGCGGCCGGGCGGCCCATGGCCGGCGTCCGCGACTGGAACACGTTCCATCTTAGGCGCGCAGTCGGCTAAAGTGCCTCCTACCACGGTGAAGGGACCGCAGTGAGCGACACAAGCAAGAGCAAGGACGAGGCACCCGCGAAGGAAACCGACGCGGACTCCACCGACGACACCTCCTCGGGTGGGAGCAAGGCCGACGGCAAGGCCACCAAGAAGGAAGCGAAGGCCGCCAAGCGCGAAGAACGCAAGCAGAAGAGCAAGGACTCCGGCAAGAAGGTGAAGGCGGGCTCGGACGCCATCCGGAGCCGGATCGCCTCCGTGGTCTGGCTGATCGCTGTGGTCTGTGCCCTCTTCCTCGCGATCGGCGCCCTGCTGATTGCCCTCGACGCCAACCAGAGGAACAGCATCGTCGAGTTCATCCTCGCCGGCGCCGACTTCCTGGACGGCCCGTTCAGCCGCAAGGGCGGTCTGTTCACCTTCGAGGGCAAGAGTGCTGAGACTCAGGGTGCGCTGGTCAACTGGGGGATCGCGGCAGTGGTCTACCTGGTCGTGGGCAAGATCCTCGACAAGGTGATCCGTCCGTGAGCGCTGACCTCAACGATGCTTGTGACTGACCCCACGGGCCTGGCTGTTTCGCTGGAAAGTACGCGCTAGTAGCCTCAGGGTCATCTAAGGGGGCCATCCAGGTGGTTGACCATGGGCTCCGAACGGGAGTGCTGTCAATATCGTTCGCCACCCGCGGTCGGAGACCGACCGCGAACCGAGTGCACAGGAGGGGCCAGGACCGCCATGAACATTGTCGTCTGTGTGAAGTACGTTCCCGATGCGACCGCCGATCGGCACTTCGAGTCCGACCACACCGTCGACCGGGTGGGTGTCGACGGCCTCCTCTCCGAGCTTGACGAGTACGCCGTCGAGCAGGCGCTGCAGATCAAGGAGTCTGCTGAGGACACCGAGATCACCGTTGTCACCGTCGGTCCCGACGACGCCACGAACGCCATCCGCAAGGCGCTGCAGATGGGTGCTGACAAGGGTGTGCACGTCGTCGACGACTCGATCGCAGGGTCGGACTCGGTCGCCACGTCGCTGGTGTTGGCCGAGGCGATCAAGAAGCTGGAGTTCCAGCTCGTGGTCTGCGGGATGGCTTCGACCGACGCGGCGATGGGTGTCATCCCCGCGATGCTCGCCGAGCGGCTCGAGCTGCCGGCGGTGACCCTCGGTTCGGAGGTCGAGTTCGAGGGCGACACGGTGCGGATCCGCCGGGACGGCGACACAGCGACGGACACGGTCGAGGGCACCCTCCCGCTCGTGCTGAGCGTGACCGACCAGTCGGGTGAGGCTCGCTACCCCTCCTTCAAGGGCATCATGGCGGCCAAGAAGAAGCCGCTGGAGACCTGGTCCTTGTCCGATCTCGGCCTCTCGGCCGACCAGGTGGGTCTGTCCACCGCATGGAGCCGGGTGGAGTCCACCGAGGCTCGGCCGCCCCGCACCCAGGGTGAGATCGTGACCGACGAAGAGGGCAGCGGTGCAGCGAAGCTGACCGAGTTCCTCGCCAGCAAGAAGTTCATCTAAGGAGCGAGGGACAATGAGCGAGATTCTGGTTCTCGTCGACCACGTCGACGGCGCAGTGACCAAGCCGACCACCGAGCTCCTGACGATCGCCCGCCGACTCGGGGAGCCGTCCGCCGTCTTCATCGGGGCTGCCGGGGGCGCCGACACCGCTGCCGGTCAGCTGAGGAAGTACGGCGCTGAGAAGATCTATGTCGTCGAGGACACCGACTTCAAGGACTACCTGGTGGCCCCGAAGGCCGAGGTGCTGGCGCAGCTGGTCGAGAAGGCAGCGCCGGCTGCTGTGCTGATCTCCTCCGGTGGGGAGGGCAAGGAGATCGCGGGTCGGCTGGCGATCAAGACCAACTCGGGCCTGATCACCGACGCTAGCGACGTACAGCCAGGCGGCGACGGTTCTCCGGTGACGACCCAGTCGGTGTTCGCCGGCAACTACACAGTCCAGGCAACGGTCACCAAGGGCACCGCGATCATCACCGTCAAGCCGAACGCCGCCACCCCTGAGCAGGTCGACGGCGCCGGAGCCCAGGAGCAGGTCGAGGTGACCATCTCCGCGGGCGCCAAGACGGCGAAGATCACTGCCAGCGAACCGCGCAAGAGCAGTGGTCGTCCCGACCTGACGGAGGCGGCCATCGTCGTCTCCGGCGGACGCGGCACCGGCGGCAACTTCGAGCCGGTCGAGCACTTCGCCGACGCGCTCGGTGCGGCCGTGGGTGCCTCGCGCGCCGCCGTCGACTCAGGGTGGTACCCGCACAGCTTCCAGATCGGTCAGACCGGGAAGACGGTCTCCCCGCAGCTGTACGTCGCCGCCGGTATCTCCGGCGCGATCCAGCACAGGGCTGGGATGCAGACGTCCAAGACGATCATCGCGATCAACAAGGACGAGGAGGCTCCGCTGTTCGAGCTCGTTGACTTCGGTGTCGTCGGGGACCTGCACTCCGTCCTGCCCGCGGCGACCGAAGAGGTCAACAAGCGCAAGGGCTGACCGCCCCCCCCACTGCAGCCGCGCTGCCACCGGTGAGTCCTGGCTTTCTTGCGCCCCCACGGCGAAATCCGCGTAGACAGGGGTTACCCTTTGGCTACTGACAAGTAACAATGCAGGAAGTCGACCGGAAGGGCACGCACCGTGAGCATTGACACCAAACCCGTACAGGTGACCGAGCGCCAGGCACGCGAGGTTGCCGAATCTGCGCGCGAGACGGAATGGGACCGGCCCAGCTTCGCCAAGGGTCTCTACCTCGGCCGGTTCGACCTGTCCCTGATCCACCCGCATCCTCGCGCCGAGCCGGCACTGGGCGCCCCGGGTGAGGAGTTCCTGGCTCTGCTCGCGGCCTACTGCGAGACGCTCGACGGTCTCGTCATCGAGCGCGAGGCGAAGATTCCCGACGAGTACCTCAAGGGCTTTGCCGAGCTCGGCGTCTTCGGCATGAAGATCCCCAAGGAGTACGGCGGCCTGGGACTGTCGATGCTGCATTACGGCCGGGCCTTGATGTTGGTCGGGTCCGTGCACCCGAGCATCGGCGCCCTCGTTTCGGCGCACCAGTCGATCGGTGTCCCCGAGCCGGTGAAGATGTTCGGCACCGAGGCGCAGAAGCGGGAGTTCCTTCCGCGCTGTGCGGCCGGCGCCGTCACGGCATTCCTGTTGACCGAGCCTGATGTCGGGTCCGACCCTGCCCGGCTGGGGTCGACCGCGACCCTGACCGATGACGGCTCGGCGTACATCCTCGACGGCATCAAGCTCTGGACCACCAACGGCGTGATCGCCGAGCTGGTTGTGGTGATGGCCACCGTTCCCAAGCATGACGGCGGCCGTGGCGGGATCACCGCCTTCGTCGTCGAGGCCGACGCGCCCGGGGTCACCGTGGAGAACCGGAACGTCTTCATGGGTCTGAAGGGGATCGAGAACGGTGTCACCCGGTTCCATCAGGTCCGGGTGCCGGTCGAGAACCGGCTCGGCCGCGAGGGCGAGGGTCTCAAGATCGCGCTCACCACCCTGAACACCGGCCGGCTCTCCATCCCGGCCATGTGCGCGGGCGCGAGCAAGTGGTGCCTGAAGATAGCGCGTGAGTGGTCGGTCGAACGGGTCCAGTGGGGCAAGCCCGTGGGACAGCACGAGGCGGTCGGCAAGAAGCTCTCGTTCCTCGCGGTGACGACGTTCGCGCTGGAGGCGGTGTTCGAGCTGTCGGCCGAGCTTGCTGACGCCGGCACCAAGGACATCCGCATCGAGGCGGCGCTTGCCAAGCTCTGGTCGAGCGAGATGGCGTGCTTCATCGCCGACGAGCTGGTGCAGATCCGGGGTGGGCGAGGGTACGAAACCGCCGACTCGCTCGCCGCGCGTGGCGAGCGAGCGGTGCCCGCGGAGCAGGTTCTTCGTGACCTGCGGATCAACCGCATCTTCGAGGGATCCTCGGAGATCATGCACCTGCTGATCGCACGTGAGGCGGTGGACGCGCACCTGAACGCAGCGGGAGATCTCGCCTCGAACGATGCCGACCTCCAGGCCAAGGCGAAGGCGGCGGTCAAGGCGAGTGGCTTCTACGCGAAATGGTTGCCGCACCTGGTGGTGGGCAAGGGCACCGTCCCCACGTCGTACGACGAGTTCGGTCCGCTGGCCAAGCACCTCAGGTACGTCGAGCGGGCGTCACGCAAGCTGGCACGACAGACGTTCTACGGGATGAGTCGCTGGCAAGGAAAACTCGAGTACCGGCAGGCGTTCCTCGGGTGCATCGTCGACATCGGCGCCGAGCTGTTCGCGATCGCCGCGACATGCTCGCGGGCGGAGATGCTCCGTCATGAGGATCCTGCTAGTGGCAAGTCGGCCTACGACCTCGCCGAGGTGTTCTGCGCGCAGTCCCGCCTCCGGGTCGAGGCGCTGTTCGACGAGCTGTGGGACAACACAGACACGGTCGACCACGGCCTCGCAGCGCACGTGCTTGCCGGTGACTTCACCTGGGTGGAGGCCGGTGTCGTCGACGGGTCCGAAGGGACCGGGCCGTGGATCTCGCCCTGGCGGCTCGGTGAGTCTGAGAAGGAGAACGTGCACCGCCGATACCGGTGAGTGGTCACGGCACGGCTCCGCACCGAGGGTCGAGGGTGATCCTGGTTGCCGGTGGCACCGGCCGGCTGGGCAGCCAGGTCGCGACGAGCAGACGCGTGCGGAGTTCCCGGACCCACCCAGCGCTCCGGTGCCCACGGTCGTAGGTGCTCTGGCCTGACGATCCTCAGCCGGTAGGTAGTGCCGGGAGGTAGTCCTGTGCGTTAAGCGCACTTCGCGCGCCCAGGAACAAGCTTTTCGCACAGGACTATTTTTCGTGGGCCCTCGCGCCGCCCGCTCAGACTCGTCATGAAAGATCGAGGCCTACTTTGGCAGTCTGAGGAGATTTTCCGGCACATGCTGCCGGAAATCTCCTTGAACCGACGGGAGCGGTGGGTCAGCGGCCGCGACCGCTAGAAGAGAACGACGCGGCGCTATGCGAGCTCGACGAGTACACCGGGGTGCTTCCTCCGCGACTCCGACCCGAAGGGGCACGCCGTGACGGCGCGACTGATCCCGAGGAACGACCCGACGAACCCCCGCGCGAGGTGCCGTTGGACGCCTTCGCGCCCGACCGACCGGACCGCTGGCCACCGGAGCCGCCGCGTCCGCCGCGTCCGCCGGCGCCACCGCGTCCACCGGACCTTCCGTTCCGGTTGTCCTCCGAGGACTTGGGGAGCGCGGATGCCTGGGCGAAGGTGCGCTCGCCCGGCGCGATCTTGCGCAGCAACGCGTCGCCGACCGAGACCCGAGTGGTGGTCGGCCTGATGCCGGCCTTGCGGGTGAGGTCGCGGACGTCGGAGACCTGGGCGTCCAGCATCAGGGTGACAACCGTGCCCTCGGCGCCGGCTCGGGCTGTGCGCCCGGAACGGTGCAGGTATGCCTTGTGCTCGACCGGCGGGTCGGCGTGCACGACGAGGTTGATGTCGTCGACGTGGATGCCGCGGGCGGCGATGTCGGTGGCCACCAAGGTGGTGGCGGTTCCCGTGGTGAAAGCGCCCAGGTTGCGGGTGCGTGCGTTCTGCGACAGGTTCCCGTGCAGCTCGACCGCGGGCACACCGTTGGCGTTCAGTTGGCGGGTAAGTGCCTTGGCGCCGTGCTTGGTGCGGGTGAACACCAGCGTCCTGCCTGGCGCGGCGGTGAGGTCTACCAGCACCGGAAGCCTTGACTCCTTGCGAAGGTGCAGCACATGGTGGGTCATCTTGGCGATCGGCGACTGAGCCGAGTCCACGCTGTGCGTCACCGGGTTGGTGAGGAACCTCTTGACGAGCACGTCGACGCCGGCGTCGAGCGTCGCCGAGAACAACAGTCGCTGCCCGTTGCGGGGGGTCTTGTCGAGCAGGCGTCGTACGACCGGAAGAAAGCCGAGGTCGGCCATGTGGTCGGCCTCGTCCAGCACGGTCACCTCGACAGCGTCAAGATTGGCGTAGCCGGTCTGCACGTGGTCGGCGAGCCGGCCGGGGCAGGCGATCACGATGTCGACACCGTTGCGGAGGCCCTGGATCTGCGGGCCCGGGCGCACGCCGCCGAAGACGGTCAGTGTGCGCATCGACATGGCCCGGGCAAGAGGAGCCAGGGACGCCTCTATCTGGGTGGCCAGCTCCCGGGTGGGGGCAAGGATCAGCGCACGCGGGCGGTTGGGACGACGCTGCGAGGAGCTTGTCGCCAGGCGAGCCAGCATCGGAAGCAGGAACGCGTAGGTCTTGCCCGATCCGGTGCGACCGCGGCCGAGCACATCGCGACCCGCGAGTGAGTCGGGCAGGGTGGCGGACTGAATTGGGAACGGCTTGTTGATGCCTGCGGCGGCGAGCGTGTCGACAAGCGCGCGAGGCACGCCGAGGTCCGCGAACGAGGCGTCTGTGGTACGGGTGGTTGGAACAGTGGACATGGTGCTGGGGCGGCTAGCCGCCATAGGAAACTCCGTACGTGGAAGGTCGTCCTGCCCGGCGCGGGCCTCAGCTCTGTGAGCGGGCGATCGCGGCGCGTGGTGGATGACGCTAAGAATCCGGCCCAAGGCAGAACTGATGGGGCCGATACACCCATCCTACGCAGGTCGGTCCGACAATCACGACTCAGCCGAGTGTGACCTGACCGACTCGGCCCTACGATGCTGCCCTGGCCCGCGATGGCAGAGCGAAGATTCGGTCCCTTGCCCCTCAGCCTCGTGGGCAACAGTTTCATCAAGGTATGTCGTCGAACCTGCACTTCCCTAGGCGAGTTCGTCACGGGGAGTGCAGGACTGTCGTGGGAAGTCGTCCGTACGCTTGCAAACCGTCCATACCTCTGGCCAAAAGCATCCAGGTCCTGCCGTGAGAGCAATCGAGACTCAACCGGGTGTGACCTGACCGACTCGGCCCGGCAGTTCGTCCGTGGCGTGCGATCAGGCGGGTGCGGTTTCGCTAGCGTTGTGGCCATGGTGACTCGCTGGCTCGTGCTGGGGTTGGGCGTGCTTGCCCTGACGGTGCCGGCCCTGATGATCACCGGCACCCGCCTGGTCGAACCAGCCGGTGGCCAGTGGGTCCGCCTCGTCGCGTTCACCCCCCACGCGATCGTCCTCTACCTGCTCGCCCTGGTGCTGCTCCTGGTCGCTCTGGTCGCCGGCAGAGGAGCATGGCGGCGAGCCGGCGGCTGGTCGTGCGTGCTGGTCGTGCCGCTCCTCGCCCTGCATCTGTTCTGGGTCGGCGGCCAGTACGTCGGCGCGGAGGAAGTCGTGGAGGGTACGGGCCGCCCGTTCACGGTGATGTCTGCCAACCTGCGGTTCGGGCAGGCCGATCCGGGCCGGGTGGTCGCGCTCGCGCTCGAGCACGACGCCGACGTCGTGGTGCTGCAGGAGGTGACCCCGCGGGCCGAAGCGAGGATGCGGAAGGAGGGCCTTGCGCGGGCCTACCCCTTCGCGGAGGGACAGGCCCGCAGTGGCGTGGCGGGAACGATGGTCTTTTCGGTGCACAGGCTCTCCGACGTCACCGCGCTGGACACGAAGTTCCAGGGCTTCTCGATGAGGGTGCGGCTCCCGAAGGATGCGCTCACCCTGCTCGCGGTACACCCGCCGCCACCGACCGGTGACGCCCTCGAGTGGCGAGCCGACCACGCGACGATCCGTCGCGCGGCGGCGGCGACGAACGGGACCACCGTCGTTGCGGGGGACCTCAACGCGACCCTGGATCACATGCCCCTGCGCGAGTTTGACGGCCGTGGCCTCAAAGACGCAGCAGAGCTTGCCGACTCGGGCTGGCAGCCGACCTGGCCGGCCTCGGGCGAAGTGTCCCTGCTCGGAGTCGGTGTGCCGCCGATGTTGGCGATCGACCATGTTCTGGTCGACGACAGTCTCGCCGTTGTCGACACTGCGGCGGTGAGTGTGCCGGGAACCGACCATCGCGCGCTGTTCGCGACGCTGGTGCTGGAATGAGCAGGCTTCCATCAGCCGGGGGGTCGTGGTCTCGACAGACTCGACCAGCCGGGGGTGCCATGTGGCGCCGCGTAGCAGACTGGTCGGTATGGAACTGGAAAATGCTCGGGAATTCGCGCGACGTCACCATCGCGCCGTACTCGCCACGCGCACCCAGGACGGGGGGATCCAGCAGAGTCTCGTGCTGGTCGGCGTCGACGGCGAAGGGCGGTTCACGGTGAGCAGCCGCGAGGCGGCGTACAAGACACGGAACCTGCGTCGCGACCCCCGGGCGCAGCTGTGTATCTTCACCGACAGCTTCTTCGGCGAATGGATATTCGTCGAGGGCGACGCGGATGTGCTCTCCCTGCCCGAGGCCATGGAGCCGCTGGTGGACTACTTCCGCGCTGTGGCAGGCCACCACGACAACTGGGACGAGTATCGCCAGAGCATGCGCGACGAACGCCGTGTGCTGATCAGGCTCGAGCCTCGACGGGCAGGTCCGGACCGGCAGGGATGAGAACCGACTGTGATTTAGCCGAGTCCGGCTCGGGCCGTACGCTGGTAGACGCGATGAACGACTTTTCCACGGCTGACGGCGCCCACTCAGGTGATCGGGGCACGGTGTACCTCGACCACGCGGCTTCGACGCCGATGTACCCCGAAGCCGTCGCCGCCGTCGCGGCTCAGATGACCCACGCGGGCAACCCGTCGTCGCTTCACGCCTCCGGCCGGGCGGCTCGTAGGGTAGTGGAGGAGTCCCGCGAGACCATTGCGAGCTGCCTCAACGCCCGACCGGGAGAGGTGGTGTTCACCTCCGGGGGCACCGAGTCGAACAACCTGGCAGTCAAGGGACTGTTCTGGGCTCGCCGCGTCGACGACGCGCGCCGTACCCGAATCCTGTCCACGGCGATCGAGCATCACGCGGTGCTCGACCCCCTTCACTGGCTGGCCGATCAGGGGGCAGAGGTCGAGCTGCTGCCCGTCAACCGCTGCGGCCGGCTCGAGGTCGACGCGCTGCGTGAGTCGGTCGAACGCGACCCGGGGTCGGTGGCGCTGATCTCGGTGATGTGGGCCAACAACGAGGTCGGCACGGTACAACCCATCGGTGAGGTCGTCGAGATCGCGCGTGAGCACGGCATCCCGGTGCACACCGACGCTGTCCAGGCCGTCGGACAGCTTCCGGTGGACTTCGCCGCCTGCGGGGTGGACTCGCTCACCCTGACCGCTCACAAGCTGGGCGGGCCGCACGGCGTCGGTGCGCTCGTCGTACGACGAGAGCTCGAGCTCACCCCGCTGCTGCACGGTGGGGGCCAGGAACGAGACATCCGCTCCGGAACGATCGACGCTCCTGCCATAGCCGGGTTCGCCGCGGCTGTGCTGCTCTCCGTCAAACGGCAGCCGGATCATGCGGCTCGGGTCGCCGGACTTCGCGACGACCTGCTCCGCAGGGTCAGTGAACGGGTGCCGGACGCCGTCCTGAACGGTGACCGGAACTGTGCGGTGACCAACCGCCTGCCGGCCAATGCGCACATCCAGTTCCCGGGGTGCGAAGGCGACTCGCTGTTGATGCTGCTCGACGCCCGCGGAATCGAATGCTCGACCGGATCGGCGTGCTCGGCCGGGGTTCCTCAGGCCTCCCACGTTCTCCTCGCGATGGGGGCCGACGATGTGAGCGCCCGGAGCGCCTTGCGCTTCTCGCTCGGCCACACCAGCAGCCAGGCTGATGTGGATGCGCTTGTTGAGGCGATCGCACCTGTCGTCGAACGCGCCCGCGCCGCCGGTATCGCCTCAGGCTTCGGTGCGGTAGCAAAGCGGGCGGGCTGAGCGGGGTGTTGCCGTAATGCGTGTCCTTGCTGCGATGTCTGGTGGCGTCGACTCTGCGGTCGCTGCGGCCCGTGCCGCCGAGATGGGCCATGACGTCACTGGCATCCATCTCGCTCTGTCGCGGAACCCGAAGTCGTACCGGACCGGGGCGCGTGGCTGTTGCACGATCGAGGACTCCAACGATGCCCGGCGTGCAGCGGATGTGATCGGAATTCCGTTCTACGTATGGGATATGAGTGACCGCTTCCACGAGGACGTGGTCGAGGACTTCGTCTCCGAGTACGCCGAGGGGCGCACACCCAACCCCTGCCTGCGGTGCAACGAGAAGATCAAGTTCGCGGCGGTTCTCGACCGGGCGATGGCGCTCGGCTTCGACGCCGTCGCTACCGGCCACTACGCGCAGCTGGTCACGGGTGCGGACGGTCTGATCCAGATGCACCGCGCGGTGGACATGGGAAAGGACCAGTCCTACGTGCTCGGTGTCCTCACCCAGGAGCAGCTCGCTCACTCGCTGTTCCCGCTCGGGGACTCTCGCAAGGAAGACGTGCGCCGCGAGGCGGAGCGGCGCGGACTTTCCGTGGCCAACAAGCCCGACAGCCACGACATCTGTTTCATCTCCGACGGCGACACGTCCGGGTGGCTCAGGGAGAACCTTCCGGTCAGCTCCGGTGACATCGTCGACTATGCGACCGGAGAAGTGCTCGGAAGCCACGACGGGACCTACGGCTTCACGATCGGCCAGCGCAAGGGTCTGCGCATCGGTCGTCCGGCGCCGGACGGCAAGCCACGCTACGTCCTTGACCTGGAGCCGGTATCCCGCACGGTGACCGTGGGGCCCCGCGAGGAGCTGACGATCAATCACATCTCGGGGTTCAAGCCGCGCTGGTGCGGCTCGGTTCCCACAGCGCCGCTTCGTGGAACGGTGCAGCTGCGTGCGCACGGGGAGGAGCACGCTGCGGTGGTGACGCTCGGCGATGACTCACACGTCACGATCGAGCTGCTCGACGGGGCGCAGGGCATCGCACCTGGTCAGGCAGCGGTGGTCTACGACGGGTCGCGGGTGGTCGGCTCCTGCACGATCACCAAGGCCGCCCGCCGCGACCCGGCGGTGATGGACTTGTCGGTGGACTCGCGGGCATGACGGTCGCCTCCGGCATCGGGTCCTTGCCCGGTCGGGACTCTGCTGACTACACCGAGGCCGTGCGGACTGTCTTCGACGAGACCCCCGACCTGCCGTACCTCCCCGAGCTCCCCGGCCGGGGAGTGGCAGCCGACATGATCGGGCGAGCGCTCGCCGTGATGTCCGGGCTCGCGGCCGACCTTCAGCCTGCCGGATGGCGACTCACCGATAGCCCGGGAGTCGACCTCCGCCGGGCGCGCTCTCTGCTCGCCCAGGATCTGGACGCGGTCGAGGAGCAGGCACAGGGGTTCGCCGGCCGGTTCAAGATCCAGGTGGCCGGACCGTGGACGATGGCGGCGTCGGTGGAGCGTCCCCGCGGTGATCGGGTGCTCGCCGACCATGGAGCCCGGCGTGAGCTGGCGCAGGCGCTGGCCGAAGGTCTGCGCGAGCACGTCGCCGATGTTCGACGCAGACTTCCCAGCTCCACGATCGTCGTACAGGTCGATGAGCCCGCACTCCCCGCGGTGATGGGAGCCAGGATCCCGACCGCCTCCGGCTTCTCCCGTCATCGGTCGGTGGACGCCCCCGAAGCCGCACCCGCACTGGAGTGGGTCTTCGACGCGATCACCTCGGCGGGTGCGACTCCGGTCGCACACTGCTGCGCGGCCGACGTGCCAATCTCACTCTTGACCCGGGCGGGGGCGCACGGTGTCTCGGTGGACCTGTCCGTGCTGCAGCTCTCGGCGTACGACGACCTGGCCGGTGTGATCGAGGAGAAGAAGGCCCTGTTCCTAGGAGTCGTGCCGACCGCGGAACCGGCTGCTGCCCCGCCGACTGAGGGCGGGCTCACCGAACGTGTTCTCCGGCTGCTCGACATGCTCGGCTTCGACCCGGGCGCCGTCGGGGAGCGCCTCGTGATCACGCCGTCGTGCGGCCTGGCGGCCGCGAGCCCTGTCTGGGCGGTCCGGGCGCTGGCGCTGAGCCAGCAGGTGGCCAGGAACCTCACGCCGTGACGGCCGACCTCGCACCTTTGGGCACTCGGACGGCGGAGTAGCCGATGCGCCGTGTCGCCGCGTTTGTCAGCGTTGGGCGCGCTCCGGAACGAATGCCAGCGACCGGCCGATCGCGAAGTCGTTCCAGGCTGAGATCCGTCGGAACATGTAGTGGCCGGCACGTCCCATGTTCTCGAACTCAGTCGTCGCGGCAACCGACCCTGCTCGTCGTACGAAGGCCTCGGTGGCGCGGAACGAGGTGATCTTGTCGCTGCGCCCGTGCGCGAGCCCGACGTGTTTCTGGTTCAGCGGCTGCACCGGCTCGGTCTCCGGCAGCCAGGGCGCGAGGCCGACCACTCCGGTGACCGAAGGGTCGTCTGCCACGGCAACCGCCGTGCGGGCGCCCATCGAGTGGCCCAGGAGTACGACGGGGAGGGTGCCGAGCTCGTGTCGCACCTTCTCCAGCGCCCACCTGGCATCGAGGACGGGGGAGGGGACGGCCGACACGTCGGCGTTCCACCCCGCCAGCCGGTAGCGCAGCAACCACACGCTGACGCCTGCACTGTGTGCCCGGTCGGCAATGTGGCCCATCATCCAGGCAGACCTGCGCCACGACGTGCTCTTGTCGCCCACCGGCTCCAGACCGGCGGACCTGCCGCCGTGCAGCATCAGGATCAGCCCGTTCGGGCGCCCCTCGACGTCTCTGCGGGTGAACTCCGGTGCGGGCATGTGCCGATCCTCTCAACTGGTTCAAGTGACTCCAGTTGGTTCGGCGCCGGACTGCTCCGGGACGGGTCGGGCACCGGCTCGGATGTCGGTGCTGCAGGGCAAGATAGGTCACATGAGCCAGACCCGCGAGCCACCCACCGATCTGACCGATGTGCCGACGGCGACTGGCACGGAGATCGAGGCTGCCCCACCCGATGCCCGCGCGGAGCACCTGGAGACCGCCGAGAAGGTCGAGGAGGCGCGCTGGCGTTACTACATCAAGGACGCGCCGACGGTGTCGGACGCGGAGTTCGACGCGATGATGCGTCGGCTCGAGGAGCTCGAGGGCCGCTATCGCGAGCTGCGTACTCCCGACTCTCCCACGCAGAAGGTCGGCGGCGCCGTCTCGACGATGTTCACACCGGTTGACCACCTCGAGCAGATGATGAGCCTGGACAACGCCTTCTCCGCGGGGGAGCTCGCGTCCTGGAAGGCGCGGCTGGACCGGGAGGGCGTCATCGGGGCGGAGTTCCTGTGCGAGCTCAAGGTCGACGGTCTGGCGATCAACCTGCGCTACGACGACGGCCGGCTGGTGCTGGCTGCCACCCGCGGCGACGGCCGGACCGGAGAGGACGTGACGCTGAATGTGCGCACCATCGACAACATCCCCTCGAGGCTGGTGGGCACCGACGACTACCCGGTACCGGTCCGGGTCGAGGTGCGCGGCGAGGTGTTCCTGCCGGTCGAAGCGTTCGGGAAGCTCAACGAGTCCATGGTCGAGGCCGGAAAGCCGCCGTTCTCGAATCCTCGCAACGCCGCAGCGGGGTCGCTGCGGCAGAAGGATCCGCGGGTCACCGCGACCCGCGCGTTGGCGATGGTGTGTCACGGTCTGGGTGCTCGCGAAGGGTTCGAGCCTGGGCGGCAGTCCGAGTCGTACGCCGCCCTCGCGGCGTGGGGACTGCCAGTGAGCGAGCGGGCCAAAGTGGTCCCCGACCTGGGCGCGGTTGATGAGTTCATCGCCTACTACGACGAACACCGTCACGACGTCGAACATGAGATCGACGGCGTGGTGGTCAAGGTCGACCAGGTCTCGCTGCAACGACGCCTGGGGTCGACCTCAAGGGCTCCGCGTTGGGCGATCGCGTTCAAGTACCCGCCCGAGGAGGTGAACACCAAGCTGCTCGACATCCGGGTCAACGTGGGGCGGACCGGCCGGGTCACCCCCTACGGCGTGATGGAGCCGATCCGGGTCTCCGGCTCGACGGTGGAGATGGCCACCTTGCACAACACCTCGGAGGTTCGGCGCAAGGGTGTGTTGATCGGTGACACGGTCGTGCTGCGCAAGGCAGGGGACGTGATCCCGGAGATCGTCGGACCGGTGGTGGACCTGCGTGACGGCAGCGAGCGGGAGTTCGAGATGCCGACCCACTGCCCCGAGTGCGGGACCTTGCTCGCGCCGGCCAAGGAAGGTGATACCGACATCCGCTGCCCGAACCAGCGCTCCTGCCCCGCGCAGCTGCGCGAACGGGTGTTCCACGTGGCAGGTCGCGGAGCCTTCGACATCGAGGTGCTCGGCTACGAGGCGGCGGTGGGGCTGCTCGACGCACAGGTGATCGAGGACGAGGGCGACGTCTTCACCCTCACCGAGGAGGACCTGCTCAAGGTGGCGATCTTCACCCGGGCGCCGAAGAAGGGAGAGGGGGAGCGGCCGGTGCTCTCGGCTAACGGAGCACGGTTGCTCGCCAACCTCCAGGAGGCTAAGTCACGTCCGCTGTGGCGGGTCCTGGTGGGCCTCTCGATCCGTCACGTCGGACCCACGGCCGCCCGTGCCCTGGCCGCCGAGTTCCACTCGATGGAGGCGATCGAGAAGGCCTCGGTCGACGAGCTCGCCGCCGCCGAGGGGGTAGGCATGACCATCGCTGAGTCGGTGCGCGACTGGTTCGACCCCGACCACGCGGCATGGCATCTCGACATCGTCGCGAAGTGGCGTGCCGCCGGGGTGAGGATGGAGGACGAGGTCGACCGCTCCACGCCGCGCACCCTCGAAGGGATGAGCATCGTGGTCACCGGCTCGCTTGATGACTTCAGCCGTGACCAGGCAAAGGAGGCGATCCTCGCCCGCGGCGGCAAGGCGGCCGCCTCGGTGTCGAAGAAGACCGACTTCGTCGTGGTCGGTGACTCACCGGGCTCGAAGTACGACAAGGCGGCCTCCCTGAGGGTGCCGATCCTCGACGAGAACGGCTTCAAGGTGCTGCTTGACGATGGCCCGGACCGGGCCCGGGAGGCCGCACAGGTCGGCGAGTAGACCGGCGAGCAGATCGGCAGAACACGCAACTGTGCACGGGGTGTGGACGCTCTACAAGCGCTATGCCGCTTGCAAACCGTCCATACCTCTGGCAAAGATGCATCCAGGCTTCGAGACCACTGGCGCAGGAAGTCAACAGTGCCGACGTGGCCCGGTCGGGCTCACCGCACGGTCACGGAGAATGATCGGTAGCCGGTCGCCCCAGCGCTTACAGGCGCGGGCAAAGTCGCTGCGCCGATACTCCACCGCCAGCACACTGCGACCGTAGACATGCACGTAGTCCCCGCACTCGTGCCAACGCGCACAGGACTCCGCGACCGCGAAGTCGAAGCCGATGCCCTTGCCCCGGCTGCCGAGCTGAGGGGTGTTCTTCTGCGCTGCCGCCAACCCGTGCGCATGCGCGCTGGAGACCAGCAGGCGCGCGTAGGCCAGGTTGTCCGCGCGGGACAACAGGCGGCGGGAGCGGGTCCAGGAGTCGAGGTTGTCGAACTCGACTGCCTCCGCGCCCGAACCGGCGCACCCCGACAGCCAGGCGCCGACGATGCTCGCCAGCTTTTCTCGTTTCTTGGCGGTGCGGGTGTCCAAGAGCGTTTCTCCCCAGCCGGCGTCGACGACCGGTCGACCGGCGCGGCGCAGCAGCAGCCTGCGGCGGTCGGGGTGGTTCCAGAACCTGACCTCGTCCGGCTGGGTCTGGAAGGCGTTGACGTAGCAGACGTCGTACCGACCAGCCGTTGTCGCCAACCGATCCCGCACCACGACTCCGACGTGCGGTCGCACAGATCGTGCACCGCCGATCTGGTAGTCCCAGTCGGTGGCGAAAGGCAGCGGGCGGACAGGCATCGGGTCGGCCTCGACCGTTATGGGTGCCGACGAACCGGGGGCAGCCGTTGCGGTGAGGAGCAAGGTGGCGACCCCGGCGAGCAGGTACCGCCGAGGTCGCCACTCTGCCATGCCGTCTCCTCAGGTCGTCGACCCCCGAGAAGAGGATAGGCGCCCCGGGACTAACGCCGATTCTCGCGCAGCGGATTCGACCCCAGTTTGGTCATCGGTACTCGTAGCTGAGTCGGCGGTTGCCCCACCAGGGGACTTCGACGGTGGGGAGGTCGGCTTGGCGCAGGATGGGT
>Ga0075530_1000093_pt1 | contig 36480 bp, 36 predicted proteins | sample NGEPerD_2_FD_75101 | JGI IMG/M metagenome (GOLD analysis project Ga0075530, IMG submission 75101) | Arctic peat soil microbial communities from the Barrow Environmental Observatory site, Barrow, Alaska, USA - NGEE PermafrostL1-D | ecosystem: Environmental > Terrestrial > Soil > Wetlands > Peat ... | reverse complement strand
CGGCCGGTGCACCGGCCGACATCGAGGAGTGCGGTCCAGGTGAACACGGGGGCACAGAGTACCGGCCCGGGGCCGGCCGCAGGGATGGTCAGGTGCTCATCATCGGCGGATTCCCAGCGGCCCGAGGAAGCTCATCGCCTCGGCCCGGGTTGCCGGGTTGTCCTTGAAGATGCCGCGCACCGCCGAGGTGATGGTCAGCGAACCGGGCTTCTTGATCCCGCGCATCGACATGCACAGGTGCTCCGCTTCGATGACCACGAAGGCGCCGTCCGGTGCGAGCTCCGTCACGAGTGCGTCGGCGATCTGGGTGGTGAGGCGTTCCTGGACCTGAGGACGTTTGGCGTAGCCGTCGACGAGACGGGCGATCTTGGAGAGGCCGGTGATGCGGCCGTCGTCGCCCGGGACGTACGCGACATGCGCTCGACCGTGGAAGGCGACGAGGTGGTGCTCGCACATCGAGTAGAGCGGTATGTCACGAATCATGACCATCTCGTCGTGGTCTTCCTCGAAGGTCACGTTGAGATGTTGCGCCGGTTCCTCGTGCAGGCCACTGAAGATCTCCGCGTACATGTCCGCGATTCGATCGGGGGTGCGCGCGAGCCCGTCGCGGTCAGGGTCCTCGCCGATCGCGATGAGGATCTCGCGCACTGCGGCCACGATCCGCGGGCGATCGACCGACCCGTCCATATCGCTCATGAGCTCCTCGAGCGCGCCGCGACGACGATGAAGGCGACGGCGATGACGGCGACAGCGGCGCCCCGGAGGTGCTTCAAGGCCACCAAGGGTACTGGTCAGTGATCACCGAAGTACTCGGCGATATACGGAAGGTTCCGGTACCGCTCGGCGACGTCGAGTCCGTAGCCGATCACGAATGCCGGGGGCACGGTGAAGCCCACGTAGCGCAGGTCCGGGTCGGTGCGCTGGAGCCCTTCCTTGAGGAGGAGGGCGCACACCTCGAGCGATGCCGGGTACCGCGCGGCGAGGTTCTTGCGGAGATAGGCGAGCGTGAGCCCGGAGTCGACAATGTCTTCGACGATCAGCACGTGGCGACCCGTGAGGTCGATGTCGAGGTCCTTCAGGATCCGGACGACGCCGCTCGATCGCGTCGCCGACCCGTAGGACGAGACGGCCATGAAGTCGAACTCGACGGGCAGCTCGATCGCCCGCGAGAGATCGCTCATGAACATGCAGGCGCCCTTGAGGACGCCGACGAGCAGCGGCGGCCGGCCCGCGTAGTCGGCCGTGATCTCCTGGCCGAGCTCGGCGACGCGTTCTTGCAATTGGTCCTCGGTGACGACGATCCGACCGATTGCGGAATCGTTCACGCCGATGCTCCCGTGACAAGGCTTCGCGCCGCCCGTACTTCGGAAAGCTGCGCTCCCCCGGCCGTTGCGGCTCCGGCACTCTGGTCGGTCTGGTCGGCGGTGAGCCAGAGAAAACGCCGCGTCGTCGGACGAACCCGAGCCGCGGCTCCGACACGGTAGCCGACCCTCCACAGCTCGGATCCGTCCGCGTGGGCGACGACCGAGCCGGAGTCGCCCCACACGAGGCGGACACGATCGCCGGCGGCCGTCGCGTCCAGGACGCAGGTCCAGCGCCCGTCCGGCCAGCGAACCGGAACCTCGCGTTCGACCCAGCTCTCGAATCGCCACCCCCACGCTTCGACCGAGCCCGGAAGCTCCATGAAACACACCCGCGAAGCCGCTCCGAGGCTCCCGGCGACGACACGGAGGTACAGGCGCCCCCCGTGGCGCTCGACGCGGCGCGCCCCGGTCAGCTCGGCGGCGCGGGCCGTACCCGCGGCGACCGCCAGGACGCGCTCGACCTCGTCGGCCGACGGCGGGGGGGCGCCGAGCCAGACCCGCACGACGCGCCGCGCGACGACCGATTCGAGCTCAGCGATGACGCGCGCCCGGGGAGCATTCAGCTCGGGGGCGCCGGGCTCGGGCGTAGCTCGCGCGGCATCGAGCGCGGCGCGCGCGATGTCGTCGAGGTAGTCGGATTCGTCGCGAAGCAGCTCGGCCTGGCGAGCCAACACCGGAACAAGATCCCGGCGCGCGCTGCGCACCAGCTGCGGCAGGACTTCCCGCCGCAAGAGCACGCGGCGGTAGGCCGAGTCACGATTCATCGGGTCGTCCAGGGGTACGAGCCCGCGGATCCGACACACTGCGCTCAGGTCCGAACGGCGCACACCCAGCAACGGCCGGACCATCGACCCGCGGCGGGGGCGCATCGCTCCCAGCCCGGACGACCCCGCGCCGCGCAAGAGCTGGAGCAGCATCGTTTCGGCCTGATCGTCCTTGGTGTGACCGACCAGCACCGCGCCGGCCCTGTGCGCCAGCCGGGCGCGTTCGAGCACCGCGTAGCGCGCTCGGCGCGCCCGGGCCTCGAGGTTGGAGCCGGGCTCCACCGTGACCGACCGGGAGTCGAATCGTGCGCCGACGCGCTCGCACGCGCTCGCCACGCGATCTGCCTCGTCGCGTCCACCCGGTCGCAGACCGTGATCGACGTGGACCGCGACCGGCCGGAGACCCGCCTCGACCGCGAGGGCGAGCAGGGCGAGGGAGTCACTCCCGCCGGAGCACGCCACGACGACCGGTGGTCCAAGGCCCGTGAAATCAACGCCCGCCGGGAATCTCATGACTGCCGGTCGGAGGTTGCAGGCGCGTCAGGCGCCGACACGACGGAGCCAGTCGTCGGGCGCAGCCAGCTCGGCCAACGTCGGCAGCGACTCCGAGTCCAGCCAGGCCCGGTCGAGCGCGCGCAGTCCGGCCTCGCGCACGACAGCCTCGCAGAACTGTTCCCCGATCTCGTACTGGCGCATCTTGAGCTCGAACCCGACCAGCTTCTGGACGACCGCGGCGAGCCCGCCCGGGTTGCGGCGCGCGTGCAGGATCCTCGCCATCCGGGCCTGTCCCGCGACGTGATCACGACCCAGCCGGTTCATGACCAGGTTGCCGTGGCCCTCGAGGAGTGACATGAGCGCCTGGGTCTGGTCGAGCAGCACCTGCTGGGCGGGCGTGGCGATGAGCCCGACGAGCCCGCCGGCGTCGAGCGGGTTCCGCCCCCGTCGAACGTCGTCGGTGATCCGGCCGATGACCCGCATGAACCGACTCGGATCCGGCTCGACGAGGGAGAGGGACTGCTCGACCAGCGACAAGAAATACGGTCGGAGCCAGTGGACGCCGGTGAACTGAGCCCGATGCGTGAGCTCGTGCAGCGCGATCCACATCCGGAAGTCACGGGGCCGGAACGCGTACCGCTTCTCGAGCGCCAGGACGTTCGTCCCCACGAAGTAGACGGCGTCGTCGGGAGGCGATCCTGCGGGCGCCGTCGGGTCGTCGGGTACGAGCAGGTCGTACTGACCGAGCACACGCTTGGCGACCCAACCGAGCAGAATGCCGAGCTCGGTGCCGGCGACCGTCCGCCCGACGGGGGCGAGTGGGCTCCGCGCGACGCGGCTGCCGAGCTTGTCGGTCAACGGTGCGAGGAGCCGGCGCATGGACACGACGTTGGCCTCGACCCAACTCGAACGGTCCAGCACTTGGCCGCGCGCCGGCCCGGTGGGCCTGAGGCCGGTGAACTCGGTCACGAGAACCTCTGCTGCGGTGGTGACGTCGTCGAAGTCACGACGGAGTGAGTCGCCGACGTGCGAGTTGGCGAGGGAATCCCGGCCGGAGATGCGTTGAGCGACACGGAGCGCCAGACCCCAGTCGACCGGCTCGACGGGATCGGAACGTTCGACAGTTCCCGGCGCCGCCGAGGCGGCCCGGTCGTTCGCAGCGGTGCCGCCGACGACCGGAACCGTCGTCATCGCCTACCCGCCTCGTTTCACCTTGATGACGCGTCGGTAGTAGCTCAGGGCAACCAGCCCGGCCACACCGACGCAGGCGAGCAGGAACAGTGGCGCGAGCCAGAAGAACCAGAGCTCGGCCGCGAGGGTCTCGGTCACGGTGCCATCGTAGAGCGCTCGCCACCGTCGATCGGAAGCGGCACGGCAAACCCGCCCATTCAGGCCGGCGGAACGTCGATGCGCAGCGCCTCGGCGATGCGCTGTCTCAGCTCGGCGGGGACCCGGTCGCGGCACTTCATCGAGATGACTTGGCGCAGCTCGAACTCGAAGGTGAAACCCTGGGCGCAGGGTGGGCAATCGTCCAGGTGCCGAGCGATGGCCCTGCGTTTCGAGGTCGTCAGCTCACCGTCGAGATACTCATAGATCTCGACGATCGCGCGCTCGCAATCCACGTCGTCGCCGGGATCGCCTTGCGCTGGGTGATGTGTGATCTCGTCCATCGTGTTATCCCCCCGCAACCGTCGGTGAGGGCTCATCGACCAGCCCGCGCTCCACCGCCAAGCTCCACAACCGCTGCTGGAGTTGTTTTCTTCCTCGGTGCAGTCGACTCATCACCGTCCCGATCGGCACATCCGTGATCTCGGCGATCTCCTTGTAGGAGAAGCCCTCCACGTCGGCCAGCAGCACGGCCATGCGGAACTGCTCGGGCAGATCCTCGAGGGCTTCCTTCACCACGGACTCGGGAATCGCGTCCAGCACCTCGGACTCGGGGCTTCGCTGCGCTTCGACGGCCTCGAGACCACCGAGGCGGCGATACAGGTAGAAGTCCTCCGTGGCGTCCAGATCGACCTGCTCGGGTCGACGCTTCTTCGCCCGATAGATGTTGATGAACGTGTTCGTGAGAATCTTGTACAGCCAGGCCTTGAGGTTGGTCCCCTCCCGGAACCCGCCAAAGCCCCGGTAGGCGCGCAGGTACGTCTCCTGGACGAGGTCCTCGGCGTCGGTCGGGTTGCGGGTCATCCGCAACGCCGCCGAATAGAGAGCGTCCATGTAGGGCATCGCCAGCTCGGCAAAGCTCGCTTGGTCAGCCATCGGTCTCATTCCGAATGATCACAGGTCGTTGGCGGAGGCTCGGAGCCTCTCGACGGTCGGATGCGTCGTACGGCTCCACATGAGTTCCAGGTTATCGCCGGTCGAAGCTATTCCGGCTTCGAGAACTGGTACACGGCCACGCCGAGGAATGCCAGACCCAGGGCGATGCTCACGAGCACCATCACCGACACGGGCACGGGCCAGCCGAACCAGGTGACGTCGGGTGCCAGCGACGCCCGGGCGTCCGGCGGGACGTCGACGTAGCTGAACACCACCCGGCGCATGGGTTGCACGAGATAGGTGAGCGGATCCAGCCGGGTCAGCACGGACAGCCACCGGGGGAGCCCGTTGAGGGGGAACAAGGCTCCGGACAGGAAGAACATCGGCAGGACGACGAACTGCATGACGACCTGGAACGACTCGACCTGCTCCATCCGACTCGCGATGACGATCCCGAGGGCGTTGACGACGAATGCCGTGAGCGCCATGAGCAACACGAGCTCGATGAGGAGCACCGGTGAATACGGCACGCCGACGAAGCCGGCGAACACCAGCATGAGCGCGCCCTGGGCGGTCGCGACGGTCGCGCCCCCCAGACACTTGCCGGTGATCAGGGCGCTGCGCCGGACGGGCGCGACCAGCATCTCGCGCAGGAAGCCGAACTCCCGGTCCCACACGATCGAGACGGCCGAGAAGATGGAGGTGAACAGGATCGTCATGGCGAGGACGCCGGGGAACATGAACGTGCGGTAGTTGAAGTTGCCCCCGGCCGACGCCGGCACGATCGAGGACAGCCCGGTCCCGAGCACGAACAGGTAGATGACCGGTTGCGAGAGCCCGGTGATGATCCGGAGCTTGCTGCGCCCGAACCGGATGAGCTCTCGCCTCCACACGATGGACACCGCGCGCAGGTCGTCACGCAGGGTTCCACCGGCGACACGAACCGACGCGACCGTGGCTGAGGCTTGGATATCGGTCACGTCAGCCCCGTCGGGTCCCGGCACGTACGAAGACGTTGTTGCGGTTGCGCTCGCTCGCCGAAGCCTCTGCGTCACGAATCGTGCGGCCGGTGTAGCGCATGAACACGTCGTCCAACGTCGGCCGAGCGACGCTCACGGCGCGGATCGGGACGCCGAGCTCGGCGAACAGACGCGGAACGAACTCCTCGCCGCCCACGACCTGCACGCACACCTCGCCTTCGCTCACGGTGGCCTCGAGACCGAATCGCTCGCCCAGCGCGGCGATCGCGGCTTCGTCGTCGTCGGTGCGCAGCTGGACGCGATCGCGTCCGACACTGGCCTTGAGCGCCGCGGGCGTATCGATCACCACGACCTCGCCGTGGTCGATGATCGCGATCCGGTCGCAGTGCTCCGCTTCGTCCATGTAGTGCGTCGTGAGGAACATCGTGATCGACTCGCGCGCCTTCAGCACATTGATGTAGTCCCAGATGTGCGACCGGGTCTGGGGGTCGAGGCCGACCGTCGGTTCGTCGAGAAACAGGACTCGCGGCGAGTGCAGGAGGCCCCGGGCGATCTCCAGCCGTCGCTTCATGCCACCGGAGAACGTCCGGACCAGGTGGGTGCGACGATCCCAGAGTCCGACCATCTCCATGACCTCTTGGAGCCGCGACCCGACGATCGACCGTGGCACCCCGTACAGCTCGGCGTGGAACCGGAGATTCTCCTGGGCCGTGAGGTAGTCGTCCAGGGTGGTGTCCTGGAACACCAGCCCGATCCGACGGCGAACCTCCGTGCGGTCGGCCATGACGTCGAAACCGTCCACCCGGGCCGTACCACCGGTCGGGCGCACGAGGGTGCACAACATGGAGATCGTCGTGGACTTGCCGGCGCCGTTCGGACCGAGGAAACCAAAGATCTCCCCCGGTTCCACGGAGAAGCTGATGCCACGCACGGCTTCGAGATCGCCGTAGCGCTTCTCGAGCCCGGCGACCTCGATCGCCGGTTGTCCGGAGTCCTCCATGGTCCGATCCTACGGTTCAACGCCTGACCCGGCGAAAAGGGCCCGCCGCGGTCGTGCACACTGGTAGGTGCAATGATCGACACGCCGAACCGCGAGAGCCGCCTCGACCGTCTCGCTCGGTCCGTGCAAGGCGCCGGTGCGACGATGTGGGCCCACGCGCGATCGGCGGTGCGCAACCCCATGCGGGTACTCCTGGTCGTGCTCGGCGCGCTCCTCGTGATCCTTGCCGTTCCACTGCTCGTGACCGGCGCACTCCGACTCCGCGACTCCTGGTCCGATTGGCGCCACGCCACGACGGTGACGAGTGACTGGACGCAGACTCGGGCCACGATCGAGGGCGTTCGCCTCACCGACGGGATCGACCTCGAGCTCTCCTACCGGGATCGACAGGGAACGCGGCACCGCACCGAGGTCCATGTCGGCGCGCCCGGTTCCGAGTGGATCACCTCGCCGCTACCGATCCGGTACGACCCAGCCGACAAGTCGAACGTCGACCTCGTCGGGATCGCCGACCCCCACCCGGCCGGCCGCGCGCTCGTCGCGGGCGCAGGACTCGGTGCCGGAGCCGCGGCCGCGCTGCTGGCCTTTTCCATGTGGCGTCGGCGACGCAGCCTCGCGACTGCCGACGACCCGCTCACGGTGCTCCGCACCCCGCTGGTCCTGTCCGGCGCGCTGCTCGTCGCCGGACTGGGAGCCTGGGCCGTCGGTACGATCACGACCCAGGGCTGGACCAGCGTCGTGAACCGCATCGGGGTGCGCGCCTCGAGCCTCTTCGGCGGGTTCATGACGGTCCTCGTCCCGGTGCTCGCGTTCGCGGCCGGCGCGCTCGTGTACGCGTGGCTCACACGCCACCGCCACCACGAGTCGCATACGGGCGTGCTCGGTCGCGCGCACGGGATGATCGACCGCGCCTCGGAGTACATGCCCTCACCCGATCAACTCGGCGCGGCGGACCAGGATGAGACCGCGGGCCGCCAAGGCCCCACCGGCAACACCAACGGGCCGGCCGCCGACACCGAGGGGTCCACCAGCACCGCGTGACGCGGTGCGGCCCGGCGGCGATGCGGCCGCGCGCCAGCCGTAGACGCGGTGAGACCACGAGCGACGGCGAGGGCCATCGAACGCGCAAGTGCTGGTGGAGCCGGGAAAGGGAATCGAACCCTTGACCTGCTCATTACGAGTGAGCTGCTCTGCCGACTGAGCTATCCCGGCGGGAGCGGGCAGTCTACTGACGGGTGCCCGGCGAGCCGGCCGGGAGATGCAGCATGAGCCGCTCCAGCAGCAGGCCCTCGCTGGGGTTGAACTCGAACGCCCGGCGCGCCTGGCTGCACGCGTCGAGCGCCGCGGCAACGCTTCGGGGATCCAGGTCGAGCGGGTCACGGTCGGAGTTGAGCGGCGCCGCGCCGGAGACGAGCGCGGCGCGATACACCGACTCCAGCGCGGTGATGCCTTCCAGGAGCGCCTCGGCGCGGGCGCGTCGGTCCTCGCGCTTGTGCCGTTCGCGCACACGCCGGGTGAGCGTCTGCACCGCCCGCGCCGGGTAGCCCGCCCGCTCGATCTCCTCCTCGAGCTCAGCGACCTCGGCCTCGTGGACGGTCCGCAGGTCCGCTGCCGCGTCTTGCGCCGCGCCGAGGAGGTCCTCGGCGACCGTCAGCGCGGCGGCGCCACTGCCATCAAGACGCGCAGGTGCCCGTACGAACGCGTCCCGCAACGCCCCGAAACGGCCCGCCAACATGCGCGCTCGCGCCAGTTGGCCACCCGCCAATCGGGCCACGACGGGGGCGCGAGCGGCATCCACACCTTCCCGAACCAAGGTGTCTCCGAGTCCCGCCTCATCGAGCGCCGCCAGGTCGATCCGGTCGCACCGCGAACGGACGGTGTCCAGCAGCTCGTCGGGCGCCGCGGTCACGAGCACGAGCACCGCACGATTCGGAGGCTCCTCGAGCGTCTTCAGCAACGCGCTGGCCGGCGCACCGCCCGAACCCGGCGAGCCGCGGAGTCGTTCGGCGTCCAGCAGGATCACGACCTTGCGATCACCTTCGACGGGACTCCGGTACACCTCGGGAACGACCCCGTGGCGAACCTCGTCGACCGAGTACGCCGTCGCCACCGGCTCGAACTCCACGACGTCGGGATGCGCTCGCCGCTGGGGGCGATCGTCGTCCGCGTCGATCAGCTCGGCCGCGAACGCGCGGGCCGCGTCCTCCGCGCCGGAACCGCGCCCGCCGACGATCAGGTACGCGTGCACGGGGCGCGCCGCAGCTTGTCGCAGCCTGGCCACCGCGTGCTCCTGGCCGGCCACGCCGGCGAAGTGATCAGGCACCGAGACCCTCCGCGGCCGACCACACGGCATCGGCGACCATCTCCGGCGGGTGATCGCCGTCGATGATGCTCCACCCCCGCTCGGCCGCGAGCGACCGATATCCGGCCCGGACCCGTTCGTGAAACGTCTCGCTCTCGCGCTCGAGGCGGTCGGTGGGCGCGCGGCGACGGGTCGCGGCAACGTCGGCCTCGACATCGATGACCACGACCAGATCGGCAACAACACCTTGGACGGCGTGACTGCTGATCGTCTCGACCGTGCCGACACCCAACTCCCGGGCGATGCCCTGGTACACGAGTGATGATGGTGCGAAGCGATCACACACCACCCAGTCGCCGCGTGCCAGGGCGGGCCGGATCACCGTGGCAACGTGTTGGGCGCGGTCGGCCGCCATCAGGAGTGCCTCGGCCATCGGATCGATCGATGCGGGACCGTCGAGCACGAGCGTTCGGATGCGTGAGCCCAGCGGCGTCGCTCCGGGTTCGAAGGTACCGACGACCGGCCGGCCGGCCGCGCGCAAGCGCGCAACGAGCAGCCGCGCCTGAGTGGTCTTGCCACTTCCCTCACCGCCCTCCAGGACGATGAACCGTCCGATCATCGTTTCACGCCTCTGCCTCTGCCTCGGCGCCCGCGTAGGCGCCCTCCTGAGCCTCGGCTCGACGAGCCCGACGAACAAGGATCCGGGCGAGAACGCCGGCGCCGATCGTCACGAGGGCACCACCCCACAGCGCGCCCCGAACCCCGGGGAGCGAGTAGCTCACCCCCAGGATCTCCGCGCGGCGGTCCGATCCCCAGATGAGCTTGGACACCCAGTCGAACAGGTCCGCGAACAACGGAGACACGGTCAACGAGATCAGCAGGCAAAGACGAACGATCGTGTACAGCGTCGCGAACGTGCGACCGCGGATCTCGTCGGCCACGTTCTCCTGGATCAGCGTGAACCCGGTCACGTACGCCATGCCCGCCGACGCGCCTGTCGCTGCGACCAACAACACCGCCGACGCGACCGCGTCGACCGACGCGGCCGCGGCGAGGAAGACGCCAACTCCGATCACGGCCGTCGTGAACACCGTGTCGCGCGGCAGCCGCTTCTGGAGCACGACCAAGCCGCCGACTCCGATCGCGGCTCCGACTCCGATCGCGGCCATCAACAGACCGAACAGCGCGGCGCTTCCGAGAACCTTGTTCGCGAACACTGTGCCCAACGGGACCATGGCACCGGCGCCGACGATTCCCCCGGCCATGCCGATCATCACTGCGCGAACGAGCCGGTCGCTGCGAATGAAGCGGAGCCCTTCGGCGATCTCGCGAAACGTCTGCGTCCAGTCGACTCGGTGCTCTTCGCTTCGTTCGGGCTTCGGGATCGGAAGGCGCAAGACGATGAGTGCCGAGGCGACGAACGTAAGACCATCGGCCCAGAGCGCGAGCAGATTCCGGTTGACCTCGAGAGACGAGAGCGCGTCGAAGCCCCCGAGCCACTCGGCGCCGACCGTCAGCGCCGAGAAGATCGCCCCACCGAGTGGGAACGTGCCGTACGCGGCGACAAGCCCGAGCGAGTTCGCCGACGCCAGCTGATCCTCGGGCACGAGGTGCGGCAGCGACGCGTCCTTGGCCGGACCCCACAGCAGGGTGAGGATCTCGAGCGCGAAGGACATGAGCACGAGCCCACCGACGGAATGCACGAAGGGCAGGAGTCCAAGGAGACCGGCGCGGCCGATGTCGCAGACGACCATCACCTTGCGCCGATCGAACCGGTCGACGATGACGCCACCCAGGGTGGCGAGGAAGAAGCCCGGAATCATGCGCGCGGCGACGACGAGGCTGATCGCAGCAGCAGAACCACCGGACAGGTCGCTCGCGATCGCGATGATCGCGAAGAACCCGACCCAGTCCCCGGTACTCGACAGACACTGCGCGATCCACAGCTTGACGAAGCCGCGGTTGGCGAACAGCCGTCCCGAGGCGGCTGGCAGGGGATTTCCCCCAGTCGGGGGGATGAAACTCGCCTGATCCCGGCTCACTGGCGGTCAGCCTAGAAGGCCTATCGGGCAATCCGCGGAAGCTGGAACCACTCCGGTGGACTGCTCGGCCACCCGCCGCCGCCACCGGGCCGACTGACCAATCGAGGACGTGGAACGTCGTGGCCTGCTCGGGCGGCCTCGCGTCTCGCTACTCCGCCGGGACTTTTTTCACGGCGTTCTTCACGGCCTTCTTCACGGCCTTCTTGGTCGCTTGCTTGACGATCTTCTTCTTGGTCGCTTGCTTGACGATCTTCTTCTTGGCCGCCTTCTTCTTGGCCTTCTTCTTGGCCGGGGCCCGTGCGGCTCGCTCGGCCAGCAGATCGACCGCTTCCTCGAGCGTGAGTGCGGCCGGATCGAGACCACGACGAACCGTGGCGTTGGTGCTCCCGTCGGTGACGTACGGCCCGAAGCGCCCGTCCAGCACACGCAATGGAGCACCCGACTCGGGATGCGGGCCGAGCTCGGCGATCGGAGGTTTGGCCCGCCGCCCGCCGCGTTGTTTCGGCAGGGCGAAGATCGCCTCGGCCTGTTCCATGGTGACCGTGAAGAGCTGTTCCTCCGACTCCAAACTCCGGCTGTCGGTCCCCTTCTTCAGGTAGGGGCCGTACCGACCGTTCTGCGCGGTGATCTCCACATCGTCGTCGACGACCCCCACGACGCGGGGCAGCGACAGCAGTCGCATCGCGTCGTCGAGCGTCACGGTGTCGGGATCCATCGACGCGAACAGCGACGCGCGCGGCGGTTTGGCCTTCGACCCGTCTTCCAACTCACCGAGCTGGACGAACGGACCGAACCGGCCGGTGAGGACGAGCACCTTCTGGTCGCTCTCCGGGTCGATACCGAGATCCCGGGGCCCGCCGGCCCCTTTGGCCAGGATCTCGAGGGCGCGAGCGACGGTCAACTCGTCGGGCGGGAGGTCGGCGGGGAGGGGGGCCTTCTCGTCGCCGCGGTGGAGTGACTCACCGTTGTTCCAGACCCGCACGATGATCTCGGCGCCGGAGTCGTCGGCGCCGATACGAATGGCGTTGACCTCGCTCATGTCGATCTGGGCCAGGTGCTCCTCCGACACGAGCTCACGTAATCCGACCGTGCCGTTGCCGAAGTAGAACGAGTGCAGCCACTTCTCGGACTCGGCCTGACCGGCCGCGACGGCGTCGAGAGCCCCCTCCATCGTTGCGGTGAAGCCGTAGTCGACCAGGTGCGCGAAGTGCCGCTCGAGCAGCTGGGTCTTCGCGAAAGCCGTCCATGACGGAACGAGCGCGTTGGCCTTCTTCCAGACGTAGCCCCGCTCGCTCGTGATCGTGTTGATGATCGACGCGTACGTCGACGGCCGGCCGATGCCGGAGTCCTCGAGCACCTTGACCAATGTCGCCTCGGTGTAGCGCGGCGGTGACTGGGTCACGTGGCCGACAGCCTCGATGCCGTGACACTCCAGCTCGTCGCCCCGAGCGACCGCCGGCAGCACCGCGTCGGCATCATCCCGGTCGGCCGGGGACTCGCTGACGTCGACATAGGCCTTGCGGAACCCGAGGAACTCATAGCTCCGGCCCGTGGCCCTGAACACCACGTGCTCACCGTCGCTCGAGTCGCCACCGAGGCGCAGCGTGACGCGCCGCCCACGCGCGTCGGTCATCTGGCTCGCGACCGTGCGCATCCAGATCAGCTCGTAGACCGCACGCTCGTCTCGGCTCAGCTCGGTGCGCACGGCCTCAGGCGTACGAAAGCGGTCGCCGGCCGGCCGGATCGCCTCGTGGGCCTCCTGCGCGTTCTTGGTCTTGTTGGCGTAGGTGCGCGGTGAGCTCGGGAGGTACGCGTCGCCGAATCGTTCCGCGATCTGTGCCCGCGCCGCACCGACCGCCTGGCCCGACAAGCTCACCGAATCGGTTCGCATGTAGGTGATGAAGCCCCGCTCGTACAGCCCCTGAGCGACCGACATCGTCCGACCGGCGCTGAAACGGAGCTTGTTGCCGGCCTCCTGCTGGAGGGTGGTCGTCTTGAACGGAGGCTTCGGGCGGTCGGTGAAGTCTCGTGCCTCGACCGCTTCGACCAGAAAGGTCGCCCCGCGAACCCGCTCGGCCAAGGGTCGTGCATCGGCCTCGCGGAGATGACGGGCGCCCGAGGTCGGATCGAGCATGCCGGTCGCGGCGTCGAAGTCGCGCCCGTTGGCGAGGCGCTGTCCGTCGAGCTCGACGAGGCGCGCATCGAACGCCGAGCCGATCGAGGAAAAACGACCGTCGAGATCCCAGAACTCAGCCGAACGGAACGCCATCCGCTCGCGCTCACGTTCGACCACCAGCCGAACGGCGACGCTCTGCACCCGACCAGCCGAGCGAGCACCGCCCACGCGTCGCCACAGCACGGGCGACACCTCGTAGCCGACGAGTCGGTCGAGCGCTCGCCGGCCCTCCTGCGCCTCGACGAGGCGCATGTCCAAACCCCGGGGACTGGCGATCGCGGCGTCGATCGCGGCGCGGGTGATCTCGTGGAACACCATCCGCTTGACCGCGACGGTCTGCTTGGGCTTCAGCACCTCGAGGAGGTGCCACGCAATCGCTTCACCCTCACGGTCCTCGTCCGTCGCGAGGTAGAGCTCGTCGGCGTCCTTGAGCGCGCGGCGCAGCTTCGTGACAACTTCCTTGGCCCGCCCGTCGGGGGGCGCGTACGTCAGCTCGAAGTGGTCGTCCACCTTGACCCCCAGGCCCTTGCGAGGGAGATCCCGGACATGGCCGTAGCTGGCCAGCACGGTGTAGTCCGGCCCCAGGAACCGACTGATGGTGTCGGCCTTGGTCTTGGACTCGACGATGACGAGTGGTTTGGGCACGGGACTCGGTTTCGGCATGGGATCGGGACGACCGTAGCGGCCTGGCGCTTCAGATGACCCGATCCGGCGAGTGGAACTGGCCGCAGCGTGCCATACCGGGCGGGTTCCCGGTCGCCAGGTGGGGCAAAGAGGCCCCGTCTACGCTGTCTCGATGCATCTGGGCATGTGGGCGGCCATCACCGACGCGATCGATCCGCAGGAGCTGCTGCGCTCGTTCGGCACGATCGGGCTCTTCTTCATCATCTTCGCCGAATCTGGCCTGCTCGTCGGGTTCTTCCTGCCCGGTGACTCCCTGCTCTTCACCGCCGGACTCTTCGCGGCGAGGGGTGATCTCAACATCGTCGTCGTCCTGGTCGGTTGTTTTCTCGCCGCCGTGATCGGTGACCAGGTCGGATACGCGTTCGGCAAGCGGGCCGGGCCCTCGATCTTCCGCCGTCCCAGCTCCCGAATCTTCAAGCAGCAGTACATCGAACAGGCAGACGAGTTCTTCGACAAGCACGGCGCCAAGACCATCCTGCTCGCGCGCTTCGTACCAATTGTTCGAACCTTCGCACCGATCCTCGCGGGCGTCGGCAAGATGCCGTACCGGACGTTCCTCACCTTCAACGTCATGGGGGGCTTCCTGTGGGCGGTCGGGGTGACCTCGCTCGGCTACTTCTTGGGCGACGCCATCGGTGCCGACAACATCGACAAGTACCTGCTCCCGATCATCGCGGTCATCATCGTGGTCTCGGTCTTGCCCGCCGTCATCGAGATCATGCGGCACCGACGAAAGGCCGCTCGTGCCGCGGCCGGCCAGATCACGAAGGCCGAGTCCGAGAAGATGGCCGAGCACCTGCGCGAAGAGATGGAGCGCTGAAGCCTCCGCCTCCCCTCGCCGCCGAGACGCCCGGCGCGCGCGTCTCGGCCCCGTGACCGATGCCTCGACCCCGAGGGCTGATCAGTAGCCGGGGCCCGTAGCGCCGGTCTCGGCTTCGACGGCGACGAACTGTTCAGCCTCGTCGCCGAAGCTCCCCGACTTGCGCTTCGAGTAGAAGATCGACCCGAGGAGCACGACGAGCGCGGCACCGGCGATCGCGTACCGCCAGTTGTTGTCCTGGAGCTCGATGATCGCCGGAAGCATGAGCAGGGACACGAGGTTCATCACCTTGATGAGCGGGTTGAGCGCAGGACCGGCGGTGTCCTTGAAGGGGTCGCCGACGGTGTCGCCGATGACCGCGGCGGTATGGGCATCGGAGCCCTTGCCGCCCTCGTGGCCGTCCTCGATGTACTTCTTGGCGTTGTCCCACGCGCCACCGGCGTTGTTGAGGTAGTTCGCCATGAGCTGGCCGGTGAGGATCACCGCGGCGAGGAACGCACCGAGCGCCAGGAAGTTGATCCCGAAACCGACGATCACCGGCGTGAGCACGGCGAGCAACGCCGGGGTCACGAGCTCGCGCAGCGATGCCTTGGTGCAGATGTCGATGACCGGTCCGTAGTCGGGCCGCTTCTCGCCCGACATGATCTTGCCGTCACGGAACTGGTTCCGGACCTCCTGCACGACGATGCCGGCAGTGCGGCCGACCGCGCGAATGGCGAGTGCGGAGAACATGAAGGCGATCGAGCCGCCGATGAGCAGGCCGATGAACGTCTTCGGGTCGGCCACGTTGATCTGGATCTTGTCGAAGACCGTGATGTTGTTCTGGGCGAAGCGCTCGAGCTGGAGCCGGCTGAACGTCTCGTCGGCGATGGTTTCGATGTACGAGGCGAAGAGCGCGACCGCCGCGATCACCGCCGAGCCGATCGCGAAGCCCTTGGTGACCGCCTTGGTGGTGTTGCCGACCGCGTCGAGGCTCACCATGATCCTCTCGGGTTCACCGCTGAACTCGCCCGACATCTCGGCGATGCCGGCCGCGTTGTCGGCGACGGGCCCGAAGGAGTCTTCCGAGACGACGACGCCGGTGGTGGCGAGCATGCCCATACCGGTGAGGGCGACGAGGTAGAGCACGAACTCGATGTTGCCCCCGCCCAGTCCGATCGCGATACCCAGTGCGACCGCGATCGCCAGGATCGCCCACACCGTGGATTCGAGACCGCTCGACGTTCCCGAGAGCACAACCGTGGCCGGACCCGTGCGGGCCGACTCGGCGATCTCCTGGACGGGCTTGCGCTCGGTGGAGGTGAAGTACTCGGTGAGGTGACTCACGAACTGGGCGAGCACGAGACCGGTGATGACGGCGGCGAACATCCGCCACCCCGGATTCGAGAGCGTGGCGCCACCGTTGCCGACGTAGAAGAGCGACACGGCCAGGGTGCCGACGGCGGTGAGGACGCCCGCGGTGATGAACCCGCGGTTGATCGGGGCCATCGCGGAGGAATCATCGTCAGACGCCCGCACCGCGAACACGCCGACGATCGAGGCGAGCACGCCGACCGCGCGCGCGATGAGCGGGAAGATGAGGCCGATCACCCACTTGCTCGGGTCGTCGGGGTAGATCGACTGGAACGCCGAGACGCCGAGGATGATCGACGCGACCAACGTGACCTCGTAGCTCTCGAAGAGGTCGGCCGCCATGCCGGCGCAGTCACCGACGTTGTCGCCCACGTTGTCGGCGATGGTCGCGGGGTTGCGCGGGTCGTCTTCGGGGATGCCCTGTTCGACCTTGCCGACGAGGTCGGCACCGACGTCGGCCGCCTTGGTGAAGATGCCCCCACCGACCCGCATGAACAGGGCGATGAGTGACCCCCCGAAGCCGAAGCCGATGAGGATCGCCGCGCTCGTGTTCTGGAAGATCATGATGATGAGGGTGGCGCCGAGCAGCCCCAGGCCAACGGTGAACATGCCCGCGACACCGCCGGTGCGAAAGGCGACCCGCAGCGCAGCCGCGAGTGATCCGGTCCGGGCGGCGGCGGCGGTACGGACGTTGCCGCGCACGGCGAGGCTCATGCCGATGAATCCGGTGAACCCCGACAGGAACGCACCGGCCACGAAGGCAAGGGTGCGGAAGGAGCCCGAAGCGAGGAACGAGAGCCCACCGACACCATCGAGCCCGGATAGGTCCTCGGCCACTGGCTTGGCGATCTCGGTCGACGTCAGGAAGACGACGAGGGCGACCGGTATGAGGATGATGGCGATCGTGCGAAACTGCCGCTTGAGGTAGGCCATCGCCCCCTCTTGGATGGCTGTGGCGATCTCCTGCATCGTCGCCGTGCCCTGGTCAGCGGCGAGAACCCCTCGCATGAGGACCAACCCCACGGCGAGCGCGAGGAGCGCGGTCAGCGCCGAGAAGATGAGCCAGAACCACTCGGCGCCGCCGAGCTCGAAGATCTGGTAGCCGCCTTCGGCCGCGAAGGTATTCATACCGCTGTCAGACTCCTGTGCTCGTCCAGGTGGATAGGCGAACCGACGCGGCGAGATGCCCGCCCGGGCGCCGGAACGGCGCAACGCTAGGAGTCCGCGCCAGCTGAGTCAATCTGCGCGGAGACGGGTTCAGTCGAGGTGGTACGGAACCGAGGTGACCACCGTTCCCCGTCGGAACAGCAACCGCCCCTTCAGGATCAGCGCGCTCTGATTGTGGAGGAGATGCTCCCACCAGTGATGCACGACGAACTCGGGGATCACCACGGTCACGATGTTGTTGTCCCAACGGGCGTCCATCTCGTCGACGTAGCGCATCACCGGCCGGGTGAGCTCACGGTACGGCGAGTACAGCACCTCGAGTGGCACGTCGATCTCGTGGTCGGCCCACTGGCTCTCGAGCCGGGCGTGATCCTCCTCGTCGGTCGCGACGCTGACCGCGAACAGGTGGTTCGGGCGCATCGATCGAGCGTAGGCAATCGCGGGGAGCACGCCACGGTGGATGTTGCCGACGAGCACGATGACCGTGTGGTTCATCTTGGGTGGTTTGTAGTCGGCCGGGATCTGGAGCGCCCGCGACACACCCGAGTAGTGCCGCTTGATCGCCTTGAACAGCACGACGATCGCCGGGATGACCACGATCGGAACCCACGCGCCGCTCGTGAACTTCGTGACGGCGACGACCAGGAGCACCATGCCGGTCACGACGGCACCCGCCCCGTTGATCACCATGGAACGCTGCCAACCGGCCTGGCGGTGACGTCGGTGGTAGCGAACCATCCCGGCCTGCGACAAGGTGAAGGACGTGAACACCCCCACCGCGTAGAGCGGGATCAGCGCCGTCGTGATGCCCCCGAATGCCACGAGCAGCGCCGCGGCCGCGACCGCGAGGAACACGACGCCGTTCGAGAACACGAGCCGGTCGCCGCGGTTGGCGAACTGCCTCGGCAGGTATCCGTCCTTCGCGACGATCGACGACAGCAGCGGGAACCCGTTGTAGGCCGTGTTCGCGGCGAGCGTGAGGATCGCCGCGGTCGCGAACTGGAGAACGAGGAACACCGCGCCGTTGCCGAACACCGCCAGGCCGAGCTGCGAGAAGACGGTCTGGTCGTGGCTGGGGTACGGGTGCAGTCGTTGGGCGAGCAGCGAGACTCCGAAGAACAGCGTGCCGAGGACGATGCCCATCCACACCAGCGTCTTCGCCGCGTTCTTCGACTCCGGGCGGCGGAACGACGGGACCCCGTTCGAGATCGCCTCGATACCGGTCAAGGCCACCGCGCCCGACGAGAAGCCCTTGAGGACGAGGAAGACCGAGAGCGACCCTCCCAGCTCGCGCATCCCCTCGAACGCGTCGGCGTCGAAGGGCACCCGGCTCACCGAGCCGAACACGCCGGGGAAGAAGCTGCGGGCGAGACCCCACCCGATCAGCGCGGTGAGCACGAGAATGTAGAGGTACGTCGGAACCGCGAACAGTCGCCCGGACTCTCGGACACCGCGCAAATTCGCAAGCGTGATCGCGGCGATGAGGACCAGACCCAACACGACACGCTGGTCTCGAAGACCATGGAATGCGGGGATCGACAGGATGGCCGCCACCCCGGCCGAGATCGACACCGCGACCGTGAGGATGTAGTCGACCATGAGCGACGCACCGGCGATGAGCGACGGGTTCTCGCCGAGGTTCTCCCGGCTCACCACGTAGCTGCCGCCGCCGTCCGGGTAGGCGAAGATCACCTGGCGGTAGGAGCTGATGACGATCGCCAGCAGGACCGCGACCGCGATCGCAATCGGCACGAGGACGTCGAGACCGAGCGCCAGGCTCGACGCGCCGAGCGCGGTCACGAACAGGATCTCCTCGGTGGCGTACGCCGTGGAGGAGATCGCGTCCGAGGAGAAGACCGCGAGCGCGATCGTCTTCGGGATGCGCTGATGCTCCATCTCGGTCGTCGCGAGCGGACGACCGACCAACAATCGTTTGATGACGCTCATCGTCGATGCTCCCGCACGCTCTACACGAGGATCTCGTAGACGGGATTGAAGATCTCCACGACGCGGCCCCGCCGAGCGGGCACGCCGCGAAATCGGAGCCGGCGCCCGGGAGTCAACCCTGCGATGCGGCGCCGACCGAGGAAGATCCCGGTCGCAAAGCCCGTGCCGTCGGTGACGGTGACCTCGAGCGACGGCGAACCTGCCCGGGGCACGATGCGGACCGAGCTCACTTCGCCGGCCAACACGACCGGGAGTCGCGGGACGACCTCGCGAACCGGTGTCGCACCAATCGAGCGGACCCACTCCTCGAGGGCCTCACGGTCCAGCTCTTCGATGGGAGCGCGCAGGCGCTCGAACGCGCGCCGGAATGCCACGTCAGCGTGCCACCAGGGAGATCACCAACACCGGCACAGTCAACCACGGCCCGCTTCGGTCACCCGAACCTGGAACCGGGGGCGCTCGGCAGTACGATCCGACGGTCATCGGTCATCGGTTGACGGTTGTCGGTTGTCGGTTGTCGGTTGTCGATGGTACGGGAGCATGAGGTGCACGTCGTCGTCGTGGGATGCGGACGGGTCGGCAGTGAGCTGGCCGGGATGCTCGAGGAGAACGGCCACACCGTCGCGGTGGTCGACAAGCGCGCCACGGCGTTCCGGCGCTTGCCCACCGGATTCGGGGGCAGCCGGATCCAGGGCTTCGGCTTCGACCGTGACACCCTCGTCGAGGCGGGCATCGAACGAGCGGACGCCCTTGCTGCGGTGACAAGCGGCGACAACTCCAACATCATGGCGGCTCGGGTCGCCCGCGAGACCTTCGCGGTCGAGCGAGTCGTCGCCCGCATCTACGACCCTCGCCGCGCGGTGATCTACCAGCGATTGGGGATCCCGACGGTCGCGACGGTCTCCTGGACCACCGACCAGGTCATGAGGCGCCTCGTGCCCGACGCGCCGAAGACCGACTGGGTGGACTCGACCGGCCGAATCTCACTGGTCGAGCACTCGTTGCCCGCCGCGTGGGCCGGCAAGCGCCTCGCTGGTCTCACCGAGCCCGGCCGGTTCCAGCTGGTCTCGGTGACGCGGCTCGGAGCCGCACAGATCCCCGAGCCGGACCTCGTCGGTCAGGAGGGCGACGTCCTCCACCTCGTGGTCGACGTCTCGGACACCGATGCTCTCGGCGAACGGCTGGGCAACCCCGACGCTGGAGGAAGCTGATGCGAGTCGCGGTCGCGGGCGCCGGCAACGTCGGCACCTTCATCGCCGAGGACCTCGCCGAGAACGGCCACCAGGTGCTGCTCATCGAGCAGAATCCGGAGGTCGCGGCGAGAATCAAACCGCCGGCGGGCGTCGAGCTCCGTGTCTGCGACGCGTGCGAGGTCAGCGCGCTCAAGGAAGCGCAGCTCGAAACCTTTGACGTCGTCGTGGCCGCCACCGGCGACGACGAGGACAACCTGGTCGTCTCGCTGCTGGCCAAGACCGAGTTCGCGGTGCCGCGGATCATCGCGCGGGTGAACCATCCGAAGAACGAGTGGCTGTTCAACGAGTCGTGGGGCGTCGACCTGGCCGTGTCGACTCCCCACCTGATCACTTCCCTCGTCGACGAAGCGGTGAGCGTCGGCCGGCTCGTACGGCTCTTCCAGCTCGAGGGCGGACAGGTCCGGCTCGTCGAGGTGACGCTCGCCGACGATGCGCCTGTCGTCGACCGGGCGATCAAGGACCTCGACGTACCACGCGACGCAACGTTCGTGGCGGTGGTCCGCGATGACCACGTGATCATGGTGCGCGGTGACACGATCCTCGACGCCGGTGACGAGGTGCTCGCGCTGGTCACGCCGGAGTCCGAGGACGATGTCCGCCGAATGCTGACCGGGGGATGAGCACCACGAGGCGCCTCCGCACCGTCCCTCCGCGCGCCGTCGTGGGTCTCGCCGCAGCCGCGATGCTTCTCGCGGCGTGCGGTGGCGGAGACACCGACGACACCGCGATCAAGAAGAAGCCTGATCCGGTCGGCACCGAGATCGACGTCACCGCGGGAGCGGTCGCCGTGGTCAGCGCCGGTTCACCCGATATCGCGCTGGCGGACGAGGTGCGTGACCAGATCGTCGACTCGGTGCGTGAGTACATCACGGTCGCGTCGGTGGTGCCGTTGCGAACCGGGCAGCCCGCGGGCGAGTTCGGCGAGCTGTTCACGGCGACGGCGACCGCCCGGGCCATCAGCGTCGACCGACCCGTCCTCACCGACGAGGGACTCTCTCCCGCGACCAAGACGGTCGTCGCGCGCGCCGCGCCCATCCCGCTCACAGTCTTGGCCGACCAGCGCGGCGACATCGTGCTGATCACGGCGGGGCTCGACCTCGGGATCTCGACCAGCACCGCCCGGGGCAGCGTCACGATCGTGCGGCGCGGGGAGCTGACCTTCGCTCCCGACGGCGAGTTCTGGAAGATCGCGAGCTTCGACCTGGCAGTGGCACGAGATGGTCCCGGGATCGAGGACCCCCCGGTGGCACCGAGCGAGGAGGGTTCGCCATGAGCCGGGCCACGATCGTGCGAGCTGTGTTCGCAATGCCCGTCGCCGTGATCCTGCTGCTCGGGACGCTGGTCGCCGTCTGGCTGCACACCGGCAACATCCCTCTCGCCGGGGGGTCCCGGTGGTTCACGGTCGTCAAGGTCGGCGAAGCGCACTTCACCGACGAGCCCACCGAGCCGTTCTTCTTCCTCGCGGTGGGCAACGACGGCCGCACGGGCGACGTCGACGTGCGCGGCGACGCGATTCACCTGATCGGTGTGAACCCGGCCCTGCGCTCAGCCACGATTCTCGACATCCCCCGCGATACGACCGCGACGATCCCCGGCAACGGCCGCCAGAAGATCAACGCCGCGCAGGCGATCGGCGGGCTCCCCCTCCTGACCGAGACGGTCGCCGACCTCGTCGGCGTCTCCATCCCGTACGCGATCACCACCGACTTCGACGGATTCCAGGCGCTGGTAGACGGCGTGGGCGGCGTCGACGTCTTCGTGGAGACGGAGATGAGTGACCAGTACTCGGGGGCGTTCTTCACCCCGGGCCTCCACCACATGAACGGGGACGAGGCCCTGCGGTTCTCCCGAGATCGCCACGATCTCCCGAACGGCGACATCGGTCGCTCGGTCAACCAGGGCAACTTCATCATCGCGGCGCTCGCGCAGCTACGGGCCAACAACCTCGGGGCCGCCGGGACGCTCCGATCCCTGGCCACGCTCGGGGCCCACACGCACATGGAAGGCGTCGGTCTCACTGACCTGTACCGACTCGGTCGACTCGCGCTGTCGATCGATCCGGTGAACATCCGCAACGTCGCGATCCCGGTCGGTACCGGTTCCGGAGCGAACCTCGCCCTCGGTGCCGGCGCGGCCGGCCTCTTCGCAGATTTCGCCGACGACGCCGTGCTCCAGAGTCACTAGCGCGGCTCGAACGCGGCTCGAACGCGGCTCGAACGCGGCTCGAACGCGGCTCGAACGCGGCTCGAACGCGGCGCGCGATCCGTCGCTGTCCGGCCACGTCAGTAAGGTCGACGGATCGACGCACGAGACACGCTCGACGCCCTCATCGCGGACCCCGAGCTGGCGGACCGGATCACGTTCCGCGAGGAGCTTCCGGCCGCGATGGGCCGGACCGCACCTCTGACCGAGCCACTCCATCCGGAGGTGTACGAACGCCTCCGAGCGCGACGCATCGACGGCCTCTGGACGCACCAGGCGCGCGCCATCGACGCTCTGCGGCGCGGCGAGAGCGCGGTGATCGCGACCGGGACGGCCTCGGGCAAGTCGCTCTGCTACCAGCTCCCGATCATCGACTCGGTCGTGTCGGGCAATCGCGACACCGCGCTGTGCGTATTCCCGACGAAAGCACTCGCCCAGGACCAGCTCCGATCGCTGCGGTCATGGCTCGTACCCGGTCTCCGAGCCGTGACCTATGACGGAGACACCTCGCCCGATGATCGGGTGTGGGCGCGCCGGCACGCGAACGTCGTGCTCACGAACCCCGAGATGCTCCACATGGGGATCCTGCCCGCCCACGGCCGGTGGTCGGACTTCTTCCTGCGACTGCGCTACGTCGTCGTCGACGAGCTCCACACCCTGCGGGGCGTGTTCGGCAGCCATGTGGCGCACGTGCTGGGCCGGCTGCGTCGGATCGCCGAGCACTACGGCTCGACCCCCTCGTTCTGCTTCGCGAGCGCGACGATCGGGAACCCGGCGGAGCTCGCGTCGGAGCTGTGCGGACTGCCGGTCGAGGCGATCACCGACGACGGCGCGCCCCAGCGTGGTCGCAGCTTCGCGATCTGGCAGCGACCGCTGCTGAACGGTCGATCCCGCGCGCGGGCGTCGGCCAACGTCGAGACGGCGCGTGCGCTGGCCCGTTTCGTTGCGTCCGGCCATCCGACGATCGCGTTCACCCGCTCGCGACGCGGCGCCGAGCTCGTCGCCTCCTACGCGCGCGAGCAGCTCGCGGTCCTCGCACCGGACGCGGCCGCGCGGGTGGCGTCGTACCGGGCCGGATACCTCCCGCGGGAGCGCCGGGATGTGGAGCGGGCCCTCGCCGACGGCGAGCTGGTGGGGATCGCGGCCACGAACGCGCTCGAGCTCGGCATCGATGTCGGCGCGCTGAGCGCGGTCGTCGTGAATGGCTTTCCCGGCACCCTCGCGTCGCTGTGGCAACAAGTCGGGCGCGCGGGACGCGGGCGACGAAGTGCGGCTGCGGTGCTGATCGCCGGCGACGACCAGCTCGACCAGTGGTACGCGGCACATCCCCGCGAGCTGTTCACCCGTCGAGCGGAAGCCGCGGTCGTGAACCCGCAGAACCCGTTCGTGCTCGATCCGCAGGTTGCGTGCGCGGCACACGAGCTGCCGCTCACCAACGAGGACGAGCGATGGTTCGGCCCCGGGCTCGACGACGCGGTCCGTCGACTGACCCTGGCCGATCAGCTCAAGCCGCGCCGCGGCACCATGTACTGGGCCGGTCGCGATGCGCCGGCCCCTCGCGTCGGCCTGCGCACCGGTTCGACCGCGGAGTACCGCCTGGTCGCCGACGACGGGACGCTCGTCGGTACGACCGACGACGCCCGCGTGTTCCAGGTCGCCCATCCGGGCGCGATGTATCTCCACCGCGGTCGTCAGTGGCGTGTCGACCGGCTCGACGTGGCCGGTCACGAGGCGACGCTCGCTCCGGCCGACGACATCGACGAGTACACCCAACCCCGCACTGAGATCGACATCTCGATCACCGGCGAGGACCGCTCGGTACCGATCGGCGAGGGGCACGGCCGGCTGGGCGGGGTCGAGGTCACCCACCGTGTGGTCGGCTACCAACGCAAGCAGGTCTCGACGAACGAGGTCATCGAGACGGTGCCGCTGGATCTTCCGCCACGGACACTGCCGACCCGCGCCTGCTGGTACACCCTCCCGGCGGAGGTCCTGGCCCGAGCGGGCGTGGACGCGACCCGCGTGCTGGGGTCGGTCCACGCGGCCGAACACGGGCTCATCGGCTTGCTGCCGCTCTTCGCGATCTGCGACCGCTGGGATGTCGGTGGGGTCTCCATGGCCGAGCACCCCGCGACCGGCCGGCCGACGATCTTCGTCTACGACGGCTTCGCCGGCGGTGCCGGGATCGCCGACCTGGCCTTCGCGCGGCTCGGCGAGCTCGTCGCGGCCACGCGTGACCTCATTTCTGCCTGCACGTGCGAGGACGGCTGCCCATCCTGTGTGCAGTCGCCCAAGTGTGGGAACTGGAACGAGTCTCTCGACAAACCCGGGGCGATTGCTCTTCTGCGGGCTCTCGCCCATCCGTTGCATCACGGCTAGTCTTCGGGGCCCCATCCGGGAACGTTGCGCGCGTGGTGCGTTCGCGGCAATCCTGTCTGTGCCGTTCGCTCAGCCGTCAGGTGCCGGTCCGGTCGCCGAGCGGTCCCAAGAGGAGAAACCCAATGGCTCGCGAGAAACGACCAGCTCGTCCGAAGCTCGTCGCGGTGCTCGCGGCGACGCTCGCACTCGTCCTGCTCTCGGCCTGTGGCGGCGGTGGTGGCCCTGATCGCCCGAAGGCCAAGATCATCGAAGGCACCGAGACCACCGACATCACCGTCAAACCGGATCAGCCGTTCGTGATCGTGTTGGAGTCCACCCCCAGCACCGGGTTCACCTGGACCCGCGACGGCAAACCGGGCGACGCGGTCAAGTTCATCAACGAGACGGTGGTCGCGCCGTCGGGCGACGAGGTCGGTGCGCCGGGCAAACAGCGGTTCCGGTACCGGGCGATCAAAGAGGGCGACGCGACGGTCACCCTCACCTACTCCCGGCCGAGCGAGCCCGACTCGCCCGACGACCAGACCGTCGAGTACGAGATCACGGTCAAGTAGTCAGCCGGCGAGCACCGCGTCGAGACAGTCGGCGGCTCGCTCGTAAAACGCACAGCTGTCGTCCACCACCGCGCGGGCTCGGGCCCGCGCGGGTCCCGGCAGCCCGGCGAGCACTGACCCGTCGACCTCCACGGTGACCTCGGCAACAGACCCCGCACAGTCGCAGCGGACGACACGCGCCTCGTGAGCCGCCGCGAATTCCGTCGCCTGCGCGGCGGCGTCGCCGGTGCCGAGGGCCAGGGAGTCGGCCGCGGCAAGTGCCGCCGCGTCCGCCGCAGTCTGCGCTCGGGCTCGAGTCGTCAACGCCCCACCGAGACGCGCCGCCGAGAGCGCGAGCGTCACCGCGATGACGGCGACCCCGACCAACAGGATCGTGAACGCCCCTTCCTCGCCGACGATCGCCGGCCCGGCGACCCGGCGGCGCGCGCGTGTCACTGTTCGGCCCGCATGACGGCGCGGGCATGGAGGTCGGGGTCCGGAAACAACGGACCGATCAACGGCAGGTCGGTGACCAGCCGGTAGCGCACCTCGACAACGATGGGCGAGCCGACGTCGGGCCGGGCACCGACGGTGACCTCGGCCTCGGGCAACGTCCGGCGAGCCGCCGCACGAGCATGACCGGGGTTCCGATCGACGCTCGCGACCCGCACCGCCTCGCGCGCCGCGTCGACAACGGCCAGCTGACCGCGGACGACGAGAGCGACCTGGAGCAGCACCATCACCAAGAAGACCAAGAGCGGGGTGAGGAGCGCGAACTCCACCGTCGACTGACCGGACTGGCCGGACCGGCAAGACCTTCCGAGCAGGCGGCGCGGTGCGGATCGGAGCGACGGACAGGCCACCTACCCCAGCACCTTCCCGATGACCTCGTCGAAGAGCTTGCCGATCGCGTGACTGCGACCGGCCCAGGTGATGAGCAACGTCGCGACCGCAGCCGCGCCGAGGATCACGAGCGCATACTCCGCGGTCGTCTGACCGACCTCGACACGAACGCGGCCAGCAAGACCACGAATGGATTGCACAACACGTCGAAACACCGAAGAACCTCCCGAATCGTGAACGTCGAGTAGGGGGAAGCTCGGCTAGCCCCCGAGCCGCGTTGCGACCGTCGGCACGACGGTCAGCAGCACGAACGCGGGGAGCACCAGGAGCACGAGGGGGAAGAGCAGACGAACGGGCACGGTGCGGGCGTGCGCCTCGGCCCGGCGCCGAATGTCGGCCCGTGCGGTCGTCGCCAACCGGCCGAGGGAGTCACCGACCGGCGCGCCCAGCCGGTCCGACGCGAGGAGCGCCTCCGAGACGGGACGGAGGGCGGGCTGGAGATCGGCCAGCTCGTCGAGAGCCTGCTCGAAGGACGCTCCGAGGCGACAGGCTTCGAGCGCACCGGTGAGCAGGCGCGCCGTGGGTGGTGCCGCCCACCGGGTCGCGACCTCGAGCGCGAGGTACGGCGTATAGCCCGCGGCGATCGCGACGCCCAGGAGATCAATGGTGATCGGGAGCTCGCGTACGATCTCCGATTGCAGCAGCCGGGTCGCTCGTCGTCGGCGACGCCACCCGGTGAGTGACTCGAGCGCGCGCAGGACCCGGCGGAGGCGATGTGCATGAGGGCCTCCGACCGCCGACGGCAGCCCGAGTGCCCCCGCGCGCGTCACCACCGAAGCGCGCTCGGCGCGCATCAGGATCGGAACCGCCACGAGCGACGCCCACGCCATCCCGAGCAGCAGGCTGATCATCCGGGGCTCCGCAGGATTCGCCGCATCCACGCCATCGCCACGGCGTCGAGCGCGAGGCCACCGACCAGGCACGACCATCCGATGGGGGTGCCCACGAGGGCACCGACGGAGCCCGGATCGACGATCGACGAGAACATGAGGTACGCGATCGGCGCGACGCCGATGACGACCGCGGAAGCACGCGTCTGGGCCGAGAGCGCTCGGGCCTCGTCGACCGCTCCGGCGCGCTCGCGCAACGCGGCGGCCAGGTTGACGAGCGCGACAGCCGCTCTTCCACCGGTGGTGAAGGCGATCGCGAGCGCGCCCGCGCATTCGGCGACACCGGGCAACGGTCGCTCGTTCGCCCAGTCACCCAGGGCGTCCACCGGGGTCTGGCCGAGATCGGTACGGGCACACAACGCGGCCATGTCGGAGCCGAGCGAGCCGCGTCCGCCTCCGGATCGGACCAACGCGCCGGTCACCGTCCCCCCGCCTCGGAGCTCTGCCGCCACACTGTCGAGCAGGCCGGGCAACGCGTTGACGAGTCGGCGGTCGCGGCGCACCCGCGCCGCAGCCAGCGCGGCCGGTGCCCCGAGCCCGATGGCGACACCAACCACGAGACCGAGTGCCGGAGCGAGCGCGGCACCGACCAGGGCGGCTCCGGCGAGCGACGACAGCCAGAGGCGGACCGCGTCCTCGGGCGTCACGGCTAGATCCGCCGCGGCGAGCGCGTCGGCGAGACGAACCCGAATGGAGAAGGGCAGGAGGCGCTTCGACGCGGGGGCGAGGTCATGGGCGCGACCGGCCGAGTCGGCCCGCCGGGCCGCGCGACCGAGCTCCACCGCGGCGAGCATGCCGACGCAGATGACGACAAGGGCAATCATGAGGACTCCGACCCACACCGGCGCGCGGCTCGGCGCGGCTCGGCGCAGGTTGTGAGCCCACCCGGGCCAGTCGAGAACAGGGTGCGAACCGTTGGTGGCGAACCGTGGCCGGCGGACGGATGGAGCTCGGCCACGTCGGTGATGAACCGCTGTCCTCCGGCACCACGAGCGACGAACACGACGGCGTCGATCGATGCGGCGATCTGGGCGCGAACCGCCTCGATCGGCAAGCCCGCCCCGGCGAGGAGCACGAGCGTCTCGAGCCGCTGCACGGCTTCGGCCACACCGTTGGCATGCACGGTCGTGAGGGAGCCGTCATGGCCGGTGTTGAGCGCCTGGAGCATGTCGAACGCCTCGCCGCCGCGGACCTCGCCCACCACGATCCGGTCCGGTCGCATCCGCAACGCGGCGCGCACGAGGTCGCGGACGGTCACGGCGCCGACTCCTTCGGCGTTGGGTGGGCGCGCCTCGAGCCGGACGAGGTGCGGGCATCCCAGCTGGAGCTCCGCGGTCTCCTCGATCGTGACCACCCGATCCGACCGGGGGATGGCGCCGGCCAGGGCGTTGAGCAACGTGGTCTTGCCGGCGCTCGTGCCGCCGGCGACGACGATGTTCCAGCCCGCGCTGACGGCTGCCTCGAGCAGGTCGGTGACCGGCTGGGAGCCGAAGGCGTCGAGCGAGATGGGCACTCGTGAGAACCGGCGGATCGAGACATACGGGCCGTCCAGCGCGAGTGGCGGGATCACAGCATGGATCCGGGAGCCATCAGGCAGTCGCGCGTCCACGATGGGTGCCGTGCGGTCCAGACGGAGACCGAGGGGCGCGATGATCCGTTCCACGACGCGCCGGATCCCATCCGCGTCCAGGCACAGGGAGACGCGCTGCATCCGCCCATTGCGCTCGACGAAGGCATGCGTGGGCCCGTTCACGAGGATCTCCGTCACGTCGGGATCATCGAGGTACGGCTCGAGCGGACCGAAGCCGAGCGCGTCGGCGACGAGCTCGTCCACGAGACGATCGCGCCGGGTGCGCTCGAGCAACGGGGCACGATCCAAGAGCAGGGTCGACACCTGTTCCCGCACCGCCGAGTCTGCGGCCGCGTCGCCGCTGCGGACGGTGGCGAGAAGCTGCGCGTGTACCGACGACTTCAGAGCGGCATCGCTTCCCGTCGCGGCTCGTGCCGCGGTCACGCCGCAGCTCCTCGGGGCTGGGCCCCGGTCTCGAGCCCGACCGCGCGGAGCACCTCTCGTGCGGGCCGACCGATCGCGTCGGGCAGCCGCGAGGCGAGCACCCCGGCATCGACGGCGCGGGCCACGGCCGAGCGAAGGGGCACGCGCGCGACCACGGGTCGGCCGAGCACGTCGGCGACGTCGCGGCTTCCGAGTGACCGGCCCGGCTCGTCGACGAGGACGACCCCGGCGGTGACGGCCAGCCCCGGTGCGGCGACGGCCCGGCGAAGCGCGAGATAGCACCCACGCACGACCATGATCGCCACGTCGGAGACTTCCAACAGCGCGCGGGCCGCCGGAGTGGCCGCGGTCCCGACGTCCGCGATCGTGACCCCGGGTCCGTCGCGCAGCGCAACCGCGAGCGCCGCACCCGCCTCCGCGCCGGGCACCGGCGCGAGCACGGAGCCGGCGCCTCCTCGGGGAAGCAGGGTCAGGTTGGGCGCGACGTCGAGCGCGAGACGCTCGAGGGCATCGGACGGGGCTTCCGGTCCGACGCCGAGCCAGTCGTCGAGGCCGGCGCTGGGATCGGCCGCGAGGCCGAGCACCGCCGGTTGGTCGCCGCCGAGATCGACGAGGCGAACGGGACCAACGCGGGCGGCGAGCAGTGAGCAGGCGGCCGCGAAGACCGACGTTCCGGTGCCACCCTTGGGTGACCAGAGGGCGAAGAGCATGGCGCAGATCCTTCCTCGTGGCGCAAGCCGCAAGCCTTCGAGCGGCCGCGCGCGGGTTACGAGGAGGAAGCGCAGGGGAAGGACCTCACCGTACGGTCGGCAGCCGGGCGTGTCAAGAGGTCGTAACCTGAACCACGATGAAGGCGGCGGCGTTCTTCGACCTCGACAAGACGATCATCGCGAAGAGCTCGGTGCTCGCGTTCGGCAAGTCCTTCTACCGTGAGGGCCTGTTGTCCCGCCGAGCGATCGCGCGCAGTGCCTACGCGCAGGTCGTCTACATGCTGGTGGGCGCCGACGAGGCGAAGATGGAGAAGGTCCGCGAGGCCATGCTCGCGATGACGCGCGGCTGGAACCAGGAGCACGTCGCGTCGATCGTGCGCGAGACGCTCGACGACGTCGTCACGCCGATCATCTACTCCGAAGCGGTGGAGCTCATCGAGGAGCACCGCGCGGCGGGCCGCAAGGTGGTCATCATCTCGTCATCGCCCCAGGAGGTCGTCGAGCCGCTCGCGGATCATCTCGGCGCCGACGACGCGATCGGCACCCGAGCCGAGCTCGACGGTGATGGCGACTACACGGGCCGGCTCGCCTTCTACGCGTACGGGCCCAACAAGGCGGTCGCAATCCGGGAGATGGCCACCCGCGAAGGCATCGATCTCGATACGTCCTACGCGTACAGCGACTCGATCACTGATATCCCGATGCTCGAAACGGTCGGACATCCGGTCGCGGTGAACCCCGACCGCGAGCTCGCGCGCGCGGCCGACGAACGCGAGTGGGAGATCTTGCACTTTCACAATCCCGTGAGCCTGCGCAAGCGAGTCCACGCTCCGCCGCCTGGGCCGACGATGGCGGTCGGCGGTATCGTGCTCGCGGCCGGTGCCGGTGCCGCGGCCTGGTGGTGGCTCCGACGGAACGGCGGTCCCGGCGCGGGTCGGGCCCGCGGGCCGACCGGCAACGGCCGGACAGCTCGACGGCATCGGGGTCGGCGCGCCGCGCATCGAGCGGGCCTGCTCGCGCGAGGCGGCGTCGGCGTGGCCCGCTCGGCCGCGGGTGCCGCGGTCGCGGTGCGGCGCGTCGCGTCCGGCTGGTCGGAGGAGTGACCGAGCGCGTCGCGCTCGCGACGCTGCCCACTCCCCTCGAGCGGATGCCTCGGCTCGGCAAGCTTCTCGGGGTCGAGCGACTGCTCGTCAAGCGTGACGACCTGACCGGCCTCGCCTTCGGTGGCAACAAGGCGCGCAAGCTCGAACATCTCGGCGCGGCTGCGCTCGCCGCCGGGTGCGACACGCTCGTCACCGGCGGGGGCGTGCAGAGCAACCACGCCCGCATCACGTCGGCCGCGGCCGCGCGCCTGTCGCTCGATTGCCACCTCGTGCTCGACGGTCTTTCCCCGGACCGCAAGACCGCGAACGTACTGCTCGACCACCTGTTCGGCGCGACGCTGCACTTCACCGGCTCGGCGCACGATTACAACGAGCTCGAGAACGAGATCGAACGCGTCGGCTCCGCACTCGAGCGGAGCGGTCGGCGACCGTACGTGATCCCGATCGGAGGGGCGTCGGCCCCCGGTGTCGCCGCCTACGCCGACGCCGCCGCCGAGCTTCTCGAGCAGCTCGACGCGCACGCGCCGGACACCATCGTCCTCGCGGACGGCTCCGGCGGCACCCACGCCGGGCTGCTCGCGGGTCTCCCCGCGTCGACGACCGTCGTTGGAGTGGACGTCGGGACCCGACCGGAGCTGGCGACAGTCGTGGCTCGGCTGGCCACCGAGGCCGCGTCCACAACGGGGCGGCGCGAACCCATCGGCGCGGTGCGAATCGACCGAGACTTCTTCGGCGATGGCTACGGCGAGATGACGCCGTCGGGACTCGAGGCACTCCGACTGACGGCACAGCTCGAGGGAATCGCCCTCGACCCTGTGTACACGGCCAAGGCGATGGCCGGACTCATCGGTCGGATCCGCGATGACAGCATCGACCCCACGGGAACGATTGTCTTCTGGCACACCGGCGGTTCGGTGGCCTTGTTCGCCGACCGATACGCCGAGACGCTCTCCGCCGAGACGCGCCGCGGATAGGTGCGCCGCGGCTCGTGCGCCGCGGCCGCACCGGTCGTCACATCGAGCTGTCGCGGACCTTCTTGGCGACCAGCACGCCAATGGCGATCACGACGAGGAGCAGGAGCAGCTTCTTCACGGGGGTCTCCCTCGGTTGGAATGGTCTCAGGATCGTAGCGCCCGTCGGCGCCGCCCCCGCCCTGTCGGCCCGAACGCGCCGCCCGAGGGTGTTCCGGGCGGTCGTCGGCAACCCGTCGCTCGGACGGACGGGCGCTGATGCATGCCACAATCGCCCGTCGGCGACGAGAGGAACGGCCATGGAGCTTCGGCAATTCGGCTCGACCGGGATCAAGGTCAGCGAGCTGTGCCTCGGCGCGATGACGTTCGGGCGGGAGACTCCCGAACCCGAGAGCGTGGCGCTGCTGGACCGATTCCTGGACGCCGGCGGCAACTTCGTCGACACCGCCGACACCTACGGCGGCGGAGCGTCCGAGGAGATCCTCGGACGCGCGCTCGGACGGCGGCGGGACCAGATCGTCCTCGCGACGAAGTTCCGGATGACCGCCGGCCCCGGCCCCAATGACGCCGGCGCGTCCCGACGCAACATCCGGCGTGAGATCGAGGCGTCGCTCCGACGGCTCCAGACCGACTGGATCGACCTCTACCAGATCCACTGCTGGGACGCCCGCACGCCGCTCACCGAGACGCTGTCCACCCTCGACGACCTCGTCCGGGAAGGCAAGGTCCGCTATCTCGGGGCGAGCAACTTCACGGGTTGGCAGCTCGCCACGGCCCTGGGACAGGCACAGGCTCGCGGTTGGGAGCCGTTCATCTCCCTCCAACCGCAGTACTCACTCATCACCCGCGACATCGAGCGCGAGCTCCTTCCCCTCGCCGACTACGCCGGGCTCGCGATCATGCCGTGGAGCCCGCTCGGCGGTGGTCTGCTCACCGGCAAGTACCGCGCCGGCGAGGAGGCGCCCGCCGACACTCGCGGCGGTGACGCCACGCCGTCGGCCGGGCTGATGCGCCTTCGGCTGCAACGAGAGCGCAACTTCCGGGTCGCCGAGGTCGTCACGAACGTAGCGTCCGAGATCGGCAAGACACCGGCGCAGGTGGCGCTCAACTGGGTGCGCCATCGGCCGGGCGTGACCTCGCCGATCATCGGCGTCCGCACGATGGCCCAGCTCGACGACAACCTCGGCGCGATCGGCTGGCAGCTCGACGACGAGCACCTCGGCGTCCTCGACGACGCCAGTGCGATCGACCTCGGCTACCCCCACGACTTCATCGGCATGATCAACTCCCTCGGCTAAGACCTAGCCGTCAGGCGCGCCGCGTCGCGAACGGCGACCGGGCGGCGTGCGCAGCCCGCCGGCCTGAGGCACCACCGGCCCGCCGGCCTCAACCCGCGTGCTCGTCGTGACCGGCCGGCTCATCGTGCCCCGCGGCGGCGCCACCGCCTTCGCGCCAGCCCGGGACGCTGGGCGCGTCCGGCTCGAGCGACCGGAGGTAGGTGACGATCTGGCGCACCTGCTCGTCGGTCATGGGGCCGCCGAAGTCCAGGCTCCAGGCGGGCATGTCGCTCCCCGTCACGCCACCGGAGATCAGCAGCCGCATCTGCTCGTCGGTGGTGGGCTCGAGGAACTCCTTCGCGTTGAGCGTCGGAGAGTCCCCTCCTTCCGCGTTCTTGCCGTGGCACTCGGAACAGCTCGCGACGTACAGCCGTCGTCCGATCGATCGGTACGACGTCTCCTGCGATGCCAGCGCCTCCTTGCGGAGCTCGGGCTCGCGCACCCGGTACGCGACGAAGCCGGCGGTGAGCACCACCATGAAGACGAGACCCCACACCAGGTAGCGGTCGAGGCTGCGTTCGAGACCCTCGGGCTCGAACGGCGGCGGCGCCGGGCGTTCACGCGGCATGGCTCACCCTTCCTCGGCGCAGTTCGGGCCTTTCGGCGGGGTCAGGAACTCGTCAGCGCCGCGGTCGGGACCGGCCTTGAGCACGGACGTGTCGACCACGAGGGTGTCATCGGTGAGCGCGAGCTCGTACCGGTCCAGGCCGCGCGGCGAGGGACCGGTGATGTACTCGCCACCCACGTCGAAGATCGAGGCGTGGCACGGGCACTCGAACCGACCCGAGCTCTCGCAGAACGGCACCTTGCAGCCGAGGTGCGGGCACTTCTGGGAGAGCGCGAAGTACTGGTCCTGGGCGTTGACCACGTACAAGCGGCCTTCGGGGAAGTACGTCGCGGTTCCCTCGGCGAAGTCCGCCGGGTTGCCGACCTCGATGGGACCGCCGCCGTCCCCGCCGGTGAGCGGCCGCAACGCCTCGTAGGCCGTGTAGCCGGCCGCGCCGACCAGCAACGCACCGCCGATCTTCCAGCCATCCCGCAGGACGTCGCGTCGCGTCTTGTCCTCCATCGCATCTCCTACAGCTCGACGTACCAATGATCCCACGGTGGGATGAACTGCCACCCGGGTCCGCGGAAGAACGTGCCGACGACCGTCAGGCCCACGGCCAGGACGACCAACAGGCTGAACAGCACGACAGCGACCTTGCGGTTGCGAGCCTCGGTGGCGGGGTTGCGGTCGATGTAGGGCAACAGCACGAACACCAGCACCGCGCCCGCGGGAACGAGGATGCCGGCGACCAACGGGTCGAAGCGTGACAGCAGCTCCTGGAGCCCGGCGAAGTACCACGGGGCCTTCGCCGGCTCGGGGGTCAGGTTCGGGTTCGCGAGACCGCGCAACGGCGCCGCGAACGCGACGCCGAGCGCGAGCACGACGGCCGCGACCCCGAGCCCGACCACGACGTGGCGCACCATGAGGTGCGGCCAGGTGAACACCGTGTCGTCGACGGGTCGCTCCTCGGCTGTCACCGACTCGCGGTCGACCACACCGAGCAGCCGGACCCGCCCGCCGTAGAGCTCCGGCGCCGCCGCGGCCGGTGCCGCGGCCGCGGGATGGGCGGTGGCCTCCTCGCCAAATGCACCGACGTTCGACCGGCCAACCGCGAACCCGTCCTTGCGCACCCGCCAGATGTGGACCGCGAGCAGCAACACCAGGAACCCCGGCAGCACCGCCACATGGAACGCGTAGAACCGCAAGAGCGTGCTCTGGCCGATCTGGTCGCCACCGATCAGCAGATCCTGCACCTGGCCGCCGACCAGGGGGATGTAGTTGACCAGATTGGTGCCCACGGTGACCGCCCAGTAGGCGAGCTGATCCCAGGGCAGCAGGTACCCGGTGAACGAGAACGCGAGGGTGAGCAGCAGCAGCATGACCCCGAGCACCCAGTTGAACTCTCGCGGCCGCTTGTACGCGCCCGCGTAGAAGACGCGGGTCATGTGGATCGCGACGACGAGCACCATGAGGTGCGCCGACCAGCGGTGCACGTTGCGGATGAGCTGGCCGAAGCCGACACCGGTCTTGAGGCGCTGCATGTCGCCGTACGCGGAGCCGACCGACGGCGTGTACACGAACATCAGGTACACGCCGGTGAGGAGAAGGATGCCGAACAGCACGGTCGCGATGTAGCCGAGCCGGAACGAGTAGCGGAAGCGCAGGACGCGTTTCGGGATCTTGACCGGGTAGACGTGCAGGAAGAAGTTGCTGAAGCTCTGGAGCGCCCGACCGCGCGGCGTGTCCGCCTGCCGGTGGCGGAACATCGACCGCCACACCTCGCTGCGGTGGAGTCGCGCCCGCAGACCGCGAATCTCCGAGGAGGCCTGACCTCGCGTCGGCTCGAGCGCCTCGCGCTCCTGGTCAAGCATCGACGACCTCCTGCGCGAGCACCATCGACAGCGCGCCGGGCGGGCAGCGGTTCACGCAGAGCCCGCACCGGATGCACAGGTCCTCATCGAGCAGCAGCGCGGACTGCATCTCCGTGCCGAGATCGATGCGATCGGCGCGCGCGATCACGATGCAGTCGGTCGGGCACACGTCGACGCAGAGCCCGCACAGGATGCAGAGCTCGGGCGAGAGCATGATGTTGTCGAAGCACCGCAGGCACCGGAGCGCCTCGAGCCGCGCCGTGTCCTCGTCGTATCCGACCTCCACCTCGCCGAAGCCGACCCGCCGTTCGGTCGCGACGGAGGGCACCGCTTGGCGCGGGATCGTGTCGTACCCGGTGTCGAGACGGCGGTAGCCGGCCCGCAGCGTGACCTTCATCGCCGGCGCCGGCG
>Ga0075530_1000091_pt1 | contig 36709 bp, 32 predicted proteins | sample NGEPerD_2_FD_75101 | JGI IMG/M metagenome (GOLD analysis project Ga0075530, IMG submission 75101) | Arctic peat soil microbial communities from the Barrow Environmental Observatory site, Barrow, Alaska, USA - NGEE PermafrostL1-D | ecosystem: Environmental > Terrestrial > Soil > Wetlands > Peat ... | reverse complement strand
GTTGGGCTCATAACCCAAAGGTCGGAGGTTCGAATCCTTCCCCCGCTACCCACAGCGACACCCCCCACCGGCCAACCGGTGGGGGATTCGCTGTGCCCGGCCCGAACTCGGGCAGGCACGAGACCTGTCCCTACGGCGCGGGCTTTTTTGTGTACCGGCCATGCATGCGGAGTGATACCATGTGATCATGGCTCAACAGACCGGATGGAACGGTGTGTGCTCTGAACAAAGCGCGCACGGACTGCGATGCAAATGCGCCAATACGTATGGAAGCGGCGGCTCGGTGAGGTTTCGGCCAACCGGCAGTTGATGGGCTTTAACCTGGCTTGAATCGAGGCATGATGTGCGGTATTTGCGCCACATCACAAGTATGCTCTTTCCCGCCACGTGCGCGGGATGTGGAGAGCGGGGAACCTGGCTTTGTGATCGGTGCGCAGCTCGGATTCCGTTCATTTCCTCCCTTCCCGGTTTATGTCATCGGTGCGGAATACCTCAAATTCAGCGCCAATGCGGATGTCGCGATCTTCATCCCAAAATAGTTTCGGCGCGAAGCCTCTACCCATATGTGGATTGGGTAGGGGCTTCATTGCGTGGGATCAAGTATGAGGGAGAACGGGATCGGGCGGCATTTGTCGGCGCTCTCATGGTTGGTGACCCTCAAATTCGACATCTGATTGAGACCGCGGATTTTGTGGTTCCAGTACCTGTGCATGCGCAACGCCAGCGACAGAGGGGATACAATCAGGCGCAGCTGCTGGCTGATGCAGCCTGTGAGGCAATGGACCAGGATACGTCAGTCTCGCTGCTGCACCGTGTCAGCGGGAATCGGTCGCAGGTGGATTTGTCCGGCGAGGATCGAAAGCGGAACGTGCGGGGAGCCTTTGCCATGGCGGAAAATGTTCGCATCGGAGCCGGGCGTCGAATTGTGATTGTTGACGACGTCCGCACAACCGGGTCGACGATCTCCGCATGCGCAGAAGCACTCAAGCCAGCAAGGCCATCACGAATCGATGTCGTTACGGTCGCGGCGGAACTCTGGCCGGACGTCATCAGGCGTCTGGGGATTGCTGGATCATGAGTGAAGCTCGGCGTTAGGCGAATTCCGAGACAAGCCTGGATGCTTCGCGCCGAGCCCATTCATCGGCAGACTTCACCACGTCGAGACCAGTCACCGGTTCGGACGAATGCCGGGACAGGATGGTCTCGATAAGTCGAGGGATGCCGGTAAACCTGATACGACCACGTGCGAATGCTTCGACTGCGATCTCGTCAACGGCGCTGAACACGGTCGGATAGGTCCCACCGGCCTCACCTGCCTCACGCGCCAGTCGAAGTGAGGGAAAGCGATCAACGTCAACCTGCTCGAAGCTCAATGATCCAATCGATACGAGATCGAGCTGGCGAGCGTCGCCTGGAAGCCGATTGGGATAGGTCAGCGCGTACTGAATTGGCAGCCGCATATCGGGAACGCTGAGTTGGGCGATCGTATTGCCGTCGTTGAATTCGACCAGGGAATGAATGATCTGCTCGGGATGAACGACCACGTCAATTTGGCGTTGCGGGATGGCAAAAAGATGATGGGCCTCGATGAGCTCCAGTCCCTTGTTGACGAGCGTGGCGGAATCGATCGTGATTTTGGAACCCATGTTCCAGTTCGGGTGTTTGAGTGCCTGCTGGTAGGTCACCGATGCAAGTTCCCTGGCGGGTGTGCCGCGGAACGGGCCTCCGGATGCGGTGAGGGTGATACGTTTCAGGGACTTTGCCGGTCCAGAGGCGAGGGATTGCCAGATTGCACTGTGCTCACTATCAATTGGACGGATTACCACGTCGTTGGATCTGGCAAGCGGCATGATGATGTCGCCAGCGCACACGATCGCTTCCTTATTGGCAATCGCGATCTTCTTCTTGTGCCTGATCGCCTCGATCGTGGCTGAAATCGCATCGTGGCCCGACGTCGCGAACACGACCAGATCGACATCGGGATGCGTTGCGGCCGCGATGAGCCCTTCCGGGGACGGCAGCGTTTCGATTCCAGCAAACGAGGATGCGGGATCTTTGGTGACCACGAGGGACGGCCGGTGGCGATGCACCTGGCGCGCGAGCTCATCCCTATTGTGACCAGCGGCCAGAGCGACAATCCTGAAGTCGTCGGGATGCTGTTCGATGACATCGAGCGTCTGGCGACCAACGGACCCGGTCGATCCCAGGAGGGCAATTCTGGTTACCATGATGCGTTCACGTCTCCGATCGGTAGCGATGCATCCACAGGTTTAGACGTGGATGGCTGATGCAATGATCCATGCAATGAGGAGCGCTGGGAACAGTCCGTCGATGCGATCGAAGATGCCTCCATGACCGGGAATGAGCGAACCGCTGTCCTTGGCGCCGGCACTACGTTTGATGAAAGACTCAAAGAGGTCCCCATAGATTCCTATGACGGCAAAGACGACGCCAATAAGCAATGCCATGGGGATCGTGACATCGGGGATACCGAAGATGACGACCAGCAAAACCGTCGCTATCACCGCACCGAGCACAGCGCCAGCCGCGCCCTCCATCGTCTTTTTCGGGCTCACATGTGGAACGAGTGGTGTTTTGCCCATTGCTCTGCCAACGAACAGGGCGGCGGTGTCCGCAAGCCATGTTGCACCAATTGCTACCATCGTCCACGCCATTCCAAGGGCAGTGGAGTCCCCAGTGAGGGTGAAGAATTCACCCAGGTCATTGGCCCAGCTGATCTCCAGCTCGCCTTGCATTTGGCGCAAGGCGATCGCCGCGAAGGCCGAGAGGCCGATGTACAACGACATCGACATTGTCGCTGTCAGCGATGCGAACGCATCGGCATCGGGACTGGTGCCGAACAGCAGCGTCCCCGGTACGAGGACACCTATCGCGAGAGTGAGGGCCAGCCCCCAGGGTTCTCGGGTGAGAAGTGCGATGGAGGCGCCGCCGATGATGACGATGAACCCGGTGATTCGAAGGTGGGAACCAAGCCCAATCAGGGGTGTGAGACGAGATATCTCGTAGTAGGCGCCGACGGCAATGGCGGTAATCACCGCCGCGAAAATCGCCCCGCCCATGAGAGTGGAGACGACGCCAACGATTATGACACCGAACGACGAAATGACGCGCGTGCGCAGGAGAGCCTCCCTTGGCCTTACCGAGAATTCGTGTTCGAAATGGAACCAAAGCGCCGTTCTCGACGCGTGTACTCCAGGACCGCCTCCTCAAGGTGCTCTGGCCCAAAATCTGGCCAAAGGACAGGGCAGAAGAACAGCTCGGAATAGGCGCCCTGCCAGAGCAGGAAGTTGCTGAGGCGGTATTCACCGGAGGTCCTGATGATGAGATCAGGGTCGGGAAGCTCAGAGGTATACAAGTGCCGCTCGACCAGTTGTTCATCGATGGCCGACGGCGAGATGCCCGACGCCACGATGTCCTGGATGGCGTGGACCAGCTCCTGGCGTCCACCGTAGTTGAATGCAAGGGTAAGCACCAGCCTGGTGTTTGAACGGGTGCGGTCAATGGCGCCGCGAATGGCGTCCTGAAGCCCTGGTGCAAGGGAGCCAAGATCGCCGATGTGACGGAGCTGTGCGCCCTGGCGATCGAGCTCGTCCGTTTCTGTTACGATCGCCCGGCTGAGGATGCTGAGGATCCCGTCGACCTCTTCCTTGGGACGGCGCCAATTCTCGGAGGAAAAGGCCCACAGAGTCAGATATTTGATGCCAATCCTTCCGGCGGTGAATGTGATCCGCCGGATATTCTCCGTTCCCGCTTCGTGGCCTTCGATGCGCGCCAGACCACGCTGACGCGCCCATCTGCCGTTGCCATCCATGATGATGGCCACGTGCTCGGGGACGCGTTCTGAGTCGAGGTCGGGATGGCGAAGGGTGTCGGGATCCACGGTGTCGGTGTGGAGATGCGATGATAGTGGGTCTCGGTGTGTCTGATGTGTCATCGTCAGACCTCGAGAACTTCCTGTTCCTTTTCTTTCCCGATGGTCTCGGCACGTTCCACGAATTGTTTGGAAAGCGTATCGATTTCTTCAGTCGCTCGATGTTCCTCGTCTTCGGAGATTTCCTTGTCAGTGAGCTGTTTGCGGATGTGGCTTACAGCATCGCGGCGGATGTTGCGGACGGCGACCTTGCTTTCTTCGACGGTCGTGTGCACAACCTTGACGAGCTGCTTTCGTCGCTCCTCCGTGAGGGCGGGGATGGAGATGCGAATCAATTGCCCATCATTGTTGGGGACGAGGCCAAGGTCTGAAGTCTGAATAGCCCGTTCAATTGCGCTCATGCTTCCCTGGTCCCAGGGCTGAATCACGAGGAGTCGTGGTTCAGGCGCTGACACCCCGGCGAGCTGATTTATCGGCATGGTGGTGCCGTAATATTCAACCTGCACGCGATCAAGCAACGCGGGAGTCGCTCGTCCGGTGCGCACCGTTCCGAGATTGTGATGGAGCGCGTCCATGGCCTTGTTCATACGAGACTCAGCGTCCTTGAGAATTGCCGACGACATGCGCGTCCCGTCCTTTCAACAAACCGTCAATCGCGCTGGGTGGCAGGCGCGTTGCATTTCAGTTCCTGGTTGAGGATACCAAAGTCCCGACTGATTCGCCGTTGACAACACGACGAATGGTACCGTTTTTGGACATGTCGAACACGATGATCGGCAGATTGTTGTCTCTGCAAAGTGCAAGTGCTGACGCGTCCATGACCCGCAGGTTCCGTTCGATCGCTTCCTGATGCGTGATGTGATCGTAGCGAACGGCGTCGGCGTTCTCGCGAGGGTCAGACGAATACACACCATCCACCCGATTCTTCGCCATCATCAGCACGTCGACATCAAGCTCAAGAGCCCTGAGGGCGGCGGCCGTATCAGTGGTGAAATATGGGTTCCCGGTTCCGGCGGCAAGGATCACCACTCGACCCTTTTCCATATGACGGAGTGCACGACGTCGGATGTATGGTTCCGCGACGTCCCGCATTTCGATTGCCGTCATGACTCGGGTCCCGATTTGCTGCTTTTCCAGCGCATCCTGAAGAGTCAGGCCGTTGAGGACAGTAGCGATCATGCCCATGTAGTCGCCGGTTGCCCGATCCATGCCCTTGCCCGCGGCCGAGAGCCCGCGCCAGATGTTGCCGCCACCGATCACGATGCCGAGCTGGACGCCCGTCTCCATCACCCCACCGATTTGCTTCGCCATTTCGGTTGCCACGGTAGGATCGATGCCAAACGCCTGATCGCCCATCAGTGCCTCACCGCTGAGTTTGAGCAGGATTCGCTGATAGGATGATGGCATTCGGCGCTCCTTTGACTACATATCGGGACGGATATAGTTCAACGCCGCCCTGTTTGAGGCGGCGTTGCGTCGAGGAGTTAGGCCGGGGAGTTCGTCGCGGTGGCTTCCGCGGTGTTGCCCTGACCACCGAGCTCAAATCGACTGAAGCGGCTCACGATAATGTTTTCGCCGAGCGTGCCGATATGTTCCTTTACCAGGTCGCCGATAGTCTTGCCCGGATCCTTGATGAACACCTGATCGAGCAGCGCTACTGACTTCGCCGCATTCTCGCGGGAGCCGTACTCATTTTCGAGGGCAGCCTGTTCGTTTTCAGGGATGTCATCGCTCTTGAGATATCGCGGTGCGGTGGCGGCCACCTGCATGGCAATATCGTGCGCGAGTTTCTGGAAATCCGGCGTGCGGGCCACGAAGTCCGTTTCGCAGTTGACTTCGACTAGCGCACCGATACGACCACCACCGTGGATGTATGGTTCCACGAGCCCCTGAGAGGTGGCGCGATCGGACTTCTTGCCAGCCTTGGACATACCCTGCTGGCGAAGCAGCTCGACGGCTTTCTCAATGTTGCCGTCGGTGTCTTCAAGCGCGCGCTTGCTCTCCATGATGCCCGCGCCGGACTTTTCGCGAAGCTCCTTGATCTGGGACGTGCTGATTGCCACGATGTAGACTCACCTCTCTGTATCACAGGTTTGAATAGCCAGTCGCCTGGTGAAGATTCAGGCGATCGCTACGATTCGCTCTCGTTGCCGGCATCGCCCTTTTCGGCGATGGCGGCCTGAAGCGCATCGTCGCCGCCAATGCTTTGTTCCATGTCCGATTCATCGGAGTTGACGCTTTCGAGCTCGGTTCGACCGTTGATCGCCGCGTCGGCAATGCCTCCCGCAATCAGGCGAATCGACCGGATGGCATCATCGTTGGCGGGAATCGGGAACTCGATGGAGCCCGGGTCACAGTTGCTGTCAACCATGGCAATGATGGGAATGCCAAGCCGGCTTGCTTCATGCACAGCGAGATGCTCGCGCTTTGGGTCGACGACGAAGAGCGCCGAAGGGAGAGAAGGCATGTCCCGCATTCCGCCGATCTTGCGCTCCAGGCGGGCGAGCTGCTCTGCTTTTTTGGCGGCTTCGTTCTTCGGGAGCCGTTCGAACTGACCTTCCGCCGCATCCTGCTGGAGGCTCTTGAGCGCCTGAAGCCGGCGGCGAATGGTGATCCAGTTTGTGAGCGTTCCACCAAGCCAGCGCTGATTCACGTAAAACTGACCGCTGCGTTCCGCTTCGCGTTTAATGATTTCCTGTGCCTGCTTTTTGGTGCCGACAAACAGGATGTGCTTGCCGTTGGAGGTGAGATCGCTGACGAACTCGTGGGCGGCATCGAGCAGTGGAACGGATTGCTGGAGATCGAGAATGTGGATGCCGTTGCGTTCTGTGAAGATGAACCGCTTCATCTTGGGGTTCCAGCGGTTCTTCTGGTGACCGAAGTGAACGCCAGCTTCGAGGAGTGCCTTGAGACTGACCGGCTCGTTGCGCTTTTGGGTCTGTGCCTGTGCCATGAACGAAAACCTTTCAATGTGTTTAACTTCCGCGCCGATCATCCCGATTCCGGACCCAAAAGCGTTTGGGCACACCGGCGCCAGTCACGACGCGTGCTCAATAAAGGGTCTGGCTCGAGGCCAAACCCGGAGGTGATTATACCACGATACCGCTGGTTCGGACGATCAAAAATCCGCCTCGCCAAAGGTGATTCGGCAAGGCGGATCCGGCGCGGATACCGTCGATTGATGGGATGACTATTCGGCGGGTACGATAAATTCCTCGACGACCCAACCCCCGTCGCCGGTGGCGGTTACCACGATTTCCCACCATGAATATCCTTCGGCTTCCATCGGGCCAGACACCACCGTCAACTCAGTGCCGGCATCAAGCGTCGCGACGATGTTTTCTTCAGCAGTCGTGGGATCGGATCGGAGGCTCAGGCCACCGCCATCTTCGGTGACCAGGACGGCCATGTCCGCCTCGATCTCCCCTGATCCGCCTCCGCCCGTGGTTTCCTGCAGGGCGTTTGCAAGCTGATTGTCGACGCCTTCCCCGTCAGCGGTGTCTTGCGGTTCAGGACTTGGAGTGGGCTCTGGTTGTACCGGGTCCTGCTGGTTGGTACCCTGCGCCGATGTTGGAGCCGTCACCTCCTGTCCGGCTCCGGAATCGGCCACCTCGGGCGTGCTGGCATCGGTTGGCTCGGTCGTCGCGGTTTCGACAACCTCGGCAATACCAGCAGGTTCGGTGCCATTCAGCTCACCGCCATCATCGTCGTCGATGAGCTGTTGTGCCCAATACCAGAAGACGGCGATCACCAGCAGCAGGCCGATTACCGGGAGGGCTATCCGGAGATAGTCGGTCCAGTATCGATCATCGGGTTCTGATTGCACGGTGCGACGTCGAGCGGCGGTTGCTTGCGGATCGTCGCGACGATCTCGTCGGGGAGCCTGGGGCTGTTCGCCCGGCGCGTCTTCGTAAAAGTCGTCCTCCGGGTCGTCAAAGCGGTCGCCACCCCCGCCGGAGCCGGACGTTGAAAAATGCATTGGCGCTCCTGAACTTGCCGGTTTGATATTCGGCAGCTCCGGGACCAGGCGTTTGAGCGATTCGAGTAGGGAATGTCGTTTCACAGTCGGCTGCCCCGATTTTCCAATTGGTGATATCCGGAAGATCGTCGCGAAGGTTCGTCTGCAGACTCCCAGAAATCACTCCGGCCTCGGCGACAGTCGAGCTCATGCTGCTGAACCGGCTGACTGTAGCCTGGTTTGTATAACAATGTGTTTCGGCACCAGCCTCTGCGCCACGTTGACGACGCTTCATAATGCCGGCAGGTTCCACAGTTGTGTTCCGTCTTCAACGGTGACGCACCTTTCCAGGCAAAGCATAGCGCAAGAACGGCGTGTTCGATCCCTGATCCGTCAAAGACATTGGATTCCGGCATAAACACCAGTCATATACAAGGATTCTCGCCGGTCTTGTGCGCGGAGAGTATAGCATGGCACCCGTGCCGTCCCTATCCAAACGACCCAGGCATCGCATTGGTTCCATGGGGGTCGCATCGCCGGTTTGAAAGCCTTGATAATCCAGCTACCCATCCGCCGAGGTGCTGGAGTTGCCTTGGTTCGCATCGCTTCCTGACTCCGGCGAGCCAAACCGTCGAATGAATGCGCCGCCACTGGCCGGCGCTCCGGTGTCGGCGTCGGATGTTCCAGCTTCGGTTGGTCCGGATGCGCTCGCTGTTCCAATGGCGGTGGGTGGTCCCGCGTTGCGACCGGCCGAAAGCCGGCTGTTGCGAGACGGCATCTCCATCTGTCCCTGGTATCGAGCGCCTTCGCTAATGACCAGTGTTGGTGTGGTGATCTTGCCCTTGAGCTCGCCACTGGGCATCACCTGCAGCCGGGTTCGGCAGTTTACGGTTCCTTCAAGGTAGCCGGCCACCACGACCTGCTCAGCGTCGATTTCAGCATTTACGGTGGCGCCCTGGGCAACATGAAGGGTGCCCTGACAGCTGAGGTTTCCCTTGACGGTGCCTTCGATGCGAAGATCGCGATCGGTGGAATAGCGGCCATCGAATTCGGAATGGCGGTCAATCACACTGGCTGAGTCTGGTGTGGGGTAGGCGCTGTCTTGCGTTGGGGCATCGGTGGATCGTAATGACATGGATCAACTCCTGTGGAAGCGACAGACGAGGACGGACGATCAGGACGTGCTTCGACTTCTTCGCTGAATGATGGAATTGGAGCGCGCGCGCGAATCCCGGCCTTCAGCGGAGGAAGGCTGGACATCGCGGCTGGTCATGCTCAACGCGCCATTGATCGTTGCGCCTTCGTGTACGACGAAGGTCGGCGCATTGACGTCGGCGTGAAGCTCGCATTCTGGCAGGGCCTCGAATCGTGATCGCGCCGAAATCGTGCCAGCGACCTCGCCGGCAACGATGATCCTGTCGGCTTCGATCGTGGCATCCACTTCGGCGCCGCCGGCGATCCAGATGTCGTCAGCCGCCTTCAGTGATCCAGCCGCACTGCCATATACGTGTATGGAGCCCTGGGATTCGAGATCACCTTTCCAGGTTGTACCAGATGCGACAACACTCACCTGCTGATCCGCCTGAGGCATCTCAGGTATCGCGGGGAGGTCTTCATCATCCAGGTGTTCCGCCGGAGCCGAGCCGACACCGGAGGATGGGAAGGAACCGAAACTGTATCCCTCATCCCCAGATTGACGTTGTTGCCGACCGCGATCGGCAGGCTGGGTGTGCCGATCACGAGATTCGACTTCAACATCTTCGTCGTCGCCAACCTCGTCGGAGCCGATCTGCTGGCGAAGGGAATTCATCTGCCGTTGAAAGGAATCGACCTTGTTACTGTCTCTTCGAAAGACCATGCCGCAAGCTCCTCTGGTGCAGCACTACCACCGTTTGCACGCGGAAGCAGCGACTTCCGCGCCGGACCGGCGAACGTGCGAATAACGTGGACCGTGTATCAAACTCGTGGTTGAACCGTTCGCGCATGGTTCGTACGTTCACCAAACCATGGTTCGCGTCGTTTCATACGACAATATCATACTACAGCCATGTACGTACAGTCCCATCAGTCCCATCAGGCGGATTGTCGATTGCGTTTCGGACAAAGCTAGACAACCGGGTGGGAATCGCAAGCCGGAGTCGAACGCCTCAGCAAGAACTCCATGGGAGAAATGCACGCACAATGGGTGCCTCGTCATGTGCGTGTTGGGACCTTCAGGTGGCAACGATTGCATCCGACGATTTACCACTATGGTCGAAACTGGGAGGTGCTTTCCGACGGAACCTACGCATTGCGCGTGCAAATCGACCCGCCGGCATTCATGCGCCATGACGAAATCAACGGTCGCCGGTTCATGAAGCCTGTGGATGTTGAGTTCGACGCCGTGAAAATCTCGCGCGGCAAATCGCAACCTGGGACTGGGTGAGACTCAGGTCAGGCGGCCGGTCGCGTTTTTCAGATGTGGCTGCTCCCGGACCGCAGTCGGAAAATCACTCGGACTTCACGTGAGTGAGTGGGATGGACACGCAAAACACAGTCTTGCCGGGTTCGGATGTCACGTCGATGGTCCCCCCGTGCTCCTCGGTGATGATGCGCCAGACCGTGTCCAGACCGAGACCGGTTCCCTGACCTTGTGGTTTTGTGGTGAAAAACGGCTCGAAGATGCAGGTCAGATCCTCCGGCGAGATGCCTCCGCCGTTGTCTTCGATCTCCACGATCCCGTTGCCGTCGACTTCTCGAGTCCGGATAGTGATCTTGCCTTTACCATCGGTGGCATCGATCGCATTGTCCAGAATGTTGGTCCATACCTGATTGAGCGTGTTGCCGAACACTTCGATTTTCGGCAGGTTGCGATCGTATTCTCGCTGCACTGAGACGTCTCGCAACGGGTACGCGAGGATGATCAGCGTGCTTTCCAGCCCGTCATGGATGTCGACCACCTGTTCGGATCCACGATCCATGTAGGAATAGCCTTTAACCGCGTCGACGAGCTCGGAGATGCGGTGGCTACTTCGCTTGATGATGTCGGCTGACTCTTGCACGGTCAGCGTTTCATAAAGCCAGCAGATGACGGTTGGCAGTGTGGGTGCGGGCAAGTCCTGGGCGAGCTGATCCAGCCGCTCGCTGGTCAGGCCCGCCTGCACGAGACTCGGCGCCACATTCCAGGCACGTCCGATATCGTGCGCTTCCAGCCACTCCTCGACGATCGTCTCGCGCTCGTCGAGCTCAATTGGATTGAGAAATGCTCCTGAGGACGCCTGTGCGCTGACTTCGTCGAGAAGCCGGTCGATGACCCGCCAGTGATCCAGATCGAATCCTGTGCTGATGATCTCCCGGATGGCGGAGTCCCGCTCGGTCAAGCTCTCCACGAGCCTTGATCCGGCTCGTTGGACGGCCGCCGTCGGATTGTTGAGCTCGTGTGCGAGTCCCGCGGAGAGCTTCCCCAATGCGGCCATTTTCTCAAGATAGCGTGCCTGTTGTTCGCGCTCCAACTGGAGGTTGCGCTCCTCGAGCTCCTGTCCGCGAATTTTCTCCGAGATGTCACGAAAGAATCCGTGCGTGGCTAGCACCTCGCTCCCCATCATCCTCGACGTCACACTGCCTTCAACAGGCACTGGCTTGCCATCCTTCGAGACGAAGATCGCTTCCATGTATGGAATTGGCGCGCCGGTGAGCGCCTGGACGAAAAAGGTTTGGCAATGATCGACCGAGCTGGAATGCACGATGTCCCAAATGTTTAGAGCCGCAACTTCGTCAGCGGCGTAGGCGAGCGTGTCGAGCCACGCCTGGTTGACGAACTCGAATGTCCCGTCGGGACGAATGCTTTGGATCATGTCCGACGAGTTGTCGATGACCGCTCGATATCGTTCTTCACTTTCCGCGAGGCGAAGGTTTTCATCGGTGATGACTTGATCGGTCATGGTGACCTCCGTGGGCAGAGGAACGAGGCAAAAGCACTTTGCACATCGTGCCCCAATAATCAGTGATTGTGACCCATTATCAGTGTATGATGTAATTGGGTCCAGTACAACGTAATCAGGAGTGTTTTCGGAGACTCATCAGGCGGGTACGGACTCCGGAGTCGATTGGCAAAGAATCGCCGCGAAGACATTGACGCCGCTGGATCAGCCAGCCTTTTTGCCAGTTAGTTTGGAGAGGGACGATGAGCAAGCCTATCATTCTCACCGTGGACGATGACCCTGAGGTGCTTCGGGCCATTGCTCGCGATGTGCGCCATGGATTTGGCGAGCAGTTTCGCGTTGTGCGTGCGGATTCCGGCGGCAGGGCGCTCGATGTGTTGCGTCAGGTGAAGCTGGCGGGGGATGCGGCGGCGCTTTTGCTGGTGGATCAGCGCATGCCAGAAATGTCCGGTGTTGAGTTTTTGGGGGAAGCGAAGCACCTCTATCCCGATGCGAAGCGAGTGCTGCTGACGGCATATGCCGACACCGATGCCGCGATCATCGCGATCAACGACGTCCAGCTGGATTACTACCTGGTGAAGCCATGGGATCCGCCAGAGCAACGGCTTTACCCCGTGTTGGATGACCTGCTTGACGACTGGATGGCCGGTTACCGGCCCAACTTCGACGGCATCAGGGTGGTTGGTCATCGCTGGTCGCCCGAATCCCACGCGGCGCGTGACTTCCTGGCAAGAAACCAGGTGCCGTACCTCTGGCTCGATCTGGCGACCGACGCCCAGGCGCAGGAATTGCTGACGCTCGTTCAGGCTGACCCAAAGAACTGCCCTATCCTGCTGTTTCCCGATGGGTCCGTGTTGGAGAAGCCATCGACCCAGGAAATTGCGGAAAAGGCCGGATTGCGCGGTCATGCGGAAGTTCCACTGTATGATCTTGTCATCATTGGCGCGGGACCAGCCGGGCTCGCCGCCGCCGTGTATGGCGCATCCGAGGGTCTCAAAACGGTGATTGTCGAGCGGGAGGCAACGGGCGGGCAGGCCGGGATGAGCTCACGAATCGAGAACTACCTCGGATTTCCAACGGGCCTCTCGGGAAACGACCTGGCTCGCCGGGCGATGACGCAGGCGCGGCGATTTGGCACCGAGTTCCTGTTGACGCATGAAGTCGTGTCGCTCGAAGAACATCAAGGCGTGCTTGGCGTCACGCTGGACGACCAAACCGAGATCCGGACGCATTCGGGGTGATTTCGACAGGTGTCGCGTATCGACGCCTGGACGTTCCTGGCGTCGAACATTTGACCGGGCGCGGAGTGTACTACGGTGCGGCCATGTCCGAAGCGTCCTCGGTACGGGGTGAGCACATTCACATTGTGGGCGGAGCCAATTCCGCCGGACAGGCCGCCATGTTTTTTGCGAATGTGGCGGAGAGCGTAACGATGCTGGTACGCGGCTCGGAATTGTCGACGGGGATGTCACATTATCTCGTCGAGCAGATCGAGCGAACGCCAAATATCCATTTGTCTTTCAACACCACAGTGGTGGAAGTTGGAGGGGAAAGTCATGTTGAAGCGATTGTCATCAAGGACGTAGTCACCAATCAATGCACCAGCATTGCCACCAGCGCCTTGTTCGTCTTCATCGGAGCGCAACCACGTACAGGCTGGCTCGATGGTCACATCTCCCGGGACGACAGGGGATTCATCCTGACTGGTCCCGAAGTGATCGAAGGCGACGGTCGGAAAGAGTGGAAGCTGGACCGGGATCCATTCCTGCTGGAAACCAACATCCCCGGCGTGTTTGCGGCGGGTGATGTTCGGCACGGGTCGGGCAAGCGTGTGGCGACGGCGGTAGGAGAGGGAGCGATGGCGGTGATGTCGATCTGGCAGCAGCGCGCCCATTCGGGAATTTAAACGGGATAACGTTTTCCCGTCACCACCCCTGCTGGTCCCAAACCGGCTGCGGTAACACCTCATCGACACGGTTCAGGACCCATGTAGGGTGGTCTGACGCTGGGTGCGCGCGCAGGATGTCGATCGTGGTCTCGCCGGTGAGCACAATGGCTGACGGCATGTTGGCATCGATCGCCATGCGAATGTCGGTCATCAGGCGATCTCCGACCATGATGCATTGCGAAGCGTCCAGTTTCAGGCGTGTCAGTGCCGCCTCCAGCATGAACGGATCGGGCTTGCCGGTATTTTGACGGCAGCGTGTGCCCGTGCAGCCTTCGATCGCGCCGATCACCGCCGCGGCATCGGGCTCGCCATGACCACCGGGAAACGGGCAGAAACGATCCGGGTTCGTGGTGACGAGCATCGCGCGACGATAGGTGCGAATGGCATCGAAGGCGATTTGGAGCTTTCGATAATCGAACGTGCGATCGTAGCTTGCGATGACGATGTCGATGCGGGTGGGATCGTCGGACATCCGGATGCCCGCGGTGGCGAGCGCGTGCTTCAGGGGTTCCTCGCTGATTGGGAAAACTGTGGCGTCGGGGTGAAATCGTGTGAGCCAGTCGACCATGGTATGGACCGTGTTGAGGACCTGATCGGGTGAGGTCGTAATGCCCAACTGGGAGAGCTTGGTGACGTAATCGGCTGGGGAGTTGGTTGGATTGTTCGAGAGGAACAGGAGCTTGCGGTCAAGGGCAGTCAGCGTTTCGATGAGTCGCCTGGCTCCGGGCAGGAGATCATTGCCAAGATAGATTGTGCCGTCCAGGTCAAAAATGTAGCCGGCCGCAAGTGTTTCTGGTCGGCTCGTGAGCTCATCATGGCTTGCTGACGATTGCGATGACATCGATAGAGGATCCCTGTGATTTGAGCGTGGCAACGCAGGCCAGTCACAAATTGCATTCGAAGCATACTTCAGAGTGGCAGTGATCCTGACTCAACTGGCCGGTCGGAAGGGAAAGTGCACGTATGTGCGATACACCACCTGATTATTGACATGCAGCCTGAACGATACGTAGCCTTTCGGAATCGTGCACAATCGCTTATGCACATTTGCGCACTATCGTTTTGGGCGACGCACCCTGGTGCATGCGACAAGAAATTGACAGCAGCTTGATCCACTGGGCACTATGCGGAGACGATGAATGAACACGCAGATCAATCGGGCGCTCATCGAACAGGTTCTGGCGGAAGCCACCACCACCCGTCAAGTTGTGATTCAGGCCGGTGCGATTGCCGACGTCAGCCAGCTTGTCGAGGCGGCATATCCCCAGGGTTCTGCGTTGATCGTCGCCGATGAACGCACGTTTGATGTTGCTGGACGAGATGTTGTAGCGTCGCTGCGAGCGAGTGGGCGCGCTGTTGAGAATCCCATTGTCTTTCCGTCAGATCCAGCCCTGCGGCCGGATTACCAGCATGTGGAACGGCTGCGCACAGCGTTCACACCGGCAGTCGTCCCAATCGCGGTTGGATCGGGTACTATCAACGACCTGACAAAACGAGCCGCATTCGAGGCAAATCTTCCTTACGTTGTCGTAGCGACCGCGGCGTCGATGGACGGCTACACCGCATCCGGCGCGGCGCTGGTGCACGAAGGTGTCAAGCAGACGTTTTCGTGTCCGGCTCCCGAGATCGTTATCGCCGATCTCGACATCCTTCGGGCCGCTCCGCGAGAGATGACCGGTTCCGGGTATGGTGATTTGGTGGGAAAGGTGACGGCCGGTGCGGACTGGATCGTGGCCGATGCGTTGGGGATCGAGCCAATCAAGCCCGATGTTTGGGAAATGGTGCAGGAGCCACTTCGCGGGATGATCGCCGATCCTGGGAGATTCCCGCGGGGCGACGAAGAGGCAATCGAGCAACTATTCCTTGGACTTGTCACGACCGGGCTGGCCATCCAGGTAGCAGGCTCCACCCGGCCCGCCTCCGGGAGCGAGCATCAGTTCAGCCATTTGTGGGAAATGCGAAGCCTGGAACATCACGGTGAACTCGTGTCTCACGGAATGAAGGTGGGGTTGGGGACGATGGTGTCGACAGCACTTTATGAGCGACTGCTCGATCGTCCGCTGGAACAGCTCGATGTGGATGGCGCCGTGGCGTCCTGGCCGGAGTTGATAGTGGTCGAAGCGGATATCCGGAAGCGGTACGATCATCCCAGGCTTGTCGAGAAGGCATTGGAAGAGTGCCGCGCCAAGTACATCTCCCGCGACGACCTGCGCGGGCGTCTCAATCGGGTGCGGGACCAGTGGTTCGAGTTGCGAACCCGGCTGCGTGAACAACTGCTGCCGATTCTCGAACTGCAAGACCTTTTGCGCCAGGCGGGTTGCCCAACACAACCGGAGGATATTGGCCTGACGCGAGAACAGTTTCGGGAAAGTCATCTCTCCGCCGGGCAAATCCGGCGACGCTACACCGTGTTCGACCTGGCAAGTGAAACCGGCCTTCTCGATGCGTGTGTTGACGAGCTGTTTGCGCCGCAAGGATTCTGGTCCGCAACCAGCAAGTAATCACGGACGCCCGCGGCTGAAGGACGGGAGCGTGGCCCCGAAGTCATTCCCGTTACGGTCATTTGCAGACTGGTTGGAATGACGTCCATGAACACAACTGGCAGGGGTCGACCCTGTGTCGAGCTAATCGAAGGCGGGCACAAGGTCCGCCACTACCGACCAATCCACAAATCGTTCTCATCAGCCCGGAACAGAGGGAGCCATTCTCAAATGTCACAAAAACGACGTGTTCTTGCTCTCGGCGCTGACAATGCCGGTGCGGAGCTGAAGAATCTCATCAAGCACTACCTCGATGGTGACAGCGCGCTGGAGATTGTGGACTTTGGCGTAGCGCACGCCGATGATGACACCGCTTATCCCCACATTGGGCTGCGGGTGGCTCGGGCGGTTGCTGAGGGCGAGGCGGCACGTGGGTTGTTGATCTGCGGGACCGGTATCGGCATGGCGATTTCAGCCAACAAAGTTTGCGGCGTGCGAGCCACGGTCGCTCACGATTCGTACTCTGTCGAGCGCTCGGTGCTTTCCAACAACTGCCAGGTGCTCACAATGGGCGCGAGAGTCATCGGACCCGAGCTGGCCAAGCGGCTGGTGAGCGAGTGGTTATCATACGAATTCGATGACGCATCCGCCTCGGCTGAGAAAGTGGCCGTGATCACCGACTACGAGCACGAAAGCTGCCCAACGGGGGACGATTGCTGAAGGTGTTGATCAATCAGGGCCGGTCGAGCCGATGCAGGTCGTCCCTCGTGTGTGCATACAGGTTTCGATAGACCTCATATGCGGTGTCGTACGTTGCTGAGCTGGTGTGGTTGGGCTCAATCGTACGTCGGATTCGCACCCAGCGATCATGGAGCACGTCGACGGAGTCAATCAGTCCGGTGGCGAGTCCGGCAAGGAACGCATCGCCATATGCGGCGCCGATGGTATGCTCCGGCAGTTGCTGGGACACTCCGGTGATGTCGCTCACGATCTGCATCCAGAGGTCGTTTTGCGTACCGCCGCCCACCGCGACGATTCGATCTGGCACGGCGTCCAGCTCACGCATGATCTCAAGATGATGGCGGACGCCATAACCAATGCCTTCGAGCACCGAGCGATACAGATGCCCTCGGGTGTGCCGCAGCGTGAGTCCCGCAAACATTCCGCGAGCCAGGGGATCGTGTAGTGGCGTGCGCTCACCGGCAAAATAGGGCAGGCAGACGAGACCGTCGCTGCCCGCGGCGACAGACGCAGCCTGGTCGCAAAGCTGACTGTAGGCACTTTCACCGGTCTCCCGCTCGATCCGACGCTCTTCGCCGCAAAGCTCCTCGCGGAACCATTTTGTGATCAATCCCGATGTCGCCATGCCGCCGGTCATGGCCCGACGGTTGGGCAGGCTGTAGGCGGCGGTCCACAGGCGCCGGTCCGGCCGGTGCTGTTTCACCAGGTTGAGCAGGAACATGGTGCTTCCGTACATCAGCATCATGTCGCCTGGATTTGTGACGCCAACACTGAGCGCCTCAGCGGCGACATCCATCGTCCCTGCCGTCACGGGCGTGCCGATGTTCAAGCCAGTGGCGTCACTGGCCGCGGAATGTACGGTCCCGGCGATCTCGTTGGCGTTCATCACGCGTGGCAGGTGATCTCCGTCGATGATGATATCCGCGTATCGCCCATCCCATTCCAGACGTTCGATGTCGAAAAGCGGGTTGAAGGCGGATGCGGTGTGACGGTCGACGACGTGTTCGCCCGTTAGCCGAAAAACGACGTAATCGCTGGAGGAGTGCACCATGGCGGTGCGTTGGAACACTTCCGGCTCATGATTTCTGAGCCACAGGATTTTCGGACCGATGGCCTGGGAGGTGAGCGCCATGCCGCCGAGCTCGAATACCCTTTGCTCGCCGAGGTGCTCTTCCAGCCAGGTGATCTCGGCGGACGCCCTGCTGTCGATGCCGTACAAAATCGCGGGACGCAGAGGTTGGCCCGACGCATCGAGGGGAAGCATGCACGGCCCGATGGCGCTGACCGCGACGCCTCCGACATCGGCGCCAGAGTATCGACCGGAGAGCAGCCGTCGACTAATAGTGACGAACTCGCCCCACCAAATCGCGGTGGCGTCATGCTCGGCCCAGCCAGGCCGGGGAAAGCTGGTTTCGTGCTCCACGGTTGCCGATGCGACAATCTTGCCGTCAGGCGTGCAGAGAACACCCTTCGAGCTGGACGTACCGATATCGATGCCGAGGAGGAGGGAACCGGACATGGGGCAATGCGTCCTTTGGATTGCGGGGCGTAGCTCCTGAATCATGCGACTGAAAGCAGCTCGAGTATCTTCGATGGTACATCGGAGGTGCTGGCGTCGACACCCATTTCAAGTACACGATCGAGCTGTTCGCGAGAATTGCAAGGTCCGCCACCGACGCGCAGACCGGCCTCGCGGGCATGCTGGACCACATCGGGCATCGCGGAACCGGCGGTCATCTGGAAAACATTCACCTGTGAGCAACCGAGCCGCAAGGCGGTTTCCAGTGCGTCCGGTTCCTCATATCGGTTGATGTATGCACGTGCCTGTTCGGGAGCCAGGCGCTGAATGATCTCCAAGGCGACAGGGTCGAACGAGGTGAGGATCGCCTGAGCACCGAGTGAACGAACACGGACGCGTTGGAGGACGCCCACGGCGATCTCCTCAAGCCGCTCTGGCGTGTCCGATTTGAATTCGATCTGCATGGTCGGAATGTCGCTCAGGACATCGAGAACCTGATCCAGGGTGGGCACACCCACCTGTTCGGGCCAGGTTGGGCAGGTTCTCCGGGCATCAAGAGATGCGAGCTGGGTGGCAGTGAAGTTGGAGACTGGGCCACTTGCGCTGGTGGTGCGATCCACCGTGTTGTCATGGATGACAACGAGCTCGCGATCTGCCGACAACCGGACATCGAACTCGACGGCGGCCAGGCCGATGCCACGTGCATAGGCAAAGCCCTCAACTGTGTTTTCTGGCGCCTCGTCCCTGGCGCCACGATGACCAACTATTTGAACTGATGACACAGGATCCCCTTTCTCTCGGTTTACCGGGTTCGCTATGCGGTCGGAAGAAGCTTGCCGATCGTGGATGGCACGTCTGAGGTTGCTGCGTCAAATCCCCAGGCAAGGGCGCGTTCGAGGTGCTCGGAGGTGTTGCACTGGAACCCTACAACCCTCAACCCTTCCTGGCGGGCGCTTGCCACGACCTCGACCGAGCCACGAGTAAGGGAGATGTCTGCCTGAACACAGCCCAGCCGGAGCGCATCTTCCAGAAACCCTGGGTTGTCATAGGCGCCAATATACGCCCGCGGTTGTTCGGGGTTGAGACGGGTGACGATCTCCAGCGCAACCGGATCGAACGAGGACAGCACGATGCGAGAACCTGTCCCGCGGTCGTGAACCTGCTTGAGCACGCCTGCCGCGATCTCCTCCAGCCGCTCCGGAGTATCGCTCTTGAGCTCGATCTGGATCATGGAAATCCCACCAAGCACATCGAGGACCTGGTCAAGCGTGGGAACGCCCACCCGGTCGGGCCAGCTCGGGCAGGCGCCACGGGCATCGAGCGCGGCAAGCTCCTCCGCGGACAGATCCGCGACTGGGCCGCTCGCATTCGTTGTGCGATCAACCGTATCGTCGTGAATGACAACCAGCTGGCGGTCTCGCGATAACCGCACATCGAGCTCGATGGCGTTGAGTCCAAGTCCTTTCGCGTAGTGAAATCCTGCCAGGGTGTTCTCCGGCGCTTCACCTTTCGCACCTCGGTGGCCGATGATCTGGAACTCTGTCAAAACCTCTGCGCTCCTGTGCCGTTCAAGCTTCCGGCATGACCCGCGGTCGCCGTCGGCCGACGACCCGATTCGGGTCAGCATACTTCCCCTCGCTGTTCAGGGGGCAGTATGCTGACAATTGCACGTATGTGCATACAGTAATGTGCACGTTGACTTCACCGCTTGACGATGATTAGGGTAGGGGATCATGAACACTCACGCAGGCACCAGCGACCAACCGGCAAACGGTGAGGCGTCTGGAGCGGACAACATAGCCCTGATGACATCAGTTGCTCGCTTGTATTACCTGGAGCGACTTGGCCAGTCAGAGATCGCGTCAATCTACGGCGTATCCCGTTCAACCATTTCACGAATGCTGACCACGGCGAGGGACCTCGGCATCGTGCACATTATGGTCGACGACTACGATCCCCGTGATCGCGAGCTGGAGCGAAAGCTGGTCGATCGATTTGGACTGCATCAGGCGATCGTGGTGCGCGGCATGGAAGGTACGGAAGTGGCGGTCCGCGGCTCGGTCGGGTACTTCGCCGCGCCAATCGTCGACGAGTGGATCGCGGCAAGCAGGAGAGTTGGCCTCGCCGGAGGCAGGACGCTTGGTGAGCTCCTGCGCGCGATCAAGCACCGGAGCAAGCCGCATGACCTGGAAGTCGTTCAGCTGATGGGCACGATTGGATCGAGCCCCAGCAACATCGACGCGTCGGAACTGAGCCGCGCGCTTGCGAGTCGATTTCACGGCAAGTTCCACAACATCAATGCGCCAGCGTTTGTGAAGGACAGGCAGACTCGTGACCTGTTCCTGTCTCATAGCCAGATTCAATCTGTACGTGCGTTGTTTCCAACGCTCGATGTCGCGTTCGTCGGCATCGGCACGTTGGAGGAGTCGGTGTTCGTCGAACGAGAGGTGCTGACGAAGGCTGAGTTTTTGGAGATCGGCCGTTGCGGCGCGGTGGGGGAAATATGCGGGCGTTTTTTTGATTCATCGGGACGCGAATGCGATTCGCCGTTCCGGGACCGGGTGGTGAGCATCGACCTGGATGTGTTGCGGGCCGGAAAGGAGGTCGTCGCGGTCACGACTGGCGCCGCCAGGAGCGATGCCGTGAGGGCGGCGCTCAAGGGAGGGCTGGTGCAATCGCTGGTGATTGACGATGTCGGCGCCAGAGGCGTGCTGGAGGGGAGGTGATGGCATCTGTCTGTCAAAAGTGGTTCCTCGGACGAGCCCATCCAAGAACCGCAAGCGTGCTTTCGTTTTTCATGGAGTAGCCGTTGATCCGGCTGGCGTATCACTGCAGGATTTCGTCCGGCAGCAGGAATGCAAATGGCGCTCGCCGTGGTGCAGCGGTGTGGATCGTCGATGGAGCGGTTTCTCCGGCTTCGACCATGCGCGCGATAAGCCGTTGCTTGAGATGATCGCTGAGTTCGCGATGTGATTCGAGCCCGACCAGGTTATCGAGCTCATATGGATCCACCTGGAGGTCGTAGAGATAAGTCTCGGTGTATTCGTCAGCGCCAGGCGCCGATCGGCCATTCAACCCGATTGCGGTTACCGAGTATTTCCAGCGCGGTGTGCGGATGGCCCGGCCGATCTCGCTTTCGCTGATCTGGATGAAGACTTCGTTGCGCCAGGCGCGGCGCGCATCCTGCCCGCCACGAAGCAGCGGCAGGATGGTCCGCCCCTGCATGACCTCCGGTACCGGGATGCCGGCGGCGTCGAGCAGTGTCGGTGGGAGGTCGATCAGGCTGACCAGCTCGGACACCTCGCCACCCCCGAAAAATCCGGGACCGGTGAAGACCGTCGGCACGCGGACGGATGCATCCTGGCAGGATCGCTTGTACTCGCGCTCCGTGCCTCGCGTCTTGAAATGGCAGCCGTGATCCGAAGTGAACAGGATGATGGTGCTATCCAGTAGGCCCAGGCTCTTGAGCGCATCGAGCAGGCGGCCATAGGCCTCGTCGAGGCGCTTGATCATGCCCCAGTACCCGGCGATCTGCCGGTGCGCCGAGCCACCCAGCGCCGCCAGGTCGGGCGGCAGCCAGCGTCCCTGATAACGTTCGCGATAGCCGTCCGGAGCGGGATAGTCATCGGTGCGATTCTGGTGATGCGGCTCGAGGTATGAGCAGAACAGGAAGAAGGGCTCGTGCCGGTGGTCGCTGACGAACCTGATGGCGGCGTCAGTCTGGGCGTCGACCCGGTATCCCGGAAGGGTGACTGCCTTTTCGTCCTCGTCAAAAACCGTGAACCGATACGGTTCGGAGGTATGTTCAAGGGTGTTGGCGGCGAGCCATGTTTGATACCCGCCGCGTTCCGCTTCGACAACCGGGTCCCTGCTGGCGAGGTGCCATTTACCAATGTATCCAGTGTGGTAGCCGGCACTTGCGAAGTAGTGGGCGAGGGTGGGAGTTTCGCTCCCGAGTGCCATGGCGTCGTTTTTCCAGACTCCCGTTTCGGTGGCATAGAGTCCGGTTTGGAGGGAAGACCGTGCCGGGCCGCACACCGGCTGGCAGGTGATGGAAGTGTTGACATGGGTGCCCTGACGCGCGATACGGTCCAGATTCGGCGTCAGATCAAGCGGATTCCCGTGAAGCCCGGTTGAATCCCAACGCTGCTGATCGGTCAGGAAGAAGATCACATTCGGTCGCTGGCTCATTTGTTCGTGGCTCCTCGATCTGTTTGCGTGCGGAGCGTGCCCTGCGAGGACATCATCTTCCCCAGTGCATGGGATTCGCGCGGTCCGGTGATACTGTCGCGCTCCTGCCATCTCGCTCGAGGAACCGTACACCCAACCGAGGTGTCAGGAGTAGGTTGCCGCACAGATACGCACGGTTGTAGCTGCACATGTGTGCATGAGTGAAGATTCCATTGACCGCTTCAAGTCGTAGCTGCTAGCGTGTGATTGCAGGCTATCAGTACGTAGGATGTTTCGGGGAAGCTGAACGCGTTCGCCTTGAAAGCGGGACGGTTTCTGTATTGAACGTTTGGTGTCCATGAGTTTATAGATTGCTGAAAGACCATTTTGGCGCCGTGCACTGATGATGCTCCGGAGCGACTGAACCGCGGAGAAAGCGCCAAATGCGTAAGCTGACGACTGCGAAGAGATGATCGGAAACTCGAGGATTTCTCGATGAGAGCTCGTATGGCGAAGCAAGCGCCCATATTGGGCGCCACCGACGCCCATCTTACCGAAAGAATATTGAGAAGGATCTCGCCGATTGTTGTTTACCTGCGATCAATGGCGGTTGTCCTGATAGTTTGGCAGCTCATCCATCTCCGAGTTGGAAATCCCATACTTTTGCCATCTCCACTGGCAGTGGCAGAAAGTTTGTACCAACTGACACGAGACGGCGAGATACTGGAGCACAGCTTCATCAGTCTTCGCAGGTTGGCAATCGGGTTCGGTTTGGCCGGGTTGCTCGGAATTCCGCTTGGACTTTTCATGGGATTTAGCCGGCTTGCACAAGAACTCATCGACCCGATGATCGAGGTGCTGCGTCCGATCTCCGGTATTGCCTGGATTCCCATAGCACTTTTCATTTTTGGTATTGGAGACGAACTGCCAATCTTCATCATATTCTATGGCGCATTCTTCCCAGTCGTGCTCAACACAATCGCCGGAGTGCGAACCGTGGATCCGTTGCTTGTGCGAGCCGCGCAGACGATGGGCGTGACCCACAGGGTGATCGTGTCTCAGGTCATTTTCCCTGCGGCGTTGCCCAACATTCTTGTAGGAACACGCCTCGGAGCTGGCGCGGCCTGGATGTCACTTGTGGCGGCAGAGCTGATCGGGGCGCCGAGTGGCCTTGGGTTCTCAGTCCAGTGGTACCGACAGTTGCTCATGACGTCGAAAGTGCTTGCTTTCATCGTGGTAATCGGGATCCTCGGATATTTAACCGACCGGAGCCTGCGTCTTCTTCAGCAGCGACTGACCCCTTGGGCAGTCGACACTGGAGGAGCGAGATGAGAGCTCGATTCGGGCTTAAAGGATTCTTGTTGCCGTGTGTGCTCTTGATTGTTTGGCAACTTTGGGGAATTGCCCAGCCTGCCCAAAGCGCTGCGCCTGTTCCCACCCATGTATTTGAGTCAGCTCGCCAGTTGATTGCAAGTGGAGACCTTCCGCTCGCGATTTTTCAAAGCATTCAACGTGTCCTCCTGGGGTTTCTGATTGCAGCAATTGTTGCGATCAGTATTGGGCTTCTGATGGGTCACTTTCGATTTGCAGACCGAAATCTCGATCCGATCGTTGAGAGTTTCCGGCCAGTGGCGCCCATTGCTCTGTTGCCACTTGCTATTCTGTGGTTTGGCACGGGTACACCAGCCGCAGTGTTCATTGTTGCGTACGCGGCGTTCTTTCCGCTGATTATAAACACGATTTTTGGCGTGAAGCAGGTGGATGGCCTTGTGATACAGGCGGCGCGCACCATGGGCGTGGGGCGGTTTCGGATTTTGCAGACGGTGATCATACCCAGTGCTCTGCCAAGCATCTTCGTGGGTGCACGGCTGGCGATGGGAATTGCCTGGACATCTATTGTAGCCGCCGAAATGGCTGTCGGTGCAAAGTCCGGCGGGGGCGGTACCGGTGGTATCGGGCAGATGATGTTCATCTTCTACGCCTACAGTGTCAAGCTGGATGGAATCGTTGTCTGCATGATCGCAGTCGGCATTGTCGCGCTTCTCATCGACCTCTGTTTTCGGATTCTCCAACGAAAGGTCATGCCATGGGCACACTAGTTGAGCAGCCTGGCTATCCAAAACTCCAATTGGCTCATGTTTCCAAGCAATTCAATGTTCCTCGTTCTGGCGAGCAGGTGCGGGCGGTCACCGATTTCACCCTGGATGTCTATCCTGGTGAGTTCTTGTCGATTGTCGGTCCGTCCGGATGCGGGAAGAGCACCGTGCTGAACATGCTCGCGGGGTTGGACGAACCAACCTCCGGCCAGATCACCATGGACGGACAACAGGTTGATGGACCGAGTGCCGAGCGCGGGATGGTGTTCCAAAATTACGCCCTCTTTCCATGGAGGACGGCTTGGGAGAATATCGAGTTTGGCCCGCGCTATGGTCCTCGTGCACGCAAACTGTCAACGCAGGAACGCCGCGCTCAAGTCCAGCGCTATCTTGATCTCGTCGGACTAACGGGTTCCGAGCATAAGTATCCGCATGAACTTTCAGGTGGAATGCAACAGCGTTGTGCACTGGCACGGCTATTGGCGAACGAGCCCGAGGTCCTTCTGATGGACGAGCCGCTTGGTGCGGTCGATGCCCAGACCCGAGTCATTCTCCAGGAAGAGCTCCTGAGGATTTGGGGCCAGGAGAGTGCTGTGCATGATCGCCGCACGGTCGTATTCATTACCCATGACATTGACGAAGCCATTTTTCTCTCTGACCGCGTCGCGGTAATGAGTTCCCGTCCCGGACGTCTCAAGCAGGTGTTGGACATCGCATTGCCGCGACCACGGGTGGATGCTGTGCGTGCGATGGATGAGTTTTACCGACTTTCGCGTGAAATCTGGCAGCTCATTCGGGAAGATGCATATCGCGCCTCGATTTCGCAAGGCACCGAGCCGATGGTGGCTCCGGTGCACTCTTGATCTCTGATCACGACTATTGCACGGTTGCGCCAATCATATTCGTGAAGAGAAAGGAGTATCAAACCAGGAGTCAGCGAGATTGTCGGCATAGCATAAGAAGAGGAGCCAAACATGACTGTACATCGACTTCCGAGAACATCACCCGTCGCTCGCGAACTCAGTCGTCGTCGCGCACTACACGTTCTTGGCGGTGGCTTGCTTGCCGCTCCGGCTGCACTTTCCATGTCGGCCGCATCGCCCACAGGTGCGGCTTCACGTCTCCAATCAAGCGGAGAGAAGCAGGAGCTTGCCGTCTCCGTCGGCAGGCAACCGTGGGCCGCCGGCAATTCTCCGATTACGCAATACATGATGAACAATGGCCTGTTCGAGCAGGCAGCCGCGGAGGTCGGGTACGAACTCACGATCGACTGGCGGGATTATCCTTCTGCCCAGCCTCAGGTCGAAGCCATGATTGGAAACGAACTGGACTTTGGCATGTGGGGCAACACGCCCATCATTCGTGCCATTGCCGCCGAACAGGCGGTTTCGATCGTCAACGTTGGCGAGGGACATTTCCGTTTCATACTTGCCACGAGGCCCGATCGGGGCATCCGGAACATGGAGGATCTCAAGGGGAAGACGGTTGGGGCTCTTCTGGGCGGCGATCCCTATAACGTCTTGTCGCAGATGTTGCTTTATACATTAGGTTCGGGAAATCCGGAAGACAACGATATCACTGTGGTGAACACGCCGACCCAGGCGCAGGCGGCGACGATTCCGCGCGGGATGGACGCGGCAGTAGTCATTTATCCGGCATTCCTGAAGGCCAAGGAGGAACTAGGAACCGTAGGTATCATCAATTCCTTTGGCTATACCGAAGACTTCTACACGGGGCCAGCTGGGGAAGGAGGAGGCATCTTGCTGGATGCGGTCAAGGAGTCGCCATTCTATCCCGACGGCTTCTACCTTCACCGTTCATTGTGGATGGCCCGCAATGCCGTTTTGGAGGAACATCCGGATGTGGCTGTTGCGTTCGCAGTGGCTCAGCAGCAGGCCCTGAATGAGCTCAGTACTTGGGAACCAACTGATATAGCGTCACTTGTCCAGGAATACTGGGAGTTGCCGCCCGAGCAAGGCGCCAAGATCGTTGAAGATGGGTTGCTCTTCAAGCGCGACTGGGTCTGGCTGACAGAAGGCGATGCGCGAGCTGTGGTCGAAACCTCGAAGTTCATGGTGGATGGGGGGCTCATAGAAGAGCCTCTGACGTGGCAGCAGTTGAAGGATAATATTGCGAACTCCGCGCCACTAATGCAGCAAGCGTACGATTTGTCCGGCGGCTTCCCACCACCGGAGGAATTTGAGGCAGCTGATGCGTCAGATATTCGCGGGCTTCCAAGCTGGAAACTGGAACAGTGGGGTGGAGACGAAGCCTCTTAGGCGGAGGTATTCAGAGAGGTAGCAAATCAACGCAGCTTGGACACGCCTCCCTGGTTCTGTCGCGACAGAGCCCGGGAGGTATTCGTAATCGGCAGCAGGATTTTTGTGTGATCAACGGTGAGGATCGAGAAAATGACTTGAGCACGGTTGTTACTGCACATGTGTGCATGAGTGAAGATTCCATTGACTGGTTTTGACTGTAGCTGCTAGCGTGGAGCCCACTATCAGAATTGATGAACTGGTTCAATGGTTCGTTTCCCACAACAGATTCAGGACGCGATTCTGGCTACGAGCAGATGCTTGCGTCAGCTGCGAGGAGATCATGGTGAGTGAGCGTCGACCAAATATCGTGGTGCTGATGGCCGACGATCATCGGGGCACGGAGATGAGTCATCTTCCGTATTCCCAGGCCCACACGCCGGTGCTCGATGCGCTGGCGGACCGGGGCGTCTCGTTTGCGCAGGCGCACTGTCAAGGGTCGATGATCAGGGCTGTCTGTGTTCCCAGCAGGGCCAGCCTGATGACAGGTCGAAACATCTTCGCTTCCTCCGCGGATCCAACCGGCAGTGATTTCCAGCGAGCGATCACGATTCCGCCAGAGCTGGATACATTTCCACAGGCGTTGCGTCATGCTGGATACCGGACCCATGCGGTGGGCAAATGGCACAACGACACGGCGACGTTTCAGCGATCATTTTCCAGCGGCAATGCGTTGATGTTCCTGGGAATGAGCGATCACAACATGGTGCCACTCTGGTCATACGACCCTCAAGGGGAGTACCCCGGCGCCAACAGTTACAACTTCGACACTCATCGCACGGAGGGAGATGAGGCGGCGAACTTCGTGCATGGAGAAGGATTTTCCTCCGACATTTTTGCCGATGCCGCCATCGATTTCCTCAACGGCGACCAGTCAGACGGTCCGTTCTTGCTCTACACCGCGTTTACCGCGCCGCACGATCCACGCACACCGCCACCGGGTTGGGAAGTTGACCCAGGAACGATCGAGCTGCCGCCGAACTTCATGACCGAACATCCATTCGACAATGGCGAGATGGAAGTGCGCGACGAGATGCTCGCGGAACGCCCCCGAACCGAGACAGAAGTTCGTCAGCACATTGCCGACTACTACGGCATGATCGCCCATCTCGATCATTCCATTGGGCGGATCATTGCCGCACTTGATGCCAACGGTCTGACGGAGAACACCATCGTCATTTACACCGGCGACCACGGCCTGGCGGTCGGGCAGCACGGCCTGATGGGCAAGCAGAATCTGTATGAGCACAGCCTGCGAGTGCCACTGGTGATTGCTGGCCCGGGTGTTCCCGAGGGGGAGGATAGCCAGACGCTGGTGTGGCATGCCGACACGACCGCCACGATTCGTGCGCTGTGTGACGTTGAGCCGAACCAGACGGCAGAAGGGGCTCCGTATCTCGACGGACAAGGGTCGATCACGCCGGTCCGCACGTCGCTGGGCGCTGCCTATGAGTACGGCCAACGAATGTTCCGCGACGAGCGCTACAAACTGATTCGCTACTGGCGCATACCCGAGACTGTTCCCGCGCCTGGCACCACGCCGGGAACCGACAAGGTGCAGCTGTTCGATCTGGAGCGCGACCCGTGGGAGATCACCAATCTGGCCGACGATCCGGCATTGCAGAGGGTTCGAACGTACCTGGAGGAGGGACTGGAGCAATGGCAAACCGGTGTCGATGATGCTTTGCCGAGATACGTACAGGTGAGGGGGGATCGATGAGGTGAATTGGAAAATAGCCGGCGTGGATCCGGTGACGACGTTGAACGCATTGCTACCTGAATGGTTTAGTGAGGATTGAAGACATGACACAGCTCAATCGACGAAACTTTGTCGGAAGCGCAGGCATTGCCGGAGCCGCAATTGCGGGTGGCGTATCGCTGTCCGGCTTGTCACCAGCCGCGATGGCGGCGCAGGATGACCCAACTGAGATCGTGTTTTTCAACATTTGGGGCACACCTCCAGGCGGAGATGTCTCCGAAGACAAGCATCCGGTTGACCAGGTCATCGAGGCATTCAATGAGCAAAGTACCGGCGTCCAGGTCACCGGGCAGACACCAGGAAGCTACTACGAGACGCTCCAGAAGGCGCAGGCCCAAATTGCCGCGGGCGACGCCCCCGCGCTGGTCATCACCCCATGGGCAAGCATCAACTACGCCTATGAGGGGTTGGGCATTGTCCCACTTGAGGATATCGCCGGTGACGGCGTGGCCGAGGCGTTCAGTGTCTTCAAGGACCAGGTGATTCCGCTGGTGCAAGTGGATGGCAATACGGTGGGGATGCCCTACGCATTTTCCTGCCCAGTGATCTACTACAATGCGGACATTCTCAAGGAAGCGGGTGTCGAGCCGGACGCGCTGTTCGAGACGTGGGACAGCCTCCTCGAACAAGGGGTGACGGTACAGGAGGCGCTAGACGGGAACCCGATCTTTGGCGTGATCACAAATCCCGACTGGCCCGCGCAGAGCATCATCCAGTCCAATGGTGGCATGGTCCTGAACGAAGAAAACGTGCCGGTGATGGACAGCCCGGAGGCGATCGCCGCGATGCAGGCGATCGCGGATCTCGACAGCGCCGGACTCTACGCCCGCTCCACCAGCAAGGAAGATCGCGCATCCTTCCTTGGCGGGTCAATTGCCTGCATCAGCGGAAGTATCGCGTCACTTGGCAGCCTGTCGAACAACGCATCGTTTGACTTGCAGACGCACACCTTCCCGGTGTTCGAGGGCAAGCCGCGGAAAATGGCCAGTGGTGGCTCGTTCATCGGCATCTACGCCCGCGAAGAGGAGCAGCAGCAGGCGGCGTGGGAGTTCATGAAGTTCGCGATGTCGGAAGAGGGCTACGGTTACTGGATGCAGACCGGATACCTCAATCCGACCACATATGACCTTCCACGGCTGGAGGGGCAGGAGGCGGCCTACATCCAATTGGAGGAGGGGCTGACCCGGGAAACCCCGTGGCCGACCGCGCGCGGTGGCGAGCTTCAGGCGATCTGGGGTGACTTCGTCGCTCGGATCTGGGCGAACGACATCAGCGCCGAAGAGGGCTGCAAGCAGGCCGTCGAAGAGATCTCGGCCATGATCGAGCAGGTGAGCTAGGTCCAAAGGACGCTTTTTCGACACCGCTCGGCGGCTCACCACCAGCTCGCTTCGGCTGACCTGGTGGTGAGCCGTGTACGCGCCATTCCAGTGACACAGCGTCATGGTGGAGACATCGCGACAACACGGCTTTTCAACTCGCGGGACAAGGAATTCGGATGGCGAGTATTCGCACCACAACCAAAGGCGCAACATCGTCGGGCGATGTCGCGCGCCGCCGGTTCACCTGGTACAAGATCAAGGAAGGGGTGATTCCCTACCTGTTGATCGCGCCATTGCTGATCCTGGTCGCCGTCTTCGTTTACTGGCCACTGATTTATTCGACCTACCTGTCGTTCTTCGATTGGAATTTCGTTCGACCGGACAAGAATTTCGTCGGTTGGGACAACTACACGCAACTTCTGGATGATCCGCGATTTCTGCGCTCGCTGCATGGTACGTGGATTTATCTTGTCACGCTGATCCCGATCCAGGTTTTCTTGCCGCTTGGGCTCGCCATGCTGCTTTGGCCGATCCGGCGCGCCAAGAGCCAGGGCGCGTATCGCGTGATTCTCTTTTCGCCCACGGTCGTCGCCTGGTCGGTGGGCGCGGTGATGTGGCTATGGATTTTCAACCCGCTCCAGGGGCTGCTCAACAAGGTGATTGCCGAATTCGGCGTGGAGCGTGTCAACTGGCTATCCGACCGCAACACCGCGATCTGGACGGTGATCATCGTTGCGACCTGGAAGACGCTTGGGTTCAACCTGTTGCTCTACCTTGCCGCGCTCGAAGCCGTGCCGCATGACTATGTCGAGGCGGCGTCGCTGGATGGCGCGAGCAACTGGCAGATCATGCGCACGATCCGCTTTCCGCTCATCACGCCGACGTTTTTCTTCGTGCTGGTCACAACGGTGATTTCGGTGAACGATGATGTCTTTGGCGCGATCAACGTGCTGACCGAGGGTGGGCCGTTCGAATCCACTACCAATATCATCTACTACCTCTACGAACAGGGGTTCAAATACTTCCAGATCGGTGACGCCAGTGCCGTTGCCACCATCATCTTCGTTGCCACGGTCTTCCTGACCTGGCTGCAGTTCCGCTTCATCGAAGGACATGTGCACTATGGCTAGTATGGTGACCGCACCCAGGTCTCGAAATGCACGGCAGCGGGGTTTCCTGGGCAGGATTCTGGTGCATGTCATCGTGCTGCTGATCTGCTTCCTGACAATCTTTCCGTTCTTCTGGATGTTTTCGACGTCGTTCAAGCAGGCGGACGAGGTTTTCACCAAGGACATCCAGCTGATTCCGCTGCATCCGACGGTGATGAACTATCCGGATGCCTTCAACTACTTTCCGGTCGCGCAATGGTTCTGGAACAGCTTCGGCATCGCGGTGCTGACGACGTTGGGCAAGCTGGCGATCAGTATCCCCGCCGCGTTCGCCTTTGCTCGATTGAAGTTTCGGGGACGGGCATTCTTCTTCGCCGTGGTGCTGGCCACCATGATCGTACCCGGCGTGACGCATATCGTGCCGAACTATATCCTCGTCTCGGACCTTGGCTGGCTCGATACCTGGGCTGGTGTGGTGATTCCGTCGCTGCCAGCAACGGCGTTCTACATGTTCCTCCTGCGGCAGAACATCCTGACCCTGCCGCAGGACCTGATCGATGCGGGGAGGCTCGATGGCGCCTCGACCGTCAAGCTGTTGTGGCAGATCGTCATTCCGAATATCCGTCCCGCCATTGCGGTGGTGAGCATCCTGTCCTTCCTCGGGGCATGGAACCAGTATCTGTGGCCGTTGTTGGTGTTGAATGACTTCGAATCGAAGACACTGGCCGTGGGCATGCAGTTCTTCACGTCGAACACCGAATCGGCGCAACTTTGGGGACCGATGATGGCGACCGCCGCCATCGCGACCATTCCGCCGTTGCTGATCTTCGCATTCGCCCAAAAGCAGATTATCTCGACGTTCGTCACGTCGGGAATCAAGGGCTGACCCTCATCCGGGTTGTCGACCAGGCAATTGCATTTCACTGCCGCAAATAAGGGGACATCATGACTGATTGGGACACGATCGACCGCGTTCGTCAATTGCTGAGCGAGCGCGCTTCGGCGCTGCCGGTGAGATCGATACGCCAAAAATCGCTCAATCGACGTAGCTTCGTGCTGGGCAGCTCCACCGCCGGCTTGCTGTATCCACGCTCCACTATCGGGCGCCAGGCGACACCGGGTGCGAGCCCTGTGGCGATACCGGGGCGCAGTGACAACCTCTTTTCCCTGGGAGTCGCGTCAGGTGATCCCTTGCCCGATGGGGTAGTGCTGTGGACCCGGCTGGTCCCGATGCCGTTCGAAGATGGTGGCGGCATGGGCGCCGGCTCCGTCGACGTGAAGTGGGAGGTCGCCGAGGACGAGCAAATGACCAAAATCGTCCAGCGGGGCACTGAAGTGGCGGAGGCTGACTGGGCACATTCGGTTCATGTTGAGGTAACCAATCTCGAGCCGGCCCGGTGGTACTGGTATCGATTCCGGGTCGGTGACATCGAGACCACTGTTGGAAAGACACGCACTGCGCCAGCCGCCGACTCCAGCGTCGACGCATTCCGTTTCGCCTTTGCCTCCTGCCAAAAGTGGGATCAGGGACTCTACACCGCCTATCGCGACATGGCCAGGCAGGACGTCGATCTGGTCGTGCATCTGGGCGACTACATATACGAGTCGGCGATGAGTGGCGCCGATACCCTTCGCCAAGGCGATTACCCGATCTCCATGTTGCTGGAGATCACGGCGCTGGACGACTACCGTGGCCGCTACGCGTTGCACAAGCTGGATCCGGACCTGCAGGAAGCGCACCGGGTGGCGCCGTGGATCGTGACGTGGGACGACCATGAGGTCAACAACAACGTCTTCGGGGCCATTAACTGGGATGATCCAGCCGCCCAGATGCTGAAGGAGCGACGGGCCGCCGCCTATCAGGCGTATTACGAGCATCAGCCACTTCGCGCCGCCGCTCGTCCGAAGGGTCCGGAGCTTCAACTGTACCGTCGCCTTGCATTCGGCAACCTGTTGAATTTCGACGTGCTCGACACGCGGCAGTACCGTTCTCCTCAAGGCAATCTGTGTGAGGACGATGTTCGGGCGGAAAATGGAGGGTATTGCCCGGATTCGCTTGATCCAGCGCGCACCATGCTCGGCGACAGGCAAAAGCAGTGGTTGCTTGACGGCTTCGATCAGGCAACGACACGCTGGAATGTGATGGCGCAGCAGATTCCGTTTGCCCGCATTGACAACGACAGCTCACCCGAACGTGAGAGTTTCGGCGGCACGGAAATGGACAAATGGGACGGCTATGCCTACGAGCGGGAACAGGTTGCCACTGCCCTGGCCTCAGCCGCGGAAGCGCGGTCGTTCAATCCCATCTTCATTTCTGGCGACGTGCATTCCAGTTACGTGTGGGACCTGAAGTTGGACTGGGACGATACCAGCGATACAACAGTATTCGGCACGGAGTTCGTCGGCACGTCAATATCGTCGAAGGGCGATGAGCCATTGGCGGAAGACGGTGGTTTTACCACGCAATGTGGGAACAGGAATGAAAATCCCCACAACCACCTGTTCGACAATCATCGGGGTTATGTGCTGTGCAATGTTTCGCCGCGGGAGTGGCAATCAGTGTACCGGGTGATGTCCAACGTTTCGGACCAGGATGCGACGGCGAGCACATTGACCTCGTTTGTGGTCGAGCATGGGAAGCCAGGAGCCCAGCAGGACGCAGCGTGCAAGAACACTGGTGGATGATGAATACCTGCCATCTGTGTTCGAGGTATTGTGGGCGAGCCGTGAGAGTGTAATCGCCGCGAACAGCTCATTGCCACGCGTTTCCAGCGGTTGACGCTGTGTCAAGCAGGCATCATCGAAAGAGTATTCCCATGTCGAACGTGATTGTCTTCGGTGAAGGCGGATATCGCTATATCGAGGGTGTATTCCAGTATTCAGCCGGTGTAGCGGCCCAGGTTGGCTTCGAGATCGAGCGGGTGCGTTTGGCGCCGCCTCTGCCAATGGCTCAGGGGTTTGCTGCTGTAGAGGCGCATCTCACGTCGATTGGACGTCCGAGCACCGCGGTTTGCGCATGTGAGCTTCGTTCGCCCGCCCCATTCACGGAGCGCGAGTTCGTGCGGTTCAATCGGGACTACGTGCAAACGCTTGAGCGGTGGGGGCTTTACAACGATGGGACCAATCCTGTGGCGCGCACGAATGTATGTCCCGAATTCAACAAGCCCGCTGAACCATCACTGTATGCGTTTTCCTACACTGTGCCCGCGGTACCAACTCAGGACGCTCGTGGGAGCTTCATCATTGCGGGGGGAGGTGAAGCGCGGGAGGGCGCAGGGGAGTATCGAGACAGCATTGTACGGCTGGGAGACATCTCCATTGATGGCCTGCGCGACAAGCTGCGATTCGTGATGGTGGAGATGGAGTCAAGGCTTACAGCGCTCGGATTCGACTGGCGTGATGCGATTTCCACGCAAGCCTACACGGTGCATGATATCGGTCCGCTGGTTCGCGAAGAAATAGCAGGGAAGGGCGCCGCCGCCGGAGGGCTGGAGTGGCACTTCTGTCGACCGCCAGTGGTGGACATCGAATTTGAAATGGATGTGCGCGGCGCGGCGCGTGAAGCCGTGCTGTAGCTTGAATAGCCAGAAGGTTGGCATTGGCGACCGTGTGGGCAACCAGACGAGATGAATGCGTTGGTGGTGCGCCTGGGAACAACAGGTTGCCTGGTACGCCCGGCAGGATTCGAACCTGCGACCTCTTACTCCGGAGGCAAGCGCTCTATCCACTGAGCTACGGGCGCGTACGTACGCGGTTCCTCAAAATTCTGACCGCTTTCCCCAAGGCCGACTGACCGCTTCACACCTTGTGAGGGAAGTATAGCACCAGTGGGAAGTCTGTGATCTTCCCGGTGCCCAAGCTGTGCGGTTTGGCGAAGAATTTCCGAAGCAGAATGCCCCGTGGACGATGGCACAATCCCCGTCGTAGCGGCTGACCTACGCCAGCACCGCCGGGGTGCCACGTCGGTCGTGAGAGTGGCGGCTCATCCATTGGCGGTGCAAGATGGGTGCTCCAGCGAATCGGCACCGGTCTGGCCGGACACCGCTCGTGTGGTAGAGTGGTGACTGTACGGACACTCTAGACGCAGTCCCGTCTGGAGGAGTGAGTGGAGGCGCAATCAGCGATCCTCTCGCGTCTATAGCGATCAGGATCGGGGGAGGACGTTGTGGCCGCGCATAGTTCGTGTCCAGCATGCCAAGAAGCTGTCCTGGAGCATGACTGGTTCTGCCCGTCGTGTGGTGCACCAGTTGACCCGGCTTGTGCCGCGAAGTGGGTTTCACCGAACATGGAGCCAACACGGCCAGCGCCGCCGGACGAACCGATGGCGGTAGGGACACCGGAACCGGCCTTCGACTTCATTCCTCTACCACCGCCTGAACCTGCTACGCCGAGAGGGCATGGACATCGCTGGACCAGGTACGGGGTGATGATCGGCCTCACGCTGGTGGTTATCATGGGGGTGCTCATCATCGCTGATCCGCCGCTCAGCAGCGACAGCAGTGCGACGGTTAGCGGTCCATCACACGCTTCGGCAGAGGTGTCTGCTGCCGGTACCGTGGTCTCCAGCAGCTTCGATCCGGCACGCTGGACAATGATCTCCGCGAGCGCCACCGTTGGCGTCCAGGCATTGGAAAGTAGAGCCGCGATTGCTCATCACAGGGAAGACGATCGAATTGCTGCGCCTATTGACGACCGGGTGAGCACGTTTCCGACCGGGAGCAACGCCAACCTGTCGGGGGATGGAACCGCTGGTGTCATGATGGTCGAACGCGGGCCTGGATTGGATCCGACGGGATGGGCAAGCTATCATTGGTGGGGGCTGGAACCATAACCATGGCATCGTGAAATGTTGAAAGTTAAGGTACCTTATCCTGAACCGTGCCGGGGTGTAACTGCCAGAATCTTTGCGTATGGTGCGAAGCTGAGTACTTTTTAAAGATCGGGCATCGTGATGAAGGATGGATTCGTGGCCGAAACGAACGCTGTGCCCGAGGAACCGCCGCTTGTCTGTCTCCTTCCTGCCCGAAACGCCGCGCGGGATTTGCCCGGATACCTCGATTCCGTTGCCAACTGCTGTGACGCGGTCGTGGCCCTCGATGATGGCAGCACCGACGGAACCTGGGATGTGCTCAACGGGCATCCGCTGGTCAAAGTGCTGTTGCGCAATCCGCGCCGCGAGGACTATCGTGGCTGGGACGATGCGGCCAACCGCAACCGCCTGCTTGCCGCGGCGGCGGAGCTTGACCCGGTCTGGCTGCTGTCGCTCGACGCCGACGAGCGGCTCGACGAGCGGGACGCGACATCGCTCCGCGGATTTCTGGAGACGGACGCCCTGCCGGGATGCGCCTACGGCTTTCGCCATGTGCAGATGCGGAAAGACGCAGAGCACTTTCTGCCGAAGTACCAATGGGTCTACCGGCTGTTCAGCGCCGCTCCGGATCAGCGCTTTCCCGACCAGAAGCTGCATTTCATCCCGATAC
>Ga0075530_1000089_pt1 | contig 37104 bp, 45 predicted proteins | sample NGEPerD_2_FD_75101 | JGI IMG/M metagenome (GOLD analysis project Ga0075530, IMG submission 75101) | Arctic peat soil microbial communities from the Barrow Environmental Observatory site, Barrow, Alaska, USA - NGEE PermafrostL1-D | ecosystem: Environmental > Terrestrial > Soil > Wetlands > Peat ... | reverse complement strand
CGTCGGTTCGAGCCCGACTAGCTCCATTCCCGAAAGGAGCCCGGCCGCCGCCTCCGTCGGCGCAGAGGAGTTGCGCGAGAAGCTGGGCGCCTACCTGCCTCGGGTGCGGGACGGAGACGAGTTCGTGGTCACCCGCCGCGGCCGCCCATACGCCCGCCTGACTCCGCCCTAGCGCCGGCGGCCGAACACCGTCGTGAACGTCGCGCCCGCCCGACGGTTGCCCGGCACGCCCTGAACCACACCCAGGCCGATCTCGTTGTAGCTGCCGTTGAGGATGTTGGCCCGGTGCCCGGTGCTCGCCATCCACGCCCGCACAATGGCCTTCGGCGAGGAGGCCGGGCCGGTGCCATAGCCCAGGTTCTCGCCCACCGACCACTTCGTGACCCTGACGAGGTAGCCGGCCCGCAGCACGCGGTCCACGAGCCCCACGCCCCCGGGCTCGACATGTGAGAAGTAGCCGCGCTGGACCATCGAGCGCGAGTGGCCCTCCGCTGCGCCCCGCAGGCGCGGGTGGCCGCGCAGCGTCGGCAGGCGGAACTTGCGTCGCTTGGCGTTGAGCAGGCAGAGCGTGGTCACGCGAGCGGCGCGCAGGGCCTGCGGCGAGCTGCGCGTGCGCCGTCTCGAGCCGGGGCACCGGCTGCGCCTACGCCGAGCAGCGTTCGCCGTCCACCGCGCCACGCCGCCGAGCGGCCCGATCAGAGGGCGGGCGGGAAGCGCCACCATCGGCAGCGGAAGGCCCTTCGCCTCGGGCGGGGGGATCAGGGTCGGCGGGTCGACCTGAAGCGGAGCGGGCGGCTCGCCGGGCGCGGTGGGCGTGACGGTGACCTGCTGGAAGATGCTGCCGAACGGCGCCATGCAGCCGCCGGAGTCCAGGCGTAGAGTGACCTTGCGCCTGCCTCGCCTGCGGAACCGGTGCGGGGCGGTCATGCGCACCCTGGAACCGGGCGAGAAAGGCGGACCGACCGGCCCCGACAGCGGATCCTGCACCCGGCAGGCGCTGATGCCGAACACGTCGCCCCGGGACCCGAAGCGCACCACCATGCCGCTCACCGGCGCGTCGGCGTCCAGCGCGTCCACGTGGAGGTCCACGTCCTCGCCGACCACGGCGGGCGATCCCAGCTCCACCCCGATCACACGCGTGGGAGAGCCGGCCTGGGCAGCGGCCGGGGGAGCCGGCAGCGCCAGCAGTCCCAACGGCGCGGCGGCGAGTCCAAGCGCAGCCATACGCATCAACCGTCGACTCCATTCCACGGGGTCGGCAAGACTAGCCCAGGTCCACGGATTCCGACAATTTCGAGGAAGATCGTGAAGACGGGCAGGCGCGCTCCTAGAATCGCCGCATGACCGACTCGCCGCTCCAACCCGTCGCCAAGGCAGCGCTGATCGCCTTGATGGCGGTGGGCTCGATCGTCCTCTGGCTGGGCGTGCCGATCGGCTGGCTGTGGATCGGGTCGCAGGTGCAGTCGGGCAACCAGAGCACCGGCTTCGGCCCGTACATGCTCGTGCTGGCCGGGATCATCGTGTCGGTGGTGGTCCTGGCGAAGTGCCTGGCCAGCCTCAACCGCGCCTACGGCCGCGTGGCCGGGGAGGAACCGTCGATGCGCGTGCGCCTACCTTGGCATCGCTCGATGCGCGGCGACGACGACTCGCGCTACCAGCGCAACGTGCTCGACGTTGTGATGGTGATCAGCGTCTCGCTCGCGGTGGTGGCGATGACGATCTGGTTCTTCTTCTTCGCCGGATCGCCGCTGCCGTCCACCTAGCTCCTCCGGCCGACCAGCGGAGAGCAGGTTCTGTTCTGCCTATGCAATGCTTAGGCAGATGTCGGAACCCCAGCTCGATCAGGAAGGCCTCCTGCTGGGCGACGCCGCCCGCGCCATAGGCGTCAGCCCCGACACGCTGCGGCGCTGGGAGCGCGCCGGCAAGCTGCGCACCGTGCGGGACGCGGCCAACCGGCGGCGGGTGCCGCCCGCCGAGGTGGAGCGGGTGTCCGGGCGCCCGCACAGGCACACCGCCGGTGACGAGCTGTCGGCCCGCAACCGCTTCCCGGGCACGATCCGCTCCGTCGAGGTGGACGGGGTGATGGCGCTGGTGGAGATCGAGGCGGGCCCGCACCTGGTGACCGCCGCCGTGACCAGAGACGCCGTGGAGGAGCTCGGACTGGCTCCCGGGGTGCAGGCCACCGCCGCGGTGAAGGCCACCTCGGTGATGGTGGAGCGCAGCGCCGGGTGAGGCGTCTCCTGGCCGCGACGGCAGCGCTGGCGGCGCTGGTCGCCGGCTGCGGCTCAGACGACGGGTCCCGTCCCGGTGACCGCCCGCGCCTCACGGTCTCAGCCGCCACGTCGCTCACCAGTGCCTTCGAGAGCTACGGCCCGCGCTTCGCGCCCGCGATCGTACGCTTCAACTTCGCCGGCTCCGACGAGCTGGCCGCGCAGATCCGCCAGGGGGTAAAGCCGGACGTGTACGCCGCGGCGAACACCAAGCTGCCCGACCAGCTGTTCGAGGAGGGGCTCGTGGAGAAGCCGGTGCGCTTCGCCGGCAACCGGCTGGTGATCGTGGTCCCGGCCGACCCGGAGGACGTCTCGAGCCTCGCGGACCTGGGGCGCGACGGCGTGCAGCTGGCGATCGGCGCCGAGGGCGTGCCCGTGGGCGACTACACCCTCGAGGTGGTCGGCCGCCTACCGCCCTCCCAGAGACGCTCGATTCTCGCCAACGTGCGCTCCGAGGAGCCCGATGTGGGAGGCGTGGTGGGCAAGCTCACCCAGGGCGCCGCTGACGCAGGCTTTCTCTACATCACCGACGTGAAGGCCGCCGAGCGCCAGGTCAGGGCGATCGAGTTGCCCCGAGAGCTGCAGCCGAACGTGGAGTACGCCGCGGCCGTGGTCAGGGGTGCGAAGGAAGCACCGGCGGGGCGCGAGTTCATCGAGGATCTGGTCGACGGCGTGGGCCGCGACGCGATGCGCGACGCCGGCTTCGGGCCGCCCCCCGGAAGGTGACCGCGAGCCGCCTGTTCCCGCTCGCGCTGGTGGCCTCGCTGGGTGTGGCGCTGGCCTTCCTCACCCTGCCGCTGCTAGCGATCTTCCTCGAGTCCTCGCCCGGCGAGTTGCTGGCCAGCCTCGGCGAGCCGGGTGCGCTCGACGCGCTCGGGTTGAGCCTGCAGACCACGGGCGTCGCGCTGGCGCTGATCGTGGCGCTGGGCACGCCGGCCGCATGGCTGCTGGCCACGCGCCGCTTCCGCGGCCGCGCGCTGGCGGTGACGCTGGTGGAGCTGCCGCTCGTGGTGCCACCGGCCGTTGCGGGAATCGGGCTGCTGGCCGCGGTGGGACCGCAGGGACTCCTCGGTCCGGCGCTGGAGCGGGCGGGCCTGGAGTTGGTGTTCCAGACCGCCGGCGTGGTGGTGGCGCTCACCTTCGTGGCCAGTCCCTTCTATATCCGCCAGGCCCAGGCGGCCTTCGCCGCGCTTGACCCCGAGCTGCTGGAGGCCTCCCGGACGCTGGGGGCGAGCGAGGCGCGCACGTTCGCGCGAATCGCCGTGCCGAATGCGCTGCCGGGGCTGGTGGCGGGTGGGGCGCTGGCGTGGGGACGGGCGCTGGGCGAATTCGGCGCCACGCTGGTGTTCGCGGGCAGTCTCAGCGGCGTCACCCAGACCGCGCCGCTGGCCATCTACGAGCGCTTCAGCAACGACTTCACCGCCGCCCTGGCCCTCTCGGCCATGCTGGTGGCCGTGAGCGGGGCGATCCTGCTCGGCGTGAAGCTCGTCTCGGGCCCGGGAGCACTGGGCGGTGCTGGCGCTCGAGGCTGACACCGCGCTCGGCGGCCTGCGCCTGGAGCTCACCCTCGAGGTGGCCGGCGGCGAGTGCCTGGCCCTGGCCGGTCCCTCCGGGGCGGGCAAGACCAGCGTGCTGCGCATCGTGGCGGGGCTGCTGCGGCCCGACAGCGGCCGCGTGCGTTGCGGCGAGGAGACGTGGCTGGACACCGAACGCAAGTTGGATGCCGCGCCCGAGCGTCGCCGGCTGGGCTACCTGTTCCAGGACTACGCCCTCTTTCCCAACCTGAGCGCGTGGCGCAACGTGGCCTACGGGATGGCGGGCGTCCCCAGGCAGCAGCGCCGCGAGCGGGCGACCGCGCTTCTGGAGCGCTTCGGCATGGCCGCTCACGCCGATTCGCGCCCGGGCACCCTCTCCGGCGGCGAGCGCCAGCGGGTGGCGCTGGCCCGCGCACTGGCCCGCGCGCCCCGCGCCCTGCTGCTCGACGAGCCGCTCTCGGCGCTGGACGCCCGCACGCGCGCGCACGCGGGGCGCGAGCTGGCCGGGCTGCTGGCCGAGGCCGCCGTGCCCGCGATCCTCGTCACCCACGACTTCGAGGAGGCCGCGCTGCTCGCCGATCGCGTCGCGGTGATGGACGCGGGGCGCGTGGTCCAGATCGGCACGGCCGCCGAGCTCGCCGCGGCGCCGGCGTCCTCCTTCGTGGCCGATCTCACCGGCGCGGTGGTGCTGCACGGCGAGGCGCGCCCGCTCAGCGACGGCCTGACTGAGGTCACGCTCGAGGGCGGCGGACGGCTGGCGAGCACGGATGCGGGGAGTGGTCGAGTGGCCGTGACGGTGCACCCGTGGGAGATCAGCCTGGAGCCGCCCGGCGCAGCACGGGAGGGGTCGGCGCAGAACCGCCTGGCCGCCACGGTGGCTTCGGTCACGCCGGTGGGCAACCGCGTGCGCGTGGCGCTGCTGGCACCTCAGCCGATCGTGGCGGAAGTCACCGGCGCGGCCGTGACCAGCCTGCACCTGGGGGCGGGGGCGGAGGTCGTGGCCGCCTTCAAGGCAACCGCCACCCGCATCGTGGACGTCTAGGCGCTCAGCGCTCCCAGGAGGGCACTTCGAGCTCGTCGAACGGGTTCGCCCGCTTTCGTGGAGGAGTCACGTCGTCCGGCCCGCTGCGCGCCGCCGCCGGGCGCGGCCCTTCGGCGCGCGCCGGCTCCTCCTGCGGCCCGATCCGCAGGTCGGCCTGCATCCGCTGGTGGGCGGCCTGTACGTCGCGCAGGATGCGCTCGGCCTGGTCGGACAGGGAGCGCGCCAGCTGGTTCAGCCCGGCCGACAGCGCCTTTGCCTCGTCGAGCACCTCCGCGGCCGCCACCTCCGCTGCTGCCACCCGCCCCTTCACCGCCCGCTGGGTCTTCTCCCGCAACTCGTCGGACTGGGCCTGGGCGTCGTTGATGATCAGCTCCGCGTCGTGGCGGGCGTCCTCGCTGAGCAGGATCGCCTCCTTGCGGGCGCGGTTCAGGTCGGACTCGGCCTGCCGGCGGGCGTCCTCGCGGAGGCTGTCGCCCTCCTCCCGCGCCTCGCGACGCAGCGCCTCCAGCTCGGACTCGGCCTGCTTGCGGATCTGGTCGGCCGCCTTCTGGGCGGCCAGCACGATCTGCTCGACCTGCCTGGCGGCCACGTCGGAGGGGCGCGAGGAGGGCGAGCCGCTCATGCCGGCGGCGATTTTCCCAGAAGGTCGCGGCAGAACCGCTCCACAGCGCGGTGGGTGGCGAAGGCGTCGGCTGCTGGGCGAGGGGTCAGGCCAGTGACCCTACGCCCGGCGGCGCTGCGCTGCCACGCTCAGCGGCCGGCGAGTGCCCGAGTACGCTCTCGGGCCGTGTCGTCCGACCGCTACGACCCCAGGCAGATCGAGTCCCGCTGGCAGCACCTGTGGGCCGACGAGCGCACCTGGGAGGTCTCCAACGAGCCTGACGACCGGCCCAAGGCCTACGTGCTGGAGATGCTGCCCTACCCCTCGGGCGAGCCGCACATCGGCCACCTGAAGACCTATTCGGTGGGCGACGCCGTGGCCCACTTCCGCCGCCGGAACGGCTACCGGGTGCTCCACCCGATGGGCTACGACGCCTTCGGCCTGCCCGCCGAGAACCACGCGATCACGACTGGGCAACACCCGCGCGAATCGACCCGAGCCTCCATCGAGGCGTTCCGGCGCGAGTTCCGCTCCTGGGGTATCTCCATCGACTGGTCGCGCGAGTTCGCTACCTGCGAGCCGTCCTACTACCGCTGGACCCAGTGGCTGTTCCTGCGCCTGTTCGAGCGCGACCTGGCCTACCGCAAGGAGGCGGCGGTCAACTGGTGCCCCAAGGACGCCACGGTGCTGGCCAACGAGCAGGTGATCGACGGCCGCTGCGAGCGCTGCGGCACCGTCGTCGAGTCGCGCGACCTCGAGCAGTGGTTCTTCGCGATCACCAAGTACGCCGACCGGCTGCTGGACGACATGCGCGAGATCGACTGGCCGTCCAACGTCGTGGCCATGCAGGAGAACTGGATCGGGCGCTCCGAGGGCGCGCGGGTGACCTTTCATTGCGACGCCAACGGCGCCGACTACGAGGTCTTCACCACCCGCCCGGACACGCTCTTCGGCGCCACGTTCTTCGTCCTGGCCCCCGAGCACCCCGACGTGCCCGAGCTCAACGACTCGCAGGAGGTGCGCGAATACGTGAACCGCGCGTTCACCGAGTCTGCCGAGGAGCGCGGGGTGGAGGACCGCGAGAAGACCGGCGTGGCGCTGGGCACCACCGTCACGAATCCGGTCAACGGCGAGCAGATCCCGATGTTCGTGGCCGACTACGTGCTGATGGAGTACGGCACAGGCGCGATCATGGCCGTGCCCGCCCACGACGAGCGCGACTTCGAGTTCGCCCAGAGGTTGGACCTGCCGGTGCGGCGCGTGGTCGAGTGCGGCGAGGAGCCGTGCGCCGGCGACGGCCCGCTGGTCAACTCCGGCCGCTTCGACGGCATGCACAACCGTGAGGCCTTCGAGGCGATCGTGGAGTGGCTGCGCTCGGAGGGCACAGGCGAGCCGGCGATCGACTACCGCCTGCGCGACTGGCTGCTCTCCCGCCAGCGCTACTGGGGCTGCCCGATCCCGATCGTGCACTGCGACGCCTGCGGCCTCGTGCCCGTGCCCGACGACCAGCTGCCCGTGGAGCTGCCCGAGATCGAGGACTACGCGCCCAAGGGCCGCTCGCCGCTGGCCGCCGCCGAGGACTGGGTGAGCACCACCTGCCCGGGCTGCGGCGCCGCGGCCCGCCGTGAGACCGACACGATGGACACCTTCGTCGACTCGTCCTGGTACTTCCTGCGCTACTGCGACGCCGGCAACGACCAGGCGCCGTGGGATCGCGAGGTGCTGCGCGACTGGATGCCGGTGGACCAGTACATCGGCGGGGTGGAGCACGCGATCCTGCACCTGATGTACGCGCGCTTCTTCGTCAAGGCGCTGGCGGACATGGACCTGCTCGACGTGCAGGAGCCGTTCGCGCGGCTGTTCACCCAGGGGATGGTCACCCGCGACGGGGCAAAGATGTCCAAGTCGAAGGGCAACACGGTCTCCCCGAGCGACTACGTGGACCGCTACGGCGCCGACACCGCGCGCTGCTACATCCTCTTCATCGGCCACCCGATCGACGGCGCCGACTGGTCCGACGACGGCGTGGAGGGCGTGTACCGCTTCCTCTCACGGCTGTGGCGCGCCACCCAGGACGCCCCCGAGGGCGAGAACCCTACCTCCGGTAGGACAGGCGAGCCGGCGGGCGAGGCCGGGCCGCTCGTACGCAAGGCGCACTGGGCGATCGACAAGGTCACGCGCGACCTGGGCGAGCGCATCTCGACCCACACCTCGATCTCGGCGGTGATGGAGCTGGTGAACGAGGTCTACAAGGAGCGCGAGTCGGCCGATCCCTCGCACGTGCGCTTCGCGCTGGCCACCGCGGGGTCGCTGATCTTCCCGTTCGCGCCGCACCTGGGCAGCGAGGTGTACGAGAAGCTCACCGGTGGACGGGTGTGGGAGCAGCCGTGGCCTAAGGCAGCCCCCGCTCTTCTCGAGGCCGATACCTTCCAACTCATCGTGCAGCTCAACGGCAAGCTGATCGACCGGCTCGAGGCGCCGGCGGGGATGGAGCGCTCCGAGCAGGAGCGGCTGGCCCGCGACTCCGGGCGCCTCGCGGCACGGCTCGACGGCATGGAGATCGTGAAGTCGATCGTTGTGCCCGGCAAGCTCGTGAACTTCGTGGCCCGATGAACGCGCGCCGGATCGAGATCGGGCCGCTGGCCGTGCTCGCCGGGTCGGTGCTGCTGCTCGTGAGCCTGTTCCTGGACTGGTACGAGCTCCAGCCCGGCGCCGGCTTCACCGCTTTCACCGTGTTCGAGTTCCTCGACATCGTGCTCGCGTCGCTCGCGCTGGCGGGCGGGGCGGGCGCGCTGGGCCGCGTGCTGAGGGGATCGGCCGACGGCCCAGGCGACCGCGCGCTGGACCGGGTGGCGCCGGGCGTGGCGATCGCCGCCCTGATCCTCGTGCTCTCACAGGTATTCAACCACCCGCCCGCGGCCGTCGGGGACGACGCGCTTCCGGGCCAGTGGCTCGCCCTGGGCGGCGCGTCCCTGATGACCGCCGGGGCCGTGCTCGACGCCGCCCGGATCTCCTTCGCCGTCAACGTCTCCCCGCGTGAGCGCAGCACACGCCGCGAGCGGCCGGTCGCGGCCCAGCCGCCGGTCCCGACCGAGCCTGTGGTGGCTCCGCCGGTCTCCGACGAGCCGCCGGCCGAGGAGGCGCGGGTCGCCGAGACCGAGGTGAAGGAGGAGCTCTATCCCGACACCGAGCGCCACGGCCCGATCGGCGCCCGGGACCCCGAGACCGCCGGCCAGGAGACCCAGGCGATGGACCCGCCCTCCCCGGCCGGCGACGAGGACCCTACCTCTGGTAGGACCCTACCTCCGGTAGGACAGGCAGGCGAGCCCGACCGCCACGAGGGCGACGAGCCGCCGGCACCCGCCGGCCGGTGACGCGCCAGGCCCTTTCGTAGACTCGCCGGCGATGGCGCAGCCGGACCAGTCGCACGCCCCCTACCTCGACGCACTGAGCGCCTACGCGGCCCGCGAGCCGGGCCGCCTGCACGTGCCCGGCCACAAGGGAGGCCCGGGCGCCGACCCCCAGCTGCTCGAGGCCGTCGGGCAGGGTGCGCTGGCCCTGGACATCCCCGCGCTCACCTACGGCATCGACAGCGGTGAGGAGCCCACGCCGTTCCACGTCGCGCAGGACCTCGCCGCGGAGGCCTGGGGGGCCAGGCGCACGTGGTTCCTGATCAACGGCGCGTCGCAGGGAAACCATGTGGCGCTGCTCACGCTGGCACACGCCGGCAAGGAAGTGATCGCCCAGCGCAACGCCCACTCGAGCACCGTCGACGGCTGCATCCTGGCCGGGCTCTCGCCGGTGTTCGCGGCGCCCGAGGTCGATCCCGAGCTGGGGATCGCGCACTGCCTCGCGCCGGAGACCCTGGAGCGCGAGCTCGCCGCGACGCCCGGGGTGGTGGGCGCCACGATCGTCTCGCCCACCTACTTCGGCGCGGTGGCGGACGTCGCCGCCCTGGCCGAGGTGGCCCACGCCCACGGCGTGCCGCTCGTGGTCGACGAGTCCTGGGGTGCGCACCTGGCCTTCCACCCCGACCTGCCTGCGCACGCGCTGTCACTGGGCGCCGACCTCGTGGTGTCGAGCACGCACAAGATCGTGGGCAGCCTCACGCAGTCGGCGATGGTGCACCTCGGCCATGACGCGGAGGGGCGGATCGACGAGCACGTGGTCGACCGCTGCGTGACCCTCGTGGAGTCCACGAGTCCCAGCGCGTTGCTCGTCGGATCGCTGGACGCCGCCCGCCGGCTGGCCGCCACCCGCGGGCGGGAGCTGCTGGAGGAGACGATCTACGCGCTCGCCGCGATCCGGGAGGCGATCCGCGGGATAGAGGGCCTGGACGTGCTCGACGAGAGGCTCGTGGGCGCTGCGGGCGTGCACGCCTACGACCCGCTGCGCCTGGCCATCGACGTGCGCGGCACGGGCACCGACGGCTACGAGCTGGCCGCGCTTCTGCGCGACCGCGCCGACATCGGCCTGGAGCTGGCGGGCGAGAACGTGATCGTGGGCGTGTTCGGCATGGCCGAGCCCGCCGCCGAGCAGGGCCGCCGGCTGGTGGCCGCGCTGCGCGAGGTGATCGACTCCCTCGGCGACCGCGGCGACCGCATGCGCGAGGACTTCGCGCCCCCGCCGCCGTGGGGCGAGCTGGCGATGTCGCCCCGCGATGCCTTCCTTGGCCGCCAGGAGGTCGTGGCCGCCGACGACGCCGTGGGCCGGATCGCGGCCGAGTCGCTGGCCGCCTACCCGCCCGGCATCCCCAACGTGCTCCCCGGTGAGCGGCTCAGCGCCGAGACGCTCGACTACGTGCGCACCGCGCTCGACCACGGCGGCAGCCTGCGCGGCGCCAGCGACCGCCTGCTGCGGACCGTGCGCGTGGTTGTGGAGGGCTGATGGCGGACTGGGGCATAGAGGACGAGACCTCGCCGTTGCAGGACGTGCTGCTCGGGCCGCCCGACCGGTTCGAGTGGCTGCCCACGAGCGCGATCTCCAAGGCCGCGCTGGCCAGCGGCCGCGAGCTGCGCCGCGAGGACGTGCTCGCCGCCCACGGCGAGATGTCCTCGGCCTACGAGGACGCCGGCGTGCGCGTACACCGGCTCCAGCCCGATCCCGAGCTGAAGTACCAGGTGTTCTCGCGCGACTCGAGCATCTGGGGCTCCACGGGCGCAATCGTCACCCAGATGAACCAGTGGTGGCGCCGCGGCGAGTACGCGGCGGTGATCCGCTTCTATGAGAGCGAGGCGATCCCGATCGTCCACATGGTCACCGCGGGCTCGTTCGAGGGCGGCGACCTCGTGCTCCCCAAGCCCCGCTGCGCGCTGATCGGGCACTGCGAGGAGCGCACACACCAGCGCGCCGCCCGCCAGGTGGCCCGCTGGCTGGAGACGATGGGCTGGGAGGTGCGCCTGCAGCCATTCGACCCCCACTTCGTGCACATCGACGTGCTGGTCTGCATGGTGGCGCCGGGCCTGGCCACCCTGTGCGAGGAGGCGGCGCCGCCCGGGCTGGCCGACTGGCTGCGCGACAAGGGCATCGAGCTGCTCGAGGTGAGCTACCGCGAGTGCATGCAGCTCGGCGCCAACGTGATGGCGCTGGGCAACGACCGCGTGATCTCCACCGCCGAGGCCTCGCGCCTCAACGAGCGCCTGCGCGCGCAGGGGCTCGAGGTGTACGACCCCGACCTGTGGCCGTTCACGATGGGCGGCGGCGGCCCGCACTGCCTGGCCCAGCCGCTGCGCCGCGCGGCCGGAGGCTGACCTTTGGACCTGGACCCGGCTCGCGCCATCGCCGACCTGCGCGAGCTGGCGGCGAGGACCGGTGGGCCGGACGGGGCGCGGCGGGTGTGCTGGACGCCGGAGTGGGAGGTCGCGCGGGAGTTCCTGCGCGAGCGGCTGGCTTCGCTCGGCGGCGCCGCCGAGGTGTCGGTGGACGCGGCCGGGAACCTGTGGGCGGTCGTGCCGGGCTCGACGGAGGACACCGTTGTGCTCGGGTCGCACGTGGACTCGGTGCCGGCCGGCGGCTGGCTCGACGGCGCCCTCGGAGTGATGGCGGCGCTCGAGGTGCTGCGCGGAGTGGCCGCTGCCGGGTCGCCGCCGCCGCGGACGGTCGCGCTCGTGGACTGGGTGGACGAGGAGGGCGCGCGCTTCGGGCGCAGCCTGCTCGGCAGCTCGGCGTTCGCCGGGTCGCTCGACGTGGAGGCGGTGCGCGGGCTGCGGGATGCGGACGGCGTGGCTCTGGACGATGCGCTGCGCGAGCACGGCGTGGAGCTGGAGCAGATGCCTTCCGCCGGGGACCGGCGGCTCGAGTCGCTGTGCGCCTACCTGGAGCTGCACATCGAGCAGGGGCCGGTGCTGGAGGAGGAGGGGCAGCCGTGCGCGGCGGTGGCCGGGTGCGTGGGGGTCGAGCGCCACCGGGTCACGTTCAGCGGGCGCGCCGCGCACGCGGGCACCACGCCGATGGACCGCCGCGCCGATGCCGGCGTTGCGGCCGCGCGCGTGATCTTGGGGCTGCCGGAGATCGCGGAGCGCCACGGCGGGGTATGCACCGCGGGGCGGCTGGACATGGAGCCGGGGATCGCCACGGCGGTGCCGGGGCGGGCGGGGCTGTTGGTGGACCAGCGGCATCTGGACTCTGAGGAGCTGGCGGCGATGCTCGCGGAGGCCGCGGCTCTCTGGGACTCGGCGGGGGCCTCCGAGAACTGCTCGGTAAGGGCCGAGCGGATCTGGTCGATCGAGCCGGTGCCGTTTCATCCGGGACTGGTCGCTCTTGCCGCTTCGGCCTGCGCGGACGCCGGCGGCCGCGCGGAGCCGCTGCCCAGCGGGGCGCTGCACGACGCGGCGGAGCTCGCGCGCGTGGTGCCGGCCGCGATGGTCTTCAGCTCCTCTGTCGGCGGTGTGAGCCACTCGCCGGCCGAGGACACGCCGGAGGCGGATCTCGAGCGTGCCCTGGAGGCCTATGGGGCGCTGGCGTCCCGGGTGATCGAGGAGGGAGTGCCGTCGTGAGGCGGGCTCATGTCGTCGTCCACGGCGAGGTTCAGGGGGTCTTCTTCCGCGACACCTTGCGCGGCGCCGCCAGCGAGCACGGCGTGGCCGGCTGGGCGCGCAACAACTCCGACGGCACGGTCGAGGCCGTGTTCGAGGGTCCCGAGGAAGCGGTGGACGCGCTGGTGGCGGTGTGCCGCGAGGGCACGCGCGCGGCGCGCGTGGGGGAGGTAGAGGTCTCCAGCGAGGAGCCCGAGGGGCTCGAGGGGTTCGACGTGCGCTGAGGGCGCCCCGCCCGCCCCCCGTGTAACGGGGATGTCACACAAACGTCGCCTTAACGGCGCTTTCGTCGCACACAGGTCGGTCGTGCGCGCCTAGCGTCGGCTGAGTGCCCGAGGAGCGGTCGAAGTGGCAGATGGTCGCGTGGGCGGCCGCCGCCGCTCTGCTGGTGGTGGCGGGCGTGCGCATGCTCGGACCGTCGCTGGGAGGGACCGCCGAGCCACCCCTCGTGACCATCGACGGCGACCGGGCCGGCGGCTCGGGCCGCGACGGCGGCGGAGGCGCGCCGGGCGGCGGTACGGGGCTCTACGTGCACGTGGCCGGCGCGGTCCGGCGGCCCGGTCTGTACCGCGTGCCCGACGACTCCCGCGTGGCCGCGGCGGTGGCCAAGGCGGGCGGGCCGCTGCGCCGGGCCGAGATGACGGCCGTGAACCTCGCGCAGCCGCTCGAGGACGGGCAGCAGGTGATCGTGCCCGTGGCCGCCGGCGTCCCCGGCGCGGGGGGCGCTCCCGTGGCCGGCGGGGCCCCCGAGCCCGGCGCTCCGGGATCGGTGCCGATCAGTCTTGCCACGGTCACAGCCGAGCAGCTCGACGAGCTGGACGGCATCGGTCCCACCCTCGCCGAGCGCATCATCGAGTTCCGCGACGAGAACGGCGGGTTCAGATCGGTCGGCCAGCTGCAGGAGGTCGAGGGCATCGGCGAGAAGCGGTTCGCGGCGCTGAAGGAGGCGGTGCGCCCGTGAGCGGCGCCGCAGTCGCCGCGCTCCGCGACGGCGCCCTCCACGAGCGCGCGCTCCGCCTGGCCCAGGAGCGTCCGAGGCATCTCTCCCTCGCTGCCCTCGCCGTCGGTCTGGCGCTCGCCGAGATCTCCCTCGAGGTCACGCTGCTCACGGCTGCGTTCCTCGCGATCGCACTCAACCTCGCGCGCTCTCCTCGCACAGCGCTGGCAGCCAGCGCCGCCGTGCTGCTCGGCGCGCTGTCGGGGCACGCTCGGCTCGCTGCCATCGACGCCGCGGGTGCGGGCCTGGAGCCTGGGGACCACGTTGAGGGCCCCGCCCACATGCTTGGCCCGCCGCGGCCTGGTCCGTTCGGGTCGAGCGCGGAGGTTCGCATGGTGTCCGGCGACGCCGTGCGCGCGAAGTTCCTCGCCCGGCTGCCGCGCAGGGCGAGGCTGCCGCCGGACGCCGGCGCCGGCACGGAGCTCCGCATCTCCGGCTCGCTTCGGAAGCCCAAGCCGCCCGAGCCGGACGGCTTCGACCTGGGCGCCTACCTGCGCCGCAGGGGCGTGGCCGGCGAGCTGCAGGCCGAGACGTCGGTGGCCACCGGCAGGCGGCGCGGCGGCCCGGCCGGGCTCGTGGACGCCGCACGAAGACGGGGCGAGCGGTCGATCGCGGCGGGGCTGGAGCGCGGGCCGGCGGCGCTCGCGCGCGGGATGGTCCTCGGCCAGGACGAGCTGATCGATCCCGCGACGAAGGACGACTTCCGCACCTCGGGCCTCGCGCACCTCCTCGCCGTGAGCGGGCAGAACGTGATGCTGCTCGCCGCGTTGGCCCTCCCGCTGCTGGCGGCGGCCGGAATGGCGCCCGCCGGGCGGATCGCGGTCACGGTTGCGCTGGTCGCCGTGTACGTGCCGCTCGCGGGCGCCGGGCCGTCGCTGCAGCGCGCGGGGGTGATGGGAGCGGCGTCGCTCGTGGCGCTGGCGGCGGCCCGGCCGGCCACGCGCTGGTACGCGCTGCTGCTGGCCGCCTGCGTCACGCTGGCCGTCAACCCGCGGGCGACCGGCGACCCCGGCTGGCAGCTGTCGTTCGCGGCCGTGGCGGGAATCCTCGTGCTCGCCCCGCCCGTGGGGGACGCGCTCGGGGGCCTGCCGCGCGCCCTCGCCGACGGGGTGGCGATCACCGTGGCGGCCACGGTGGCCACCGCTCCGCTGCTGGCGCACCACTTCGGGACGCTCTCGCTCGCCGGGCTCCCCGCGAACGTGCTGGCGCTCCCCGTCGTGGCGCCGGTCATGTGGCTCGGGCTGCTGCGGGTGGCGGTCGGCCAGGTGCCCGGGCTGGACGCGGTCAACTACCTGCTCGGCCTGCTTCTGGAGCCGATGTTGCGCGCGCTGGGGGCGCTCGCCACCGCCTTCGCCCAGATGCCGGGTGCCGAGGCGACCCTGCCGCTGGGCTCGCGGGCGGCGGTCACCGTGGCCTACGCGGCGCTCGCCGGGGTGGCGTTGCTCGCGCACAGGGCACTCGCCCGGACCGACACGCACAGGGAGAGCATCGCCGGCGCCTGGCGGCGCCTGAGCGTGCGCCGCCGCGCCGCCGTCGCGGCGGGGGCCGCGGCGGTGGCGGCGCTCGCGCTGGCCCGGCTCACCGCCGCGCCCGCCCCGCCGGACCAGCTCACGGTCACCTTCCTCGACGTCGGCCAGGGCGACGCCACGCTCATCCAGCACCCCGACGGCACCGCGGTGCTGTTCGACGGCGGCCCACCGGAGGGCCGGGTGGTGCGCCTACTGCGAACAGCCGGCGTACGGAGGCTGTCGGCGATGGTGATGACCCACGCCTCGCGCGACCACCACGGCGGCCTACCCGAAGTGGTGCAGCGGTTCCCGATCGACCTGCTGCTCTACAACGCGGACGGCACCGCCGACCATGACTTCCGGGCGGTCGTGGCCGGCGCGCGGCGGCACCGGGCGCGTCTCGTGAAGGCGATCGCCCCGATGGAGCTGCGGGCGGGCGCGCTGACCATCCGCGTGCTCTCCCCGCCACCGCGTCCCGCCGGACCGCCGCCCGAGGACCCCAACGCGCGCGCGGTGGTGGCGACCGTGAGCGCGGGGGAGTTCGACCTGCTGCTGTCGGCGGACGCCGAGAGCGAGGCGCTGGCACCGCTCACGCTGCCCGACGTGGAAGCGATGAAGGTGCCTCACCACGGCAGCGGCGACCCCGGCCTGCCGGCCGTGCTGGACCGATTGCGCCCCGAGGTGGCCGCGATCGAGGTGGGGGAGGACAACACCTACGGCCATCCCCATCCCGCCACGCTGAATTCCCTGCGCCAAGCGCACGTGTCCACCTACCGCACCGACCGCAACGGCAGCGTGAAGCTCACGGTGGCCGGCGGCGAGATGTACGTCAAGGTCGAGCGGGGAGGTCGCTAGCCCGCCGCGGGCACCGGCTGGACCTCGCCGCGCCGATCCGGAACAGGTGTTCCGTTTACGTCCTCAACCAGGTACAGTCCTGGTTGTGGGAGCAACGGCAGTGCCCGGCGTCAGGCCGAAGCGAGCGGACGCGAAGCGTAACCGCAAGCGGATTCTGGTGGCCGCCAAGGAGGTGTTCGGCGAACAGGGCGCCGAGGCATCGATGGAGGAGGTGGGGCGCGTCGCCGAGGTGGGCGTGGGCACGCTGTACCGGCACTTTCCCACCAAGCAGGTGCTCCTCGGAGACCTGCTGGCGGAGCGCTTCCGGCTCTTCCACGCCGAGGCGGCGCGGGCGCTGGAGTCCGAGAATGACCCCTGGGAGGCCTTTGCCGGCACACTGCGCTGCAACGCCGAATCCGCCTCGCTCGACGTGGGCCTGCAGGACGCCCTGTTCCGCGGTGACGTCTCGTGGGAGTTGGCGGCAGAGCCGCTCGCCGCGCTCACCGAGGCGATGAGCGAGATCATTCGTCGTGGCCAGAAAGCCGGTGTGATCCGCTCCGACTTCACCGTCAGCGACATCCCGGTGATGATGTGCGGCGTGTCGAGCGCGATGGCCAACTGTCACCCCGACGGCACGCCGATGGACTGGCGCCGCCACCTCGAGCTGCTGCTCGACGGCGTCAAGACCCCCTGAGCGTCGACCCCCGCGCCTAGTATCGGTCGCGTGGCCGAGTTCAAGCCCGCCTACCTGATCCACGGCGACGACGAAGCCAAGATCGCCGAGTGGCGCACTCGGGTGCGCCGCCGCGCCGAGGCCGACCGCGGCCCGGGCGGCCTGGAGGAGTTCGAGCCGGGCCCGGATACGCCCGAGGACGTGGCGGCCGCCCTGTCCACCCTCACCTTCGATACCGGCAGCCGGTACCTGCTCGTGGACGACGCCGGAACATGGAAGGCCCCGGCGCTGGAGCCGCTTATCGCGGCGCTGGGCGCCATGCCTCCCGACACCGTCCTGGTGCTGATCGTGCGCGGCAAGCCGCTGAAGGGCCTCGCCAAGGCGGTGGAGTCAGCGGGCGGCGAGGTGAGAGAGCACGCGGCGCCCAAGCCGTGGGAGCTCCCCCGCTGGGCGGCCGGCCGTGCCCGCGAGCTGGGCCTGCAGCTGAGCTCCGAGGCCGCCAAGTCGCTCGTGGCGCTCGCCGGCCCGAGCCAGCTGCGGCTGTCGCGTGAGCTGGAGAAGCTCGCCATCGCCGCCCACCCGGCAACTCGCTGGACGCCGAGGATGTCGAGCGCCTCGTGGCCGGCGAGGGCACGCCGAAGGTATACGACCTCGCCGACGCGCTCGTGGCGGGCGACCTGGAGACCACCGTGGCGCTGGCCGAGGACCTGGCCGCGAGCGGCGAGCGCCCCAGTCGCTTCGTCTACCCGGTGGTCAACCGCGTGCGCGAGGTGCACCGCGTGGTCGAGCTGCTGGACGCCGGGGTGGGGGAGAAGGAGATGGCCGGCGCGATGAAGGCGCCGCCGTGGCGGGTCAAGAAGGCGGTGGCGCTGGCCAAGCGCGCCGACCGCGAGACGCTGCGCCGCGCGTTGTGCACGTTCGCCGACCTCGAGCTGGACCTGCGCGGCGGGGGGGTGCTCGACGAGGAGACGGCCGTGACGCTCGCGCTGGCAAAGGCCGCGGCCTGACGAGGAGGAGCCGTGCTGAGCCACCCCCTTCAAGCCGGGACACGCGAGATCCTCCGGGTGGCGCGTGGCATCTCGCCGACGCACATGCACCTGCGCTCGCGGCTCGTGTTCCTCGTGCTCGTGACGGTGGTTCTGGACGCCGTCGCGAGCGTCCTCATCTACCTGTTCGAGCGCCACGCGGCCGGCACCGGCATCACGACGATGGGAGACTCGTTGTTCTGGACGAGCACCCAGCTGCTCACCGTCTCGTCCCAGCTGCCGAACCCGATCTCAACGCCCGCTCGGGTGCTCGACATCTTCCTGCAGGCGTACGCGATCACCGTGGTGGCGATGCTTGCGGGGTCCTTCGGCGCCTTCTTTCACCGGCGCGGCATCGAGCGGGATCCGCTCGACACGCCGTCACGGTGAGTCCCGACCGATCGCGGACATGTCCCGAAGAAGCGCGGCACACGCGCCCGCCGCGCCCAGCAACAGGATCAAGACGCTCGCCGCCCGTTCTGGTCCACCTTCTGTGAGCAGTGTGAGTACCGCCCCGATTAGTCCAAGCGCTACGGCCGCAAAGGTGAGCCCCTGACGCGGCCCAGCTCCAGGTCTTCGGCTCGCCGTGACATCTGGCGCAGTCGCTCGGCCGGCCTCATCCAGGGAGCCCATCTCATCTGGCAGCGGGTCAAACCTTCCTTGCAGCACAAGCGTGAAGAGCAACCCCAGCGAAGGGACGAAAACCACTGCGCCGAGGCCAAGTGAGATCAGTAGAGCAACGAGCACCGAATCCGACGCCGCGGCCTCCTGAACGGTGAGGCCGGGCAGGATCTCGGGACTCTGCGCGAGAGCCCACCCGGCCACCATCGCCGTGACCGCCAGCGCCGAGCCGTAGCGGGCGGCTTCGGAGCGGCGGCCGACGATGAACGCCATCGTGGCGACGCCGGCCGTCACGGAGACGAGCACGGCAGCCAGGCCGCCTCCGGAGGCGAGCCCGTCGAAGAGCTGGCGCGCGTCCTCGTGGATGATCACCAGTCCTGTGAGCGCCAGCCCGCCCGCAGCGGCCCCTGCGATCAGGCTCAGGCGACGAAAATCCTCGACGAGGTCGTCGCGGCCGCCGCGGTCCGCGTCGGCGGTGAGCCAGACCGCAGCCAGGTATGCGCTGGTCGCGACCGACAGCGTGCCGAGGAGCAGCGACGTGGGGTTCAACCACGCGCCGATCGCATCGCCGGCCGCATTGCCGATGGGGACGCGATCGGACGCGAGCGCACCGACGGCGGTGCCGAGCGCGAACGGCGTGAGCACCGACGATGCGCCGAATATCACGCCGAGCACTCGTTCCTCCGACAGCCCGGTGGCCGATCCGCGAAGCGCGTAGGCGGTGCCGCGGAGGATGATTCCCAGGGCGGCCACGAAGAGCGGTACGTACAGCGACGAGGCGATGGAGCCAAAAGCCAGCGGGTAGGCGGTCCACGCCACTACGAGCACGAAGATGAGCCACACGTGGTTCGCCTCCCAGACAGGGCCCATGGCGTGGTAGGTGTGATCACGCAGGGGCCGGCGACGCTCGCCGGGGAGCGCCATGTACCAGAGCCCGGCTCCGAAGTCGGCGCCGCCCAGCACCACGTAGGCGGCCAGACCGCCGAGCATCAGTATCAGTGGGGCTTCAGCGAGATCCATCGCTGGCGATCTGCAGGGGTGTGCGGGCCAGTCGGCGCAGAAGCCAAGCTACCGCTGCTCCGAGCGTCAGGTAGACGAGCACGAGCGTCGCATATCCAATCGGAATGCCCCCGGCGCCGGTCACGGCGTCCTCTGTCCGGAGGAGGCCATGGACCACCCACGGCTGGCGGCCGACTTCGGTGGTGACCCAGCCGGCGATCAGTGCGAGGACCGACAGCGGCCCCAGGGCAGCGACGCTCCAGAGGAACCAGCGCCGCTCGGGCAGCCGGCGGCGGCGCCACCAGAACCCGATGAAGACGAGGCTGAAGAGGGCCATCAGCGTGCCGATGCCCACCATCGTGGCGAACGCCACTCGGACGACGTTCACGGGCGGGCGATCACGAGCGGGCACGGCGCTGAGGCCCTCAACCGTGGCGTCTGGATCGTGGAAGGCGAGCAGCGAGAGCAGCTTCGGGATCTCGATGCCGTTCTTGACCTTCTGCTCACCTTCGTCGTACCAGCCGCCGAGGTGGATCGGTGCTCCTCGCTGCGTTTGCCCGAGACCCTCGAACGCCGCGAGCTTCGTCGGTTGCTCTCGGGCAACGTCCCGGGCCGCCCAGTCGCCAACCACCACCTGGGCCGGCGCCGCTACCGCTGCCACCGCCAGAGGGACGGCAAGGGCCACCCGCACATAGCGGTCGCGCCGCCCGCGAAGAAAGGAGACGGCGTAGACGCTTGCGGTGACGAATCCCGTGACGATGTAGGCGGCGAGGTACATGTGAACTATCTCGTGGCCCAGATAGCCGTTACCGAACAGCGCCTCCCACGGCCTGACATCGACCGCACGTCCGTCCTCGAGCCGGAAGCCCGACGGATTGTTCATCCAGGCGTTCACAGCCAAGACCATCAGCGAGCCCGTGAAGCCTGCGAGCACGACGGGGATCCCCGCGAGCATGTGCGTGCGCGGCGACAGCCGGTCCCAGCCGTAGACGTAGAGCGCGATGAAGATCGCCTCGACGAAGAAAGAGAAGCCCTCGAGCGCGAAGCCGAGTCCGAACACGTCTCCGTACGTAGCCATGAACTCCGGCCACAGCACGCCCAACTCGAACGACAGGATCGTCCCGGTCACGACCCCCACCGCAAACAGCGCGATCATGGCCTTCGACCACCGCCTGGCCAGGGCCAGCAGCAGAGCATCGTCCCGGCGCCGGCCGAGCCACTAGAGGAACAGCACGAGCGCGGGAAACGCAACCCCGAAGCAGACCAGCGGGATGTGGACCGCGAACGACAGCGCCTGCATCTGCCGGGCCTGCAGCAAATAGTCCTGCTCTGCGGGGCCGAGGCTCTGGGCGATCAGATCAAGCGCCACTGCCATAGGGGTACCACCACTCCCAACCTCGGTGCTCCCCCGAGGGGAGTGGCGCGCCCGCCGGCCCTAGACGCTGCTGCGCAGCCGCGCCGCGCGGGCCTTCTTGCGGGCCCCGCGATTGCGGTGAAACGCGCCGCTGCGAACGGCGCGGTCGATGCGCGAGCAGACGGTGCGGTATGCCTCTTCGGTGGCGTCGCCGTCCTTGGCGTCCACGGCCACCTCGAGGCGGCGCAGGGACGTCTTCACCGAGGACGTGTAGCGGCGGTTCTCGAGCCGCTCCCGCTCGGTGCGCGCTATGCGCTTTTTCTGTGACGCGATGTTGGCCATGTAGAGGTGCTACGTCCAACCGGGGAGGTTGGTCCGCAGCGGCGGCGTAGTGTAGCGCCATGGCCGCCGAGCCAACCTCGGAGACCCCGCACGCGCGCGGGGGGCGGCTGGCCCGCAGCACCGCGTTCTTCTCCGCCGCCACCGGCCTGTCGCGGATCTTGGGGCTCGTCCGGGAGGTAGTGGCGGCCAGCTACTACGGCGTGAGCGGGGCGATGTCGGCCTTCACGATCGCCTTCCAGGTGCCCAACCTGGTGCGCGCCCTGTTCGCCGACGCGGCGCTGCAGGGCGCCTTCGTGCCGGTGTTCACCGAGCTGCTGGAGAAGGGCGAGCGCCGCGAGGCCTTCCGCGTGGCCTCCAGCCTCTTCTTCCTGATCGCCCTCGCGCTGGGCGCGCTCACCGCCGCCTTCATCCTGCTCGCCGAGCCGGTGATGTCGGTCTTCGCGCCCGGCTTCGACGACGACCCGGTGCTGCGCGACCTCACCGTGACCCTCGCCCAGCTGCTGTTCCCGATTGTGCTGCTGCTGGCCCTTTCCGGACTGGTGGTGGGCATGCTCAACTCCTTCGACCAGTTCAGCGTGCCCGCGCTCGCACCCGTGGCTTGGAACGTGGTGATCATCGGCGCGCTGGTGGGCCTGACGCCCGCCTTCCCGGAGGAGGACCAGATCTACGCCTACGCGGTGGGCGTGCTGGCGGGCACGGTGGTCCAGTTCCTGCTGCCGCTGCCGTGGCTGCGCGGCCGCGGCGGGAAGCTCACCCTCAAGCTCGACTGGCGCGACGAGCGCGTGCGCAAGGTGCTGAGGCTGATGCTGCCGGTCACGATCGCGCTGGGGATGATCAATCTCAGCCTGCTGATCAACTCACTCGTGGGCACCCTGGTTCAGGACGAGGCTCCCGCGGCGATCGACAAGGCCTTCCGCATCTACCAGCTGCCCCAGGGGCTCTTCTCCATCTCGATCGCCACGGTGCTGTTCCCCACGCTGGCACGGCTCGCGGCACGCGGAGCCACCGACGACCTGCGGGCCACGATGGCCAACGGCGTGCGCCAGATCTCCCTGCTCCTGATCCCCAGCGCCGTGCTGATGGCCGTGCTGGCCGAGCCGATTACCCGCCTGGTCTACGAGCGCGGCGAGTTCGACGCCGCCGCCACCGAGCTCGTGAAGACCGCGATGGTCTGGTGGTCGATCTCGCTCCCGTTCCAGGGCGTGAGCCTGCTGTTCTCACGCACGTTCTTCAGCCTCCAGAAGCCGTGGGGCACTACCGCTCTGGCGGGCGTGAACATGGTCGTGAACGCGGGGGTTTCGCTGGCGCTGTACAAGCCGTTCGGGATCGCGGGGATCGTGATCGGCACGGTGGCGGGCACGCTGGTGATGACGATCGCCCAGGGGTGGCTCCTGCGGCGCGAACTGGGCGGGGTGGAGGCCGGGCGCTCGCTGGCCGCCGCGCTGCGGATGGTGGCCGCCGCCGCGCTTCTGGCCGGCGTGTCCTACGCCGCGTGGTTCGGACTGGACGAAGCGCTCGGGCGGTCGTTGCCGGCCCAGGTGGTTGCGGTGGGCTCCGCGATAGCCCTGGGGCTCGCCGTCTACGCCGCGGCGGTGTGGGCGCTGCGCGTGCCCGAGGCACGGCAGATCCGCGCGCTGCTGCCCGGCGGGCGCGGCGACTGAGTCAGCGCTGACGCAGCCGCGCGAGCATCCCGGTGCGCCGGCTCTCGATCGGAGGCGCCTCGGGCAACGGCTCGCCCAGCAGGATCGCGCGCGGCACCCGTTCCACCATCCAGCCGGTTCGCGCCCGGCCCACCAGCTCCACGGCCGCCCGGGTGCCGTCCGACAGGCCGGCGCGCCCCGGCACCGCGGCGCCATGAGCGTCGGAGGCCAGCACGTGTGCGTGTCCGCCCTCGACCAGCCGCCGCGCCAGCTTGGCCGAGCGCGAGGTGCGCGACGGACGCGTGAGCGCGGACGCGGTCACCTGCAGCAGCGTGCCGTTCTCCGACATCCGCTCCACGCGCTGCGGGTCATCCTGGAAGCTGGGGTTGCGCTCGGGGTGCGCCAGCAGGATCCGGTAGCCCCTGACCGCGATCCAGAACAGCAGCGTCTCGAAGTTCGATGTGAGCGGGCCATAGGGCGTCTCCACGAGCACGTCCTTGCCGAGGCCCCGGTAGCTCACCGCGCGCAGCTCCTCTTCGGAGGCCTCGAGCCCCCACGTGAGGTCCACCTCGCCCGCGTGCACCACACCCAGCCCGGTCCCGCTGGCCCGCAGCTCGTCCTCCAGCTCGGCGGCGCGCGCGGCCAGCTCCTGCGGGTGCACGCCCGGGTGGTCCGCGCGGCAGTGCGGCGTGGCCGCCACGCCCCTGGCGCCGTCCTCCCACAAATGGCGCGCCAGCTCCACGCTGTCGCTCATCGTCGCCGGTCCGTCGTCGATGCCCGGCAGCAGGTGGGTATGGAGATCGATCAAAACGGCTAGCCGAGCAGGGACTCCTGGCCGGGCGCCTGCTTGGGCGTCCGGCGCCGCGGCACCCCCGCGGCCTCGGCCAGGGCGGCTTCGACGTCGCCCATGATGGCCCGCTCCGAGCGCGACGCCACCAGCGGCTCGGCCAGCCCGTCCACGTGCACGTAGGTGCGCCGTCCCTCCTGGCGGTCGGATCCCTCGATCGGGATCAGCGCGTACACCCGGTCGGCACGCACGAACTTGCCGTAGCCGAGCGGGACCATGCGTGGATCTCTCTTCGCCAATCCTTCTCCCCGTAGCGAAGATACTCGTCTAGCGCCCCTCGGACTCCATCCCCGCCATCACGCCGCGCACGAGCTCCACGATCTCGCGCGGGGCCTTGTCGGGCGACCCCGCGTCGAACGGCGGCTGGGGGTCGTACTCGATCGCCAGCTGGATCGCCTGGGCCACCTCGGGACCGGCCTCACGGGCGGCCAGCGTCAAGGCCATGTCGATTCCGGCGGACACGCCTGCGGCGGTGATCACCTTGCCCTGCTCCACCACGCGGTCGGACACCGGCTGCGCGCCCAGCTCACCCAGCCGCTCCATCTCCATCCAGTGCGTGGTGGCCTTCAGCCCCTCGAGCACGCCGGCCGCGGCCAGCACCAGCGAGCCGGTGCACACCGATGTCGTCCAGCGCGAGCTCTCGTGCACCCCTCGCACCCAGCCCAGGACGCGGTCGTCCTCCAGCAGCGCGCGCGTTCCGTTGCCCCCCGGGAACACGAGCACGTCGGGCGCCGGCGAGTCCTCGTAGGGCGCCTCGGCCACCAGGGTGAGCATGCGATTGTCGGCGCGCACGGGCCCCGCCTCCGGGCCGAGGAAGCGCACCTGTGCCCCCGGAATGCCGGCGAGCACCTGGTAGGGGCCCACGGCGTCGAGGGCAGTGACGCGGTCGAACAGCGGGATGGCGATCTCCATCGGGTCTCCTTGTCGGTATGCCTTCGCGGGCCGGCGTCCGTCAGAGGCGCGAGCCTCCTGGCGCTCCGGTCCCCGCGCCTGTGAACCATTCGGGTCGCCCAAGCCGCCCCAATCCTTCACATGCCGGCCGGAAGTCCCGCCGCTCGACGCTGCGTGAAGCATAGGGTGGCCATAGCCGCCGCAACCCTTCACGAAGCGCCACGGGAGCGCTCGGCGCGACTCCGTTGGAATGCGGCCTCGAGCATGGCCTGCACGTGCTGTGCGGCCGCCTACTCTTGACGACCGTGGCCCAGCCCGCCCAGAACATCCGCAACTTCTCGATCGTGGCCCACATCGACCACGGCAAGTCCACCCTGGCCGACCGCATCCTGGAGGCCACGGGCGCCGTGGACCCGCGCGACCACCGCCCCCAGATGCTGGACTCGATGGACCTCGAGCGCGAGCGCGGCATCACGATCAAGGCCCAGGCGGTGCGCGTGGACTACACGGCCAGGGATGGCGAGGCCTACCGGCTGAACCTGATCGACACGCCGGGCCACGTGGACTTCACCTACGAGGTGTCGCGCTCGCTGGCCGCCTGCGAGGGAGCGCTGCTGGTGGTGGACGCCGCCCAGGGCGTGGAGGCCCAGACCGTGGCCAACACCTACCTGGCGGTGGACGCGGGGCTGGAGCTGATCCCCGCGCTGAACAAGATCGACCTGCCTGGCGCCGACCCCGAGCGGGTGGCCGGGGAGATCGCCGAACTGCTGGGCGACTTGCCCAACGAGGTGATCCGCATGTCGGCCAAGACCGGCGAGGGCATCACCGAGGTGCTCGAGGCGATCGTCTCCCACATCTCGCCGCCGGAGGGCGATCCCGACGCCCCGGCCCGCGCGCTCATCTTCGACTCGGAGTTCGACCAGTACCGCGGCGTGGTGGCCTACCTGCGCGTGGTGGACGGGGTGCTGAGCAAGGGCGACGCGATCAAGGCGATGCAGACCGGCACCCAGGCCGAGATCGACGACATCGGCTTCTTCGGCCCCCGCATGACTCCGCTCTCAGAGCTGCGCGCAGGCGAGGTGGGCTATGTGATCACCGGGATCAAGGACGTCTCCCTGCTGCGGGTGGGCGACACGCTCACCACGCGCGAGAACCCCGCCTCCGAGCCGCTGCCCGGCTACCAGGAGGTCAAGCCGATGGTGTTCTGCGGCCTGTTCCCGGTGGACACCGACCGCTTCTCCGACCTTCGTGACGCGCTCGAGAAGCTCTCTCTCAACGACGCCGCGCTGTCATATGAGCCCGAGACCAGCCAGGCGCTGGGCTTCGGCTTTCGCTGCGGGTTCCTGGGCCTGCTGCACATGGACATCGTGCGCGAGCGCCTGGAGCGCGAGTACGACCTCGACCTGTTGGCCACCACCCCCAACGTGGAGTACGCGGTCACGCTCACCGACGGCAGCGCGATCGACGTGCACTCGCCCGCCGACATGCCCGACCGCGACCGCATCGAGGAGATCCGCGAGCCCTACATCCGTGCCACGGTGCTCTGTCCCAACGACGCCGTGGGCGCGGTGATGGAGCTCTGCCAGGAGCGCCGCGGCACCCACGTGGACATGAGCTACTTCTCCGAGCAGCGCGTGCAGATCCGCTACGACCTGCCGCTGGCCGAGATCGTGCTCGACTTCTTCGACCAGCTCAAGTCGCGCACCAAGGGCTACGCCTCGCTGGACTACGAGCTGCTGGGGCAGCGCCCCTCCGAGCTGGTCAAGCTCGACATCCTGCTCGCCGGCGACCAGGTGGACGCCCTCTCGATGGTGGTCCACAAGGACAAGGCCTACGCGGCCGGCCGCGGGATCGCCGAGCGCCTGCGCAAGCAGATCCCCCGCCAGCAGTTCGAGGTGGCGATCCAGGCCGCGATTGGCTCGCACGTGATCGCCCGCGAGTCGGTGAAGCCCATGCGCAAGGACGTGATCGCCAAGTGCTACGGCGGCGACGTCACGCGCAAGCGCAAGCTGCTGGAGAAGCAGAAGGAGGGCAAGAAGCGGATGAAGCAGGTGGGCCGCGTCGAGGTGCCTCAGGAGGCCTTCCTGTCGGTGCTTCAGATCGGGGACAGCCACAACGGCAAGGGCTGAGGCTCGGATCGCTTGGAGGAGCCTGCCGCCGGGCCTCGAATGGGCTTAACCGAGCCGAAATATGGCTCTTAATTCCGCTTTAAAGAGCACCCGTAGCTTCTCCGCCGTGGCAACCACCGAACTCGCAGCTGACCCCACCCTGGATTCCCTCCAGCTGTTCCTGGACGGGATCGCCAAGACCCGTCTCCTCACCGCTGCAGAGGAGATGGACCTGGCCAAGCGCATCGAGCGCGGCGACCTCGCCGCCAAGGACCGCATGGTGCAGGCCAACCTGCGGCTGGTCGTCTCGATCGCCAAGCGCTACCGCAACCAGGGCCTGCCCTTCATGGACCTGATCCAGGAGGGTTCGATCGGCCTGGTGCGCGCCGTGGAGAAGTTCGACCACCGCAAGGGCTTCAAGTTCTCCACCTACGCCACCTGGTGGATCCGCCAGGCCATCTCGCGCGCGATCGCCGACAAGTCGCGCACGATCCGCATCCCGATCCACATCAACCAGACGCTGCAGAAGCTCGATGGCGCCCAGCGCCGGCTGCAGTCGATCGGCGACGGCGAGCCGACGGTCGAGGAGATCGCGGCCGCCGCGGACGTCGACATCGACGTGGACGAGGCCGAGTTCCTGATGCGCGCCTCGCGCGCCCCCGTGTCGCTGGACAAGCCGGTGGGCGGGGGAGACGACGACGCAGCCGAGCTGGGGCACCTGATCCCCGACGACGACGCCGAGTCCCCCTTCGAGGCCGCCGCGCAGAGCGTCGTGCGCTCCCGCCTGGCCGACGCCCTGGAGAACCTCTCCTACCGCGAGCGCCGCGTGGTCGTGCTCCGCCACGGACTGTTCGGCGAGCAGCCGCGCACCCTCGACGAGGTGGCACGGATGTTCAGCCTCACCCGCGAGCGCACGCGCCAGGTGGAGGAGCACGCCCTGCGCAAGCTGGGCTCGCTCGCCGAGGCGCAGGGCCTGCGCGACGTCGCCTAGCCGCTGGCGCCGTAGGCCCTCGAAAAGAAGAAGCAGGACCCGCCAGTGGGGTTGGCGAACACATCGATCCACACGGCCCCTGGCCCACGGACCATGTAGACCACGTGATCGGCCGTCCCAGGTGTAGCGCTGCCGGTGACCGTGCCCGCCTCCGTGCCGTCGGCCACAGGGTCGATGAACGTCGCGGTCGCTCCGCCGTCATCCACGTACAGCCGCTCATCTCCGCCGGAAGTGTTCCTCCAGGTCACCGTCGGCTGCGAAGGATTGGCGCACGACGCTCGCAACTCTCCATGCCCGGGCACCGTGAGGATCGTGAACGCTCCACCACCCTGTACCGTGCCGGCGGCGGAGCTCGACTCCTTCAGGAAGCGTGAGGATTCGAGGCCATCGAGCTGCGCGCTGTCGGCGGCCTTGTCGTTAAGCCCCAGGAAGCGCCCGTCGCTGTCGGACTTGGTGTAGAAGTTCGAGGTGTCGACCGTCCCGGTGTCGCCCTTCGGCCCCGGCACTCCGCGGGCGCCGGCAGGCCCTGCTGCTCCGGACGCGCCCGCCGGGAGTTGCCCCGCCTTAAGCCGGTCACCTTGATCGCGGCGTAGGAGCTGCCACCCAACGCCAGGAAGAGGGCGAGGTACGCCACGACGATCGCGTGGGTCGGGCGGTACGAACGGGCCCTGGCGAGCAATGTGCGCCGTCCTTGAACCGGCCATCCCCTGGTGGAACGACCGCGGGAGGCGGAGGCCAAGCGCGTCGGCGAGTCAACTTGGCTAGTCAGCGCGTCCAGCCACCGCGACTACAGGGTGAGGGTACGCCCATTCTGGCGACAGCACAAACCGCACAAGTAAGCTCCCGCGCCGATGCCGGTCGACGACTCCGCCAAGGGCAAGACCTTCCCGCCCGCCGACTACGAGGTGGGCAAGGAGAAGATCCGCGAGTACGCGCAGGCGGTGGGGGAGGAGAACGAGGTCTACTTCGACCGCGAGCAGGCCAAGGCGGCCGGCTTCCGCGACATCCCCGCCCCGCCCATGTTCGCCGTGGTCTACTCGGCGGGCGCCATGGCACCGGCCATCTTCGACCCCGAGGTCAAGATGAACTTCGCCGCGATGGTGCACGGCGGCCAGGAGTTCGTCTGGGGCGAACCCGTCTGCGCGGGCGACGCGATCTCCACCGCCGTCGAGGTCAAGGACATCTCCGAGCGCGACGGCAAGGGCTTCTACGTGTTCGAGTCGGTGTCCACCAACCAGGACGGCGACGAGGTCGTGCGCGGCACCTGGACCAACATCGTGAGGGGCGTATGAGGAGCGCAGACCGGGCGTTGGCCGGTCGAGCACCGGAATTGGATTCACCATGAACGAGGGCGATCAGATCCCCGAGCTGAAGGTCACGCCGGACAAGTACCTCCCGCACCGCTACGCGGGCGCCTCGGGCGACTTCAACCCGATCCACATCGACGACGAGTTCGCCAAGCAGGTGGGCCTGCCGCGCAACATCCTTCACGGCCTCTATGGCATGGCCCAGGTGGCGCGCGCCAACGTGGGCGCGGCCGGCGGCGATCCGCGCGCCCTCAAGCGCCTCACCGTGCAGTTCCGCGGCATGGGCGTGCCCGAGGAGGAGATCACGGTGTCGGGCACGGTCAAGCAGGCCGGCGACGGCGCCGTGGTGGTGGACACGGTGGCCGAGCAGAGCGGCAACCAGATCATCCGCAACGCCGAGGCCGAGCTTCAGCTGGATTGACCCGCCGGTAATGGAATCGTGCGCAGCCGGCCGAGCCGGCCGCTTCGCGTAGGGGCGGTCGCCCCTACTCTTGACTCCAATGCGCATCACCTCCCGTCAGAGCTTCATCCTGCGCAAGCTCGTGGAGGGCCACCAGGAGCTGGCCAACCCGGTCGGATCCAAGTGGCTTTCCGACCGCGACGACGTGCCCTGGGGCCCGTCCACCGTGCGCGCCGAGCTGGCGCGCCTGGAGGAGTTCGGCCTGCTTCACCATCCCCATACCTCGGCCGGGCGCGTGCCCACCGACTCCGGCTACCGCCATTACGTCGACGAGCTCCTGGTGGAGGACGACCTGCCGGTGCCCCGCAAGCCGCTCGAGCTCACGGCCATGCAGCGCGAGGTGGAGGACGCCATGCGCGCCACCACCGAGCAGCTCTCGCAGGTGACCAACCTCTTGGCGCTGGTGTCCGCGCCTCCGATCGACACTGCCGTGATCCACCGCGTGGAGGTCCTGCGCCTGCAGCCGCAGGTGGCGATGGTGGTGGTGATCACGTCCACTGGGGGCGTGACCAAGCGGATCGTCTCCTACGAAGCCCCGCTCGACCCCGGGCTCGTGGACTGGGCCGCCAGCTACCTCAACGAGACGCTCGGCGGGATGGAGGTGGGGGCGCGACTGTTGGCCGCCAAGCTCTCCGACCCCGAGCTGGGCCGCCACGAGCGCGACTTCCTCGCCACTCTCACCCCTGCCTTCACCGACCTCGAGGACACCGCCGGCGACACCCTCTTCGTGGACGGCACCGCCCGGCTGCTGGACGAGCAGCGCTTCCAGGAGCTGCCGCAGCTGTCGGATCTGATGGACGTGCTGGAGCGCCGCGTGGCGCTGCTCTCCCTGCTGCGCGCCTCGCTGTCCGAGCCCAGCGTGTACCTGCGCATCGGCGCCGAGAACGCCGCGCCCGAGCTGCGCTCGGTGAGCATGGTGGCGGCCAACTACGGAGTGGCCCGGCGCAACCTGGGCGCCGTGGGCGTGCTCGGCCCGATGCGGATGGACTATCCGCTCGCCGTGGCCGCCGTGCGCCAGGCCGCCGGTGAGCTGTCGCGCTTCGTGTCCGAGGTCTACGAGCGATGAGGCAGGACGCCTACGAGCAACTCGGCGTGCAGCGCGGCGCCGACGAGCAGGAGGTCAAGAAGGCCTTTCGCAAGGTGGCGCGCGAGCTGCATCCCGACGTGAACAGCCACGACCCCGAGGCGGAGGAGAAGTTCAAGAAGGTCGCCGAGGCCTATGAGGTGCTGTCCGACCCCGAGCGCCGCCAGGTCTATGACCGCTACGGCTGGGACGGCCTCGACTCCCGCGGCTTCCAGCCCGGCGGCCCGCACGGCTTCGGCTCGTTCTCGGAGATCTTCGAGGCCTTCTTCGGCGGCGACCCCTTCGGCGGCGGCGCCGGCCGCGGGCCCGGCGGCCTGCAGGGCGGCGACATCGGCGTGGAGGTGGAGATCACCCTGGAGCAGGCCGCCCGCGGCGCGTCGGTGGACGTGTCCTACGACGCCGTGGCCCCCTGCGAGCGCTGCCACGGCAACCGCGCCGAGCCGGGCACGCCGATCGAGACCTGCGAGCGCTGCGGCGGCACCGGACGCCTGCAGGCGATCACCCGCACCGCCTTCGGGCAGATGGTGCGCGCCACGGCCTGCGAGAAGTGCCAGGGCGAGGGCAAGGTGGCCCAGACGTCCTGCACGGAGTGCCAGGGCCGCGGCAGCCAGGCCGTGAAGCGCGAGCTGCCGATCGACATCCCGGCGGGCATCGCCAACGAGCAGCGCATCCGCCTCACCGGCCGCGGCCACGCCGGCGACAGCGGCGGCATGGCCGGCGACCTCTACGTGCAGGTGCGCGTGGCCGAGGACGAGCGCTTTCTGCGCGACGGCTCGGATCTGGTGTCGGTGGTGGACGTGCCCGCCCCGGCCGCGGCGCTGGGCACGAGCGTCACGGTGGACACCCTGGACGGCCCCGAGGAGATCGACGTCGCGGCGGGCACTCAGCCCGGCACCGTGGTCAACCTGCGCGGGCGGGGCATGCCCTCCCTCGGACGCGGACGCGCCGGCGACCAGCGCGTGGTGCTCAACGTGGTGGTGCCGCGCAACCTCTCAGAGCGCCAGCGCGAGCTGCTCACCGAGCTGGGGGAGAGCATCGGCGAGGAGAACCTGCGCGAATCCCAGCGCGAGTCGATGTTCGAGAAGGTCAGGCGCGCGCTGCGCTAAAGGCGCTGGCCCCCGATATATAGTTAGCCAAGTCGGTCTACTATATATATACGACGTCGCCTAGATGGCAATACCGACCCCCGCGCTGTCAATACCGTGCAGACCTTCCGCCACCTCGACAAGCACTTCAGAGTCATCCCGGCCGGCGTCGTGCAGAGCCTCGGCGGGATCGACGTTGCCAAGGGGCGCCAAGAGGCGTTTCGGCAGCAGAACCCGGCCATCCTCAAGACGCTGACGGAGATCGCGCGCATTCAGAGCACCGAGGCGTCGAACGCGATCGAGAGCATCACCGCCCCTGCCAAGCGCATTGAGGCCCTGGTGCGGGAGAAGACTGCGCCGGCCAACCGCTCAGAGGAGGAGATCGCCGGCTACCGGAAGGTGCTCGACGCGATCCATTCGAGCGCGGAGCACATTCCCTTCAAGCGGACCGTCGTCGAGCAGTTTCACCGCGACATCTACAGCTTCACAGCGACGCCGGGCGGGAAGTTCAAGAGCGGCCCGAACGAGGTCAAGGAGTTCCATCCCGACGGCACCGAGGTCGTCCTCTTCCAGTCCGTCTCGGCCTTCGAGACGCCCGCAGCGATGGACGAGCTGCACAAGCGCTTCGATGACGCCTGGCATGCCGCCCAGTACCCGCGTCTATTTCTGATCGCCGGTTACGTCTTCGACTTCCTGATGATCCATCCGTTCCAAGACGGGAACGGGAGGCTGTCGCGGCTGCTGACGCTGCTCATGCTCTACCAAGCCGGCTTCGAAGTCGGGCGCTTCATCAGCCTGGAGAAGCTGATCGAGGGCAGCCGTGAAACCTACTACGAGAGCCTGCAGAGGTCGACTCCAGGCTGGCATGACGGCGAGCACGACATCTGGCCCTGGGTCAACTACTTCCTCGGCATCATCAACGCGGCGTACAAGCAGTTCGAAGCGCGAACCGAAGCGGTTCCGAAGCGGGGGTCCAAGAGAGCTTTCGTGAAGCAGTCGATCCGCGCCTCCGTCAAGGACACCTTCTCGATGGCAGATATTCGCCAGGCGGCACCGGGGGTCAGCGACCCGACGATCCGCAACGTCCTGACAGAGCTACGCAAGGCAGGAGTCCTCGAAGCTCCCGGACGCGGACCGAAGGCCCAGTGGAAACGCCTCCACACCAACTTCTGACCGAGAAGGTCAGGCGGGCGCTGCGCTGAAGCCGCAGGCGGTAGCGGCCGACAGCGCGTTGCAGACCTCGCCCATCCGGTCGGCGGGCAAGGAGGTGATCCGGTCGGTGCAGAGGGAGGGGCGGATCAGCGTGACGTTGTCGAGGGTGAGACAGCAGCCGGCAGGCATCCCGTCCGCCTCGTCGAGTCGGACCTCGGTGGGAATGTCCCGAATCGTGCGGGTGGCCGGCACGGCGAGGATCTGGGTGAGGACGGGGATCGCCTCGTCGCGGGTGAGGATCAGGAAGGGCCGGCGGCCGGCGCGGGGATGGTCATACCACCAGACTTCGCCACGGCTCACCACGGATCGTGTCCGTGCAGCCGTTCCTCGGCGTCGAGCCGGCGCAGGACCTCCTCGGTGGAGGCGTCAGCGCCCGCTCCGAGATCACCCCAGTCGTCGGGCTCGCCCGGCGGCACGCGACGGTAGCCCGCGGCAATCCGCTCCCCGACCAGAACATGGCGATCTTCGGCGAGGCTCTGCCACAGCAGCTCGCGGATGAGTGCCGATCGCGACGCGCCTCGGCGATCCGCCGCTCGGTCGAGGGTCTCCAGCAGGTCCTCGCTGAGCTGGACCATGGTCTGCGTGCGAGCCATAGGGCTACGATAGCAGTATGACAGGCTTCGCGTGAGATGCGACACCTGAGTGCTACACTTGCCCAATGGCTTCGAAGTACCCACGACTAGGGGTTGCACGCGACCCTGAGCTCGACCAGGCGCTGACTCAGACCCGCACGCTCCTGGACGACCAGGAGACTCGCTCGCAGGCCGCTCACGTGCGAGCGCTCGCGCTGAGGGGCGCGAAGTCGCTGCTCGACGCGCACGATGACCCGGCCGAGGCTTACCGTCGAAAGCTTCGCAAGAAGTACAACCTGATCCCCGCCACCGCCGACCCGCGCACCCTTCCGATGCCGGAAGGCGAGATCGATCCCGATGATCCCACGCCGATGTCCGACGCTCTGCGCTGGGTCCGCGGCAAGGAGTGAGCTCCGCGTACCTCGACGCGTCGGCGGCTGTCAAGCTCTTCAAGCCTGAGACCGAGACCGCGGCGCTACGTGCAGTGCTGGCCGAGTCGCGCGCGTTGGTCTCGACCGAGCTCCTGGCGGTGGAGGCCCGCTGTGCCGCCCGGCGAGTGGACATCGGGCTGCTTCCCGCTGTGGAAAAGGTGCTGGCGAGGATCGAGCTGGTGCCGTACACGCCGGCGATCCGAGATCGAGCCGGGGCTGCCTTCCGGGTGCCTCTGCGCGCGCTCGACGCGATACATGCGGCGACCGCCCTCAGCCTACGTCACGAACTCGAAGCGGTGTTCGTCTATGACGCGGACCTCAGGAGCGCAATCGCGGCGGAGGGGCTGGCAGTCGCCAGCCCCGGCTTTGTCGCTTGATCCGCCTCGCGGTCCGCGCCCCGACCGAGGCGGCCGAGCGGGTGCTGGCGGCCGTGCTGGAGCTGGCGCCGTCCGGGGTGGAGCAGGTGGAGGGGGAGGGCTTCGTGGAGTACGCCGTGTACGGCTCACCCGGCGAGCTGCCCGAGCTGGCTCTGGGAGAGGCCGAGGTCGGCGGCGTGCTGGTCACGGTCTCGGGCACCGAGGTGCCCGACGACTGGGCCGAGCGCTGGAAGCGCTCCCACTCGCCCGTGCTGGTGGGCGGGCGGCTGTGGGTGCGACCACCGTGGGAGGAGCCGGCGGGGCGCCCCGGGGTGATCGACCTGGTGATCGACCCGGGAAGGGCCTTCGGCACCGGCGCGCACCCCACCACGCGGCTGTGCCTGGAGCTGCTGCTCGACTTGGACCTGAAGGGCCGCTCGTTCTGCGACCTGGGCTGCGGCTCGGGCGTGCTGTCGATCGCGGCGGCGAAGCTGGGCGCGGAGCCGGTGGTGGCGCTGGACTCCGACCGGCTGGCGGTGGACGCCACGCTGGCCAACGCGCGCGACAACGGCGTGGCGCTGGAGCAGGTGCGTCGCGCGAACCTGCGCTCAGAAGCGCCGCCGCGGGCTGACGTGATGGCCGCGAACCTCATGCGCCCGCTGCTGATGCGGGTGGCGGAGCTGATGGAGGAGCCGCCGCGGGCGCTGATCGTGTCCGGGCTGCTCGAGCACGAGGCGGACGAGGCGGCAGAGGCGTTTGCTCCGATGGTGGAGCAGCGCCGGCTCGCGAGCCGCGGCTGGGCGACGGTGACCATCGTGGGCGAGCTGCCGGACAGTAAGCGCCCATCCGTTGCGGGTCGTCCCCTCGAAGAGGCTGAGATCACGGAGAGCTTTGACCGCCTCGATGCGGCCCTCGAGCGCGAAGGGCGCCAGCAGTGCCGATATACGACCCGGCGATAAGGAGGTCTACGATGTGACCGACGTGCCTCAGATCGAGGGCCGCGAGCCCGCCTCCGGGGATCCGATCCCGGCGCTGCCGATCGAGGAGTCGCGGCTGGCGATGATGCGGCGCGTCAAGCGCATGACCGTCGAGGAGCGGCTCGACCTCTTCGAGGCGCTGTCCCGCGACGCTGCTTGGCCCCGCGGCGCCAAGCGGGTGCGGTGAGCACCTGAAGCTCCGCCCCCAGCGGCCCTTCGGTCCGCGCGAGCGCTGGGCGATCCACATCGTAGGCGGCGCGGCCGGCGCCGGGAAGCAGTGGAGGAGTGCGCCTGATGGCGGGCGACGTTCTGCGTATGCGACGAAGTGAGGCCCAGCGCGACGCACGTGCTCTGGCGCCGGATGCCGATGCCCTGGGGGCGGGATGCCACAATCAACGACATGGAGGAGGCACCGATGGAGGTGACCGTGACCGACCCCGGCATCGCCGGGAGCTACGACGTGGCGGAACAGCGCGACGACGGCATGCTGGTGCTGCGAGCGGAGACAAGCGCAGAGGTGATCGACCAGTTTGCCGGTCGCCCCCTCGAAGAGGCGGGGCTCACGGAGAGCTTCGACCGCCTCGATGCGGCGCTCGAGCGTGAAGGGCGCTAGCCGTGCCGGCGCGGACGACCTATACGGCGGTGATCACCGAGGGCGATGACGGCTGGTTCTGCGCGCAGGTCCCCGAGGTACCCGAGGCGATCAGCCAGGGGCGGACGCTCGAGGAGGCGCGGGCCAACGTCGAGGAGGCGCTGGGGCTCGCGCTCGAGTGGCGGGTCGCTGAGGGCGAGACGCCTCCGGAGCCGGTCGGGGTGACCGTCAGCCAGGTCACCGTCAGCTCGTCGGCTGCTTGAGCTTCGATGAAGCGCATTGAGCTGGAGCGCTGGCTGCGCTCCCACGGTGCTCAACCCGTCCCTGGTCGAAGTCGTGGCGGGCACGAGGCCTGGCGACACGCCGAGACTGGGGCGAAGTCGTTCGTCCCTCGCCATCGCGAGATCGGTGTCGGTGTCGGACGGGCGATCTGCCGACAGCTGGGCATTCCACCGATCCCAAAGCGGTAGCGCCCTCGGCCGTCGATCGACTTCGGAAAGGACGAGCCCGACAAGCTGCGCGAGCAGAGCCGCGAGGCCCTGCGCGCGTACCTCGGCGAGATCGCGCCGGGGGTCCGGCCGGTGGCGGTCGAGCGCAAGGTCGAGCTGCGCTTCGACGGCGCCGAGTGGTCGTTCGTCGGCTACCTCGACGCCCCCAGCGGCCCTTCGGTTCCCGTGTGCTCCGATGGTGGAGCCGAGCCCTCACCGGCTGCGGGTGGGCGAGGAGGAGCGCGAGTGGGTGCGTCGCCACTGGCCCACGGTCGCGGGGCTGCGGGAGGCGCTGCGCACCGAGCCGAGCGTGCGGATGGCGGTGCTGTTCGGCTCCGGCGCGCGCGGGCGCGAGCATGCGCGCAGCGATCTCGACCTGCTCGTCGAGCTGGACGTGTCGAGCGCAGTTCGGCTCGCGGCGCTCGAGGAGCGTTTGGAGGCGGCGACCGGACGCGACGTGCAGCTGGTCGCGTTGGAAGCCGCCGAGCGTGCGCCGGGGCTGTTGGCCGACGCGCTGCGCGACGGGCGCCCGCTGGTTGACCGCGAGCGCCTGTGGTCGCGTCTCAAGCGGCGTGCGCCCGAGGGCGATAAGGAGGACTACGATGGATGATGTGACCGACGTGCCTCAGATCGATGCCCGCGAGCCCGCCGTCGAGGATGGGATCCCGGCGATCGATGAGTCGCGCCTTGCGATGATGCGCCGCATCAAGCGGCTGCCTGTCGCAGAGCGGCTCGCCCTGCTCGACCGGATGTGTCGCGAGCAGACGCGGATCGCGATCGGCACCAACAGGCTGCGGTGAGCCGGCCCCAAGCGGAGCTGCGGCTGATAGAGCTGCTGCGCTCCCTTCACGACCATCGGGTCGAGCACGTCGTGTTCGGTGCGGTCGCGCTCGGTTTCTACGGCCATGTGCGCGGGACCGCGGACCTCGACATCATCGTGCGGCCCGGCGATGAGAACCTGCGCCGCGTGCACGATCGCCGAAGGCGCACGAGCGCTGGGCCTCGGGAACGAGCTCTCGAGCCGCCTCGACCGCATGAGGCGTACCCGGCACGCCACCTTCTACGAGGTGGATGAGGTATCGGCTGTGATGGTGAAGTCGGCACTCGCCGATGCCACGGCGGTGGTTGCTGAGGCGGTGGCGTTCCTGAACCGGGCCCCCGGCCCATGAAGGCTGTCTACACTCGCCCGATGCTCGGCAGGGGCATAGTCACCGTTCTCGCCTGCTCG
>Ga0075530_1000088_pt1 | contig 37218 bp, 35 predicted proteins | sample NGEPerD_2_FD_75101 | JGI IMG/M metagenome (GOLD analysis project Ga0075530, IMG submission 75101) | Arctic peat soil microbial communities from the Barrow Environmental Observatory site, Barrow, Alaska, USA - NGEE PermafrostL1-D | ecosystem: Environmental > Terrestrial > Soil > Wetlands > Peat ... | reverse complement strand
CCCGGAGCCGATACGCCCGCGCGGTACTCACCTGGCTTGCGAACGCGGAGGGCGGGTACAGCGCCTCTGGCGGCCACCCCGCGGCGCAGGATCGTCCGTACGGACGAAAATTGCACGGGTTTCGGCCATAGTCGGCGCACAATCGTCCGTATGGACGAAATTTGCACGCCCGGGGCTCGCCTGACGGCAGGGAGCAACTCACCGACGCCGAGATCGCCAGCGCGATCTGGTGCACTGGAGACGAGCGCCGACTCATGCACCGCATGTCGGGTTCGGTCGGCTACTGGCATGTTGAGCACATCGAGGAGTGCCTGAGGTCATGCTCGAGGCCGCGCTGAGGAGCAGGACGCGGCCAAGGATGTCGGTGGGGCGAGCTGGTCGCCTCGGCGAAGGACGCTGACGGCAACGTCATCGGCCTCATCCAGTCCGCTTGAAGCACCGGCGGATTATGAGGGCACCGGCGTCTCTGGCAGAATGTCGTCTCGAGTCCTGCGTGTGCTCGGCCCCTCTCATCCGGGGCACGCAGAGTCCGCCGAGTGATTCGGCCGGTCCCCACCTGGTCTCGTAACGCTCACCCATACCCGAGTCTCAAGGAGACACCACACTCGTGGCAGTCAAGATCCGATTGAAGCGCATGGGCAAGATCCGTGCACCGTACTACCGCATCGTCGTCGCCGACTCGCGCAAGAAGCGCGATGGGAGGGTGATCGAGGAGATCGGCAAGTACCACCCCAAGGAAGAGCCCTCGGTGATTGAGGTCAAGTCTGAGCGGGCACAGTACTGGCTCGGCGTCGGCGCGCAGCCGAGCGAGGCCGTTGCCGCCATCCTCAAGATCACCGGCGACTGGCAGACGTTCCGGGGCGAGCCCGGCACCGAAGGCACCCTCAAGGTCGCTGAGCCGCGGCGCGCGAAGGCTGACCTCTTCAACGAGGCCCTCAAGGAGTCCACGAAGGAGTCGCAGGCCGAGGCGGTGACCAAGAAGTCGTCGAAGAAGGCTGAGATGGCGCCGGCGCAGGACGCACCCGCTGCCACCGAGACGCCCGGAGTGGAGACACCCGAGGGAGCGACCGAGCAGGCAGAGGCGGTCGAGGTCAAGGCGCTCGACACCGACAAGGCCGAGGAGAAGGCGGGCGGCGAGGCGCCGCCCGACAAGACGGACACCGACGCCGACACACCCAAGGGCTGAGCGGCATGCTGACCGAAGCCCTCGAGCATCTGGTCCGCGGCATCGTCAGCAACCCCGACGATGTCACCGTGAACGACAAGCAGCTGCGCCGCGGTTCCGTGCTCGAGGTGCGCGTGAACCCGGAGGATCTGGGCAAGGTCATCGGCCGCGGTGGTCGCACCGCGACCGCGATCCGCACCGTGATCGGGGCGCTCGCCGGCAGAGGCGGTGCACGGGTCGACTTCGTCGACGTCGACCGCGGTCGCTGAGGATGCATGAGCACCACTGAGGTCGTCGTCGGCCGGATCGGGAAGGCGCACGGACTCAAGGGCGAGGTGTCGGTCGAGCTGCGCACCGACGAGCCCGACCGGAGGTTTGCCGCCAACGCGTCTCTGGTCACGCAGACTCCGCGAGGTGGTACGCCGGACAGCTCCGAGCAGCCGAGCCGGTTGACCGTGACGTGCACCCGGTGGCACCAGTCCCGCCTCTTGGTCACCTTCGCGGAGGTGGCTGACCGGAACCGGGCCGAGTCGGTGCGAGGTCTTCTGCTGCTCACCGACGTCGACTCCGCAGAGACTCCCGAGGATCCCGAGGAGTTCTACGACCACCAGCTGGTCGGCAGCACCGTCGTCACTGCGGACGGTGAACCGGTGGGCGAGCTCACCGAGCTTGTGCACAGCTCCGCCCAGGACCTGCTCAGCGTCCGAGCCGCCGACGGGCGCGAGATCCTGATCCCCTTCGTTGCCCAGCTCGTGCCCAGGGTCGACGTACCCAACAAGCGCATCGTCGTGGAGGACGTGCCTGGCCTCCTCTATCCAGCGATCGAGGACGAGGAAAGCGGCGGCTGAGCGTGCGCATCGACGTCGTCTCCATCTTTCCTGACTACCTTGCCCCACTCGGGCTGTCGCTGGTAGGCAAGGCGCAGACCTCCGGGCTGCTCGACATCCATGTCCACGACCTGCGCACCTGGACGCGGGACCGACACCACACCATCGACGACACGCCGTACGGCGGGGGGGCCGGAATGGTGATGAAGCCCGAACCCTGGGGCGAGGCGTTGGACGAGATCATCACGTTGTCGGGCGATACGGCAGCCCCGCAGGCCTCTGCCGACCCAGCGCCTGGGCCGGTGCTGGTGGTGACGACGCCGTCGGGAGCGCCGCTGACCCAGCCCCTCGCGCAGCAGCTCGCCGCGAGATCCTGGCTAGTGGTCGCCTGTGGCCGCTATGAGGGGATCGACCAGCGGGTCATCGACCACGCCCGCACCCGGATGGAGGTCCGCGAGGTGTCCATCGGGGACTACGTGGTCTCCGGCGGCGAGGTGGCTGCGCTGGTCTTGATCGAGGCCGTGGTCAGGCTCCTGCCCGGCTTCATGGGGAACCCCGACTCGCTTGCCGAGGAGTCCCACGTCCGGTCGGCCCTGCTCGAGTACCCGGTCTACACCAAACCGCCCACCTGGAGGGGCCACGAGGTGCCCGCAGTGCTGTTGAGCGGGAACCACGCCAAGATCGCGGACTGGCGACAGGAACAGGCACGGCGACGGACCGCCGAGCGCAGGCCCGACCTGCTGCATCCGAGCCAGCAGGTCGCGCCCGACAACCTGGGTCGCGAGGCGGTGATCGCACCGGCCGAGCTCGCCGACGCCCCGGAGATCTGGACCTTGCAGCGTGCCTGCTGGCTGCAGGTGGCGCAGACGAACGTCACCCTGGACCTCACGCCGCTGACCGAGACCCTCGACGACGTGCGGCTCTCGCTGCGTCAATGGCGCACCTACGTGATCCGGACGCACGGCCGGCTCGTCGGGTCGGTGCGTGCCCGGTTGGCCGAGGAGCGATGGGAGATCGGTCGGATCATGGTCGCTCCGGACCTCCAGGGTCGCGGACTCGGTCGATGCCTGCTCGACTTCGCCGAGGAGCTGGCACCGGAGGAAGCCCGCAGCTTCGCCGTCCTCGCCGACTCGGGTGGCGACGAGAACACCCGGTGGTACCGCAAGGCGGGATATCGCCGCGCGGGCCCAGCCGGCGAACCAGGTGCGTTGCGCTTCGTCAAGGGTCGTCGCTGAGGATTTCGCCCGCGGGTCCGGACTGTGGCAAACTTGGCTGTTGGTTCTGCGCGTCGCGGTTCCCCGACTGTGTTCATGTGCAGGTGGGTGCCGGCGGTCCACCTGCCACAGGGGGGAGTGCCGCACGGCGCACCGACAGGACGAGCACCATTGACCAGCAACACTCTCACCGTTCCGCGGTCGACCTGTGGCGCTCGCGAGGAGATCCCCATGACCAACGTCATCGACACGATCGACGCGGCAGTTGCGCGTGACGACCTTCCCGCCTTCCGCGCCGGCGACACCCTGAAGGTGCACGTCAAGGTCGTCGAGGGGAACCGTTCGCGGATCCAGGTGTTCCTTGGCGTGTGCATCCGGCTGCAGGGATCAGGCATCCGGCGTACCTTCACCGTCCGCAAGGTCTCGTTCGGCGTGGGCGTAGAGCGCACCTTCCCGTTGCACACCCCGATCATCGACCACATCGAGGTCGTGACCCGCGGTGACGTTCGACGCGCCAAGCTCTACTACCTGCGCAGCCTGCGCGGGAAGGCGGCCAAGATCAAGGAGAAGCGCGACACAGCGCCCTCGCGCTGACCGGCCGGGCGAGGACACTGGCTAGGCTCAGTGGGTGACTAAGTCTTCAGAGCGCGTGGACCGAGGCACGGAGGGGAAGACCGAGGCCCGGTCCGCCGTCTCTCGACGTGGTTCGAAGAACGAGAAGCAGCTGCCGATCTGGCAGGAGATGATCCTGCTGCTCGGCATCGCGTTGGTCCTGGCGATCGTGATCAAGGCCTTCTTCATGCAGGCCTTCTACATTCCCTCCGGCTCCATGAACGACACACTGGTGCTCAACGACCGGATCCTGGTGCAGAAGGTGTCGTACTGGAGCGGCGGGTCCGAGCGCGGCGACATCGTTGTGTTCGAGGATCCCGCCAACTGGCTACAGTCGTCGGAGGCCGGCGGCGCCACGAACCCGGTGACCCAGGCGTTCGAGCTCTTCGGTCTCTACCCGACCGGCGGCCACCTGGTGAAGAGGGTCCTCGGCGTGAGCGGTGACACGGTCAAGTGCTGCGACAGGGGTGGCCGGATGGAAGTCAACGGCGTCGCGCTCAACGAAAAGTCCTACCTGGCCCAGGGCGAGAAGCCCTCGTTGATCAAGTTCCAGGTGAAGGTCCCGGACGGCTACATCTGGGTCCAGGGCGACAACCGGTCGAACTCCGCCGACTCCAGGGTCCACCTGGGCGACCCCGGCGGCGGTTTCATCTCCGAAGACAGGGTGGTCGGGAAGGTGTTCACCGTGGTCTGGCCGTGGGACCACGCGAAGCTGCTCGAACGGCCGGCCACCTTCGACTCGGTGGAGTAGCCGATGAGTGTGCTGCCACGCGGAGCCACGGTGCGGCGCGATGCCGGTCTGTACGGCTACGAACGGGCTCTTCGCAGGGTCGGCCTCGCGCCGATCGCGGGCGTGGACGAGGCCGGACGCGGAGCCTGCGCGGGACCACTGGTAGCAGCCGCCGCGATCCTGCCCGAGGGCGGGAGCGGCCTGGTCCCCGGGCTCGCGGACTCCAAGCTGCTGACCGCGAAGGCGCGGGAGCGCTGCTACCTGCAGGTGCTGCGCCGTGCGCTGGCCTGGTCGGTGGTGGTGATCGGACCCGAGGAGTGTGACCGGCTCGGGATGCATGTCGCGAACGTCGAGGCCCTGCGTCGGGCGCTCGCACGGCTGGAGGTGCGTCCGTCGTACGTCCTCACCGACGGGTTCCCGGTCGACGGCCTCGAGGTGCCGGGTCTGGCGATGTGGAAGGGCGACCGGGTCGCTGCCTGCATATCGGCAGCGTCGGTCGTCGCGAAGGTCACCCGGGATCGAATCATGGGTGAGCTCAACAACACGTACCCCGAGTACGACTTCGTCACGCACAAGGGCTACATCACCACCGCACACTCCGCTGCCCTCGTCGAACACGGACCGTGTGACATCCACCGCCGGCGGTTCGTGAACGTGCGAAGGGCTGAGGGTGAGTGTGACCCCGGGATCGTCGAGGGCCTGAAAGTGTTGGCCCAGGGGCCGGATCTCGAAGCAACGGAGGCGGAACCAATGGAGGCTGGCCGATGAGTGCCGAGGATCTCGAGAAGTACGAGACCGAGATGGAGCTGCACCTGTATCGCGAGTACCGCGATGTGGTGTCCATCTTCAAGTACGTCGTGGAGACCGACCGCCGCTTCTACCTGTGCAACCAGGTCGACGTGAAAGCGCGCACCGAGGCCGGAGACGTGTTCTTCGAGGTGACGATGACCGACGCGTGGGTCTGGGACATGTACCGGCCGGCCAGGTTCGCCAAGAACGTCAAGGTGCTCACGTTCAAGGACGTGAACGTCGAAGAGCTCAGCGAGAGCGAGATCGACCCACCCAAGGCCTAGCCCGCATGCCGAACCGTGCGGCATAGGCCAGTTTTCGTGCACACCCCGCCGGGTGGTGCCGATCCTCCACAAGTAGCCCGACGACGACGGGAAGGGTCTCATCGGTGAGCGATTCTGCTCCCGGAGGTTCTCGATGGCGACAGCACAGCAACGATCGGCACGACGCGCATCCCTGGGGGCGTACGGCGAGGCACTCGCCGCCCGTCACCTGACCGTGGCAGGCATGGTCCTGCTTGACCGCAACTGGCGATGCGATCTGGGCGAGATCGACCTCGTCCTGAGAGACGGTCGGATCCTGGTCGTGTGCGAGGTGAAGACCAGGTCCTCGCTCGCCTTCGGCTCACCTGTTGAGTGCGTGAGCGAGCAGAAGGCGGCGCGTCTCCGCCGGCTGGCCGCTCGCTGGCTCGCCGCGCACGCGATCCATCCCGACGAGATCCGGATCGATCTTGTCGGTGTGCTCGTTCCGGCCGCCGGCCCCGCGCAGGTCGAACATGTGCGGGGGGTGACCTGAGATGGCAGTCGCCACCGCGCGAACCATCTCGCTCCAGGGGGCGACGGGCTACCTCATCGACGTCCAGGTGGACCTCTCCCAAGGTGTGGTCAAGACGGCGATGGTCGGACGCCCCGATGCCTCGATCAGCGAGGCTCGTGACCGTTGCCGGGCAGCGGTCACCAACAGCGGATTCGACTGGCCTGCCACACGCAGGGTGACGATTCTGCTCTCGCCAGCTGACCTGCCCAAACGGGGACCGCACTTTGACCTGGCGATCGCCGTGGCCACGTTGTCGGCGGCGGGAAAGGTGCCGCCGGGAGCGCTGGCGGGGGTGGTCTTCATCGGAGAGCTCACCCTGGACGGTCGACTGCGTTCGGTGCCCGGTGTGCTGCCGATGACGATGTCCGCCTCGAACCGCGGCATCCGATGTGTGGTGGTGCCCGAACCACAGGCCGACGAGGCAGCGTTGGTCCCCGGGATGACCGTGCTCGGTGTGCGCTCGCTCGCCCAGGTGGTCGCGGAGCTGAACGGGCAGGAGATACCCGTCGCTCCGCCGGTCGAACCGCTGGCAAGCGGTCCGCTGCTTTCCTGGCGGGGGGACGAACGGATCGCGGATCTGGACATGCGCGACGTCCTGGGGATGGCAGATGCGCGTTATGCGCTCGAGGTGGCTGCTGCCGGTGGACACCACCTGATGCTGAGCGGGCCGAAGGGGGCGGGGAAGACCACCCTCGCCGAGCGGATCACCAGCCTGCTACCCGACCTCACGCTCGAGGAGTCCCTCGAGCTGAGCGCGATCTACTCCCTCGCGGGCTGCCTGCCCCCGGACCAGACGATGATCACCAGGCCGCCCTTCCGCGCCCCGCACCACTCCGCATCTCGGGCCAGCCTCCTCGGAGGCGGCAGCGGCCGGGTCCGGCCGGGGGAGGTCAGCCGTGCGCACACCGGCACGCTGTTCCTCGATGAGTTCCCGCTGTTCAACGCCGACATCATCGAGGCGCTTCGCCAGCCACTGGAGAGCGGCGAGATCACGATCGCCCGCGGGGAGGAGTCGGCTACCTTCCCGGCGCGGTCGATGTTCGTGATCGCCTGCAACCCGTGTCCGTGCGGGGACTACCACCCCACCAACCGGGACAACCGGTGCACGTGCGCCGAGGTCAAGCGCCGGGAGTACCGCAGAAGGATCAGCGGCCCGATCGCGGATCGCATCGACATCACCAGGCACATCGAGCCGGTTCGGCCCTACGAGATGTTCGACCCGCTCGGTCGACCGGAGCCGTCGGCCGAGGTTCGCCGCAGAGTCACCGCGGCACGACTCGCCCAGAGCCAGCGGTACGCCGGCACCGCGTGGCGGCTGAACGCAGACGTTGCCGGTCCGGCCTTGAGGAAGAGCTGGCCTTTGACCGACGAAGCGGACCGTCATTTGACCGAGCGGGTGTACTCAGGCGAGCTCACCCGTCGAGGGGCGACCCGCGTCCACCGGCTCGCGTGGACCGTGGCCGACCTGGCCGGAGTGGGTGTTCCGGGGATGCGTGAGCTCGACGTTGCGCTGCGTCTGCGCACAGGTGAACCCATGAGCGTGGCGACGCTGGAGACGGCGAGGGCAGGATGACCGAACGCGTCGCACGCGCCGCGTTGAGCAGGTTGAGCGAGCCCGGTGACACCCGGTTGTCCACTCTCGTGGGGACGCTGGGTGCTGCCAAGGTCTACGCGCTTCTGCGCGACGAGGAAGACGTGGCGGGCGTCTCGACCGACGTTGCCACCAGGCTCCGCGGACTGGATCCCGAACGCGAGCTGGAAGCGGCAGGTGCCAGAGGGATCAGGTTCATCTGCCCCGGTGACGCCGAGTGGCCAGGCTGGCTGAGCGACCTGGACCATGCGGAGCCGCTGCAAGGGCGCGGGGGAGCGCCGCTGGGACTGTGGGCGCGGGGTCCGCTCTCACTGGCGGAGGTGTGCCGGAGCTCGGCCGCTGTGGTGGGCTCACGCTCGGCGACGACGTACGGGACGGCTGTCGCCGCCGACATCGCTGCCTACCTCGCCAACAGCGGGGTGGGCGTTGTCTCCGGAGCCGCTTTCGGCATCGACCAGGCCGCGCACCGCGGAGCGCTGGCCACGAAGGGACAGACGGTCGCCGTGCTGGCATGCGGGGTGGATCGGCCTTACCCGGCGGCCCACAAGAACTTGCTGGACTACATCGTCGATGTCGGCCTGGTTGTCTCCGAGCTGCCACCGGGTTGTTCACCGACCAGGTTGCGGTTCCTGTCTCGAAACCGCGTCATCGCGGCGCTGACGCAGGGGACCGTCATCGTCGAGGCGGCCGTGCGCAGCGGCGCACTCAACACCGCGGGCTGGGCCCTGCGCCTGAACCGGCAGGTGATGGGCGTCCCCGGGCCGGTCACCAGCGCTCCCTCCGAGGGCGTCCACCACCTGATTCGAACCCGAGATGCGTCACTGGTCACCCGGGGTGAGGATGTACTGGAGCTGTTGTCGCCGGTCGGGTCGTTCCTGACCCCCGACGCCCGCGGTCCCGATCGTCCTCGTGACGCGCTTACCGAGCGTGAGCAGCGAGTGCTCGACGCGGTGCCCCTCTTCCGTGGGGCGAGCCCGGGGTCCATCGCCCGCACCGCCGGACTTGCGGTTCCCGATGTGCGTGAGGTGCTCACGCGGATGCGGGGGAAGAGTCTGGTCGAAGGGGCCGACGACCTGTGGCGACTGGCCGGCCAATGACACACTGAGACACTCCGCGCTGGAGAAGCCTCGGAAGCGTCCTCTGCACCGTTGATGGCCCTAGGCTCGCAGGGTGGGATCCGGCAACGAGCCAACCGTCAGCGCAGCCCGGGAGACCCTGCCCCGGCCGCTGGCTGACGCGTTGGTCGACTACAGGCGGCACCTAACCTCCGAGCGTGGCCTGGCCGAGCACACGGTGCGTGCCTACCTCGGTGATGTCACCGGGATGCTGGAGCACGCGGCGATGTTGGGTCATCGCGACCTTGCCACCCTGGATGTGCGAACGCTTCGCAGCTGGCTGGCCAAGCAACAGACCTTGGGCAAGGCACGCACGACGATGTCCAGGAGGGCGACCGCGGTGCGAGTGTTCACCGGTTGGGCCCAGCGCACTGGCCGTTGTGAGAATGACGCCGGCGCACTGCTCGGTTCGCCCAAGGCGCATCGCACGCTTCCAGCTGCGCTGCGTGTCGACGAGGCCCGGGAGCTGCTCGTGGCGGCCGCTGCCCGCGCCGACGACGGTTGTCCGGTCGGCCTGAGAGACGTGGCCATCCTCGAGCTGCTCTACGCCACCGGGATCCGCGTGGGGGAACTGTGCGGCATGGACGTGGGCGACGTCGACCGGGAACGGCGCGTGGTCCGGGTGTTCGGCAAGGGTCGCAAGGAGCGAGCCGTTCCCTACGGGCAGCCCGCGGACCGAGCGATCCTCAGGTGGCTCGAAGACGGACGGCCTGCGCTGATCGCGGCAGACGCCCGCGCAGCGCTGTTCCTGGGTGCGCGAGGTCGACGGATCGACCAGCGAGCGGTGAGGTCCATGGTGCACGCACGTCTGGCCGACGTGCCGGGGGCGCCCGATCTCGGGCCGCACGGACTCAGGCACACCGCAGCCACTCACCTCCTCGAAGGAGGGGCTGACCTGCGCACGGTCCAGGAGCTACTCGGCCACGCGTCACTGGCCACCACCCAGATCTATACCCACGTCACCACAGACCGCCTGCGTCAGGCATACCGACAAGCACACCCTCGGGCCTGAGGTAGGTCGCCCCCGAGGTGGGCACCCCGAACCCGGTTGGTCGAGCTTGTCGAGACCACGGCACCGAGATGGGCACCCCCGAGGTGGCGGGCTCGTCCACCGGTGCCGAACCCGCGGGAGCAAGAGGGACGGGGGGCAAGGGCGCGTAGAGCGGGAGCAACCGCACCGGTGCAGCGCCGACCAGCGTCAGTGGGTTCAAGTAGGTTTCGCCGCGCAGAAATCCCCAGTGGAGGCAGGTCAGCGGCCAGCAGTGACTTCCGAACGTCGTCAGCGCACCGATTGCTTGTCCCGCGATGACCCGGTCCCCGACGTTCACGGAAGAGGCTACCGGCTGGTAGGTCGTGCGGGTGTCCCCGTGGCTGACCACCACGACGCCACGACCCGCGAGCAGGCCCGCGTAGCTGATCCGTCCCGACCTCGCGGCTCGGACGGTTTGGCCGGGCGCGCCGCGAAGGTCCACCCCCCGATGCCCCGCGTTCCAGTCCTGCGCTGGTGGGTCGAAGCCGGCTACGACTGCGGGCCGGGGGGTCAGCGGCCAGACCGCGAGATCCGTGTCCGCGCCAGACGCACCCGTCGCGATCGGCGCACTCGCCGCAATCGGACCGGTGAGCGTAAGCAGGACAGCCGTTGCGGCAGCGGCGGCAAGCGAGGCGCGGCGATGCGATGACATGGGCCCACGATGCCGCCTCGTCCGCGTCCGATGAGGCGCCTGCTGCGTAGCTGGGGAAAAGCCGTCTTCGGACCGATGTTGTGGATAGTTCCTGGCCAGCCCCAACGATCAGCCGAACTGCGCATTCGTCGGATTCCCGGTGGGGGGTGGTTGCGTCGTCGTACAGCGACATGCGCATGTGCCTGAATCGGGCCCCGGTCGGGGCGTGGTGGCCACCTGTGCATGTCGGGCCACGCGTGGTGACCGGGCCATCCGCACTGATTAGGGGGCGGTCGCCTCCTTCGTCTAGAATCGCTGGTGGCAACTCGTGCACTCGAGTTGACCTCGCACGCTCGCATTCCGCAAAGAGTCGTTGCCGTTCAGGCGACGGGTCACCGTGGGCGACGTCCTTCAGTCTCCTTTCGACTGTGCAGGCTGCAAAGTCAGGGGAGTGGGACGCGCGTCGGGTGTCAGGGCAGGAAGCAACCGCTAACTGCGACTAACTGAAGCGACCCGCTCACATGAATCGGGCGCCAGGCCCAGGCTTGGCGTGTCCGCGCGGTGAGTGAGGTCATTGGACCAAGGAAGGACGAAGGCAATGGCCGTCGTCACCATGCGCCAGCTCCTCGAGAGCGGCGTCCACTTCGGGCACCAGACCCGTCGCTGGAACCCCAAGATGAAGCGCTTCATCTTCACCGAGCGCAACGGCATCTACATCGTCGACCTGCAACAGTCGCTGGCCTACATCGACCGCGCGTATGCGTTCGTCAAGGACACTGTCGCCAAGGGTGGCACGGTGATGTTCGTGGGCACGAAGAAGCAGGCCCAGGAGGCTATCTCCGAACAGGCGACGCGGGTGGGGATGCCCTACGTGAACCAGCGTTGGCTCGGCGGCATGCTCACCAACTTCCAGACCGTGCACCAGCGCATCAACCGCCTCAAAGAGCTCGACGAGATCGATTTCGACGATGTGGCGGGCAGCAGCCGCACCAAGAAGGAACTGCTCCAGATGAAGCGTGAGCGCGACAAGCTCAACAAGACGCTTGGCGGTATCCGTGAGATGACCCGCACCCCGTCGGCGGTGTGGCTCGTGGACACTAACAAGGAGCACCTCGCAGTCGAGGAGGCGCGCAAGCTCCGGATCCCCATCATCGGTATCCTCGACACCAACTGTGACCCTGACGAGGTCGATTTCCCGATCCCGGGCAACGACGACGCCATCCGCGCCGTCGGTCTGCTGACGCGTGTCGTCGCGGACGCGGTCGCCGACGGCCTGATGGCGCGTTCTGGCGCCAAGACCGGTGACGAGGCGACCGGAACTGAGCTCGGTTCCGAGGAGCCGCTCGCCGAGTGGGAGCGTGAGCTTCTCGCTGGTCATGCTGACAAGGATTCGGCCGCAGCAGTCGGCGGGGCCGAGAACGCCAGCACGCTCGCGGCGGGGGCTCCGGCAGCGGAGGCTCCCGCAGCAGAGGCTGTGGAAACACCGGCAGCGGAAGCTCCCCCGGCAAAGCCTGCCGCCCAGGCGGCACCTGCAGCTGATGAGACCCCGGCCGAGGATGACAAGAAGGTCTGATCGACATCGCGACAACCGGAAAGCTAGCGAGGTAAGCACAGGCATGGTGAACATTTCGGCTGCAGACGTCAAGCGGCTCCGCGACCTCACCAGCGCGGGCATGATGGACAGCAAGAAGGCCCTCCAGGAGTCCGACGGCGACTTCGACATGGCCGTTGAGATCCTGCGCGTGAAGGGGTCGGCCAAGGCGGCAAAGCGCGGTGCGGAGCGCACTGCCTCCGCAGGTCTCGTCGCCACTTTCGGCACGGCGCTGATCGAGCTCAACTCCGAGACGGATTTCGTTGCCAAGAGCGACGACTTCATCGCGGTTGCGCAACAGATCGCGGAGGCCGCCCACGCGGCCAAGCCGGCCGACTCAGAGGCGCTGAAGTCCGTTCCGCTCGGGGGCTCCACCGTCGGGGAGGCCGTCGAGGAGCTGGCGGTGCGGATCGGCGAGAAGATCGAGCTCGGCCGCGTCGCGGTGTTCGACGGCGCCGCCGTCTCCTACATGCACCGTCGTGCGTCTGACCTGCCGCCGACCGTCGGCGTGCTCGTCGAGTACGACGGGGGGACCGAGGAGGCCGCGCGAGGTGCGGCGATGCAGGTCGCAGCGATGCGACCTCAGTACGTCTCGCGTGACGAAGTCCCGGAGGACATCGTCACCAAGGAGCGGGAGATCGCCGAGGCCACCGCCCGCGAGGAGGGCAAGCCCGAGCAGGCCCTGTCCAGGATCGTCGAGGGACGGGTCAACGGCTTCTTCAAGGACGTCGTACTCCTCGACCAGCCGTCGGTGCAGGACAGCAAGAAGAACGTCAAGGCGGTCCTCGACGAGGCCGGCGTCACTCTTAAGCGCTTCGCGCGCTTCGAGGTCGGGGCCTGATCACCTGGGTCGTCGTCTGCCTAGGGCCAACCACGCAGCATCGACAGCGCAGGGGAAACCAGTGACGCCGTATCAACGAGTCTTGCTCAAGCTCTCCGGGGAGGTCTTCGGCGGCGGCAAGGTCGGGCTCGATCTCGATGTTGTCAACTCCATCGCCAGGCAAACCTCCGAGGTGGTGCGTGGGGGCACTCAGCTCGCGATCGTCGTCGGCGGCGGCAACTTCTTCCGCGGAGCCGAGCTCCAGCAGCGGGGGATGGACCGTGCTCGCGCCGACTACATGGGCATGTTGGGGACCGTGATGAACTGTCTGGCGCTCCAGGACTTCCTGGAGAAGCAGGGCGTCGAGACCCGGGTGCAGACGGCCATCACCATGGGTCAGGTCGCCGAACCCTATATCCCGCGCCGGGCGATACGGCACATGGAGAAGGGCAGGGTTGTCATCTTCGGCGCGGGCGCCGGCTTGCCATACTTCTCCACCGACACCGTCGCGGCCCAGCGGGCGCTGGAGATCCACGCGCAGGTCATCTTGATGGGCAAGCAGGGGGTCGACGGCGTCTACGACTCTGACCCACACGCCAATCCCGATGCGGTCAAGTTCGACCACATCACCTACGACGACTTCCTCACGCGTGGCCTGAAGGTGGCCGATGCGACGTCGGTGAGCCTGAGTCGCGACAACGACATCGACATGGTCGTCTTCAACCTCTCTGTCGAGGGAAACATCGCTCGCGTCGTACAGGGTGAGAAGATCGGTACGACGGTCTCGCGCGACGCCTGACCACAGCGCTGTGGCTTTCGGGCCACGTCCCGCGGCTCGACCCGAAGACGCACTCAGACGAACCGAGACGAACAAGGAGCAGTCGTGATCAACCAGACCCTCTCCGAGGCCGGTCAGAAGATGGACAAGGCAGTCGAGGTCGCCAGGGAGGACTTCGCGGCGATCCGCACCGGGCGGGCGCACCCTTCGATGTTCGCCAAGATCACGCCCGACTACTACGGCACCCCGACGCCGCTCCAGCAGTTGGCGTCGTTCACCGTTCCCGAGGCGCGAGTGGTGATCGTCAGCCCTTACGACATGGGGGCGATGACCGCCATCGAGAAGGCGATTCGCGACTCCGACCTCGGCGTGAACCCGGCCAACGACGGTAAGAACCTGCGCGTCGTACTCCCTGAGCTGACCGAGGAGCGGCGCAAGGAGTACATCAAGATCGCCAGGACCAAGGCCGAGGACGGCAAGATAGCGGTCCGCAACATCCGCCGGAGCGCCAAGCAGAGTCTCGACAGGATGGAGAAGGACGGTGGCGCGGGAAAGGACGATGTCGCCGGGGCAGAGAAGAAGCTCGATGGTCTCACCAAGAAGCACACCGACACCATCGACGACCTGCTCAAGCACAAGGAAGCCGAGCTGCTCGAAGTCTGAGCATCTCCTTCAGCCGATGACCTCATCCCCGAACCCGCGCGGTGCCGCCGAACCTGTTCCCGGCCCTCACGCGAAGTCGAGCCGCGCCGGCCGGGACCTACCTGCCGCGATCGCCTCGGGAGTGGTGCTGATGGCGCTGATCGCCGGTTCGTTGTACTTCTGGAAGCCGGCCTTCGTCGTGGTTGTCACCGTCGCCATCCTGGTCGGTGTCTGGGAGTTCAAGCAGGGTTTTGCGGTCAAGGGCATCCGGTTGCCGTACGAACCGATCCTGGTCGGCGCGGTCGTGATGTTGGTGGGGGCGTACGTCGGTGGCGCCCCGGCGCTCGCGACGGCTCTCGCCGTCACCGCGCTGGCGACCCTACTGTGGCGACTGCGTGGTGGGGTCGATGGGTTCGTCCGCGATGCGACGGCCGCCGTGTTCACCTCCGCCTACGTTCCTTTCCTGGCGGGATTCGTCTTGCTGTTGCTCAAGCCCGATGACGGCCCGCTGCGAGTGCTCACGTTCATCCTGGTCACGATCGCCTCCGACATCGGTGGCTACTTCGTCGGTGTCCTCGCCGGTAGGCACCCGATGGCGCCGGTGATCTCGCCCAAGAAGTCCTGGGAGGGCTTTGTCGGCTCGGCCGGTTTTTGCGTAGCCGCGGGATGGTTCACCGTCGTCTACCTTCTCGAAGGGGACTGGTGGGTCGGTGTTGTGCTCGGGATGGTGACTGTGGCGATGGCGACCCTGGGCGACCTGTGCGAGTCGGTGATCAAGCGCGACCTCGGGATCAAGGACATGTCGTCGGTCATTCCCGGCCACGGTGGCCTGATGGACAGACTTGACTCGCTGCTGGCGACCGTTGCACCCACGTGGCTGCTGCTGTTCTACCTCGTCCCAGTCGCTTGACCCGTCTCACCCGTGACTTCCCTGGACCGACCTGCACTTCCCTAGGCGAGTTCGTCGTGGGACGTGCAGGTTCGGCGACATAACTTGATGAAACTGCGCCCCGAGGGGCAGGACGGGTCTCTGCGCCGACACGACCTGAGTAGGACTACCGGTCAAGCTCCGGACGTCATACCTCCCGGTCGTCATCGCGCTCGGATCGGATGACGTCCTGCGGGATGGGAGACTGGTGGGGTCATGCCTGATGAGCCCCTTTCCCTGGTCTTCAACGAGCCGCGCGGTCGCAAGAAGCCCCCGCGCCATCTCGCCGACCTGTCCCCGGTGCAACGCACCGAGCTGGTGACGTCGATGGGGCTGCCGGGTTTCCGCGCCAAGCAGCTGTCCACCCACTACTTCTCCCGGCTGGTCGACGACCCGTCCCAGATGACCGACCTTCCGGCCACCGACCGGGCCGAGCTGGTCGAGGGCCTGCTCCCGCACCTGATGACACCTCTGCGGACTATGGAGGCGGACAGGGGTACGACACGAAAGACGCTGTGGAGACTCTTCGACGGCGCCCTGGTCGAGTCGGTGCTGATGCGCTATCCCGGCCGGGTCACGATGTGCGTCTCCTCGCAGGCCGGGTGCGGGATGGCGTGCCCGTTCTGCGCGACCGGCCAGGGTGGCCTCCAGCGCAACATGTCGGCCGCCGAGATCGTCGAGCAGGTGGTCTCGGGGGCTCGCGCCCTCTCTCGTGGCGAAGTGCCCGGTGGGACGGGGCGCGTGTCCAACGTGGTCTTCATGGGGATGGGCGAGCCGATGGCCAACTACAAGGCGGTGATGGGCGCCGTACGCCGGCTGACCGAGCCCGCTCCGGAGGGTCTCGGGATGTCTGCGCGGGGGATCACCGTGTCGACGGTGGGCCTGGTGCCGAGGATGAACCAGCTGACCACGGAGGGGGTTCCGGTCACCCTGGCCCTGTCCCTGCACGCTCCGGACGACGAGCTGCGCAACGAGCTGGTGCCGGTCAACGCGCGCTGGTCTGTGCACGAGGCGGTGGAGGCGGCATGGAACTACGCGCGCGTGACGAAACGGCGGGTGTCCATCGAGTACGCGATGATCAAGGACATCAACGACCAGGCCTGGCGCGCCGACCTGCTCGGCGACGTGCTCACCTCGTACGGCGACTGGGGTTGGGTGCACGTGAACCTGATCCCGCTGAACCCGACGCCTGGGTCCAAGTGGACCGCCTCGCGGCCGGAGGACGAACGAGAGTTCGTGCGAAGGCTGGAGGCCAAGGGCGTGCCGACGACGGTCCGCGACACGCGCGGCCAGGAGATCGACGGCGCCTGCGGTCAGCTCGCGGCCGTCGAAGCCTGAGAGCGCGAGCGGAGCGAGTGGTCGAGGTGCGAGCGGAGCGAGTGGTCGAGGTGCGAGCGGCCAATCCAGGACGGCCGTCGAAGCCTGACGAGCCCGCTTCCCTGACTGGACCTGCACTTCCCTGGACGAGTTCGTCGTGGGACGTGCAGGCTCGGCGACATACCTTGGGGAAACAAACGGATCAGAAGGCGTGCGCGAGCAACTCGCTGAACAGGTCGTGCTCGTCGACGTCGAGACCGCGGGCGTTGAACCAGGTGCAGACGTTGTGGCAGTCACGCATCAAGAAGTCCATCCCCGCCGGGTTGCCGATGATGTCCACGGCCTGAGGGAGGTCGATGATCACCACCCGTTCGCCCGCGGCGAGGATGTTGTACGCCGACAGGTCCCCATGGGCGATCCCGTGCTGGGCGAGCACGGCCATCGCGTCGCGGGTCTGGTCGAAGTACGACGCCAGCAGCCGGTCCTGCGGACGGGTCGCGGCGAGGCGCGGTGCGGCCTCGCCGTCGACGTCGATGAACTCCATCAGGATCTCGGTGCCGTCGATCTGGACCGGGTAGGGGACCGGCACCCCTGCCGTCCAGAGCATCCGCAGCGACTCCCACTCGGCCCACGCCCAATGGCCAGCGGCGACCAAGCGTCCGTGCGCTGACTTGTTCGCCATCGCCCTGCCGTCGCGAGAGTTCCGGGTGCGCCGACCCTCGGTGTAGGCGCTGCTGCGGTGGAACGACCGGTGCTCCTCGGTGCGGTACCGCTTGGCTGCCATCACGGTCGAAGGACCGGACCCCGCTGGGTCATCCCCGGCCGAATTCTTCGGCGCGCCACGTTCGAGGAGGAATACGTCGGCCTCCTTGCCGGTCTTGAGGATGCCGAGTTCGGTGTCGATGGCCGCGCGGTCCGTCACCACCCAGTCAGGGACCGGTTCGGGACCGCGGCACAGCCGTTCGACGTCCCAGTAGCTGCTCCAGCGCTGGCCGCTGTCACCGGGTCCGTCGACGGCGTGGAAGTCGAAGACGAAGAAAGGGTCGAGGTCGTGTGACATTGCTGGGGGTGCTCCAGAAGTGAGAGAGACGGGTGGCCGATGGCGCGCCGAAGGCATCGATGGTCATGTCACGGCCCCTCTCTTCTCCGGAGACCACCCCGGTGGCGGTCAATGACCACAGCGTGGTCGACCTGGTGCGGCTGCGCAACTGGTTTATGGTCTCCGCAGGCTCGACCACCGACTGGGCGTGCTCGACCACCGACCGGGGCAGCTCGACGACCCGACGGGGCATGATGGGGTCATGGGCAGCTATGAGGACGCATACCAGGCCAGCATCTCCGAGCCCGAGGCCTTCTGGGCCGAGCAGGCGAAGCTGGTCGACTGGATCAAGAAGCCGCAGCGGATCCTCGATTCCGACGATGCGCCGTTCTACAGGTGGTTCCCCGATGCCTCACTCAACACCTGCTACAACGCGCTGGACCGTCACGTGGCGGCCGGCCACGCCGAACGCACCGCCCTGATCTACGACAGCCCGGTCAGCGAGACCCGGCAGCAGTTCAGCTACGCCGAGCTCCTGGAGAGCGTCGCCGCCTTCGCGGGTGCACTCTCCGGCTTCGGCGTGGAGAAGGGCGACCGGGTGGTGATCTACCTGCCGATGATCCCCGAGGCCGTGATCGCGATGCTGGCGTGTGCCAGGCTCGGCGCCGTGCACTCGGTGGTGTTCGGGGGCTTCGCACCCCACGAGCTGGCGGTCCGCATCGACGACGCACAGCCGAAGGTGGTGGTGTCTGCTTCCTGCGGCATTGAGCCGACCCGGGTGGTGGAGTACAAACCGATGGTCGATCGGGCGCTCGAGCTCGCCACCCACAAGCCGGATGTGTGCGTGATCAAGCAGCGTCCGCAGGCGCAGGCGGCGATGGACGAGAACCGTGACGTCGACTGGGACACGGCCATGCAAGCCGGTCTGGGCAGCCCGGCTGCCTGCGTGGAGGTCGCGGCAACGGACCCGTTGTACGTCCTCTACACCTCGGGTACGACGGGCAAGCCCAAGGGCATCGTCAGGGACAACGGAGGACATGCCGTCGCGATGGCATGGTCACTGCCCAACATCTACGACGTACACGCCGGCCAGGTGTGGTTCACGGCATCCGACGTGGGCTGGGTCGTGGGTCACTCCTACATCGTCTACGCCCCCCTGATCACCGGCGCCACCACCGTGCTCTACGAAGGCAAGCCAGTGGGTACGCCGGACGCGGCCGCCTTCGGTCGCGTGATCGAGGACTACTCGGTCGACGCCTTCTTCACCGCGCCGACCGCGATCCGTGCGATCAAGAAGCTGGACCCGGACGCCGAGCTGCTTGGTGCGCATGACCTCTCGTCGCTACGCACTCTGTTCCTGGCGGGTGAGAGGCTGGACCCGGACACCCATGAGTGGTCCGCGAAGTCTTTCGGGGTCCCGGTCGTGGACAACTGGTGGCAGACCGAGACGGGGTGGCCGATCGCTGCCAACCTGCGCGGTCTCGAGCCGATGGACATCAAGCCGGGCTCACCCAGTGTCGCGGTGCCCGGCTACGACGTCCGGGTCCTCGACGAGACGGGCCAACAGGTCGAAGCGGGAACAGAGGGAGCTATCTGCATCAGGCTCCCGATGCCACCCGGCACGCTGCCGACGTTGTGGGGTGACGACGAACGCTTCATCTCCTCCTACCTGTCGGCCTTCGACGGCTACTACCTCTCCGGCGACGGGGGGTATCTCGACGAGGACGGCTATCTGTTCGTGATGGGTCGCACCGACGACGTGATCAACGTGGCCGGACACCGTCTGTCGACCGGGTCGATGGAGGCCGTCATCTCCCAGCACGCCTCAGTGGCCGAGTGTGCGGTGATCGGTGCGGCGGACCCGATGAAGGGTCAGCTTCCCCGTGCCTACGTCGTGCTGAAGGCGGGCGCCACGGACGACCCCGACGAGGTGGCCCGTGACCTGGTCGCCATGGTGCGCGACCAGATCGGCGCCGTCGCCGCGTTCCGGGACGTGACAGTTGTCGGCGGGCTCCCCAAGACCCGCTCGGGAAAGATCCTGCGAAAGACCATGCGCGAGATCGCGGACGGCAAGGACGCTGTGGTTCCCTCGACGATCGAGGACGAGTCGGTTCTCGACCAGATGCGTCCCGCGCTGCGCAAAACCTGACCCACCACGCGACCACGGTTGGTCGAGCCTGTCGAGACCACGACCGGCTTCCCACGTGCTGTGGACGGTCTGCACGCGGTATGCCGCTGGTACAGCGTCCATAACCCCGCGTTACAAGCCGGGAACGGGGTCAGCAGCAGCGGGACTGGGGGTTGTTCTCCTTGTGCTCGGCGCGATGCCGCTCGTAGGCCCGGCGTGACACTGGCTGGACGCCCTCGCCGCGGCACCGTTCGAGGTAGTCGTCCCACTTGGTCTCACCGGTGGCCTCGCGAAGGTACCAGCGGATCCCGCGGCCGGCCCGAAGCAGAGTCGCCCTCATCGTCGTCCTCCTGAACCGGCCAGGTCACGCTGAGAGGCCTCGTGCTCGCGGACGGCTGCCTTCTCCTCGGCGGTGGCGAAGAAGTCGGCCGGCGCCACGATATGCGAGGGCTCGTGTGGAGCCTCGGTGGTCGGCAGGCCACCACTACGCACCGCCCTGACCCAGACCGGGATCGCGCTGAGCACCACGATCAGGGTGAGCAGCGCGAACAGGGCCTGCAGCACTCCGTTCACCGTGGAGTTGGTGATGATCTGCTGCATCTGGTCCATGTCTGTGGCGGGTGGGAGCAGTTCGCCCTCGTCAACGGCTGCCTTGTAGGCCGACCGCTGCTCGAAGTAGCCGATCAGCGGGTTGTCGGAGAACACCTTCTGCCAGCTGGCGGTCATCGTGGTGATCAGGTCCCAGGCGAGGGGGATCCCAGGCACCCAGACCCACTTCAACTTTCCGTGCTTGAGCATCAGAGAGACGCAAAGGGTCAGCGCGATCGCGGCGAGCAGCTGGTTCGAGATTCCGAACAGGGGGAACAGCTGGTTGATCCCGCCGAGCGGGTCGGTCACCCCGACGTACAACATGTAGCCCCACGCGGCGACGACGACCGCGCTGGCCGACCAGGACGCCGGCTTCCAGGAGATGTCGGCGTACCTGGGCCACAGGTTCCCGATCGTGTCCTGCAGCATGAACCGGCCGACCCGGGTGCCGGCGTCGACCGCGGTCAGGATGAACAGCGCCTCGAACATAATCGCGAAGTGGTACCAGAACGCAGCGAGCCCACCACCGAACGCCTGGGTGAAGATCGAGGAGATCCCGAACGCCAAGGTGGGCGCGCCGCCGGTGCGCGAGATGAGTGACTCCTCCTCGATCGACTGCGCCGCCGCGGTGAGGTCGGCCGGGCTGATCGTGAACCCCAGCGTGGTGATGAACTCCGCCGCGGCCTGAGGAGTTCCTCCGGTCGACCCGGCGGGGCTGTTGATCGCGAAGTACAGGCCCTGGTCGATCACCGAGGCCGCGATCAGGGCGCTGATCGCCACGAAGGACTCCATCAGCATGCCGCCGTACCCGATCATCCGGACGTGGCTCTCCTTGGCGACCATCTTCGGGGTGGTGCCGGAGGCGATGAGCGCGTGGAAACCCGACAAGGCGCCACAGGCGATCGTGATGAACACGAAGGGGAAGATCTTCCCGGCGAACACGGGACCGTCGCCGTCCAGGCCGAAGTCGGTGACCGCCTGGTTCTCCAAGACGGGTGCCGCGATCACCAGACCCACCGCGAGCAGGAGGATGACACCGATCTTCATGAAAGTCGACAGGTAGTCGCGTGGTGTCAGCAGCATCCACACCGGGAGGATGGAGGCGACGAAGCCGTAGACGATCAGGGCGACGGTGAGGATCTCCGGCGAGAGGGTGAGCGTCTCGCCGAGACCCGTCTGGTCCACGTAGCCGCCACCGACGATCGCGAGGAGCAGCAGCACCACACCGATCGCGGTCACCTCCATCACCCGTCCCGGCCGCAGGTAGCGCAGGTAGAACCCCATGAACAGGGCGATGGGGATGGTGAGGGCGATCGAGAAAACGCCCCACGGCGACTCCGCAAGTGCGTTCACCACGACCAGCGCGAGGACAGCCAAGATGATGATCATGATCGCGAAGACGGCGATCAGTGCGGCGATGCCACCGACGACACCGATCTCCTCGCGGACCATCTGGCCAAGGCTCTTGCCGTTTCGGCGCATCGAGAAGAACAGGACCACGCTGTCCTGAACTGCCCCGGCGAAGATGACACCGACGATGATCCAGATCGTGCCCGGAAGATAGCCCATCTGGGCAGCGAGAACAGGTCCTACCAGCGGGCCGGCACCGGCGATCGCAGCGAAGTGGTGCCCGAACAGCACGCGCCGGTCGGTGACCTCGTAGTCGAAGCCGTTTCCCAGCCGTTCTGCCGGGGTGGCACGTGTGTTGTCGACGCCGAGGACGCGGTAGGCGATGAAACGGGAGTAGAAACGGTAGGCGATGGCGTACGACGAGAGCGCCGCGAAGAGCACCCACAGTGCCGAGACGTCCTCACCGCGATGCAGGGCCAGCACCGTCCAGCACACGGCGCCGACAACGGCGATCCCTCCCCAGATCGCGATGGCCTGGGGAGTCATCTTGCTGGGTGTCTGTCGTTGCGATGTTGACGTCGACATCGAGACCTCCGAGTTGGTTCGCTTCGGCGAGCGGACCGGGCTAGCCCTGTCTACCCCAACTTGGCCGAATCCGCCACAACACTCAGTGGCCACCGACCAGGGGGGACATCAGCTTTGCGATCAGGCTGGGCCGTCGAGTCAGCCGCTCCTCCTGGTCGGCCAGCATCATGGTGCGCAGTCCTGCGTTGACACCCAGCCAGCGAAGCGGCTCCGGCTCCCAGCGCGGTGAACCGTGGTTGACCCAGGGGAGTCGGGTCAGCCTGGTGTCGCGGCCGAGGACGAGGTCGCGCAGTGTGCGACCGGCCAGGTTCGTCGTACTCACTCCGTCCCCGACGTACCCCCCGGCCCAGCCCAGACCGCTGCGGCGGTCCAGCCCGACCGAGGCGCACCAGTCCCGAGGGATACCCAGGGGGCCACCCCAGGCGTGCGTGACAGCCGAGTCGGCGAGCATTGGGAAGAGCTCGACGAGCGTCTCCCGCAGGCGCGCGAACACCCGCGGGTCCCGGTCGAAGCCGGGCCGGGTCGAGGACCCGAAATGGTACGGCGCGCCGCGTCCGCCGAAGACGAGTCGGCCGTCCGCGGTGCGCTGCCCGTAGATAATCAGGTTCCGGTAGTCGGTGAACGCCTCACGGTTGGCGAGGCCGATCCGGTCCCAGATGGCATCGCCGAGCGGCTCGGTGGCGATGACCAGGGAGTAGACCGGAACCACTGTCCGCTTCTGACCGCCGAGGGTGGGGGTGTAGCCCTCGGTCGCCCGGATCACGATGTCGGCGCTGACCGCACCCCGGTCGGTCGTCACCCGACGGGCTTGGATGCTGCGTGCGCGGGTGCGTTCGTAGATCCGGCCGCCGAGGCGCTCAACCGCACCGGCAAGTCCGTGCGCAAGCCGGGCGGGATGGAGGGCCGCGCAGTCGGGGGTGTACGTCGCCCCGCGGACCCGGCTCGCATGCAGGACGCGGCGGGCCTCGTCCGCGTCGAGCAGCCGCAGGTCAACCTCCTGGCGACCCCACCCTCGCGCGTGGGTGACCTCCGACTGCGCGTTGCGCCACTGCGCCTCGCTGCGTGCCAGCGAGATCATGCCGCCCTTGTGGAAGTGGGCGTCGATCCCTTCGGCTGCCGCGACCTCGCCGATCTCGTCGACGCTCGCGCGCATCGCCTTGTGCTGTGCCATCGCGGACTCGCGATTCGAGCCGGGAAGCGCCGCCAGCCTCGCCGAGGAAGCCGGGAACAGGGCCGAGCACCAGCCGCCGTTGCGGCCGGAGGCGCCGAAGCCCGCGGTCTCCGCCTCGAGGACGGCCACGCGCAGCGTCGGGTCCTCGGCCAACAGGTAGTAGGCCGTCCACAGGCCGGTGAAACCGGCGCCGACGATCGCCACGTCCACCTGCTGGTCAGCTGGCAGCGCAGGGCGAGGTGTCTGGCGCGGGCTCGTTGCATGCCACAACGACAGGTCGCGGTAGGGGTCAATCCTCAGCGGACGCCCCAGGAGTAGGTCTGCTTGCGCAGCTTGAGATACATGAACGTCTCGGTGAACACGACATTCTTGATCTGTCGGATCTGGGTGGACAGGATCTCGAGCAGGTGCGCGTCACTCTCGCAGACGACCTCGACCAGGATGTCGAAGGAACCCGCTGTGATGACCACGTAGTCGACCTCGGCCAGGGCGGACAGCGCGTCGGCGATCGGCTCGAGCTCGCCCTGTGCCCTGATCCCGATCATTGCCTGGCGTGCGAACCCGAGCTCCATCGGGTCGGTGACCGCGACCACCTGCATGACGCCGCTGTCGATCAGGCGCTGCACACGTTGTCGCACCGCGGCTTCGGACAGGCCGACCACCTTGCCGATGGCGGCATACGAACGTCGACCGTCCTGCTGCAGCTCTCTGACGATGGATTTGGAGACCTCGTCGAGATGCATGCCTCCACCGCGCTCGGGCCTAGCCGCTTTGCTCACGTGCAGATCTTTGCGCGGAAAGCGGACCCCGTCAAAGACACCCCCCCAAGTCGGCAAGCGATTTCGTTGAGGGATACCGCGATTTCCGCTGAATCGCTTGTCGCGAGGGTTACTCTTTGACAGTATCCACGACCTGAGTGCTCGCCAGCAGGAGGTTAACTGTGCGCCTGGCCCCGTCACCATTCGATGCACTGGCCACGATGTCGCGTCAGCGCGGCGTCACCCGCCGGGGGTTCCTCCGCGGAGCCTCGCTGTCGGCGCTGGCCCTGTCGAGCCCCGCTCTGCTGGCTGCCTGTGGCACCGAGGGCGCAAGTCAGACCGCCGAGTCGTGTGTGAGTGAGGATGTCTCGTCCTCGGAGAAGGAGCTGATCTTCTCCAACTGGCTCGGCTACATCGACCAGGCCAGGCAGGAGGTGAACGGCAAGACGACCACGGTTCTTCCCACTCTCGCGGACTTCGAGAAGGAGTCGGGGATCGAGGTGGCCTACAACACCGACGTCAACGACAACGTCGAGTTCTTCGAGAAGGTGCGCAACCAGCTCGGCGCCTGCGAGCCCATCGGGCGCGACATGATCGTGTTCACCGACTGGATGGCCGCACGGGTGGTCAACCTCGGCTGGACACAGAAGCTGGACCAGGCGAACCTGCCCAACGTCAACGCCAATCTGAGCGCCAGCCTGAAGTCCCCGGGCTGGGACCCGAACCGTGACTTCAGCGTCCCGTGGCAGAGCGGGCTCACCGGAATCGCCTACAACGCCAAGTTCACCGGTGAGGTCAGGACCTTCGAGGAGCTCTGCACCCGCGCCGACCTCAAGGGCAAGGTCAGCTTGCTCAGCGAGCTCGGCGACACGATGGGGTTCATGCTCAAGATCGTGGGCGCCGACCCGGAGGACTTCACCGACGACGAGTACGGCCAGGCGCTGGACCAGCTCCAGGAGTACGTCGACGCCGAGCAGTTCCGCCGGTTCACCGGCAACGACTACACCAGGGACCTCGACAACGGGAACGTAGTTGCCTGCGAGGCGTGGTCGGGTGACGTGATCGCCATGCAGTTCGACAACCCGGACATCAAGTGGGTGGCGCCCGAGGAGGGGGTCGGTCTGTGGTCCGACAACTGTCTCGTCCCGAACAAGGCCGAGCACAAGACCAACGCCGAGATGTTGATGAACTACTACTACGACCCGGTGGTGGCCGCTCGCCTGTCGGCCTGGGTCAACTACATCTGCCCGGTCGAGGGCGCGCGTGAGGCGATGGAGAAGGTCGACAGCAGCCTTGTCGATAACCAGCTGATCTTCCCCGACGAGGACTTCTTGTCCCAGTCGTTCGCGTTCATGGCGCTTGATGACAAACGGCGCGAACAGGCCGAGAAGGACTTCACCCAGGTGATCGGATCCTGAGACCCACATGCCCGGTTCGGACCTCGTCCTCAAGTCAGTCACGAAGCGCTTCGGGTCGTTCACCGCGGTCGATGACCTCGATCTCACCGTGCCACAAGGATCGTTCTTCGCCCTGCTCGGCCCCTCGGGGTGCGGCAAGACGACGACCTTGCGGATGGTCGCCGGCCTCGAGGAACCCACTGCTGGGACCATCCACCTCGGCGACCAGGACATTTCCCATGTGAAGGCGTACAAGAGGCCGGTCAACACGGTCTTTCAGAGCTACGCACTCTTTCCGCACCTCAGCGTTTTCGAGAACGTGGCCTTCGGCCCCAGCCGCAAGGGCGCCAAGGGGGTGAAGGCACTAGTGGACGAGACGCTCGAGCTCGTCGAGCTCGGGGAGTACGCCGGTCGCAAACCCGCTCAGCTCTCGGGGGGCCAGCAGCAGCGGGTGGCCCTTGCTCGCGCACTGATCAACCGACCACAGGTGTTGCTGCTCGACGAGCCACTCGGTGCGCTCGACCTGAAGCTGCGCAAACAGATGCAGATCGAGCTCAAGCGGATCCAGTCCGAGGTCGGGATCACCTTCGTCCATGTCACCCATGACCAGGAAGAGGCCATGACCATGGCCGACACGATCGCTGTGATGAACGGCGGCGTGATCGAGCAGATGGGTGAACCGGCCGAGCTCTACGAACACCCTGCAACCACATACGTGTCCAACTTCCTGGGACAGTCCAACCTGATCGCCGGCCAGGTCAAGGGAGTCGACGGCGAGACCCTGCTGCTCGAGGTGAACGGAGAGAAGCTCACCGCGCCTGCTGCTCGGGCGCGTTCCGACGAGGGAGAGGTGTGGGTGGGCGTCCGCCCGGAGAAGGTCTTCCTGACAGTGACCGGCGCTGGTGCCACCACTGCTGGGGCGGGGGCAGATCCGGGGGACCGGGCCGGGTCGAACCTCTTGCCGGGCGGAGTGGTCAGCGACGTCAGCTTCGTCGGGGTCAGCACGCAGTACCTCGTGCGGATGCCTTGGGGCCAGGAGCTCCAGGTGTTCGAACAGAACACCGGCACACGCGACTCCTTGCGGGCCGGCGACAGGGTCGACCTGCACTGGATGCCTGCGCACACGTTCCTGCTCGACGCTTCCCAGGACGCCAGCGCGGGTGTCGTGCTCGGGGACGACCGGTGAGCATCTCCGCCGCGCACATCGGTGGTGGCGACAGGGGCGAGCCGAGTCCCGAACCCTCCCGCAAGCCCGGATTCATCGGCTACCTCCTCCTGCTCCCGGGCGGGATGTGGTTGGCCATCTTCTTCCTCGTGCCGACCTTGGCCTTGGTCGGGACGAGCCTCTACGACCCGAGCGGGTCGATCTTGACCGGCTACCAGATGACCGGTTACTGGCAGAACTACGTCGATGCCGTGCGCGACTATGCCCAACCCTTCGGCCGGTCGATCGTGTATGCGTCGCTGGCCACCATCGCCTGCATAGCGCTGGGCTACCCGTTGGCCTACGCGATCGCCTTCAAGTCCGGTCGCTGGAAGAACTTCATGCTGGTGCTGGTGATCGCGCCCTTCTTCACCAGCTTCCTGGTGCGCACGCTCTCCTGGCAGCTGCTCCTCGGCGACAACGGCTTCGTAGTCGACGTGCTGCAGACGCTCCAGATCCTGGGTCCCGAGGGTCGACTGCTGGCGACGCCGTTCGCTGTCGTCACCGGTCTGACCTACAACTTCCTGCCGTTCATGGTGCTTCCGCTCTACGCCAGCCTGGAGAAGATCGACCACAGGCTGATCGAGGCCGGCGGCGACCTCTATGCCGCACCGTTCACCGCCTTCCGGAGGGTCACCCTGCCGCTGTCTATGCCGGGGCTGGTCGCGGGCACCCTGCTCACGTTCATCCCCGCGGCCGGGGACTACATCAACGCCGAGCTCCTGGGCACCCCGACGACCCGGATGATCGGGAACGAGATCCAGGACCTCTTCACTGCGGGTTCCTACCCGGTCGCGGCGTCCCTCTCGGTCACGCTGATGGTCGCGATCGTGGTGATGGTCTTCCTCTACGTACGCCGGGCGGGGACGGAGGACCTGGTGTGACTGGTGTGAAGCGCGCCGGCCGGTGGGTCGGGCAACACATGATCCTGTTCGTTGCCCTCGTGGTGATCACCTACATGCTCGCCCCTGTATTCGTGGTCATCCTGATGTCGTTCAACGACCCAGCGAGCCGGCAGAGCTATCAGTTCGACGGGTTCACCTGGGACAACTGGCTGAACCCTTGTGGCCCGTACCAGTTGTGCTCCTCGGTCGCGACGAGTCTGCGGATCGGGCTGCTTGCGACGCTGGTCGCGACCGTGCTCGGGACCTTGATGGCTTTCGGCATGGTTCGCCACCGGTTCCGCGGACGTGCTGCGGCGAACGTCTTCATCTTCTTGCCGATGGCGTCGCCGGAGATCGTCCTGGGCTCGTCGCTGCTCGCGCTGTTCGTCAGCGCCGGCTTCGCCGGTGTCCTGGGCTTCTGGACGATCTTCGTGGCCCATGTGATGTTCTGCCTGTCGTTCGTGGTCGTCACCGTCAAAGCCCGTCTGAGCGGCCTCGACCCACGGCTGGAACAGGCGGCGATGGATCTCTACGCCAACCAGTGGCAGACGTTCTGGCGGGTTACCTTCCCGTTGGTGTTTCCGGGAATACTGTCTGCCGCTCTCTTGAGCTTCTCCTTGTCCTTCGACGACTTCATCATCACCAACCTCAACTCCGGGCAGACGGTGACGTTCCCGATGTTCGTCTGGGGTGCGGCCCAACGCTCGATCCCGCCGCAGATCAACGTCGTCGGGACTGTCATGTTCGTGGTGGCATTGACCCTGGTCCTGCTCGGCGAGCTCGGAAGACGCCGTCAACGCATCTGACCCCCGGCTGGTCGAGCTTGTCGAGGCCACGGCTTGTCGGGACCACGGTTGGTCGAGCTTGTCGAGACCACGGTTGGTCGAGCTTGTCGAGACCACGGCTTGTCGGGACCACGGTTGGTCGAGCTTGTCGAGACCACTCCGACCCGGTGTTTGGACACCGATCTGCTCTGAACCGTCCCGGGGCGCGTTAATTCCGTCCGTGCGGACGATTGTGCGCCGACTCTGGCCCGAACCCTTGCAATTTTCGTCCGTACGGACGATTGTGCGCCGAAAATGGCCGCCGAACCTCGTGTGATTTTCGTCCGTGCGGACGATCGTGCGCCGCGGCCGCATTCGTCCGTGACGAGGTCGACTCCTCGATGGAACCCGACTTCGGATCCTTGGTGTGCTGGCGGGCCTGCCCGAGCCCCCGAGCCCCGGAGCGCCCGACGAGGCGAAGACGAGCGGACCCAGCGGCCGATGACGTCACGGCTCGGATGTCATCGTCGCGCCCCTCCCGGCAGGATAGGCAATGACCCACAGATACGTCAGCAGTGCCGATTCAGACCGGGATTCAGACCGGGATGCAGACCGGGATGCAGACCGGGATGCAGAGCGGATGCAGAGCGGGGTTCAGAGCGGGGTTCAGAGCAGGGACCATGCCTCGTCGAGCACGGACCGCAGCGCCTGCTCGATCTCGTCGAAGTGCTGCTGGTCGCAGATCAGTGGCGGGGAAAGCTGGATCACCGGGCCCCCGCGGTCGTCCGCCCGGCAGTACAGGCCGGCGTCGAACAGCGCCTGGGACAAGAAGCCACGCAGAAGCTTTTCGGACGCAGCGTCATCGAACGTCTCCTTGGTCGCCTTGTCCTTGACCAGCTCGATGCCGTAGAAGTAGCCGTCGCCGCGCACGTCACCGACGATCGGCAGGTCGTTCAGCTTCTCCAGCGTCGACCGGAAGGCGTTCTCGTTGGCCAGGACGTGCTTGTTGATGCCCTCGTTCTCGAACGCATCCAGGTTCGCCATCGCCACCGCCGCCGCGACCGGGTGCCCGCCGAAGGTGTACCCGTGGGCGAACATGCTGGCGCCCTCCAGGAACGGCTCGATCAACCTGTCGGAGGCGATCATCGCGCCCATCGGGGCGTAGCCGGAGGTGAGGCCCTTCGCGCAGGTCACCATGTCGGGCTGGTAGCCGTAGCGCTCGGACCCGAACATGTGCCCGAGGCGGCCGAAGGCGCAGATCACCTCGTCGCTGACCAGAAGGACGTCATACTCGTCGCAGATCTCCCGCACCCGCTGGAAGTAGCCGGGGGGCGGTGGGAAGCACCCGCCCGAGTTCTGCACGGGCTCGAGGAACACCGCCGCCACGGTCTCGGGGCCCTCGTTCTCGATCGCGACCGCGATCTGGTCCGCAGCCCAGCGGCCGAAGGCCTCGAGGTCGTCGCCGTGCTCGGGGGCGCGGTAGAAGTTCGTGTTCGGCACCCGGAAGGTCGAGGGCACGAGCGGCTCGAAGACGGACTTCAACGAGGGCAGACCCGTGATCGACAAGGCACCCTGGGTGGTCCCGTGGTAGGCGATCGTCCGGCTGATCACCTTGTGCTTGAGCGGGCGACCGGTCAGCTTGAAGTAGTTCTTGGCCAGCTTCCATGCGGTCTCCACCGCTTCGCCGCCACCGCTGGTGAAAAAGATCCGGTTGAGATCCCCGGGAGCCAGGTTCGCGATCCGCTCCGCGAGCTCGATGGCGGTGGGGTGCGCATAGGACCACAACGGGAAGAAGGCGAGGTCGGAAGCCTGCTTCGCGGCGGCCTCAGCGAGATCCGTGCGGCCGTGCCCGAGCTGGCTCACGAAGAGCCCGGCGAGCGCGTCGAGGTAGCGGTTGCCGCGCGCGTCGTACACGTAGGCGCCCTCGCCCCGCACGATCACCGGCACGTCGACGCGGTCGTAGCTCGACATCCGGGTGAAGTGCAGCCACAGATGGTCGCGCGCCGACTTCTGCAGCCGGGCGTACGACTCCTCGTCCATCGGTGCACTCAGGTTCGGGTTCTTCGACTCGGACGGCATGTGATGCTTCCCCTTGTGATGTTTGGTTCGACACGATCATTTTGCCCCTGCGTACCAGACCTTGCAAGCGATTTCGTTGTATTGATGGTGTTGGTTGGTCTATGTCGTGACTAGGCTTCGGCATAGCCGACGGATTTCGTAGAGAGGCGCAGGACCTGTGCGAGCGCACGTCACAGCATTCCGCAACGGCCACCTGTTCGACGGCCATCGACACCGTTCCGGCTCGGGTGTCGTGGTTTCCGCCGACAGGATCCTTGCCGTCGGAGGGGATGAGGCGCTGGCCGGGTACGCCGCAGGCGCCGACGTCGTTGACCTGTCCGGCGGCCTGTTGGTCCCCGGCTTCCAGGACGCGCACGTGCATCCGGTTCAGGGCGGACTCGAACGGATCCGCTGCGACCTGTCCGAGAGGTCTACCCGTGAGGAGTACCTCGCCGCGGTCGGGGAGTACGTCGAGGCCAATCCGGACCGGTTCTGGGTGTGCGGGGGAGGCTGGTCGATGTCGATGTTCGGACCGACCGGGCCGGTCGCGGCGGACCTCGACCGCGTCGTCAGCGACCGGCCGGTGTTCCTGCCCAACCGCGACCACCACGGCGCCTGGGTGAATACGAAGGCGATGGAGCTGGCGGGAATCGACCGGCAAACGCCCGACCCACGGGACGGGAGGATCGAGCGCGACGCCGACGGCCGGCCGACCGGCACTCTGCATGAGGGCGCGATGACGCTAGTGGGGCGGCTGATCACCACAACCAGCGACGACGAGTACTACCGGGCGTTCCTGGCCGGGCAGGGCTATCTTCACTCCCTCGGCGTCACCGCCTGGCAGGACGCCATCCTCGGCAGCTACGCCGGCCTCGACGACCCGTCGTCCACGTACCTCCGTGCCGCCGTGACCGGTGATCTCACCGCACGAGTTCGCGGGGCGTTGTGGTGGGACCGGGAGCAGGGTCTCGAGCAGGTCGAGTCGCTCCTCGAGCGGCGCCGGACGATGGCTCGTGGCCGGCTCTGCGCCGGAGCGGTGAAGATCATGCAGGACGGGGTCATGGAGAACTACACGGCGGTGATGACCGCGCCTTACCTCGACGGCCAAGGCGGGCATACGGCCAACTCCGGACTGTCGTTCGTCGAACCGACCCTGCTGCGCAAGGCCGTGACCCGGCTCGACGCCGAGGGGTTCCAGGTGCATGTGCACGCGATCGGGGACCGGGCGGTGCGGGAGGCTCTCGATGCGTTCGAGGCAGCGCGCACGGCGAACGGGCGCAACGACCTGCGTCACCACATCGCCCACCTGCAGTGCGTCCATCCCGACGATCGCGCGCGTTTCGCCGCGCTGGGCGTCACCGCCAACATCCAGCCGCTCTGGGCATACCTCGACGACCAGATGGTCGAGCTCACCCTGCCCTTCCTGACCCGGGATGCGGCATCTCGGCAGTACCCGTTCGCGGACCTGGCCGGCACTGGCGCGCGGCTGGCCGCCGGAAGTGACTGGCCGGTCAGCACACCGGACCCGCTGCAAGGCATCCACGTCGCGGTCAACCGCCGTGCGTACGGCGAAACGGGTCGGGCCGGATCTGAAGCGTTCCTTCCCGATCAGGCCCTCACCGTTGAGCAGGCGTTCACCGCCTACACGGTCGGCTCGGCCTTCGTGAACCACCTCGACGACACCGGCACCTTGGCACCGGGAAAGCTTGCCGACCTGGTCATTTTGGACCGCGACCCGATGGCCGCCGATCCCGCCGAGATCGGTGCGGCGTCGGTCGTGGCGACCTACGTCGACGGCGTCCTCGTCTTCACCGCGTGAGCGTGCTCTACCGATCCGGTTGCTTGCTGGTTAGGCTCAGCCGTGCCATACACACGCTGGCACGCACGCCGGCACGATCCGACCCAACAGGCAGGGATGACCAGGGATGCCCCAATCGACTGCCCAGACCACACAACATCGGTTCCGCAACGTCATCGCGGGGGAGTCGGTCGAGGCCGCCTCCGGTGAGACCTACGACCTCGTGAACCCTGCGACCGGCGAGGTCTACGCGCAGGCAGCCCACTCGGGCGCCGAGGACGTGGACCGGGCGATGAAGGCCGCCGCCGACGCGTTCGAGTCGTGGGGGGACGCGACGCCCGCGGATCGTCAGAAGGCCATGCTGAAGATGACCGACGCGCTCGAGGCGCGCTCTGCGGAGTTCGTCAGGGTGGAGTCGGAGAACACCGGCAAGCCACTCGGACTGACGGCGGAGGAGGAGCTTCCGCAGGCCGTCGACCATCTTCGGTTCTTCGCCGGCGCCGCCCGGGTGCTCGAGGGGCGCTCGTCGGGTGAGTACATGAAGGACCACACCTCGATGATCCGACGGGAGCCGGTGGGGGTCGTGGCCCAGGTAACCCCCTGGAACTACCCCCTGATGATGGCGATCTGGAAGATCGCTCCGGCTCTTGCGGCCGGCAACACCCTGGTGCTGAAGCCGTCGGACACCACACCGGCCACCAGCACGCTGCTGGCCGAGCTGGCCCAGGAGTTCCTCCCGCCGGGTGTATTCAACGTGGTCTGCGGTGACCGCGACACCGGGCGGGCACTGGTGGAGCACCCGATCCCGCAGATGGTCTCGATCACCGGATCGGTGCGCGCGGGCAAGGAGGTCGCCGGTTCCGCAGCTGCCCAGCTCAAGCGCGCTCACCTCGAGCTCGGCGGCAAGGCGCCCGTCATCGTGTTCGACGACGCCGACGTCGAGGCCGCGGCTGAGGGCATCGCGATCGCTGGGTACTTCAACGCTGGCCAGGACTGCACCGCAGCCACCCGCGTGCTCGCCGGTCCCGGCGTGCACAGCGACTTCGTCTCGGCGCTGACCGAGCAGGCGAAGAACACCAGGACCGGTGCGCCGGACGACGACAACGCGGACTACGGCGCGCTGAACAACCAGAACCAGCTCGCCCGGGTGACCGGGATGATCGAGGGTCTGCCGAGCCACGCGAACATCGAGGTGGGCGGCGCTCGCCAAGGCGACAGGGGGTTCTTCTACTCCCCGACCGTCGTCTCGGGCCTCCAGCAGGATGACGACGCCGTCCAGGACGAGATCTTCGGCCCGGTCATCACCGTGCAGAAGTTCAGCGACGAGGCCGAGGCACTGCGCTGGGCCAACGGTGTGAAGTACGGTCTCGCATCCTCGGTGTGGACCAAGGACCACGGGCGCGCGATGAGGATGGCCAAGCGCCTGGACTTCGGGTGCGTCTGGATCAACACCCACATCCCGATGGCCGCGGAGATGCCGCACGGTGGCTTCAAGCAGTCCGGTTACGGAAAGGACCTGTCGATGTACAGCCTCGAGGACTACACACGCATCAAGCACGTGATGTCGTACATCGGTGAGTGAGCCCGCTGGTTCCAGGATGAGGATCCTGCTGGTCGGCGCCGGAGGTGTGGGCGCTGCCTTTGCCGGCATCGCCGCGCGACGTGACTTCTTCACCCAGATCGTGATCGCCGACTACGACCTGGCGCGGGCCGAGAAGGCGGCGGCGCTCGACGCCCGGTTCGTGGCAGCCCAGATCGACGCCTCGGACGCGGCGTCGGTTGCGGCGATGGCCAACGAGCATGGCGCAACACATGTGATGAACGCGGTCGACCCGCGGTTCGTGATGGCGATCTTCGACGGCGCGTTCGCCGCCGGCGCCGACTATCTCGACATGGCGATGAGCCTCTCCAGGCCACATCCGCAGGCGCCGTACTCCCGGATCGGTGTGAAGCTCGGCGACGAGCAGTTCGAGAAGGCAGCGGCGTGGGAGGCAGCCGGCCGGCTGGCGCTGGTCGGGATCGGCGTGGAACCGGGGCTGTCCGACGTGTTCGCGAGGTACGCCGCCGACCACCTGTTCAGCGAGATCGACGAGCTGGGCACCCGGGACGGCGCCAACCTCAGCGTCGAGGGTCCAGACGGTGAGGCTGCGTTCGCACCGTCGTTTTCGATCTGGACGACCATCGAGGAGTGCCTGAACCCGCCGGTGGTGTGGGAGAAGGCCAGGGCGGAGGTGGACGGGGGCTGGTTCACCACCGAGCCGTTCAGTGAGCCGGAAACCTTCGACTTCCCGGACGGGATCGGACCGGTCGAATGCGTGAACGTCGAGCACGAGGAGGTCCTGCTGATGCCTCGCTGGGTGGAGGCCAACCGGGTGACCTTCAAGTACGGCCTGGGCGACGAGTTCATCGACGTTCTCAAGACGCTGCACAAGCTCGGACTCGACAGCACCGAGAAGGTCAATGTCGCCGGGACCGAGGTGTCACCGCGTGACGTGGTGGCGGCCTGCCTTCCCGACCCGGCCGGCCTCGGCGAGAGGATGCGCGGCAAGACGTGCGCCGGCGTCTACGTCACCGGCAAGGACAAGAGCGGCGCGATCCGGGCGACGTACCTCTATCACGTCGTCGACAACGAGTGGTCGATGCGCAAGTACGGCCACCAGTGCGTCGTGTGGCAGACGGCGGTGAACCCGGTCATCGCGCTGGAGCTCCTGGCACGGGGGGTCTGGAGTGGTGCGGGTGTGCTCGGACCGGAGGCGTTCGACGCGGTGCCGTTCCTCGACCTGTTGACGGAGTACGGCTCACCGTGGGGTCAACGCGAGCAGTAGCCGGGTGGGCGGTGCTAGTGAGCCCGCACCCACCAACCCAGATTCCTAGGCGCCTTGGCCGGCTCCCTCCGGTCCCAACAGTTCCAGTGCGGTTGCGTTGAGACGACCCAGTCGAGCCGGTAGCTGCGGAAGTTTCCGCCTGTCATCTGGTTGCAAGTTGTGGTGGCGGCGGCGTGCATCAACGGTGTGACCGTCGGGCCGTAGAGGTAGAACGCGACGCTTGCAACGGCACCGATGATGGCCGACACCCATTTGACGCTCGCCATGGACAGGCCCCGCGACCCGGTCAAGGACACGACCATCAGGCCTCCTGCGTACTCGGGCGAGGGCCACGATTCGAGCCCTTTCGCCCTCAACTCTAGGATCCCGTAGTCCTACATACAGGCGTTTGCAGTGATCGGTCACTCACACCGTGGCGTCGAAGGCTTCGGCGACCACGTCGAACCCTTCGTTCAGCAGGTGCTCGGGGATCACCAGTGGCGGCAGGAACCGGAGCACGTTTCCGTAGGTCCCACAGGTCAGCGTCACCACACCGTGCGCATGGCAGAACGCAGCTATCGAGCCGGCGCGGACGGCATCAGGGGTGTGCCCGTCCGCGCCGACGACCTCGACCGCCATCATCGCCCCCCGGCCTCGGATGTCACCGGCGGCGGGGTGGCTGTGCGCGACGGCGATCAGCCTGGTCTCGATGATATGGCCGATGACGCGTGCCCGGTCGACGAGGTCGTGCTTCTGCATGGCTTCGAGGGCTCCCAGCGCCGCAGCACAGGCGACCGGGTTCCCGCCGTAGGTGCCGCCCAGGCCGCCGACGTGGACGGAGTCCATGATCTCGGCGCGGCCGGTGACCGCGGCCAGAGGGAACCCTCCGGCGATGCCCTTGGCGGTGGTGATCAAATCGGGTACGACGCCCTCGTGGTCGCAGGCGAACCAGTCGCCGGTGCGGCAGAAGCCGGTCTGGATCTCGTCGGCGACGAAGACGATGCCTTGTTCCTCGGTCCACTCGCGCAGGCGCGGCAGGAAGCCGTCGGCGGGCACGACGAACCCGCCCTCACCGAGAATCGGCTCGATCACGACACACGCCAGGTGCGAGGCCCCGGCCTGCTTCTCGAGTGCGTCGATCGCGCGGTCGGCCGCCTCCGCGCCGGTAATCCCGGCCGGCTCGCGGAACGGGTAGGACATCGGTGCGCGGTAGACCTCCCCGGCAAACGGTCCGAAGCCGTGCTTGTAGGGCATGTCCTTGGCGGTCATCGCCATCGTCAGGTTGGTCCGCCCGTGATAGGCATGGTCGAAGACCGCGACCGCGTCCCGGCCCGTGTGGGAACGCGCGATCTTCACCGCGTTCTCGACGGCTTCGGCTCCGGAGTTCAGTAGCGCCGACTTCTTCGGGTGCGTGCCCGGGGTCAGGTCGGCGAGCTGCTCACACACGTCGACGTACCCGTCGTAGGGAGTCACCATGAAGCAGGTATGTGTGAACGCCGCGACCTGCTCGATCACCCGGCTGGTCACCTCGGGCGCCGAGTTCCCGACGCTCGCGACCGCGATCCCCGACGCGAGGTCGATCAGGGAGTTGCCGTCGGCATCGACGAGCACCCCTCCGCCAGCTGCCTCGATGAACACCGGGAGTGTCGTGCCCACCCCCGCCGCCACGTGTGCCTGTCGGCGGGCGAACCTGGCCACGGATACCGGGCCTGGGATCTCGGTAAGGAGGTGACGCTCCTGCGGAAGCTCCGGCCCGCCGGTCATGGGGGCGCGGATGGCGTCGGTCATGGTCACAGGCTAGGCCCGGCCACCCGCTTCCCGCTACCGTGTTTGACTCCACCTCGTTGGGGAAGGAACACCCAAGGGGGACCATCGCCTGCTGAAAGAGTCCCAGATGTCGCCGGAGATCATCTCGATCCTCGCGCTGGTGGCGATTTTCGTCGTGGCGACGCTGTTGCCGATCAACATCGGCGTAATGGCCTTCGTTGCCGCCTTCGTCGTCGGAAGCACGGTCGCCGGAATGGACGGCGAGACCATCCTCGTCGACGGCTTCCCCAGCGAGCTGGCAGTGACGCTGATCGGCGTCACCTACCT
>Ga0075530_1000087_pt1 | contig 37497 bp, 34 predicted proteins | sample NGEPerD_2_FD_75101 | JGI IMG/M metagenome (GOLD analysis project Ga0075530, IMG submission 75101) | Arctic peat soil microbial communities from the Barrow Environmental Observatory site, Barrow, Alaska, USA - NGEE PermafrostL1-D | ecosystem: Environmental > Terrestrial > Soil > Wetlands > Peat ... | reverse complement strand
TTCGAGCCCGAGCTCACCGCCCAGCAACAGCAGGTCCTCGACCTCCTCGGCCTGCCGCACAGCGCCTACACGCAGTCGGCGAAATCAACGAGATAAGCCGTGCGAGATGTGCGGAACGTCAGTAGTTATCCCCCTGCGTGCGCAGTTTCGAGTTCGACTTCCCCTACGAGTGGGCCCCGCACAGAGTGTCTCCCGACCGATGCCCGCCCGTCCAACAGATTGTTGAAAGATGGTCAACATGGGGCATATGCATAGCGGGCGAAATCACTCCAATCAGGTGAAAGCATCTAGTCCTGCGAAGCTGCCTCGCGGCATCATGGGCCCATGAGGATCACCCAATGAGGATCACCAAGTTCGGCCATGCCTGTGTCCGCATCGAGTACGACGGGCAGGTGATCGTGATCGACCCTGGCTCGTGGACCGAGCAGGACTCCGTCGAGGGAGCCACCGCGGTTCTCGTCACCCATGAGCATCCGGACCACCTGTCCCTCGACCACCTGAGGGCCGCGGACGCGCCAGTCTTCACCATCGACGCGGTGGCCCGGCAGATTGGCGGCGAGGCGCCCGACCTTTCCGAACGAGTGACCACGATCGCGCCCGGTGAGTCCTTCGACGCCGGTCTTCGGGTCACAGCAGTTGGCGAGCTGCATGCCGTCATCCACCCGGACCTCCCGCGGTTCAACAACTCCGGCTACGTCGTGGAGCTGGGGGGCGCAACCGTCTACCACCCGGGTGACGCCTTCACGGTCCCGGGTCGCGACGTGGACCTGCTGCTGGTGCCGGCGCACGCGCCGTGGAGCAAGACCAGCGAGGTCGTCGACTTCGCGCGAGCCGTCGGCGCGCCCACGTCCGTGGCGATCCACGACGGGCTGCTCAACGACAACGGTCTGGGGCTGGTCGGCTCGCTGGTGTCCGGGATGCTCGAGCAACACGGGCAGGCCTATCGGCGGGTGACTCCTGGCCAGGAGATCAGCCTGCCGGAATCAGCTTCCTGAGATGGCGTCGCGGACCGGAACGAACTTCGCCTGCGCCTCGGCCAGCTCGGCCTCCGGGTCGGAGCTGGCCACGATCCCGCAGCCGGCGAAAAGACGCACGGTCCGACCCGCGACTTCGGCTGAGCGCAGCGCGATTCCCCACTCGCCGTCTCCGGCGGCGTCCATCCATCCCACGGGGCCCGCATACCGGCCGCGGTCCATCCCCTCGATCTCGGTGATCAACGACTTCGCCACCTCGGTCGGGGTGCCGCCGACAGCCGCGGAGGGGTGCAGGGCCTCGGCCAGCTCGAGAGACGAGGCGGCCTCGTCCCCGACATTCTCGACGACTCCTGCCACGTCGGTGGCCAGGTGCATCACGTTCGGCAGATGGAGCACGAACGGGGACTCCGGGACGTTCATCGAGGTGCAGTGCGGGGCGAGGGCCTCGGCGACCGAGCGGACGGCGTACTCGTGCTCCTCCAGGTCCTTCGAGGAGCGCGCGAGCGTCGCGGCGAGCGCGAGGTCGTGCTCGTCGTCGCCGGTGCGTCGGATGGTGCCGGCGAGCACACGTGAGGTGACCAACCCGCGCTCGCGGCGTACCAGCATCTCCGGGGTTGCCCCGAACAGACCGGCGACGTGAAACGTCCAGCACATCGGATAGCTCTCGACCAGCCGCTGCAACGGCCAGCGGACGTCGATGTCCTGGTCGGCGGTCGCGACCAGGTCGCGCGCGAGCACCACCTTCTCCAAGTCACCGTCGTTGATCCGTCCGACGGCCTCCGCGACGACACCTTCCCAGGCTGTCCCGCTCAGCGCTCCGTCCACGAACGCGACGCCACTGGGGGGGCTCGGCGGCTGGGTGGGCCCGACCTCGGGTGCGGTGGTGATCGCGGCCCGACCGATCGTGGTCATCCAGGTGGTGTCCCCGCGTCTGCCGACAATGACCTCAGGAACGACCAGCACGCTCTCGCCCGGCTCGTCGGCGAAGGCGAACGAGCCGAAGCCGACGAGGCCGGTGCCGGGTTTGCGCACCTCGTCGCGCACGACCGCGGCCCGGCTGTGGGTCCGCCACCAGGACACCGCGTCCGCGAACCGGTCGTCGCCACTGGTGCCGATGACGGCTGCCGCTCCCCAACCGACGAGCCCCGCACCGCGGTGCACCCATGCCAGGTTCTCCTCGCGGGGAAGGAGAGCCACCAGAGCGCCGGGATCTGCGATGGCGGCGGTGCGCACGACGAGCGGCGCCGGGTCACCTGAGGCCTCAGCCGCGGACGTCACGCTTGGGGTCACGGTTGAGCAGCCTACTTCCGTGCGCGGCAGCCGCGTGCATCGAGGCCGCTGCCCCCCGATGTCTAGGGTGGTCGGGTGACCCGCGCAGACCTGGCCAAGAAACCATCCGAAGTCGCCGCGATGTTCGACGACGTGGCCAGGCGCTACGACATCACCAACGACATCTTGTCCCTCGGTCAGGACCGCCGCTGGCGGCGCGACGTGATCGCCGCCGTGCAGCCCGCGCCGGGCGAGCGGGTGCTGGACCTGGCGGCCGGAACGGGTACGTCGAGCCAGCCGTTCGCCGATCGCGGCGCGATTGTCGTGCCCTGCGACTTCTCGATCGGCATGCTCCGGGTGGGCAAGCTGGCCAGGCCGCACCTGGCGTTCACCGCTGGTGACGGCACGCGGCTGCCCTTCGCCGACGGCACGTTCGACGCGGTGACCATCTCCTTCGGACTGCGCAACATCGTCGACGCGGACCAGGGGCTACGCGAGCTGTTGCGAGTGACCCGGCCCGGCGGCCGGCTGGTGGTCTGCGAGTTCAGCCACCCGACGTGGGCGCCGTTCCGGGAGGTCTACATCGAGTATCTGATGAAGGCGCTCCCGTCCATCGCCCGCGCGGTCTCCTCCAGCCCGGATGCCTACGTGTATCTCGCCGAGTCGATCAGGGCCTGGCCGGACCAGGAGAATCTCGCGCAACGGCTCACGGCTTCCGGTTGGGGCGAGGTGAGGTGGCGCAACCTGTCCGGGGGCATCGTCGCCCTGCACCACGCCACCGCGTGAACTTCTGGTTCGAGACGCGCTCCGGGGCGGGTTCGACTGGGTTGGAGGGGGCCGCTTAGACTGTCCCGCGCGGCAGTTCGTGAAGCATTTCACTAGATCATGTGGGAGCGGGAACCGGGAGAGCGTGACCGGTCAGCGTGACCGGTCAGGGACAGAGGGATCGAGGTAGCGATGAGCCGGACCACCGCCGACGAGCGGCAGGCCGACGTCATCGTCGTCGGCGCCGGGCCCGCGGGGTCCACCGCCGCCTACCACCTGGCCCAGGCCGGGGTGGACGTGCTCCTGCTCGAGAAGACCACGTTCCCGCGAGAGAAGGTCTGCGGTGACGGGCTGACCCCACGCGCGGTCAAGCAGCTGGTCGGTCTCGGGATCGACCTCGACGCACCCGGTTGGATCAAGAACCACGGACTGCGCATCGTGGGCGGCGGCCACCAGGTGACCCTCCCTTGGCCGGACCTCACCGAGTACCCGCCCTACGGTCTGGTCCGCACCCGGATGGACTTCGACGAGATCCTCGCCAGACATGCGGAGAAGGCCGGCGCCCGGCTGACGGAGCGCACGGCGGTCACCGGCCCCGTCGTGGATGAGCGGACCGGACGTGTCGTAGGGGTCACCGCGAAGCCGGTCGACGACCGTGGCAGGCGCACCGGTGACGTGGTCGAGTACCACGCGCCGATCGTGATCGCAGCCGACGGTGTCTCGGCACGTCTGGCACTTGCACTCGGGCTGGTCAAACGCGACGACCGGCCGATGGGCGTCGCGGTGCGCACCTACTACACCTCGCCACGTCACGACGACGACTACCTCGAGTCCTGGCTGGAGCTGTGGGACCGACCCAAGGGCTCGGCAGCGCCGGGGGAGGCGAAGCTGCTGCCCGGTTACGGGTGGATCTTCGGCGTCGGCGACGGCACCGTCAATGTCGGCCTCGGCATCCTCAACACCTCCACGGCCTTCCAGAACGTCGACTACAAGGCCCTGCTGCGGCGATGGCTCGACCAAACCCCCGAGGAATGGGGTTTCCGCGAACAGAACATGGTCGGCAAGATCGGCGGCGCCGCCCTGCCGATGGGGTTCAACCGCAAGCCCCACTACACCAGGGGTGTGCTCCTGGTGGGAGACGCGGGTGGGATGGTCAACCCGATGAACGGCGAGGGCATCCCCTATGCGATGGAGTCCGGCGAGATGGCGGCCTCCACCGTCATCCAGGCGCTCGGGCGTCCCGCGGCCGCCCACGACCGGGCGCTGCAGGCCTACCCGGCCGCAGTCGATGCGGCGTACGGCGGCTACTACACGCTGGGGCGGATGTTCGTGAAGGTCGTCGGGGACCCGCGTGTGATGCAGCAGGCCACGAAGTACGGCCTGCCCCGACAGTCCCTGATGCGGTTCACTTTGAAGATGATGGCGAACCTGACCGACCCACGCGGCGGGGACGTCGCCGACCGTGTCATCAACGGCCTCAGCAAACTTGCGCCTACGGCGTAGCCTGCAGCCCTAGACGCACGAGAAGACAGGAGGGTTCGAGCGGTGGAGCTCTACACACCGGTCCTCGCACTCGGGCTGTTCGCGGCCGGCTTCGCGGTGTTCTCGCTACTCATGAGTGCGATGGTGGGCCCCAAGCGCTACAACCGGGCCAAGCTCGACTCCTACGAGTGCGGCATCGAGCCGACCCCGCAACCGGTCGGCGGTGGCCGGTTCCCGGTCAAGTACTACATCACCGCGATGATGTTCATCGTCTTCGACATCGAGATCGTGTTCTTGTACCCGTGGGCGGTGAACTTCGACAACATGGCAGTCTTCGGGCTCATCGAGATGATTCTGTTCATCGGCACAGTCTTCGTCGCCTACGCCTACGTGTGGAGAAGGGGTGGCCTCGAGTGGGACTAGAGGACAAGCTGCCCAGCGGCGTACTCCTGACCTCGGTCGAGAACGTCGCCGGCTACTTCCGCAAGGCATCGCTGTGGCCGGCCACCTTCGGCCTCGCGTGCTGCGCGATCGAGATGATGACCAGCGGGGCACCCAAGTACGACCTCGGCCGCTTCGGCATGGAGGTCTTCCGCGCCTCGCCGAGACAGGCGGACCTGATGATCGTCGCGGGCCGGGTCAGCCAGAAGATGGCCCCCGTGCTGCGCCAGATCTATGACCAGATGCCCGACCCGAAGTGGGTCCTCGCGATGGGGGTGTGCGCATCCTCGGGCGGAATGTTCAACAACTACGCGATCCTCCAGGGTGTCGACCATGTGGTGCCCGTCGACATGTACCTCCCCGGTTGCCCGCCGCGCCCGGAGATGCTGATCGACGCGATCCTCAAGCTGCACGACCAGATCCAGCACTCCAAGCTCGGCGCGAACCGGGAGGAACAGGTCTACGAGAGTGAGACCGCCGCGCTGAACGCTGCGCCCACCTCGGACATGAGGGGCCTGCTCACATGAATGCGGACGAGCCGAGCGGACCCAAGGAGCCGCAGGAGTTCGACGAGGTGACGGCGGGCACCGACGCCGACGCCACCGACACGATGCCGGAGAACGTCCTGCCGGTCAGCCCCGAAGCGCTCGGGCCCGAGGTCATCGACCAACGACATGGCATGTTCGGGGTGCGTGGGTCAGGCGACACGTCCGGGTACGCCGGCGTCGTGCGTTCGGTCGCGATGCCCGGCGGATCCCAGCAGCCGTACGGCGGCTGGTTCGACGAGGTCGCCGGCAGCCTGGAGTCGGCGCTCGGACCGGCCGGCTTCACGAGCGCGATCGAGAAGGTCGTGGTGCATCGTGGCGAGATCACCTTCTTCGTGCGTCGCGGCGCCCTGTTGCAGGCCGCCGAGACACTGCGAAACGACCCCGCTCTGCGCTTCGAGTTCTGTTCCGGAGTCTCCGGGGTGCACTACCCCAACGACGCGGGCCGGGAGCTGCACGCGGTCTACCATCTGCTGTCGATGACCCACAACCGGCGTATCCGGCTCGAGGTCACCTGCCCCGACGGCGACCCGCACATCCCCTCCGTGGTCGCGGTCTTCCCGACCAACGACTGGCACGAGCGCGAGACCTACGACTTCTTCGGGATCATCTTCGACGGACACCCCTCGCTCACCCGGATCCAGATGCCCGACGACTGGCCCGGCCACCCCCAGCGCAAGGACTATCCTCTCGGCGGCATCCCCGTGGAGTACAAGGGAGCCACCATCCCACCGCCGGACCAGCGGAGGTCGTATACCTAAATGAACGATGTCAAGGATCCCTACGCGCCGCAGCAGGCCGGAGAGTCCGCCACCAGCGCAGGCAAGGTGTTCACCGTCACCGGCCAGGACTGGGACACCGTCGTCTCCGGTCTGGCCGACGAGGGCGAGGAGCGCATCGTGGTCAACATGGGTCCGCAGCACCCGTCCACGCACGGTGTGCTCCGGCTGATCCTGGAGCTCGAGGGGGAGACGGTCACCGAGGCCCGTGCCGGCATCGGCTACCTGCACACCGGCATCGAGAAGAACATGGAGTATCGCACCTGGGTGCAGGGCGTCACATTCTGCACCCGGATGGACTATCTGTCGCCGTTCTACAACGAGGCGACCTACAGTCTGGGCGTGGAGCGTCTGCTCGACGTAGAGGACCAGATCCCGGAGAAGGCCAGCGTGATGCGGGTGCTTCTGATGGAGCTCAACCGGCTCTCCTCACACCTGGTCGCGATCGCGACGGGTGGCATGGAGATCGGGGCGCTCACCGTGATGACTGTCGGCTTCCGCGAGCGCGAGCTGGTGCTCGACGTGTTCGAGCTGATCACGGGCCTACGGATGAACCACGCGTTCATCCGGCCCGGCGGCGTCGCCCAGGACATGCCGCCCGGTGCGCTTGACGAGATCCGGAACTTCATCGCGCTGATGAGGAAGCGTCTCCCCGAGTACGCCGCCCTCTGCAACGCCAACCCGGTCTTCAAGGCCCGCCTGGTCGGGGTCGGCCACCTCGACCTCGCCGGGTGCCTGGCCCTGGGTATCTCCGGCCCTGTCCTGCGGTCGACCGGCTACCCGTGGGACCTGCGCAAGTCCGAGCCCTACTGCGGCTACGAGGACTACGACTTCGAGGTGGTCACCCGCGACAGCGCCGATGCCTACGGGAGGTTCCGGATCCGCCTGGACGAGATGTGGGAGTCGCTGAAGATCGTCGAGCAGTGCGCCGACCGGCTCGCCGACCTCGAGGGCGCGCCGGTGATGATCGCGGACAAGAAGATCGCCTGGCCGAGCCAGCTCGCCATCGGGCACGACGGCATGGGAAACAGCCTCGACCACATCCGGCACATCATGGGTGAGTCGATGGAGGCACTGATCCACCACTTCAAGCTGGTCACTGAGGGCTTCCGGGTCCCGGCCGGCCAGGCCTACGTGCCCGTCGAGTCGCCGCGCGGTGAGCTGGGCGCACACGTGGTGTCCGACGGCGGCACCCGTCCGTATCGTGCGCACTTTCGCGACCCGTCGTTCACGAACCTGCAGGCGACCTCGGTGATGAGCGAGGGTGGCATGGTCGCAGACGTCATCGTCGCCGTCGCCTCGATCGACCCCGTGATGGGTGGGGTGGACAGATGAGCGAACCTCTGGCCGACTCGACTCTGGCCGAGCTCGGGGAGATCGTCGCGCGCTACCCGCAGCCGCGTTCGGCGCTGCTCCCGATGCTGCACCTGCTGCAGAGCGTGGAGGGGAGGGTGACCTCGCGCGGAATCGAGGTCTGCGCGGAGATGCTCGGCCTCTCGGCGGCCGACGTGTCAGGTGTGGCCACCTTCTACACGATGTACAAGCGCCGCCCCGTCGGTGACTACCACGTCGGCGTGTGCACCAACACGTTGTGCGCGGTGATGGGCGGCGACGCGATCTTCGAACGCCTCAAGGACCATCTCGACGTCGGCAACGACGAGACGACCCCCAATGATGGAACCAGCGACGGAGCCGGTAGGTCCATCACTTTGGAGCATCTCGAGTGCAACGCGGCCTGCGACTACGCGCCGGTGATGATGGTCAACTGGGAGTTCATGGACAACATGACACCGACCTCGGCCACCGATCTGGTCGACGACCTGCGGTCGGGCCGCGAGGTGCACTCGACGCGCGGGCCGCGGGTCTGCACCTGGCGTGAGGCCGAGCGTGTCCTGGCCGGGTTCCCCGACGGCCTCGCCGACGACGGCCCGGCCGGCGGCCCGGCGACACTGGTGGGCCTCCAGATCGCCCGGGAGAGGGGCTGGACTGCTCCCGGTTCTTCTCGTCCGGCTGTCGAGGACAGGCGGGAAGGAGAGCGGCGGGGAGGGCGGCCCGGGTCCGCGGGGGCGGCCGCCGAAGCCGCCGACACCGGCCGTGCGGAGTCGGAGACCAAGCTCGAGGAGTCACCCACCGACGTCAAGGGCGGGAAGGGTCCCCAGAGATGACCGACATGCTGACACCCGTCCTCTCCGACGACTGGGACTCCGACCGACCGTGGACCTTGGAGTCCTATGAGCGCTCCGGTGGATACTCAGCTCTCCGGACCGCGCTGGGCATGGAGCAGGAGGCGGTCATCGGACTCGTCAAGGAGTCGGGCCTCCGGGGCCGTGGAGGCGCGGGCTTCCCCACCGGGATGAAGTGGGGCTTCATCCCGCAGGGGGCCGAGAAGGACGGTTCGGTCAAGCCGCACTACCTGGTGGTCAACGCGGACGAGTCCGAGCCCGGCACGTGCAAGGACATCCCGCTGATGATGGCGACCCCGCACACACTGGTGGAGGGCGTGGTCATCTCGTCGTACGCCATCCGCGCCAGCCATGCGTTCATCTACATCCGCGGTGAGGTCCTCCATGTGGTTCGCCGACTGCAGCGCGCCGTGCAGGAGGCCTACCTGGCCGGCCACCTCGGCACGAACATCCACGGCTCGGGCTACGCCCTCGAGCTGATCGTGCACGCGGGTGCGGGGGCGTACATCTGCGGCGAGGAGACCGCCCTCCTCGACTCGCTCGAGGGTCGTCGTGGGCAGCCTCGGCTGCGTCCGCCGTTCCCCGCGGTTGCCGGGCTGTACGCCGCGCCCACGGTCATCAACAACGTGGAGAGCATCGCCTCGGTACCCTCCATCCTGCGCAACGGCGCCGAGTGGTTCGCCAGCATGGGCACCGAGAAGAGCAGGGGGATGACGTTGTACTCCCTGTCGGGTCACGTCACCAAACCGGGCCAGTACGAAGCACCCCTCGGCATCACCCTGCGACAGCTGCTCGAGCTTGCCGGTGGGGTGCGCGAGGGCCACCAGCTGAAGTTCTGGACACCGGGCGGCTCCTCGACCCCCATCCTGACCGACGCGCACCTTGACGTGCCCCTGGACTACGAAGGTGTCGCGGCCGCCGGTTCGATGCTGGGCACGAAGGCGCTGCAGATCTTCGACGAGACCACGTGCGTGGTGCGCGCGGTGCTGCGGTGGACGGAGTTCTACAAGCACGAGTCGTGCGGCAAGTGCACACCGTGCCGGGAGGGCACCTGGTGGCTGGTGCAGATGCTGGCCCGGCTCGAGCGCGGACAGGGCCGCGAGGAGGACCTCGAGATCCTCCTCGACCAGTGCGACAACATCCTCGGCCGGGCCTTCTGTGCGCTCGGGGATGGCGCGACCAGCCCGATCACCTCCTCGATCCAGTACTTCCGTGAGGAGTACGTCGCGCACCTCGGCGCCGGCTGCCCGTTCGACGTAGAGGCCTCGACTCTGTTCTCCGCCCTTCGGCAGGCACCGGCATGAGCGTCGATCTCGTGACCGACCAGGTCCTCGTGACCATCGACGACGTCGAGGTCAGCGTCCCGAAGGGCACCTTGGTGATCCGCGCCGCCGAGGGGATCGGCGTGCAGATACCGCGTTTCTGTGACCACCCGTTGCTCGAACCCGTCGGCGCGTGCAGGCAGTGCCTGGTCGAGGTGGTCGATGCCGGGAACGGCCGCGCGATCCCGAAGCCGCAGGCCTCGTGCACGCTTGCCGTGGCCGAGGGCATGGTGGTTCGCACCCAGGCCAGCTCCCCTGTCGCCGACAAGGCGCAGCAGGGGAACATGGAGTTCCTGCTGATCAACCACCCGCTCGACTGCCCGGTCTGCGACAAGGGGGGAGAGTGCCCGCTGCAGAACCAGTCGATGTCGAACGGTCGCGGCGAGACCCGCTACCTGGAGCAGAAACGCACCTTCCCCAAGCCGATCAACATCTCCGCGCAGGTGCTCCTCGACCGGGAGCGGTGCGTGCTCTGCGCGCGCTGCACCCGGTTCTCCGAGCAGATCGCCGGCGACCCGTTCATCACCATGATCGAGCGGGGCGCCCTGCAGCAGGTGGGCATCTACGAGAGGGAGCCGTTCGAGTCCTACTTCTCCGGGAACACGATCCAGGTCTGCCCCGTCGGGGCACTGACATCGGCGTCATACCGCTTCCGGGCTCGTCCCTTCGACCTGGTCTCCACCCCCTCGGTCTGTGAGCACTGCGCCTCCGGGTGTGCGCTTCGGACCGACCACCGCCGCGACAAGGTCACCCGTCGCCTCGCGGGCAACGACCCGGACGTCAACGAGGAGTGGAACTGTGACAAGGGCAGGTTCGCGTTCATGTACTCCCGCCAGGAGGACCGGCTGACCCATCCGCTGGTGCGCGACGAGGACGACGGAGAGCTGCGCCCGGCCTCGTGGCCGGAGGCGTTCGCGGTCGCGGCGCGTGGGCTGCAGGCCGCCAGGGGTGCGGTCGGTGTCCTCACCGGTGGTCGGCTGACAGCCGAGGACGCCTACGCGTACTCCACCTTCGCCCGCGCCGCGCTGGGAACCAACGACATCGACTTCCGGGCTCGTCCGCACTCCGCCGAGGAGGCCGACTTCCTCGCCTCCACCGTCGTCGCAGGCAGCTCGGCGGACGCCGCCCGGGAGACCACCTATGGCGACCTCGAGAAGGCCAGGAAGGTCGTGCTGGTCGGCTTCGAGCCCGAGGACGAGTCGCCCATCGTCTTCTTGCGGCTGCGCAAGGCGTCACGGCATGCCACGCGGGTGTTCTCGTTGGCGCCTTTCGCCTCCCGCGGGCTGGAGAAGATGCACGGCACCCTGATCCGGGTGGCACCGGGCGACGAGCCGGCGGCCATCGAGGACCTAGGCCTCGGGGGGCAGGGTCGGCTCGGGTCGGCCCTCGACAGTGCCGACGTGATCCTCGTCGGCGAGCGGATGGCCATGGTGCCCGGTGCCCTGTCGGCGGTCGCCGCCCTGGCGAGTACGACGGGCGCGCGACTGGCGTGGGTCCCGCGCCGGGCCGGCGACCGGGGGGCCGTCGAGACCGGATGTCTCCCGAACCTGCTTCCCGGCGGGCGCCCCGTGTCGGACCCCGCAGCACGTGTCGACGCCGGTGCGGCGTGGGGGGTGGCCTCGCTGCCCGACCAGCCCGGCCGGGACGGCGACGCGATCATCCGTGCCGCAGTGGCGGGGGAGATCCGCGCCCTGGTCATCGGCGGGGTCGAGCTCGCCGACCTGCCGGACCCGGTGGCCGCGGTCACCGCGGTAGAGAGGGCGCAGTTCGTGGTCAACCTCGAGGTCCGGGCCAGTGAGGTCTCCCCGCTCGCCGATGTGGTGTTCCCGGTCGCTCCGGTGACCGAGAAGGCCGGCAGCTTCGTCGACTGGGAGGGCAGGGTCCGGGTCTTTGGCACCATTTTCGCGCATCCGGGTTCGCTGCCCGACCTCCGGGTGCTCGCCGGCATCGCCGAGGAGATGGGCGTGCACCTCGGCTTCCGCACCGTCGACCAGGCGCGTGCGCAGATGACCGAGTTCGGTCCCTGGGACGGGGAGCGACCCCCCGCACCCACGGTGTCCCCCATGACGTCCCCAATGACGTCCCCAATGACGTCCCCAATGACGTCCCCAATGACGTCCCCAGCAACATCCACAGGGACCGGTCCGACCGAGGGGGTGAGCGGGCACGTCCTGGCTACGTGGAAGCAACTCATCGACGACGGCCGGATGCTTGACGGCGAGGACTACCTGAAGGCAACCGCCCGCAAGCCTGTCGCACTCGTCTCGGTGGCTACCCTGTCAAGCCTCGGCCTGGCGGAGGGGGAACCGGTAGCGATCGTCAACGGCGACCGGCGGGTGACTCTCCCGGTGGCCTCGGGGGACCTGCCCGACGGCGTGGTGTGGGCGCCGGCGAACTCGGCGGGCGTGTCCCTGCTGCGTGACCTCGGCGCCGGCGCGGGTGCCGTCGTAGGACTTGAAGGAGGCCGCGGATGACCACCGGCCTGGTGACCCAGGCGACCTTGGCGGCCGAGGGCCTGTCCGCGTTCGGCAAGGACCCATGGTGGCTGGTCCTGATCAAGGCCCTGTTGATCTTCGTGCTGCTCGTGCTGCTGACGCTGTTCAACATCTGGTTCGAGCGTCGTGTCGTGGGTCGCATGCAGCACCGCCCCGGACCCAACGTGCATGGTCCGTTCGGACTGCTCCAGAGCCTTGCGGACGGCGTGAAGCTCGCGTTGAAGGAAGACATCATCCCGAAGGCGGCCGACAAGGTCGTCTACCTGCTCGCCCCGATCATGGCCGTGATCCCGGCCTTCCTGGCCTGGTCGGTGATCCCCCTCGGTCCCGAGGTCGATGTTCCGTTCACCGACATCACCACACCCTTGCAGCTGACCGACATGCCGGTCGCCGTCCTGTTCATCCTGGCGGTGTCGTCGGTAGGTGTCTACGGGATCGTGCTCGGCGGATGGTCGTCCGGGTCGACGTACTCCCTGCTCGGCGGGCTGCGCAGCTCGGCGCAGGTGATCTCCTACGAGGTCGCGATGGGCCTCTCGCTCGTCGCCGTCTTCCTCTACGCAGGGTCGATGTCGACCTCGGAGATAGTCGAAGCCCAGGGAGACCTCTGGTTCGGTCTGATCCTTGTCCCGTCCTTCGCGATCTTCGTGATCTCGATGGTCGGAGAGACGAACCGGGCGCCGTTCGACCTCGCCGAGGCAGAGGGTGAGCTCGTCGCGGGTTTCCACACCGAGTACAGCTCGTTGAAGTTCGCGCTGTTCTTCCTTGCCGAGTACATCAACATGGCAACCGTCTCGGCGCTCGCCACCACGTTGTTCCTCGGCGGCTGGCGCGCCCCGTGGCCGCTGTCGATCTGGGACGGCGCCAACCAGGACTACTGGCCGGTGCTGTGGTTCATGGCCAAGGTGATCGGCTTCATCTTCTTCTTCATCTGGCTGCGCGGATCGCTTCCGCGGCTGCGCTACGACCAGTTCATGAAGCTCGGCTGGAAGGTGCTGCTGCCGATCTCGCTGGCGTGGATCGTGGCCGTGTCGGTGATCCGCTCGATCAGTCTCGAGGGCGGGCTCAACCGGACCTACCTGCTGGTGGCCATCGGGGTCGTCGCGGTGATGTTCCTGGTGTTGTTCTTCTTCGGCAGCGACGAGGAGGACGACGAGCCGGACGCAGGCGTCGGCGTCGAGGGCGACGACTTCGACGCTTTCGCCGGGGGATACCCGGTCCCGCCGATGCCCGGCCGGTCGATCGGCGAGCGAGCGGAGGAGCGTTAGGAAATGGCAACCATCAAGGAACAGTTCTGGGATCCCGTCGCGGGTTTCGGTGTCACCTTCCGGACCATGTTCAAGAAGACCGTCACCTATCAGTACCCGTTCGAGAAGCGGCCCACCGCCCCACGCTTCCACGGACGGCACCAGCTCAACCGCTGTCCCGACGGCCTGGAGAAGTGCATCGGCTGCGAGCTGTGTGCCTGGGCGTGCCCCGCAGACGCGATCTACGTCGAAGGCGCCTCCAACACCCCCGACGGGCGGTTCGCCCCCGGAGAGCGGTACGGACGCGTCTACCAGATCAACTATCTGCGGTGCATCCTCTGTGGACTCTGCATCGAGGCCTGTCCGACGCGCGCGCTGACGATGACCAACGAGTACGAGCTGGCCGACAACAACCGGGCCGACCTGATCTATGAGAAGCAGGACCTGTTGGCGCCGTTGCTGCCGGGCATGGAGAAGCCTCCGCACGCGATGTACCTCGGGGAGGACGAGACCGACTACTACCGCGGCTCGTTCAAGGCGCAGCCTTCCGGCGGCGGGGCGTCTGAGAACGGGGAGAAGCGGTGATCGGTTTCTGGATCCTGGCGCCGGTGATGGTGGCCGCCGCGATCGGCATCCTCTTCGCTCGCAAGGCCGTGCACGCGGCGCTGCTGCTTGCCGTGGTGATGATCGCTCTGGCGGTGATGTACGCCCTCCAGGACGCACCGTTCCTGTTCGCTGTCCAGATCGTCGTCTACACCGGCGCGATCTTGATGCTCTTCCTGTTCGTGCTGATGCTCGTCGGTGTCGACGCCTCGGACTCTGTCGTGGAGACGATCAAGGGGCAGCGGCTGATGGCCACTATCGTCGGCCTGTTGTTCGGGCTGGTCCTGGTGGTCGGCGTCGCACAGGTCTCGTTGGGTGCGGTGACCGGCCTGGACGAGGCCAACGCCGAGGGGAACGTGCCCGCGCTGGCCTCGCTGCTTTTCTCGCGCTACGTCTTCGCATTCGAAGCGACCAGCGCCCTTTTGATCACCGCCGCGATCGGCGCCATGGTGCTCGCCCATCGGGAGCGCCTGACACCCAAGATCGGCCAGTCCGAGCGGGCCGCGCAACGGATGCGGGACTACACCGAGCACGGCAAGCCGCTGACGCCGCTCCCGACGCCCGGTGTCTTCGCGCGTCACAACGCGGTGGACACCCCTGCCCTGCTTCCCGACGGGACGGCCGCCCCCACCTCGGTCTCGCGCGTGCTGTCCGCCCGCGGAACGGTCCGCTCGGCCCCAGCCCTCGCCGACGACATCGAGGAGTTCATCACCTCACTCGGACATGGGGAGGACACCTCTCGCGCAGAAGACTCCGCCGAAGGGGGATCGGGACCCCTCGGCCCGATCGCGGGGGATCCCAGCCAGCAAGGTGACAGCCAGCAGGGTGACAGCCAGCAGGGTGACAGCCAGCAGGGTGACAGCCGGTGAGCGCCACGCCTTTCATCGTCCTGTCGGCGATCCTGTTCACGATCGGCTGCGTGGGGGTGCTCACCCGGCGCAACGCCATCGTCGTGTTCATGTGCATCGAGCTGATGCTGAACGCGTCCAACCTGGCGTTGGTCACCTTCGCCCGAGCCCACGGAAACCTCGAGGGACAGGTCGCGGCATTCTTCGTCATGGTCGTTGCGGCGGCAGAGGTCGTCGTCGGGCTTGCGATCATCATGACCATCTTCCGCACGCGTCGCTCGGCCTCGGTCGACGACGCGAGCCTGCTGAAGTACTAGGAGGGGAAGGTCGTGAACGTCCTGGCATCGCCCTGGCTGGCCGAGCAGTCCGCCGTGCCCGTCGTCGAGCCGGTGCCGGCTGACGGCGCGTTCTCGCTGTTGTGGCTGATCATTGCCCTGCCCGCTCTCGGTGCCGCACTGCTGCTCCTGGGCGGCCGGCGTACTGACGCCTGGGGCCATCTGGTCGGCTGCGCCACTGTGCTCGCCTCGTTCGTGATCGGCGTGATCACGTTCGTCGCGCTGCTCGGACGCGCGGAGGACGACCGGTCCGTCGAACAGCACCTCTACACCTGGGTCGAGGCCGGCAGCTTCCGGGTCGACGCGGGGATCCTCTACGACCCGCTTGCGGCGTTGTTCGTCCTGTTGATCACCGGTGTCGGCGGACTGATCCACGTGTACTCCGTGGGCTACATGGACCATGACGTGCGACGCCGCCGGTTCTTCGGCTACCTGAACCTGTTCGTCGCCGCGATGCTGGTGTTGGTGCTGGCCGACAACTACCTGGCCGTGTTCCTCGGCTGGGAGGGAGTGGGCCTCGCGTCGTACCTCCTGATCGGCTTCTGGCAGCACAAGCCCTCAGCCGCGGTCGCGGCGAAGAAGGCGTTCGTGGTGAACCGCGTCGGCGACATCGGGATGGCGCTGGGGATCATGCTGCTGTTCGTCACGTTCGGCAGCACGTCTTTCAGCGACGTGTCGGAGTTCGCCGCCGACGCGTCCGACGGCGCACTCACCGCCCTCGGACTGCTCTTTCTGCTGGCGGCCTGCGGGAAGTCCGCACAGGTTCCGTTGCAGTCGTGGCTGCTCGACGCGATGGAGGGCCCCACCCCGGTGTCGGCGCTGATCCACGCAGCCACGATGGTGACCGCAGGGGTCTACCTGGTCACCCGCTCGAACTTCATCTACGAGAACGCGCCGGTCGCACAGACCGCTGTGGTCATCGTCGGCGCGGTCACGCTGCTGTGGGGCGCTGTCATCGGCTGCGCCAAGGACGACATCAAGAAGGTCCTGGCCGGGTCGACGATGAGCCAGATCGGCTACATGATGCTAGCCGCGGGCCTCGGTGTCGCCGGCTACGCGTTCGCGATCTTCCACCTGCTGATGCACGGGTTCTTCAAGGCCAACATGTTCCTGGGCGCCGGCTCGGTGATGCACGCGATGGGTGACGACGTGGAGATGCGCCACTACGGCGCACTGCGGAAGCTGCTGCCGGTCACCTTCCTGACGTTCGCGGTGGGTTACCTGGCGATCATCGGGTTCCCCGGTTTCTCCGGGTTCTGGTCCAAGGACAAGATCATCGAGGTCGCGTTCGCGGACAACCTGATCGTCGGACTGGCCACCCTGCTGGGCACCGGAATCACCGCTTTCTACATGACGCGGCTGATGCTGATGACGTTCTTCACCTCCAAGCGCTGGGAGGCGGGCGCGGACCCGCAGGAGTCGCCGAAGGTGATGACCGTGCCGCTGATCGTGCTGGCGGCCCTGTCCATGGTCGGTGGCCTCCTGCTGTTCGGCGACTGGATCGTGGACTGGCTCGCGCCGGTCGTCGGGGTCGAGGAGCACCATGACGGGCCGGTGTCGGCGCTCGTGATGACACTGATCATCGTCGCGGTCGTGGCTGCCGGCGTCGGGCTGGCATGGGTCCTCGTCGGCAGGCGCGAAGTCCCGCGTGAGGCGCCTGGGTCCGTCTCGGTCTTCGCTCGGGCTGCCCGCGCGGACCTGTACGGCGACGCGATCAACGAGGGCCTGTTCATGCGCCCCGGCGACCGGTTCGTCGGCGGGCTGGACACCTTCGACCGGTCCGGCCTCGACGGGGCCGTGAACGGGACAGCCGCGACGTTCGGCGGCATGTCGGGCCGGATGCGCCGCTTGCAGAACGGTTTCGTGCGCTCCTACGCCCTGTCCCTGTTCGGCGGCGCGCTGCTGGTACTGCTCGCGTTGCTGGTGGTGAACCTGACATGAGCTTTCCATGGTTGACCGTTCTGATGGCTGTGCCGCTGCTCGGTGCTGTGGTGGTGACGTTCCTCCCCAAGCGCGGGACGGGCGCATTGACCAAGCAGGTCGCCCTCGGCACCTCCCTGGTCGCCCTGGCCCTCGCCGCGGTCGTAGGCGTTCTCTACGACGTGGGTGGCGACAGGTTCCAGTTCAGCGAGGAGCACGAGTGGATCGAGGCGTTCGGCGCCCACTACGCGCTCGGTGTGGACGGGATCGGGCTGACCCTGGTGCTGCTCACGGCGATCCTGACGCCGGTCGTCATCCTGGCCTCCTGGAACGACGCGGACCCTTCACCGGGCTCAGGACCAGCCCCGGCTCGGTGGAGCGTGAACTCGTTCTTCGCCTGGATGCTGGCGCTGGAGGGTCTGGCGATCGGCGTCTTCGCTGCCACCGACGTCTTCTTGTTCTACGTCTTGTTCGAGGCGACGCTGATCCCGGTCTACTTCCTGATCGGTGGCTTCGGCGGCCCCCGCCGGTCCTACGCGGCCGTGAAGTTCCTGATCTACTCCCTGTTCGGCGGGCTGCTCATGCTCGGTTCCGTGGTAGGGCTCTACGTGGTCTCCGCAGACTCCGAGACCGGCCCGACCTACCTGCTCTCGGAGCTCAGCGCGATCCCGATGGACGAGAGCGTCGGCCGCTGGCTGTTCCTCGGCTTCTTCATCGCCTTTGCGGTCAAGGCCCCGATGTTCCCCGTGCACACATGGCTGCCGGACGCGGCGCAGCAAGGAACTCCGGGCACGTCCGTGTTGCTGGTGAGCATCCTGGACAAGATCGGCACGTTCGGCATGATCCGGTTCTGCCTGGGTCTGTTCCCGGAGGCGTCACAGTGGGCCACGCCCGTCGTACTCGTGCTGGCCGTCGTGTCGGTGCTGTACGGCGCGCTGCTGGCCATCGGTCAGGACAACATCCCGCGCCTGATCGCCTACACGTCCATCTCCCACTTCGGTTTCATCGTGCTCGGCATCTTCGTGATGAACAGCTACGGGCAGACCGGCTCCACGCTCTACATGTTCAACCACGGGCTGTCGACCGCCGCGCTGTTCCTGGTGACCGGCTTCCTCATCCGACGCCGCGGGTCGCAGCTGATCAGTGACTTCGGCGGAGTGGAGAAGGTGGCTCCGGTCCTGGCAGGCATCTTCCTGGTCGCCGGCCTCTCCTCGCTGTCGCTGCCAGGTCTCTCGCCGTTCGTCTCGGAGTTCCTGGTGCTGGTCGGGGCGTTCGCCTACAACTGGTGGTTCGCGGTCTTCGCCACGCTCGGCATCGTGCTGGCAGCCATCTACATCCTGTTGATGTACCAACGCACGATGACGGGTCCACCCCGGCCGGAGACCGCGCTGATGGGCGACCTCAACTTGCGAGAGGTCTCCGCGCTCGCCCCACTGCTCGTCCTGATCGTGCTGCTCGGCTTCTACCCGAGGCCGCTTACGGCGATCATCAACCCCGCGGTCGGGGCCACGTTGGAACAGGTCGGGGTCTCTGATCCCAGACCGGAAGCTGTGGAGGTCGACCCGTGATATCCGCTGCCGAGTTTCAGGCGCCGAGCTTCGAGTACAGCCTGCTCTCGCCTCTGTTGATCATGTTCGGGGTCGCGGTTGCCGGGGTGCTCGTCGAGGCGTTCCTCCCACGGCCGCTGCGCTACCTCGCCCAGGTCCTGCTCTCGGTTCTGGGCGTCATCGGCGCGCTGGTCGCAACGGTGATCGTCGGGCTGAACCTGGAGCCGCTGGCCGGTGGGTCGGCGCAGGGCTCGGTGACCGCCGAGGGGGCCATCGCGGTCGACGGACCCTCCATCTTCATCTGGGGCACGGTGCTGGTGTTCTCGCTGATCAGCGTCCTGCTGTTCGCCGAGCGCCACCTCGAGCGCGGCGTACTCTCCTTCGCCGGTCAGGCCGCCGCGCTCCCGGGCACCGAGGCCGAGCGTGAGGCGTCCACCCGGGGGCTCGAGCACACCGAGGTCTTCCCGCTGATGATGTTCGCCGTCGCCGGAATGATGCTGTTCCCGGCGTCGAACGACCTGCTCACGATGTTCGTGGCGCTCGAAGTGCTTTCGCTGCCGCTCTACCTGTTGTGCGGACTCGCGCGTCGGCGTCGCCTGCTCAGCCAGGAAGCCGCGTTGAAGTACTTCATGCTCGGCGCGTTCAGCTCCGGTTTCTTCATCTACGGCGTCGCCTTGGTCTACGGGTACGCCGGGTCGATGAACTTCGCCGATATCAGCGAGGCCGTCTCCGGACGCGCCAGTGGTGAAGCCCTGCTCCTCGGGGGGATCGCGATGATGGCGGTGGGCATGCTGTTCAAGGTCAATGCCGTCCCCTTCCACGCCTGGACTCCCGACGTCTACCAGGGTGCACCCACCGCGGTGACCGCCTTCATGTCCGCGTGCACGAAGGTCGCCGCTTTCGGTGCTTTGCTGCGGTTGTTCTACGTGGCGTTCGGCGGCGCCCGCTGGGACTGGGCGCCGATGATCTGGATCATCGCGATTCTCACGATGGTGGTCGGGTCGGTGCTCGCCCTCACCCAGACCGATATCAAGCGAATGCTCGCCTACTCGTCCATAGCGCATGCCGGCTTCATCCTCACCGGTTTCGTGGGGGCGCAACGGGCCACCGAATCCGAGCTGGGTTCGCTCCAGGCGGTGTTGTTCTACCTCGTCACCTACGGTTTCACGACCATCGGTGCGTTCGCGGTGGTGACCGTCGTACGCGATGCCGGCGGTGAGGCCACCCACCTGTCCCGGTGGTCCGGCCTGGGCAAGGAGTCACCGATCGTGGCCGCGGTCTTCGCGGTGTTCCTGCTGGGTATGGCCGGGATCCCGTTGACCAGCGGCTTCACGGGCAAGTGGGTGGTGTTCACCTCGGCGTTGTCCGGTGGGGCCTGGCCGCTGGTCCTCGTCGCGGTGCTGATGAGTGCGGTGGCCGCGTTCTTCTACATCCGGGTGATCGTGCTGATGTACTTCTCCGAGCCCGTGGGTGAGGGGCCCACGGTGGCGATGCCGAGTGTGCTGACGACTATGGTGATCGCTGTGGGCTTTGCGGCAACCGTGGCCCTGGGCGTCCTTCCCGGTCCCGTCCTCGACCTGGCCGCGGCCGCCGGGGAGTTCATCCGCTAGGTCCCGCCTGTCGTGGAAAGAACGAAGGAGCAAGTCAGCGGTGTCGTCACCTTCTGCCTCGTCGTTGGCTTTGCCCATCCTCGACGCCGATCTCGAGTCGCGGCTGCGTGCGAGGATGGAGGAGGTCGAGGCCGAGCTCGAGTCGGCCATCGTGAGTGAGGCGGCCTTCGTCACCGACGCCGCGCGTCACCTGCTGCACGCCGGCGGAAAGCGCTTCCGGCCGCTCCTCGTGCTGCTGACTGCCGAGGCCGGTGATCCCGACGCTGACGGCGTGCTCACCGCCGCGTGCGTGGTCGAGCTGACCCATCTGGCCTCGCTGTACCACGACGACGTGATGGACGAGGCAGTGCTGAGGCGGGGAGCCGAGTCCGCGAACGCCCGCTGGGACAACCTGGTCGCGATCCTCACCGGTGACTTCTTGTTCTCCAAGTCCTCGGAGCTGACCGCAGAGCTCGGCGCTGACGCCGTTCGCGTGCAGGCTCGGACCTTCACCAGGCTCGTCGAGGGGCAGATCCTCGAGACGCTCGGTCCGGGGGAGGAAGAGGACCCCCTCGAGCACTACCTGCGGGTGGTCGCCGGCAAGACCGGTGCGTTGATCGCCACCTCGGCACGGTACGGAGCCAGGTTCGGTGGGGCGTCGCTCGAGGTCGAGGAGGCGTTGACGGCATACGGCGAGAAGATCGGCGCGGCGTTCCAGCTCTCCGACGACATCCTCGACATCGCCAGTGACTCCGGGGAGTCGGGGAAGACACCGGGGACCGACCTGCGCGAAGGCGTTCCCACGCTTCCTGTGCTGATCGCCGCGAGGTCCACGAACCCGGCGGATGCTCGGCTCCTCGAGCTGCTCGGAGCTGACCTGTCGGAGGACGGGCTGCACGCAGAGGCTCTCGGCTTGCTACGGACGCATCCGGCGATGGACGACGCCCGTGCCTACGTGCTGGCGCGGGCGACCGAGGCGCGTGCTCTCCTCGAGGTGCTGCCCGAAGGACCGGTCCGCGACGCGCTGGACGCGTTCGCCGAGGTCGTGGCCACCCGCACCAGCTGAGTACATCCCCGCAGCAATTAGAGCAAAGCAAAGTAAAACGAATAAATAGGACTTAACCCATGAAACATGGACCCAGCCACTCACACACTTACCCGCCGTCGAACACTTCGAATCCTCGGGGGGGCGATCGGGGGCACCGCCTTGATCGGGGCTTCCCCCGGGTTCGCCTTCCCGGCGTCGGCCAAGACCCCGGCGTTGACCCTGGCGTTAGACAAGCTCTCTTACCTAGAGGGCGAGCTGATGACGCTGCGCGTCACCGAGAACCTGGTGCACCGTCGGATCCGTGTCACCGACAGCACGGGCACAAAGTGGACAGAGGTGAGGCACAACGGCAGGACCGTCGTCTACACCGCTGTCCCCGGCGCCAGTGGCGCCGGGGTGAACACGGTGAACGTCAGGCTCAAGCGCACCACCGACGGGTCAAAGGTGCACGCGGTCGCGACGTACTTCCTGGTCGGCGATCAGGAGTGGATGCCCCGCTTCGCCGGGGACCGCAGGGACCGGGTGATGGTCGGGATGGCGGTCACCGACAAGCACAACAGCAACCTTCGGTGGGACCACGCCATGGGCCTGATGCCGACCGCCGGGCAGTACGTGTCGGTGCGCAGGTGCTTCGTCCCGAACTGGATCAGCAAGGCCACCATCGACAAGTGGGCGGACTGGGCCGAGTCCCAGGGTGTCTACCCGGTGATCAGCTTCAAGGTCCCCGGCAACGACTGGGCCGGAGTGGCGGCAGGCGCGTACGACCTCGACCTGCTCTGCGCCATCTTGGAGGCCCGGGGCGTGGCTGGCCGTGCTCCGGTGTGTGTCGCGGTCCACCACGAGCCGTCCGGCGACGGCGACCTGGCGGTCTGGGCACGGATGCAGGAGTACCTCAGCAACCGGTTCGCGCCGTGTAGCGACGTGTTCTGCTTCTCCAGCATCAGCAACGGCTACGACTGGGGACCGCACCGTGGCGGCAAGGGAGAGGTCGCCAAGATGTACCCCAGGAGCCTGATCGACACGCTGAACCGCAACCGGCACATCCTGGCTTGCGACACCTACGACTCCGGCGACTCGACCAAGCTCGACTACATGCAGTACGACCGGACGTCCCTCAAGATCGCCGGTTTCGTGGAATGGGCCCGCGCGCAAGGTGTCCAGCGGGTCGGCCTGGGTGAGTTCGGCTGCCATGACGATGTCGACATCGACAGGTGCTGGGAACTCATCGACACCAACCGCGACCTGTTCGCCTACGCCTGCCACTTCAACTCAGGGCAGAACTCCCGCGCCGACTGGCGGATGATCCCACAGGGCTACGCCTCCGACCCGGCGGTCACGTCCTACGTCGACATGGGGGGCTCCGCGGCATCGGCGAAGAGACTTGTGGCCGGCCAGAGAATGTTCACCGCCTCCGCCGCCGCTCGCAACTAGAGCGCGCTCGCCTGGACGGCGAGTCTCAGCTGACGACGGCGGTGGTTGACCGACTCGAAGGTGAAGATCGCCAGCGCGATCCACACCAGGACGTACCCTGCCAGACGTATCGCGGGCATGGCTTCGTCGAAGATGAAGACGCCCAGGACGAACTGGATGCTGGGGGCGAGGTACTGCAGCAGGCCCAGCGTGGTCATCGAGACCCGGGTGGCGGCCGCTCCGAAACAGATCAGCGGGATCGCGGTGACGATACCGGTGCTGACCAGCAGCCACGCGTGCCCGGAGCCCGCGGCGCCGAACGACGACTGGCCCTGGCTCCCCAGCGCGATGATGTACCCGAGCGCGATCGGGGCGATCAGCATGGTCTCGAACGCGAGGCCCTCCACCGCGCCCGCGTTCGCCTTCTTCTTCGCCAGGCCATAGCTGCCGAACGAGAACGCCAGCACCAGTGCCACCCACGGCGGTCGGCCGAGCTCAACGGTGAGCCCGACCACCGCGGCGCCGGCGATTGCCATCGCCACCCACTGCCACGCCCGCAGCTGCTCTCCGAGAATGAACACGCCCATCAGCACCGTCACCAGCGGGTTGATGAAGTAGCCAAGGGACACCTCGACGACAAAGCCGTTGTTCACCCCCCAGATGAAGCCGGCCCAGTTGATCGAGATCACCACCGCGCCGAGACCAAGAATGCTCCGCGTGCGCGGGTTGGCCAGGATCGCCCCGAACTGTGCGCGGCGACGGAGGATGAACACCAGCGCCACCATCACGGCCAACGACCAGAACACCCGGTGGGCCAGGATCTCGACCGCCCCGGCCGGTGCCAGGAGCGTCCAGTAGAGCGGGAAGACACCCCACATGGTGTACGCCGCGGCTCCGAGGAGGAAGCCTCGCCGAGTGTCTACCACGGTTGCAGGCTAACGGAAGCGTAAGGATCAAACAAACCGTTTGCTGCTGACATGAGGGGCTGTCAGACGACCGTCCAGGTGTCCCCGCTGTTCAGCAGACCGGTCAGTGCGTCCGAGGTCTCGTCAGCGCCCGCCTCGGCCGTGTTGATCTGCTCACGCGCAAGGTCGTCGTAGGTCGGGTGCTCGACCTGCCGGAAGATCCCGATCGGCGCCTGGTTGAGATAGCCGGCGTCGGTGAGCCGGGAGAGTGCGAACGCGGTGGTGGAGTCGGCGGCGTGCGCGTCGTGGACGAGCAGGGCGTCCTCGCCCACGTCGGCCACGTCGGCGACCTTGACCGATCCGGTGACTTGGTCCCGGACGATGCCCTTGGCGCCGTCGGCGCCGAACCGGATCGGCTCATCGTGCACGAGCGGGATGATCGCGGTCTGCTTGGTCTCGGGATCCTTGATCGCGTCGAAGGCTCCGTCGTTGAAGATCGGGCAGTTCTGGAAGATCTCCACCAGCGCCGTGCCGCGGTGGGCGGCCGCGGCCGAGAGAACCGAGGTGAGGTGCTTGCGGTCCGAGTCGATGGTGCGCGCCACGAACGTTCCCTCGGCGCCGAGAGCCAGCGAGACCGGGTTGAACGGGTTGTCCAAGGACCCCATCGGGGTGGACTTAGTGACCTTGCCCAGCTCCGAGGTGGGGGAGTACTGGCCCTTGGTCAGGCCGTAGATCCGATTGTTGAACAGCAGGATGGTCATGTTCACGTTGCGCCTCAGCGCGTGGATCAGGTGGTTGCCACCGATCGAGAGCGCGTCGCCGTCGCCGGTGACGACCCACACGGACAGGTCGCTGCGCGAGGTGGCGAGACCGGTCGCGATCGCCGGTGCGCGGCCGTGGATCGAATGCATGCCGTACGTGTCGAGGTAGTAGGGAAACCGCGAAGAGCAGCCGATCCCCGAGACGAACACGATGTTCTCTCGCCTCAGGCCCAGGTCGGGAAGGAAGCCCTGGACCGCGGCGAGCACGGCGTAGTCACCGCAGCCGGGGCACCAGCGGACCTCCTGGTCGCTGGTGAACTCCTTGCGGTTCTGCGGAGCTTCTGCGACCGGAACGCTGGCCAGTCCGCTGGAGAGTCCGGGGAACGGCAGCTCCGTATGGGTCATCTCACTGCCTCCTTGTGCGCATCGACTGTGTCTGCGTTCAGCGGGGCGTCGTCGGCGGCGTGGGCGGTTGCCTCCACCAGGTCGGTGATCGCGTCGGCTAGTTCGGCTGCGCGCAACGGCAGGCCACGCACGTGGTTGTAGCCCACGACATCGACGAGGTACTTCGCGCGGAGCAGCATCGAGAGCTGCCCGAGGTTCATCTCCGGCACCATCACCGCGTCGTACCGCTTGAGCACCTCGCCGAGGTCCTTGGGGAACGGGTTGAGGTGGCGCAGATGTGCCTGAGCGACGAAGACTCCGGTCTTGCGGACCTGACGCACCGCGGCGCCGATCGGGCCGTACGTCGACCCCCACCCCAGCACGAGCACGCGGGACCCTTGACTGTCATGGGCGGTGGGATCGTCGACGTAGGTCGGCGGGATCGACTCGGCGATCCGCTCCACCTTGGCCTGACGGGTGCGCACCATGAAATCGTGGTTGGCCGGCTCGTAGGAGATGTTGCCGCTTCCGTCCACCTTCTCCAGCCCACCGACACGGTGCTCGAGCCCCGCGGTCCCCGGGACCGCCCAGGGGCGGGCGAGGGTCGCCTCGTCTCGCAGGTAGGGCCAGAACTCGTCGCCCTTCTTTCCGGTGTGGTTCGGCTCGGTGGCGAACGCGGGGTCGATCGGCGGCAGGTCGGCCACGTCCGGGATCCGCCACGGCTCCGAGCCGTTGGCAAGGTTCCCGTCGGAGAGCAGCACCACCGGCGTCCGGTAGGTGATCGCGATGCGTACCGCCTCCACTGCCGCGTCGAAGCAGTCCGTAGGTGACTGGGGGGCGATGACGGGGACTGGCGACTCGCCGTTGCGCCCGAACATCGCTTGGAGAAGGTCGGCCTGCTCGGTCTTGGTGGGCAGTCCCGTGGACGGCCCACCGCGCTGCACGTCGATCACCAGCAGCGGCAGCTCCATCATCACGCCGAGGCCGATGGTCTCCGACTTCAACGCCAGGCCGGGACCCGAGGTCGTGGTGACTCCGAGCGCACCTCCGAACGCAGCCCCGAGCGCGGCGCCGACACCGGCGATTTCGTCCTCGGCCTGGAACGTGGTGACACCGAAACGCTTGTGCTTGCTCAGCTCGTGAAGGATGTCGGAGGCGGGGGTGATCGGGTAGGAACCCAGGAACAACGGCAGCCCGGACTGCGTCGACCCGGCGATCAGGCCGTAGGAGAGTGCAAGGTTGCCGGTGATGTTGCGGTAGGTGCCGGGGTTCATCGGCGCCGGCTTGATTTCGTACTGCACGACGAACGCCTCGGTGGTCTCGCCGAAGAACCAGCCGGCCTTGAACGCGGTGACGTTGGCGTCCCGGATGTCGGCAACCCTCGCGAACCGCTTCTCCAGGAAGTCGATCGTCGGCTCGGTGGGCCGACCGTACATCCATGACAACAGACCGAGCGCGAACATGTTCTTCGCCCGGCTCGCGTCCTTGCGGGACAGACCGAACTCCTTGACCGCCTCTACCGTCATCCCGGTCAGGTCGAAGTCGTGCACGAAGTACTCGTCGAGAGCGTCGGTGTCGAGTGGGTTCTCCGGGTACCCCGCCCGCTTCAGGTTTCGGCTGGTGAAGTCGTGGCTGTCGACGATGATCGATGCGCCCTTCTTGATGTCACCGAGGTTCGCTCTCAGGGCTGCCGGGTTCATCGCGACTAGCACGTCAGGGGAGTCTCCCGGGGTGAGGATGTCGTGGTCGGCGAAGTGCACCTGGAAGGACGACACGCCAGGGAGGGTCCCGGCTGGTGCGCGGATCTCGGCGGGGAAGTTGGGTAACGTCGACAGGTCGTTGCCGAAGCTTGCGGTCTCCTGGGTGAACCGGTCACCGGTGAGCTGCATGCCGTCGCCGGAGTCGCCGGCGAAACGAATGATGACGCGGTCGAGCTGCTTGACCTGTTTGGTCACGCTTGTCGCCTTCTTTCCTTGGGCACTGCCGTGCGTGGGGCGGGCCCATGTATAGACCTGAGGTGTGCCTCCCCTTCATGCTACGACCGCGCTCAACGAAAACCGCGCCAAGTCCAGATCACGGTCGCGCCTCCTTGGGGAGCTCGAGATCCTCGGGAAGGCAACACCCATGGGCGTCGCGGACCTCGATCGCGCACAGGTAGTCGTCCAGGTCAGGTCGGTGACGCAGGAACTTCTGTAATGGCCGGAACCGCCGATCGAAGTCATTTGGTCCTGGAGACGGTCCCCACAATCTGGTCGACCGGGACGTCCTGAGTGCCAAGGTCGGACCAGCGCCCGTCGCCGAGTGCGTCGAGACTCAGCGTGAGCGGCATCACCGCGGACAGGTCCCTGTCCGGGCTTCGAGCCGCACTCCGGCCGCGTCTGCGCTCGTGCGTGAAGCCGCCCATCTCACCAGTGTGCCAGGAAGTGGGCGACTGATCGTGGGCGATCAGGACCAGTGCACGACAACTTTGTCGCCGACACCCACCTGGTCGAACAACGACTGGATCGCGGCATAGTCGCGCACGTTCACACAACCGTGCGATGCGCCGCTGTAGCCGGTGGCGGCGAAGTCGGGGGAGTAGTGCACCGCCTGTCCCCCGCTGAAGAACATCGCGTAGGGCATCGGGGTATCGTAGAGCGAGGAGACGTGGTCGATCGACTTGTAGGAGACGTAGAACTCGCCCTCATCGGTGGGCAGCTCGTCGGATCCGAAGCGTACCTCCACGGTCGTTTGCACCGACCCGTCGATCACCCACTGGAGGCTGTTGCTCGACTTGTCGATGCACAGCGCACGTCCGGTCAGGCAGCGTGGGTCGAGTGCTGACCCGGAGGCCACCGGCACGGGTGTGGGTTCCCGGTTGAGCAGCTCGTCCTCGGTCGGCTCGGTGGTCATCTCCAGAAGGCGGTCCAGGGTGCGCTGGTCGACCTCGCCGGTGGACGGGATCTCGCGCTTGACCTGGAAGCCCGAGACCGCAGCGGTCGTCGTCTCGCCGTAGTAGTCGGTCACGTCGGGAGTGAACCAGGCGATCTGTTTCAACCGGGCCTGAAGCTCGCGCACCTCCGCGCTCGAGTCTCCAGGTCCCATGATCCTCGGACCCGGAGTCAGCCGGTTGTGCATCTCGTCGTCGGTGGGCTTACGCGACATGGCCACGACGCGCTTCCAGGTGCGGCGCTCGACGGTCCCGGTCTTCTCGAACCCACGCTTGCCCTGGAAACCGAGCACCGCCTGCGCGGTCACCCGGTCGTAGGTGCCGGTGATGTCCGGTGCGTACCATTCCAGCTGCTTCAGCCGCGACTGCAGCTCGCGGACCCCGACGCCTCTGTCCCCGCGGTCGAAGAGCGGCTTCGGCTCCGGCTTGGCCTTCAGCGTCGGCGAACTGACCACCTCCTGGGAGTCGTCGGACCGAGCATCGTCCTGGGCCTGGTTCTGGGCACCTGAGGTGGTAGCGGTGACATCGGCGAGCTGGAGCACGCCGTACGCCGCACTCACTGCCACAATCACGGCCAGCAGCGATGCGGTGATCGCCGAGCCGATCCTTGTTCCCCGCCCCATTCGTCCTCCACCCGAGTCGACCCCAGCACGGTACCGGCTCATCGGCCGACAAGCGAAACGGCGAGCCGCGGGGTGCGCAGCCGTCCCTGCGCGAGGCCCGTCGGAGCCCTAGACTCTGCCGGGTGGCGGACTACTACTCGGCCTACTTGCCGCTCCTGACGATTCTGGTGATCGGCGTCCTCCTGGTGATCGCCATGTTCACCGGCAACCGGCTGCTGCGCCCCACCCACGCGACACCGCAGAAGCTGCTCACCTACGAGTGCGGCGTCGATCCAGTCGGTGAGGGGTGGGCGCAGAGCCACGTCCGCTACTACGTCTACGCGTATCTCTACGTGATCTTCGCCGTGGACGCGGTCTTCCTCTTCCCGTGGGCGACGGTGTTCGCTGGGCTCGGCTGGGTCTCGGTCGGCGAGATGGGTGTATTCATCGGGTTCATCGCGGTCGGCCTGGTCTATGCCTGGCGCAAGGGGGTGCTGACGTGGACGTAGAGCTCGGTATGCCGTCGATCGGCGGGCTGGCGAAGGTGGCGCCGAAGCCGGCGCGCTACCTGTTGAACTGGGGCCGGAAATACTCCTTGTGGGTGTTCAACTTCGGGCTGGCCTGCTGCGCGATCGAGTTCATCGCCACTTCGATGGCACGCCACGACTTCATCCGGCTCGGTGTGATCCCCTTCGCACCCGGTCCCCGCCAGGCCGACCTGATGGTCGTGTCCGGGACGGTGACCGACAAGATGGCGCCGGCCATCAAACGGCTCTACGAGCAGATGCCCGAGCCGAAGTACGTCATCTCGTTCGGCTCCTGCGCGAACTCGGGCGGCCCCTACTGGGACTCGTACTGCGTGACCAAGGGTGTGGACCAGATCATCCCCGTCGACGTCTACGTTCCGGGCTGTCCCCCGCGACCGGAGGCGCTCCTGCAGGGGATCTTGAAGCTTCAGGAGAAGATCGACGGCGAGAACCTGGTCGAGCGGTACCGCACCAACGACGCGGCCTCGCTGACCCGTGGCATCGTCGCGCCACCTCCCGGAGCGATCACATGAGGCGGCGGTCGGCAACTCTGTGGCCCGGACGAGTCCGCGCCGCGTTCGCGGAGACGTTCGGTGAGAACGCGAGCGTGGACGACGGGTTCGGCCCGATCACCGTCGACGTGCCGGCCGACGACTGGGAGGAGGCGCTCGAGGTCGCCCGCGACGGGCTCGACTGCACGTTCTTCGACTGGTTGTCGGCCGTCGACGAGCTGGACGAGGGGTTTCGCCTCGTGTGTCATCTCGCCGACCACCGGATCGGCAGCGTCGACCACCTCGTGGTCCGCACCCTGGTGCCCCGCGACGCAGCCACGGTTCCTTCGGTCGCGCATCTTTTCGCGGGTGCCCGGTGGCACGAGCGCGAGACCCACGAGATGTTCGGCGTCGCCTTCACCGTCGACGGTGTGCCGCTGCAGCTCGAGCCGTTGTTGCTGCCCGAGAACTTCGAGGGGCATCCGCTGCGCAAGGACTTCATCCTCGCCTCGCGGGTCGCCAAGCCGTTCCCGGGCGCGAAGGAGCCGGGCGAGTCGGACAACCCGGCACTTGGGGCCGCCCCGTCGCGCCGTCGTACCCGCCCTCCCGGGGTCCCCGAGCCGGAGCAGTGGGGGCCGCGCGATGCCTGAGCTGGTCGAGGTCGTGCTGCGACTCCTGGTGGTGCTCGGCGCGTTCCTGATGGTGCCGCTGCTCGTCGGGCAGGTGGAGCACAAGGCGATGGCGCATATGCAGAGCCGGCTCGGACCGATGTACGCCGGCGGCTTCCACGGCTGGGCACAGCTGGTCGCGGACGGCGTGAAGTTCGTGCAGAAGGAGGACGTCGTCCCGGCCGCCGCGGACCGGCACGTGTTCAAGCTCGCGCCGGCGGTGGCGCTGCTGCCGTACCTAGTGGTGATGATCGCGATCCCGGTCGGGCCTGGGCTGGTCGGCCAGGAGCTCGACGTCGGGATCTTCTTCGTGCTCGCGGTGATGGGTGTGGGCGTGATCGGGACGCTGATGGGCGGCTGGTCCAGCGCAAACAAGTTCAGCCTGTTGGGCGGGATCCGGGTCGCGGCCCAGCTGGTCGCCTACGAGCTGCCGTTCATCCTGGCCGCGGCTTCGGTCGCGATGGCCGCGGGGACGCTCTCGTTGAGCGGCATCGTGATGGCGTGGTCACCGTGGTGGCTGCTCTGGCAGGCGCCGGCCGCCGTGGTGTTCTTCGTCGCCGGGCTGGCGGAGCTTCAGAGGCCGCCGTTCGACATGCCGGTCGCCGACGCCGAGCTGGTTTTCGGCCCCTACACGGAGTACGGCGGGCTCCGGTTCGCGCTGTTCATCCTCGCCGAGTACGCCGGGATCGTGGTCCTGTCCGCGCTGACGACCGTGCTGTTCCTGGGCGGATGGCACGGACCCTTCGAAGACCAGCTGGGCTGGCTATGGACGCTGACCAAGGTGTTCCTGGTCGCGTTCGTGGTGGTGTGGGTCCGCGTTGCCTACCCACGGTTTCGTGAGGACCAGCTGCAGCGGCTGGCCTGGCAGGGGCTGGTACCGCTGGTCCTCTTCCAGCTAGCGATCACAGCGGTGGGTGTGGTGATGATGCAGTGACCATGAATACCAGGAAACCGGGCGCCGTTCTCGGCGTCGGGCTGATCAAGGGCCTCGTGGTGACGATGCGCAACATGACGCGTCGCTCGGTCACCGCGCAGTACCCCGATGCGCTGCCGGAGCTTCCACCTCGCTCCCGTGGCGTGATCGCGCTGATCGAGGAGAACTGCACCTCGTGCATGCTGTGCGCGCGAGAGTGCCCGGCCTGGTGCATCTACATCGACTCGCACAAGGACACCATCCCGGCGGTGACGGAGGGTGGTAGGGACAGGAGCCGCAACGTCCTGGACCGGTTCGCGATCGACTTCTCGATCTGCATGTACTGCTCGATCTGCATCGAGGTCTGTCCCTTCGACGCGCTGCACTGGTCGCCCGAGTTCGAGTACGCCGAACTCGACATCCGCGAGCTGACCCACGAGAAGGAACGCCTTCGCGAGTGGATGTGGACCGTTCCCGCGCCGTCCGGGCTCGACGAGGGTGCGGAACCGGCGAAGGAGATCGCGGCCGCGGCGAAGGTGGCCGACCCCGCCCCGGCGCGTGAGACGTGAGCGTCGTCGAGGTCATCTTCGTGCTGCTCGGGCTGATCGCGGTCGGCTCAGCGCTGCTGGTGGTGACCACGCGGAACATGGTGCACGCGGCGCTGTGGCTGGTGGTCACACTCGGGTCCATCGCAGGCATCTACCTGCTGCTCGCTGCCGAGTTCGTGGCCTGGGTCCAGGTGCTGATCTACGTGGGCGCGGTCGTCGTACTCCTGCTGTTCGCACTCATGCTGACCAAGGCTCCGACCGGTCCGCAGGAGGGGATGAACGTCGGCCGCGTCGTGCCCGCCGCGCTCGTCGCCCTGCTCGTGGCCGTCCTGCTCGGGACGACGGTCGTGGCCGGGTTCGCCGGAGTCCACCTCGACCTCGACAACGCCGTGGTCGGATCCGCGGAGACCACCGGCCGCACCATCTTCGAGAGCTGGGTGCTGCCGTTCGAGGTGCTCAGCGTCCTGCTCCTGTCGGCGCTGGTCGGCGCGATCGTGCTCTCCCGCGGCCGCGACACCGGCGCACGGGAGGGCCGCTGATGCCGTTGTGGTGGCCGCTTCTGGTGGCCAGCCTGCTGTTCGCGATCGGGGTGTACGCGGTGTTGGTGCGCCGCAACGCCGTCCTCGTCCTGATGGGCGTCGAGCTGATGCTCAACGCCGTCAACATCAACCTGGTCGCCTTCGACGCACACTTTCGGGACGCGCTCCACGGCGGGCAGACCTTCGCCCTGTTCATCATCGTGATCGCCGCCGCCGAGATCGGGCTGGCCCTCGCGATCGTGCTGATGGTCTTCCGCACCCACGGCCACATCGACGTTGACCGGCTGCGTTCCCTTGCCGACCGCGACGAGGTGGAGGAGCCGATCGAGGTGTCCCCGGTGATGTCCCGGTGAATGTCCCAGTGAATGTCCCAGTGATGTCCCGGTGATCTGGCTGCTCGCGTTGCTCGTTGCGCTGCCGTTCGCCTGTGCGGCCATCTCGCTTCTGGTCGGTCACTCCTCAGACGCGGCCACCAAGGGCATCTCGGTCGGCGGCTCCGCGCTCGCGCTCGCGCTGGCCTGCGTCGTGGCGTTCCCGAGGCTCGGTGACGCGGTGCCGATCGGACGCGTGTTCGCGAGCACCTCCGCATCCGGCCCCGCGCTCGAGCTCTCCTTGTACGTCGACCAGCTCAGCGCGGTGATGCTGCTGCTCGCGCACACGGTTGCGTTCCTCGTCCAGGTCTACTCACTGGGCTATCTCGCCGACGATCCGCGCTACCCGTCGTACGCCGCGCTCGTCTCGGTCTTCACCGGCTCCATGGCTCTCGTGGTGGTCGCCGACGACCTCTGGGTGCTGTTGGTCGGCTGGGAGCTGATGGGCGCATGCTCCTACTTCCTGATCGCGCACCACTGGGAGCTGGAGGAGGCGCGGGCCGGTGCCGTCAAGGCGTTCTTGATGACGCGTACGGCGGACCTGGGGCTGCTGTTCGCGATCATCGTGCTGGGGGTCCGCTTCGACTCCTACCGGATCAGCACGATCATGTCGGCGATCAGCGGGGGCGGGTTCGCGCGTGACGAGCTGTGGCTCCCGGCACTGCTGCTGAGCGCCGCAGTGATCGGCAAGTCGGCGCAGTTCCCGTTGCACACCTGGCTTCCTGATGCGATGCCCGGACCGACCCCGATCTCCGCCCTGATCCACGCAGCGACGATGGTCGCCGCCGGGGTGTTCCTGGTCGCACGCGCCTATCCGCTGTTCCTGTCCGCTCCGGGCGCGTTGAACGTCCTCGCGATCGTCGCGGCGGGCACGATGTTCCTCGGTGCGCTCTACGCGCTGTTCACCCACGACCTGAAACGCGTCCTGGCCTGGTCGACGGTGAGCCAGCTGGCCTACATGTTCGGTGCCCTGGCGGTCGGCGCCTACGCCGCCGGTGTCCTGCATCTGTTGGCGCACGGCGCGTTCAAGGCGCTGCTGTTCCTGGCCGCAGGGTCCGTGGTGCATGCGGTGGGCTCGACGTCGATGTCGGCGATGGGCGGGTTGCGCGACAAGCTGCCCGACACCTTCCTCACGATGACGCTGGGCTTAGGCGCGCTGGCGGGCGTCGTACCCCTGGTGGGCTTCTTCAGCAAGGACGCCGTGATCGGCGCGACCCTGGATGCGGCCACCGGAGGACGGCTGGTGTGGCCGTGGGTGGCGTGGTTGCTGTTCTCGACCATGGTGCTGACCGCTGTGCTGACGCTCGCCTACTCGCTGCGGGCGTGGCTGCTGGTCTTCTTCGGCAACCCCTCGCCGAGCGTGGCGGCGGGACTCGTGCACGAGTCGCCCTGGAGCATGCGTGTCCCGTTGTACCTGCTGACCGTCCCCACCGCCCTGGGCGGCCTCGCGGTCGCCTATCCGGAGATGATCCTGGGCCCCGGGACGGAGGACCATCTCCTGCATCCCTGGCTCGCGGTGACGATGTCCGCGTTGGTCGGACTCACCGCGGCAGTGGTGCTATGGCTGTGGCGACGGCACGCGGGCGACCCGTGGCGGGCCTTGGTGATCCCGCATCCGCCGGTGGACCAGGTCTACGACGTGGGGCTGGTGCGTCCGGTACGCCGGCTCGCCCTCCTGGTGCGCGCCGGTGACCGCGACGTGGTCGATGCCTATGCGGACGGTGCAGGTGCTTCGGCTCGAGGGCTGGGCTGGGTGTTGCGTCGTGCCCAGAACGGGAACGTGCAGGGCTACCTGATGGTCGTGGTGCTCGGAGCCGCGGCGCTGGCCGTCGCCGCGGGGTTGATGGCATGAACGAGCCGGGTCTCGCACTGAACGGGCTGCTGGCGATCCCGCTGGGGTTCGCCGTGTTGTCGGCTCTCACCGCCCGGCGTCCCTCCGACCATCTCGCTCTCGGCCTGGCCGTGTTGGGCTCGTTGGTCACCCTCGGCTGGTCGGTGTGGGTCGCCTTCTCGGCCGGGGGGTTCGTGGTCGACGTCGCCTGGATCGAGAGCATGGGCGTGCGCTGGCACCTCGGCGCGGACGGGATCTCCGCGCCGTTGATCGTGATGACCACGCTGATCACCGCCTGCTGCCTGGTGTCGCTGGTCAAGCACGCTCCGTCGTGCGGGGGGCGGGTGACGCTGGCGATCCTGCTGCTGGTGATCGAGACGGGTTCCCTGGGCTGTTTCCTTGCCCTCGACATGGTGCTGTTCTTCGTCTTCTTCGAGGTTGCGCTGATCCCCATGTGGTTCGTGATCAACAGCTGGGGCGACGCCGCGGACGAACCGGGCCGCCGTCGCGCGGCGACCCGGTTCCTGATCTTCACCGTGCTCGGGTCGGCCCTGATGCTGGTCGGTTTCCTGCTAGTCCGGTCCATGACAGGAACGTTCGACATCGTCGAGATCGCAGCCGGGCGAGCGTCGTACGACTTCGACTCCTCGACCGCGCTGCTGGCGAGCTTCCTGGTCGGGCTCGGGCTCGCGGTCAAGACGCCGCTGTGGCCGCTGCACATCTGGCTGCCCGACGCGCACTCGAAGGCGCCTACGGTCGGCTCGGTCCTGTTGGCGGCGGTCCTTCTCAAGCTCGGCACATACGGCTTCATCCGCTTCTGGATGCCGGTCACCGACGCGGCCTGGGAGCAGTTCGTGCCCCTGGTTGCCGCGCTGGCGGTGGTCGGCATCGTCTACGGCGCGTTGGCCTGCCTCGCGCAGACCGACCTGAAACGCCTGATCGCCTACTCCAGTGTCGGCCACATGGGATTCGTCGTTCTCGCCGTCACCACGTTCACCATCGGTGGGGTGCAGGCGGCGGTCTATGCCAGCGTGGCGCACGGCCTGATCACCGGGCTGCTGTTCTTCGTCGCCGGCGCCATCAAGGACCGCTACGGCACAGCGGAGCTGGCGCAGCTGCGCGTTCTCTATGGCCGGGTCCCGCGGCTGGCGGCGGTCTTCGCGTTCGCCGTGATGGCCGGCCTGGGGCTTCCGGGTCTCGCCGGCTTCTGGGGCGAGATGCTCGCCATCCGATCGGCGGTGGACCCGTCCGGGGCCCTGCCGGGCAACACGTTCGCGGTGCTCGCGGTGCTCGCGGGCTTCGGTGTCATCCTCACCACCGCCTACTTCCTCGCCCTGATGCGGGGCATGCTGCAGGGTGCGCCGCTCGAGGTCCGGCCGGTCAACCCGGGAACGGAGTCGGTCGAGCTCGAGTCCGCGGAGGTCGACCCAGGCTCACGCCGGGTCGACACGGACATGCATGCCCTCGAATGGCTCGCCTGGTCCCCGCTGATCGCACTCACCCTGGTGCTCGGTGTGGCTCCAGGACTGTTGCTCACCCCGGTCAGTGACGCCACCCGCGTGTTCCTCGGGGGCCTCTAAGTGGGCGGGGTCCAGGAGATCGCCTGGCAGGCGGTGACCCCACCGCTGGCGCTGGCCTGCGCGGCCGTGCTCGTCCTGCTCGTGGACGCGTTCGCCGGGCCGCCGCGCACGAAACGCCAGGCACTCGTGCCGGCCACGATCACCCTGCTGGGCCTCGCCTTCGCCACGTCGTACTGGGTCGGGTCAGTGATCTCCTACGCCGACGTCGGCACCACCTGGCGCACCTTCTGCGTCGGTCGGCCGGCGGACGGCTCGTCGGCCTGCTCGTTCGAGCTCGACGGGTTCACGATGGTGTTCTGGGGGATCGTGCTGTTCGGGGCGGCCGTGGTCGCCCTGCTCGGCACGGCGGCGGCCCTCGACGGCCGCACCCCGCAGGGGGAGTGGAACTTCCTGTTGCTGTGCTCGGCGACGGGGGCGCTGACGATCGCCGCCTCCCGTGACCTGATCACGCTCGTTGTCGCCCTCGAGGTCGTCTCGTTGCCGGCTTTCGCCATGGTCGGTCTGCGCCATGGGGACAGGCGGGCAGCCGAGGCATCGGTGAAGTTCTTCCTGGTCTCGGTGATCTCGACCGCGGTCATGCTGATGGGCGTCTCCCTGATCTACGGGGTCACCGGCTCGGTGTTCTTCGAGCAGATCAACGCCGGCTTGGCGGCCGGCGCCGAGCCGCGACGGGTCGCGGTCGCCGGGACGCTGCTGACGATTGTCGGGCTCGCGTTCAAGGTTGCCGCGGTCCCGTTCCACATGTGGGTCCCTGACACGTACGTCGGGGCGCCGGTCGCGGTGGCGGCGTACCTATCCGTGGTCTCCAAAGCCGCCGGGTTCGTCGGGCTGATGCTGGTGCTCGCGTTCGGCCTGCCGGCATTCGTCGACGTGTGGGCACCGCTGATGGCGGTGCTGGCGGCGTTGACGATGACCGTGGGCAACGTGCTCGCGCTCTGGCAGCAGCACGCGGTGCGCCTGCTCGCCTGGTCGTCGGTGGCCCAGGCCGGCTACATCCTGGTCCCGTTCGGCGCCGCGGCCGGGGCGGACGGGATGGACGACTCGGTGCTCGGCGCCGCACTGGGGTACCTGGCGATCTACGCGTTCGTGAACCTCGGCGCGTTCTCGGTTGCCGCTGTGGTCGGCGCGCGTCACCCGCGGCAGCGGTTGTCGGACTATCGCGGCCTGATCCGGGACAAGCCCCTGGCCGGCTGGGCATTGGCCTTCGCGCTGGTAGCACTCGCGGGTCTGCCCCCGGGCGTGATCGGGCTGCTAGCGAAGGTGGTGGTGTTCAGCTCCGCCGCCGGTCCGGTGACCTGGCTCGCCGTCGTGATGGCGCTCAACGTCGCGATCGGGCTGGTGTACTACACGCGCTGGCTGATGGAGCTGTTCCGTCCCGCGGACGTCCCGGCAGGTTCGGCGTACCAGATGCCGATCGGTGTCGGTGTCGCGATCGCGGCGACGTTCGCCGCGGGCCTGGTCTTCTCCGTGCTCCCGGGTTTGTTGCTCGACCCCGTGCTCGGCATTCTCGGCTGACCCGCGGTCTTGGACGGTGTCAGGCGGGTTCGTGCCCCCGGCTGGTCGAGCCTGTCGAGACCACTCCGGCCCGGCTGGTCGAGCCTGTCGAGACCACTCCGGCCCGGCTGGTCGAGCCTGTCGAGACCACTCCG